>Ga0187784_10000048_pt1 | contig 69256 bp, 56 predicted proteins | sample 1015_SJ02_MP15_2_FD_132964 | JGI IMG/M metagenome (GOLD analysis project Ga0187784, IMG submission 132964) | Tropical peat soil microbial communities from peatlands in Department of Meta, Colombia - 1015_SJ02_MP15_20_MG | ecosystem: Environmental > Terrestrial > Soil > Wetlands > Peat | place...
CGCTCGACGCTGCGCTGCGCCACCAGCGCCTCCACGGCATAGGCGTCGGGTTGCGCCGCCACCAGCTCGACCGTGTTGCAGCCAACCGAGCCGGTCGAGCCCAGGATGGCGATGCGCCGCTTCCCCTCGGTCATCGGGTCCTTTCCCCAGTCGGGGTATTGATAGAACGGCTGCCGCGGCGGCGCAAACGGCGAGGACGGGACCATCATTCGCGGCCAGGCTCGTAGATCAGGGTCAAAACCCGTTCAGCGTGGCCGCTGCAAACGGCTGAGATGGGGTGGGAAGCCGCCATTCGATCCGGTTGCCGAAATTGGCGGGAGTGCGCATAGCGGCAACTATGGGATTACAATCGGACTGTCGAGTTCGACTGAAAACGGAACGCGGGCCGATCCAACGACGACCTTCCAGGACTGGTGGTGCACCTCTGGGCGAGTTCGCCGCTTTTCTTTGAAGCGATCGATCGTGAATGGTAGTTTCTCTGACATGTGATCTAGGGGCGCTAAGATCGCGGCCGGACCTCCCGCGCGATCCGACGAGAGGGGGAGGCGTGACGCCTGCGGAGCTTCAATCCATCGTGGCAGAACTCGTGACCAAACCTCGGCACGAGAAAGTCCGAGCGCTCCTGCATCGATTGCTCACGGATGCGCTCGGGGCCGATTCGCGTGCGATCGACTTCGAGCGCCGTCTGCCCGAGGTTCATGGCCGCATCGATGCACTGCTCGGACGCACGGTTTTCGAGATCAAGAGCGACCTCGTCCGTGAACGCGCCGAGGCCGAACGCCAGCTCCTTGACTATCTGCCGCAGCGCGAGCGGGAAACGGGACAAAAATTCGTCGGGATCGCCACGGATGGCGCGGATTTTCGCGTCTACATCGTTCGAGACGGCGAACTCGATGAATTGGCGCAATTCCGGCCCAAGGCCACCGAACCCGCCGGATTGATAGCATGGCTCGAAAGCGTGGTCGTCGTCACCGACGAGATTCCACCCGATGTGCAGAGCGTCCAGCGTGAACTAGGCCGAGAGAGCGTTGCGTATCTCAGAGCGTTGCGCGAGATCGAAGCCTATTGGAACGACGTCAGCGACCATCCCGAGGCGAAGCTCAAGCGCGAACTCTGGAGCGGCTTGGTGCGTGTCGCTTACGGCGGCGACATAGACGCTCCGAAACTCTTTTATCAGCACACCTACCTGACAACCGTCGCCAAGGCGATCGCAACGGTTGCGCTGCTCGACACCCTCCCGGCGACTGGAGCCTCGCTCCTCGAAGGGAAAGCATTCCGTGATATCCGCATAATCGGTGCAGTCGAGAGCGATTTCTTCGACTGGATTCTCCTGCACCCGAAGGGCGCTGGCTTGGTGATGGAGATCGCGCGCCACGCCAACCGCTTTCGTCTCCGGGACATAGAGGTCGATATCCTTAAGGGACTTTACGAGAGCCTGATTGATCCGGACCAACGTCATGACCTCGGAGAGTATTATACTCCGGACTGGCTGGCCGACCGAATCTGCAAGGCAGCGATCCGAGATCCTCTGCGCGAGCGGGTCATCGACCCAGCCTGCGGTTCGGGAACATTTCTGTTTCACGCCATTCGCCGGCTGCTGTCAGCGGCAGAAGAACAGAAAATCGCGCCCGCACCGGCCGTCGTCGTCGCCATCGAAAAAGTCGCGGGTATCGATATTCACCCGGTCGCCGTGATTTTCTCTCGCGTGACATACCTGCTAGCGCTGATGCCTACACTTCAGCGCGGAAGGCCCGGCTCCATATCAATTCCCGTCTATCTCGGTGACGCGCTGCAATGGAATGCGCGGAGGTTGGTGAGCCTCGAGGAACTCGAGATCGTCGTACCTGGTACGCACGAGCAGGTGCGGACGGACAATGGGACGCTGCCGAACGAAGACGAATTTGGTCGCGTGATCTTGCGATTTCCGTTTGATATCGCGAGCAATCCCGGACTGTTCGATTCGGCGCTCGATGAGATGCTGAGCCTTGCCGGCCGCGACCAACCCGTGAGTGCGTTCTCGGGATGGCTCGCCCGCCACGGCATCGCAGCCGAAGCCGAGGCCGATATTCTCCGAGGCACCTACGAATCCCTGAGACGCCTGCAACGGCAGGACCGCAATCACATATGGGGATACGTCGCGCGTAACCTGTCACGGCCTATTTGGCTTGCGACCGAAGCGCAGAAAGCCGATGTGGTTCTCGGAAACCCGCCTTGGCTTGACTACCGCGCCATGAATGCGGCAACCCAGGTACGATTCCGCGAGGAAATGAAAGCCGTAGGACTTTGGCAGGCGAAGACGCACGGCGCTGCCTTCGATCTATCGGCTTACTTCTTTGCACGTGCGGTCTACCTTTACATGCGACGATCCGGACGCATCGCCTTCGTGATGCCCTACGCTTCAATGACACGCAATTCATACCGACCATTTCGCGCGGGGCGTTTCAAGAAGCCGGAATATCTCCCAGTTTATGTTAGGTTTTTCGATGCATGGGCCTTTCCAGCCGATGTTCAGCCACTTTTCCCGGTTCCTTCGTGCGTTCTGTTCGCCGAGCGTTCGGATGAAGCCGCCGCACTCCCGCAAAGCATCCACATTTATTCGGGCCATCTGCCGAGGCGCGACGCGCACGCAAATGAAGCGAACAAGAACCTCGCCGAGCGGCTCGGCCCCTGGCCGACGGACGAGCGGCCGGAAGGATCGGCTTATCGCGAAAAATTTCGGGCCGGAGCAAAGCTCGATCCTCACCGGCTGATTCTGGTGGAAAGAGTCGTAGCTGGCAGACTCGGCGCGAGCCCGGATGCGCCGCTCGTCAGAGGCCGTGTCGGTACCCTCGACAAGAAGCCCTGGAAGTATGTTGATCCGCCTCAGGCGGCAGTCGAGGCGCGGTTTCTTCGCAGCGTGTATCTCGGCGAGTCCATCGGCCCATATCGATTGTTCGAGCCAGTGCTGGCCGTCATCCCTTGGGACGATGACAGCGCCGAATTGCTTACATCGGAACGAGCGGGCCAGCGCGGCTACCCGCGCCTATCAAGCTGGTTGTCGACAACCGAGCGTCTGTGGGAGGAACATGGCAAAGGCAAGACCAGTTTCGCCGAAAAGATGGACTTCTACGGATTGCTTTCCGCACAGTTCCCGATTGCGGCCCGTCGCGTCGTGTATAGCGCCTCCGGAACCAATCCGGCGGCGGCCACGATCGTCGATCGGATCGCCGTTATCGACCACAAACTCTATTGGGCTGCGGTGCAGACGCAAGACGAGGGCCGATACCTCGTCGCTGTGCTGAACAGCGAGACCGTGCGGGCACGCGCCGAAAGATGGCAAAGCAGGGGGCAGTGGGGCGCAAGGGACTTTGACAAGGTTGCGTTTAATCTACCGGTGCCGATTTACGACGGGAACGCGGCATTGCACCGTGCGCTCGCTTCCGCCGCGGCACGCGCGGAGCGGGTCGCGGCAATGGTGGAATTTCCCGAGGGCGAGCATTTCACGAGAACCCGAGGGCGCATTCGCGATGCGCTGCGGGCAGATGGTATCGCCGGTGAAACCGAAAAGTTGGTCGCCCAGCTCCTACTTTAAAGGGCTGAAAACGGGCGGGTCTCCCTGGGAGGTTGAAAAGATTACAAGAACCAAGACCGAGCTGGCCGTCGGGCTGCGTAAACCGGCCAATTTCGGCGGTCCACAAGATATGGTGTGCTGGGGCTTAAATGTGATATAGACGCAGTATGACCGTTTCACAGCTTAGCCTCTTTGCCGGCGAAAAGCGCATGCCTGACCAGCCGTCGCTTACGGTATCGCACGAACAGCCCGAGGAGTTCATCGCGGATATCCGCGCGGAATTGCAAGCAACGCTCCTGCGGGTTAGCAAAGCTACCTCTCTCCCCTGGAGCGATCTGACGCGAGCCACGCTGGCCGAATTGCGGTTCAAATCGATTGCCGGTTGGCTGCCCGAGGCTGAGGCCGCCGAACTCCGAACGGCGTTCGCATTGGAAATGAGGCGCCTTTACGAGCTTGCGGGCGAAGCCTAGCATTTTCCTTGCCGCCCATGCCGAGCCGGGCCGAGGCTTGATGCTGTGCATCAAGCCTCCGGGCGCCGTTGGCGGACGATAAAAATATCTGGCGCTCCGTCTCCCAGGAACACGCACTGCCGGCTTGTCCGGTTCGATCCGCCGATGCTCCTTAGGCGGATCAAATGGACCGGTTAGGGTGGGAAGCCGTCACTCGCTCAAACGGCCTGAACGGCGCCAGTGTGTCAGGGGCGAACATCGATGTTCAAAAAATCGGGGCAAGCGCGCGGTTAGGCTTCACGCCCCGCTCTAGCGCGGAGAGAACCATCTCGAAAAGTTCATCAGGTCTGTTAGTACAGCCGACGGCGCCTCTTCGCCTGGCTTCCGCCCGATGTTCAGGCGCATGTGACCCTGAATAGATGATAAATGGCGTTCGATCTCCGCTCGCCCGAAGTTTGTCCAACAGCGTGTATCCCGCTTGCGGATCCGCGGGACGATCCATGTCGGAGATGATTACGTCAAACGACTGACGCTTGAGTTTCTCGAGCGCCTCGTCGGTCGACTTGGCCAACACGAAGCTGACGCCCAAAGCTTCCAGCGCATGCTGTTCGTGCACGTTATTGCCGGGATTGTCATCTACCCAAAGCACTGTCGACCTTGCTGCCTGCCGAATTACCCGGGGGGTCGCGACTTCTGCAACGATATCAAAGGCCGCCCGAGCATCTCTCCCTATAGCTTCGGGAGTCGCGCCGGGTTTCGGACCAGAAACAGCAGCGGCAGTCAGCGCCTCGGCGGCGTCGGCTTTCCTCCGTCTTGCCGATGCCTCAAAGCCCGCGCCCCTTAGTGAAAACTCTCCGAGGCTGGCTACGAGCTCGCGGAGCGCCGGGCCGAAGCGGATCAAGACGAAAACCAGTACGCTGGGCCAGACGAGCACCCCAAATAACTTCGTGGCCGCCTCGAAGAGTCTTACGCCATCATCGATGGTCATGCGCGTGAAATGTCCTGGCGAGCCTACCTTTGCGATTATTCAAAGCCACTAACCGCTTGGGGTCAACTCGCGCCAGACAGCACGTCCGCCGAATGACCGGATTGGGTCGTTCCACGCATTCGGCCGGCGCGGCGCTCCCGCCCGCCTATGAGCGCGCCAGCTAGGTCCCCTCCGCCTGCTCGATCCTCGCCGCCACGCGATCGCGCAGGCGCTGGAGCCGGCTGTCGCGGATGCCGAGCGCCTCGAGATGCGCCACGGTGTTGAAGAGATAGGTGGCGCAGGGGCCCAAAGGCCCATGCGCCTCGGCGATCACCGCGGTCACCCGGTCCTCGGGCAGCCGTCCGGCATAGCGGGTATGGCCGCGGTTGATGAGGAAAGCGATGGCATGGAGCCCGCCCGCCTCCGTCTCGAGCTTGAGCCAGCGCGGCGCATAGGCGCCGGTCAGCATCTCGAGCCCCCAGACGACCTCGAGCTCATGCGCCGCCTGCGCCTGGCCGATGCGATAGGCGACGCCGCGGCAGCAACCGCCGCGCTCCAGCCCCAGGGTCAGTCCCGGCTTCGCCGTGGTGCCGCGGCCGGTGCGCGACCAGAGGCAGAAGCGGCGGTGATATCCGCGCGCCGTGGCGATACGCTTCTCGACGAAATGGATGAGCGGGTTCCAGATGAGCGAGCCATAGGCGAAAAGCCAGATGTCGCCGCTGTCCGGCCGCTGCTGCATCAGGCTCGCGATCGAGGCGCGGTGCTCCTCCGGCGTCAGCAGCGTGAGCTCGGGATCCATCGCCCGCATCCGGGCGCGGATGCCGTCGCCGAGAATGGCTTCGCGGGTGATCTCGAATGGCGGGCGGGAGCGCGGCATGAGCAGCGAAGGATAGCGGAGCGGCAGCGCCGGCGAAACCGCGGAAGCGGCGTGGCGGCCGTGCAACATTGACACCCCCCGGGACCCGCGTCTAAGGTCCGGAACAAATACCAAACAAGGGAGGCGCCCGATGATTCGCCCCACGCTGCTCGCCGCGCTGTGGAGCCTCGCCCTCATCACCCCCGCCGTCGCCGCCGACGCGCCCGCCGAGATCAAGCTCGGCGCGCTCTACGCCTCCTCCGGCCGCTTCGCCAGCATCTCCATGCCGGTCCATGACGGGCTGAAGCTGTGGCTGGAGCAGAAGAACGCCGAAGGCGGCGTTTTCGTCAAAGCCTTCAACCGGAAAATCCCGCTGAAGCTCGTCGCCTATGACGATCAGAGCAACACCGGCACGGCGGCGGCGCTCTACAACCAGCTCATCACCCAGGACAAGGTCGACATCCTGATCGCCGATTCAGGCTCGGTGCTGACCTCCGTGGGGGTGCCGATCGCGCGCGACAACAAGATGCTGCTGATCGACCAGACCGGCACGGGCGCCACCTTCTTCACGCCGGACAACCCCTATATCGTGCTGCTCGACGATCCCGTCTCGAGCATCTGGCCGAAGCCGCTGGCGGATTTCCTGACCCAGGCGGGGCCGAAGCTCGGCATCAAGCGGGTGGCGATGCTCTACGCCACCAACGATTTCACCGGCACGCAGGCCGGCGCCGTGCGCAAGTTCATCAAGGAAGCGAATAGCGGCGTCGAACTCGTCTATGACCAAGGCGTGCCGACCGAGACCTCGAACTACGCGGTTCTCATCAACAACATCCGCGCCGCCAACCCCGACGCCGTGATCGAGTTCGGTTATGCGCCCAACGACATCGCCTTCCTGCGCAATCTCGCCGACAGCGGCACCAAGTTCAACTTCCTGTTCTGCGTCTATGCCGGGCTCGAGACCGAGCTCCTGGAAAAGAACGTCGGCGCGGCGGGGCTCAACGGCGTCTTCACCTACGTGCCGTCCTCGCAAATCAGCTATCAGACCGAGTTCGGCATGACCCTGGCGCAATACAAGGCGGCCTGGACCAAAGCCTATGGCGACAGCAGGGTCGAGTTCGGGTTCAACTCCGTCGCCGGCTACAATACCGGCCTGGTCTTGGAGAAGGCGCTCGCCGCCGCCGACAGCCTCGACCAGCTCGCGCTGCGCAAGGCGATCTTCGACCTCTCCGGCAAGCTCAAGACCATCAACGGCACCTTCGAGCTGAACGCCGAGGGCGCGCAGACCGGGGAGATCACGCCGCTGGGCCAGGTCTTCGCCAACGGCGAGGAGATCAAATTCGTCGTCGTCTGGCCATCGGACGTCGCCACCGGCAAGCCGGTCTATCCCGCGCCTTAGGGGGCGATGCAGTGGCCGACGGCGACGATCGCCGCTTGTGACGGCGTAACCGGAAAGATGACACACCCCACCTCACCCCAACCCTCTCCGCCCCAATGGGGCGGAGAGGGAGGGAAGGTGGGAGGCCGAGGCACTCGCCTCTCGTCTCGCGCCTTTGCGATGCCAGAGACCAGGACGCATGCCGGGCGCCCGCGATGCTGACCTACACGCTGCTGGCCGGGCTGCTGTTCGGGCTCTATTTCAGCCTGGTGGGGCTCGGCCTCAATCTGGTGTTCGGCGTCATGCGCATCGTCAATCTCGCGCATGGCGATTTCCTCATGCTCGGCGCATTTCTCGCCTTCTGGCTGTTCAACCTCTTCGCGCTCAACCCCATCCCCGGCGTCGCCGTCGCCTTTGCGCTTTTCCTGCTGGCGGGGCTGCCGCTCTACTACCTGCTGGTGCCGCGGCTGCTCGCGGCGCGCGATCCGGAGATGCTGTCCTTCATCCTGTTCTTCGGCTTCTCGCAAGTGATCGAGGCCGTCGCCACCATCGCTTTCGGCACCAGCGAGCGCTCGATCCCCGGCAGCACCATGGCGCGCGCCGCGGCGGCGGTTGCCTCGCTCCTCGGCCTTCCCTACCGGCCCGGTCCCGTCGAATTCCTCGGCCAGTCCTTTCCCGTCGCCTGGGCGGCGGGCGGCATCGCCAGCGCGCTCGCCGTGCTGCTGATCTATCTCTATCTCTACCGCACGCGGTTGGGCTATCTCACCCGGGCGGTGATGGCGAGCCGCGAAGAGGCGATCAGCACCGGCATCGACGTGCATCGCGTCTCCGCCGTCGCCTTCGGCATCGGCATCGCGCTGGCCGCCGTCGCCGGCGTCTTCGCGCCTTTCATGCTGGGCTCGATCACCCCGGCCATGGGGGTCGACGTCACCATTACCTCCTTCGCGGTGATCGTGATCGGCTCGCTCGGCAATCCCTTGGGCACCGTGCTGGGCGGCGTCCTCTACGGCGTCTCCTACATGTTCATGCAGAGCTATTACGGTTCCTGGGCCAATCTCCTGCCCTATCTCGTGCTCATCGCCGTGCTGCTGGCGCGGCCGAGCGGCCTCCTGGGCCGGCAGGTGCGGCGTGCCTAGGCTGCTGCGCCACGTGCTTTTCGTTCTCGTGCCGCTGATCGCCGCGCTGGCGATCGCGCCCGCGGTCTACGGCAACCATCTGCTGCTGTTCAACGTCATCGTGTTCATGACGCTGGCGCAGGGCATCAACGTCGTCTACGGCTTCACCGGCTATCTCCCCTTCGGCTATGTCGGCTTCTTCGGCGCCGGCGCCTATGGCTTCTCGCTGGCGGTGATGCATCTCCACGCCCCGCCCTTCGCCGCGCTGGCGCTGGGCGCGGCCGCCGCGCTGCTGCTGGGATTGGGGCTCACGCCGCTCTTTCGCCTTTCGGGCGCCTATTTCTCCATCGCGAGCCTCGCCGCGGCGCTGGCGGTGCTGCAGATCGTCTCCAATCCCGCGCTCGAAGACATCACCAAGGGCCCCTACGGCGTGAGCCTCAGCGGCGTCTTCAATCCGACGCTCGCCTATGCCGTGGCGCTCGCCATTCTCGCCGGCACCGTGCTGCTGGTGATCTGGCTGCGCAACGCGCGCTTCGGCATGGCGCTGCAGGCGATCCGCGAGGACGCCATCAGCGCCGGCATGGCCGGCATCAACGTCGTGCGCGGGCGCGTCACCGCCTGGCTGCTCTCGGCGCTCATCGCCGGCCTCACCGGCGGCGTCTACGCCTGGTACATCTCGGTGTTCTATCCCGAGACGGTGTTCAGCGGCGAAATCACCATCTTCGCCATCGTCTTCGCGCTCTTCGGCGGCACGGCGACGATCCTGGGACCGATCCTCGGCGTCGCCATCCTCTACGGCATCTACAACGCCATCGGCATCTCGACGCCGCAATATTTCCAGCTCATCTACGGGCTGCTGATCATGGGCGTGGTGCTGTTCCTGCCGAACGGCCTTGCCTCGCTGCTGCGCCGCCGGGGCATCGATGTCCCCTGAGACATGAGCATGGCGCCGGCCGATCCCCTTTCCCAGGCGGGCGCCGGCGCGCCGCTGCTGGCGGTCGACGGGCTGGTGAAGCGCTTCGGCGGCTTCCGCGCGCTGGACGGGCTGAGCTTCGATTTGAAGCCGGGCGAGATCCTGGGCCTGGTCGGCCCCAACGGCTCGGGCAAGACCACCTGCATCAACGTCATCTCCGGGCTTTACGCGCCCGACGGCGGCAGCGTGACTTTCGCCGGCCGCGCCATCGGCGGGCTCAGATCGCACCAATTGGTCCATCTCGGCATCAACCGCACCTTCCAAGTGCCGAAGCCCTTCATGAGCCTGACGGTGCGCGAGAACGTCGCGGTCGCCGACGCCTATGGCGGCAAGCCGCAGGAGCGCGTCGACATCGGCGCGCTGCTCGCCTCGCTCGAGCTGGCGCCGCTCGCCGGGCGCCGCGCCGAGGAGCTCAACTCGGCGCAGCAGAAGATGCTCGACCTCGCCCGCGCGCTCGCCACCGGCCCGCGCCTGCTGCTGATCGACGAGCTTGCCGCCGGCCTCAATCCGGCCGAGCTCGAGCGCGTCGCGGCGCGGCTCAAGGAGATCGCGCGCGCCGGCGTCGCCCTGCTCGTGGTCGAGCATCTCATGGGCTTCATCCAGGAGATCACCGACCGCGTCATCGTCATGAACGCCGGCAAGGAGATCTTCGAGGGCGTGATGGATGACGCCGTTCGCGACAGGCGCGTCGTCGAGGTCTTCCTCGGAGGCGAGGATGAAGGCTGAGACGCTGCTCTCGGCCGAGGCGCTGGAGGCGGGCTATGGCCGCGTCCAGGTGCTGTGGGGCGTCGAGCTTACGGTGCTCGAACGCGAGACGGTGGTGCTGCTGGGCGCCAACGGCGCCGGCAAGACGACCCTGCTCAAGACGCTGCTCGGCCTCGTCCCCGCCTGGCGCGGGGCGGTGCGCTTCCTCGGCGAAGAGGTGACGGCCTGGCGCACCGACCACCGGGTGCGCCGCGGCATGGCCTATATGTCGGAGACCGCGGTCTTTCCCGGCATGACCATCGAGGAGAACATCCGCATCGGCGGCCAGTTCCTCTCGCGCAACGCGCTCCGGGCGCGCGCCGGCGAGCTTTACGCCATCTTCCCGGCGCTCGGCGAGCGCAAGCGCGCGCTCGCGGCCTCGCTCTCCGGCGGGCAGCGCAAGATGCTCGGCATCGCCAAGGCGCTGGCCGGCGATCCGCGCCTGCTCGTCATGGACGAGCCGTCGGCGGGACTCTCGCCGCTCTTCGTCAAGGAGGTGATCCGCGTGCTCGCCCAGTTCCGCGGCCGCGGCCTGACGCTGCTCGTCGCCGAGCAGAACGTCAAGTTCCTCGAGCTTGCCGACCGCGTCTACACGCTCGAGGGCGGCCGCATCGGCTTTGCCGGCACGGTGGCGGCGATGCACGAGAACGACGCGCTGCGGCGCGCCTATTTCGGGCTCAAATGACCGAAGCGGCGCTTCCGCCGCGGCTTTCCGCAAACCGCCGGCCGCGCCTCGGACCGGGCTGACGCGGCGGCGCCGGCCCTGTAAGCTCCCGCGGTTCCGATCCGACTGACGCAGGGGAGGCGGTCCATGACCAGTGAAGCGAGCGCCGCGGCGATCGACCGGATGGCGGAGCGGCCGACGGTCACCACCTCCGGCGACGACCTCTTCACCTTCGTCCGCGAGTACCGCGGCGCGGCCCGCCCGATCGGCGGCGGCGACATCGTGGAGTGGCTCCTGAGCGAGCAGGGCCGTGGCATGGAAGGGGTCGAGCTGTTCGACGCGCTGTGCTGGCGCATGGTGGGCCAAGGCATCCCGCTGTGGCGGGCCAATCTCAGCATCGGCACGTTGCACCCGCAGATCATGGGACTGGGTTTCCGCTGGTGGCGGGAGAACGGCCGGACGCAGGAATTCCGCATCAAGCACGGCATGGAAAAGCGGTCTGACTATCTGGACAGCCCGATGCGGCCCGCGATCGAGCAGGGCGTCACGGTGCGCCACCGCCTTGAGGAGGGCAGCGCGGCGCTTGAGCAATACCCGCTGCTGCGCGCCTTCCTCGCGGCCGGCGCCACCGACTATCTCGCCTGCCCCTTGCATGCCTTCGTCGGCCGCCACCGCGTCATCACCTGGGCGACCGACCGGCCCGGCGGATTTACCGACGCGCATTTGGCGGCGATCGAGGCGATCCTGCCGGCGATCGCGGTCGTCGTCGAGACCAACGCGCTCAGGCGTATGAGCGCCATCCTGCTCGATATCTATCTCGGCCGCACCATCGGCCGCCACATCCTCGACGGCGAGATCTTCCGCGGCCAGGGGCGCCGGCTGCGCGCGGCGCTGATGGCGGTGGATCTGCGCGGCTTCACCAACCTCGCCGACCGGATGCCGGGCGAGGAGTTGATCCGACTTCTCGACGATTATTTCGACGCCGTCGCCGCCGCGGTGCATGGGGAGGGCGGCGAGATCCTCAAATTCGTCGGCGACGGCGTGCTGGCGATCTTCGAGCCGGACGGCCGGCCCGAGCGCGAGGCGGTCCGGGCGGCGCTCGCCGCCGGCCAGGAGACGCTGCGCCGCATCGACACGACCAACAACAACCGGGCGGCGGTCGGCCAGGAGCTGATCGCCATCGGCATCGGCCTCCATCTCGGCGAAGTCATCTACGGCAATGTCGGCGCCGCCGACCGGCTCGACTACACCGCCATCGGCCCGGCGGTGAACCTCGTCTGCCGGCTCGAGGGGCTGACCAAGCGGCTGGGGCGGCCGTTGCTGCTCTCCGAGAGCTTCGCCGAGGCCTATGGCGGCGGGCTGGTCTCGCTGGGCTTCCAGCCGGTGCGCGGATTGAGCGAGCCGCAGGAGATCTTCGCGCCGCCGGAACGATCGACCGAAATCTGAGGCGCGGCCGGGCCGGACGGCCGCCGGCACTCCGGCTTTTGGTCGGTACGCCGATCCTGTAGGCTGTCTTGCCGCACAGGAGCATGCCGTGGCCGCCCTTCCCGACCGCAGAAAGCAGCTTTGGTCCGTGATCCGCGTCTCCAGCGGCAATTTTCTGGAGATGTACGACTTCTTCCTCTTCGCCTATTACGCCGGCATCATCGGTCGCGTCTTCTTCCCCAGCGACAATCCCTTCGCCTCGCTGATGGCCTCGCTGGCGACCTTCGGCGTGGGCTTTTTCATGCGCCCGCTGGGCGCGATCGTGCTCGGCGCCTATCTCGACCATTACGGCCGCCGCGCCGGGCTGCTGCTGACCCTGGCGCTGATGGCGGTGGGGACGCTGACCATCGCGCTGGCGCCGGGCTATCAGGCGATCGGCGTGCTGGCACCGCTGGTCATCGTCTTCGGCCGCCTCGTGCAGGGCTTCTCCGCCGGCGTCGAGCTGGGCGGGGTCTCGGTCTATCTCTCCGAGATCGCCACGCCGGGCCATAAAGGCTTCTATGTGAGCTGGCAATCCGGCAGCCAGCAGGTCGCCGTCATCTTCGTGGCGCTGCTCGGCGTGGCGCTGGCCAAGACGCTGACTCCCGAAGCAATGGGCGATTGGGGCTGGCGCATTCCTTTCCTCATCGGCTGCCTCATCCTGCCGCTGCTGTTCCTGCTGCGCCGCTCGCTCGAGGAGACAGGCGAGTTCCTGGCGCGCGGGCAGGCGCATCGCCATCCCAAGCCCGGCGAGATCCTGTTTTCGGTGGTACTCAACTGGCCGATCGTGATCATCGGCATGATGATGGTGACGATGACGACCGTGTCGTTCTATTTCATCACCGCCTATACCCCGACCTTCGGCCAGGAGGTGCTGAAGCTCTCCGCCACCGACAGCCTCCTGGTGACGTTGTGCGTCGGCGTCTCCAACCTGTTCTGGCTGCCGGTGATGGGCGCGGTCTCCGACCGCGTCGGGCGCCGGCCGCTGCTGATCCTGTTCACCGCGCTGGCGCTGGTCAGCGCCTATCCCGCGCTCTCCTGGCTGTCGGCGGCGCCGAGCTTCGCGCGGCTGCTGGCGGTCGAGCTTTGGCTCTCCTTTCTCTATGGCAGCTACAACGGCGCGATGGTGGTGGCGCTCACCGAGATCATGCCGGTCTCGGTGCGCACCTCCGGCTTCTCGGTCGCCTACAGCCTCGCCACGGCGCTGTTCGGCGGCCTCACGCCGGCCATCAGCCACGAGCTCATCCACGCGACCGGCAACCGCGCCGTGCCCGGGCTGTGGCTGATGTTCGCCGCCGGCTGCGGACTTGCCGCGGCATTGCTGGCCTGGCGCCAGCCCTTCGCCGCGCGCGAGCTGAAACCGGCGGAGTAATACCGTCAGGAAAGCTTGACGAGCGCCCTGGGCACGGCGCCGCGCCGCAAGGCGGCGCGCACCGCCCAATCGCTGCCGGCATCCAGCGTCTCGCGCAACTGCACCTCGCCGCCGGAAAGGAAGGCGATGGGCAGCCCATCCCGGTAAAGCAGGCGATTGCCGGTCAGCGCGGCAAGCCTCGCTCCAGGGGTCAGGATGCCGGCGAGGTTGAGCGGGTCGGCGCCCGACAGCGACAGCAGAGCGTCCGAGGCGGACTTGCGGCGGATCTCGCGCAGCATCCCTACAGCCTCGGGCAGCGCGAATTGCTCGCCCGCGAAACCCGCGACAAAGCGGCCGCCGCGAATGTCGCCGCGCGCTTCGAGCCGGCGATAGACGCGCAGCAGGTCGCGCCAGGGCGGGAGCCAGCCCGCCTCGCGCTCGAGGAGGCGCCAGAAGACCACGCCGTAGCGGCGCAGCAGGCCGTGCGCCAGATGCTCGATCGCGTCCCGCTCCGCCTCGGGCGCGGCGGCGCCCGGCCGCGGACGCCGCGCCAGCGCCCAGCGTCCCGCATCCTCCATGGCGAAGCCGAGGCCGCCCCGCCGTCGCGACGCGCCGTTGCGGCGCTTTTCGGCCGGCACGAGCAAGGCGCGCAAGCCGGCAAAGCTGTCGGAGGCGACGAGGCCGAGCGCCACCAGCTCGGCCAACGCCTCCTCGACCTGCGGGCGCAGCAACCCCGCGCCTTCGACCAGCTCGTCGAAGAAGGAGGCGCCGTGCTGGCGCAGGCAGTCGAGGACGGCGCGGGCACGCGGACCGGCTTGGGCGGCATCGGGCGCCGGCGAAAGCACCGCCCAGAACGGCGCGTGGCGGCGCGCCAGCAGCGTGATCGGCGTGGTGCGCAGCGGCGTCACGCTGCGCTCGCCCCCGCTGCGCGGCCTGAGCCGCGCCCAGGTGACGCGGCCGGCGAGGCAGAGCTCGTCGAGCCAGCCGGGCTCATAGCGCGCGAGCCGCGCCGGCAGGATCTCGGTCTCCCACGCCCCGGCCGGCGCCTCGAAGCCTTCGAGCTGGGCGATGACGGCTTCGAGCGCATCGGGCCCTTCCATGCGGCTGTCGGCCTCGACCTTCTGCCAGCTCAGCAGGAAGCGCAGGAAATCGCGCGCCGCCACCGGCTCGATCTCGGCCCGGAGGCGCTTCACCGTGTAGCGATGGATACGCGCCAAGAGTCGGCGCTCGCACCATTCCTCCGCCGCGGCGCCGGGCGTGAAACGGCCGCGCATGGCAAAGCCTTCGCTTTCGAGCGCGGCCAAGGCCGCGGTCATAGCCGCCGGCGACAAGCCCAGCGGCGCCGTCAGCGCCGTTGCGGTTACCGGCCCCAACCCTTCGAGCCGGCCGCGCAGCAGCTCGACGAGTGCGCCTTCAGGCGTGACCGGCTCGGCCTCCTGGCTCGCCGCGGGCGCGGTGATCGCGGGGTCGAGTCCGGCCTTCGGCCACAGCGCCGCGACATGCGGCAGCCGCTCGGCGGCGATCCACAGGCTCGCCCCCGGCAACAGCAGCCGCGCCGCGCGTTTCTCGCGCGCGAGTGCCGTTAGCCAATCGGCCCAACCCGGCTGCGCCGCCACTTCCTCGGCGGTGAGGAATCCCAGCCAGACCAGCGCATCGTGCAGCTCGTCGGCGTTGGCCGCCTCGGGCCAGGCTTCCTGCCGCACCCGCACCACCGCTTCGGCGTCGAGCCGGCCGAGATCGGCGGCGTCCTCCGGCGCGAGCCAGCGCCGCGCCATCACCGCCTGGGTGCGGCGCTCTTCCAAAGGCGCGTCGTCGAGATAGGCGTAAGGCCGCGCCGAGAGCACTTCGAGCGCCAGCGGCGACGGTTCCGTCAGATCGCGCGTCACCACCTCGATCGCACCCGATTCGATCCGGGCGAGGATGCGCTCGAGGCCGGCGATGTCCATCGCTTCCTCGAGGCAATCGGCGATGGTCTGGCGCACCAGCGGATGATCGGGGATCTCGCGCTCGCCCACGAGATTCTCGGCGCACGCGATCTGGTCGGGGAAGATCGCGGCCACGAGATCCTCGGCATTCATCCGCGCCAATTGCGGCGGCACCTTCTTGCCGCCGCGGAAACGCGGCAGCGCCAGCGAGACGCCCGCCACCCAGCGCCAGCGGGTGATGAACATCGGCGCATCGAGCAGCGCCTCGATGAGGAGCTGGCGGATGCTCGCCGAATGGAGATAGCGGGGCACCTCGGCGAGATCGAAGCTGTGCGCCGTGGTCAGCGACAGCACGATGTTGTCCTCGGTGGCGGCCGCCTGCAGCTCGAAATTGAACTTGCGGCAGAAGCGCTTGCGCAGCGCCAGGCCCCAGGCGCGGTTGATCCGGCTGCCATGGGGCGAATGGAGCACGAGCTGCATGCCGCCGGCCTCGTCGAAGAAGCGCTCGAGGACGAGCGTCTCCTGCGTCGGCAGCACGCCCAGCGCCGCCTCGCCCGCGGCGAGATACTCGGCAAGCTGGCGCGCCGCCGGCGCGCCGATGCCGCGCGCCTCGACGAGCCAGCGAAAGCAAGACTCGCCGGCGGGATCATGCCGGAGCCGCTCCCCCGCCTCGTGCCGAAGCCGCGAGACCGCATGCGACAGCTCGTCGCTGCGGCCGGGCGCCTCGCCGAGCCAGAACGGGACGTTGGGCGTGGCACCGGCCGCATCGGCGACGCGGACAACGCCGCGCTCGGTGCGCAGGATGCGATAGGCGGCGTTGCCGAGCTGGAAGACGTCGCCGGCGAGGCTCTCGACGGCGAAATCCTCGTTCACCGTGCCGATGAACTGGTTCTCGGGCTCGAGCAGCACCTGGTAGTCGGCGGTGTCGGGGATCGTGCCGCCCGAGGTGAGCGCCGTCAGCCGCGCGCCGCGCCGGCCGCGCAAGCGATGGTTGACGGCGTCATGATGGATGAGCGCGCCGCGCCGGCCGCGGCGGCTGGAATAGCCCTCCGCCAGCATGGCAAGCACCGCGGCGAAATCCTCGCGCGGGAGCGCGCGGTAGGGCCAGGCGCGGCGGATGAGCGCGAAGAGCGCCGCCTCGCTCCATTCGCGCGCCGCGACCTCGGCGACGATCTGCTGCGCCAGCACGTCGAGCGGCTGTTCGGGGATCGCCAGGCGATCGAGCTCGCCGCGGGCGACGCTGTCGAGCAGCGCCGCGCCTTCGACAAGCTCGTCGCGCGACAGCGGAAAGAGCCGGCCCTTGGGCGTGCCGTCGATGGCATGGCCGGAGCGGCCGACGCGCTGCAAAAAGGCGGCGATCGAGCGCGGCGAGCCGAGCTGGCAGACGAGGTCGACATCGCCGATATCGATGCCAAGCTCGAGCGAGGCGGTCGCCACCAGGGCGCGGAGCCCGCCGGCCTTCAAGCGCTGCTCGGCGTCGAGCCGGCGCTCCTTGGCGAGGCTGCCGTGATGCGCCGCGACATCTTGGGCGCCCAGCCGGTCGGAAAGCTCGCGCGTCGCGCGCTCGGCCATCCGCCGCGTGTTGACGAAGATGAGCGTGGTGCGATGGGCGGCGACCAGCTCGGCGAGCCGGTCGTAGACCTCCTTCCAGACGGCGATCGACATCACCGCCTCGAGCGGCGAGGAGGGCAGCTCCAGGGCAAGGTCGCGCGCGCGGCGATGGCCGGTATCGATGATCCGGCAGGCGGGCGCCGCGCCTTCCCCGCCGGTGCCGACCAGGAACCGCGCCACCGTCTCGATCGGCTTCTGCGTCGCGGAAAGCCCGATGCGCTGCAGGCGGTCGCCGCAAAGCGCGGCAAGCCGCTCGAGCGACAGCGCCAGATGCGTGCCGCGCTTGTTGGACGCCACCGCATGGATCTCGTCGACGATCACCGTGCGCACCGCCGCCAGCATGGCGCGGCCGGATTCGGAGCCCAGCAGCACGTAGAGCGATTCCGGCGTGGTGACGACGATGTGCGGCGGCAGCCGCCGCATGCGTTCGCGCTCGCCCGCGGGCGTGTCGCCGGTCCTGACCCAGCTCCGGATCTCGACCTCCGGCAGGCCGCGCGCGGCGAGCGCCTCGCGGATGCCGGCGAGCGGCGCCTCGAGGTTCTTGCGGATGTCGTTGGAGAGCGCCTTCAGCGGCGAGACGTAGACGACCTGCGTCTCGTCGCCGAGCGTGCCCTCGAGCCCCTGGCGGACCAGCGTGTCGATCGCCGCGAGAAAGGCCGCCAGCGTCTTGCCAGAGCCGGTGGGCGCGGCGATGAGCACGTGCTCGCCCGCCTTGATCGCCGGCCAAGCCTCCGTCTGCGCCGCCGTGGGCGCGGCGAAGCTCCGCCTGAACCAGTCGGCCACCGCCGGATGAAAGAGCGCGAGCGGATCCATGAGGGTGGCCGGGATAATGGGGCGGCGGGAAGCGAAATCAAGTCTCGCGGCCAAAGGCAGGGCAATCGCATTTGGCGCCGCGCCGGCGGCAGGAAGGGATTCACCAGTGAGGCGGTGAGGCAGTGAGGAAAAAAGAAGTCCTGGCGCGCTTCGCCTGCCTACGCGAAGCCGACCTGCCTCCGCCGAAGCGAAGCCGCTTCGGCTTCGCGCAGGCAGGAGCAGCTTCGCTTCGGCGAAGGCAGGCGCGCCAATGCGCTTGGTTTTCTCACCGCCTCATCTCTGTGGTCCATCTCTAACAGGGCTGTCTGCTCTCCGTGGTGAAGCCATATGCGATAGCCCTGCGGCCAAAGGGGGGCGGCGCATCACCGTTGCCAACCCGGCTCATCGCACGAGGAAGCGGCGAAGCGGCACGAGCGCTGGAGCTCCTTGACGGCGGGATTGCCGAAACCTCCACTCCGCCTTATAGTAGGCAATATCACTACACGACGCGCGACGGGTGTCATGGAAGAAGCCATCTCGGCAGCCGATGCCAACCGCCGGTTCTCCCTGCTGCTGCGAGGGGTCCGGGAGGGCCGCAGCTACGTCGTGACCAGTCACGGAAAACCGGTCGCGCGGCTCATTCCTGCCGGCAAGCATGAGGAGGTGGCAACGAGCGCGCGGACGGCGCTGCTATCGCGTCTCAAGAAGCAGCCTGTGGTTCGCGCCAAGCGCTGGACCCGCGACGAGCTCTACGAGGATGACCGTTGAAGGTGGCGCTCGACACGAATGTCCTTGCCGATGCGGAGGGCATCCACGGGGCCGACCGGCGCGGCCCTGCTCTCGACCTTGTCCAGCGGTTGCCGCAGGAGGCGACCGTCATTCCGGTGCAGGTTCTCGGCGAGCTCTTCAATGTGCTGGTCCGCAAGGCCGGAAAGTCGCGCGCCAAGGCGCGCGATGCGCTGCTGAGCTGGCGCGACAGCTTCCCGGTGATCGAGACATCGCCGGAGATCATCCTGACGGCTGCCGATCTGGCGACCGATCATCAGTTTGGTATCTGGGATGCCGTGATCCTGTCCGCGGCCTCCCAAGCGGGTTGCCGGTTGCTGCTCTCCGAAGACCTGCAAGAAGGCTTCACCTGGGGCGGCGTGACCGTGGTCAATCCGTTCGCAACGCCACGGCACGCCCTGCTGAATGCGCTGCTGGGGGATTGATCCGAATGAAGCTGGTGCGGCGGGCATAAGCGCGTCGATCATGCAGCGCTGAGGCGCGGCAAAGCGCCGCCTGAACCGGTCGGCCACCGCCGGATGAAAGAGCGCGAGCGCGTCCATGGGGTGACGGGAATAATGGGGCGATCGGCGTCGGAATCAACCCCTTCCTCAGCCACCCGCCTCAGCGTCTGGTAAATCGTGAACGAACCGCTTGACAGGACGGGGGAGAGGCCGGCCAAGGTATTGAAGACGACGGTCCGGTCATGCAATCGGCCCGCGTCCAAGATGAGGGGAACGCCATGGACGACCAGCGCGTGAAATCCAGAGCCGGTTTGGTAAAGGCCGCCACGACCAGAAGATCGTTCGCTTTAGGGATCGCCGTGACGGCAGCGTCCGGCCTGGGTTGCCTTCCGGCGATCCCGATCAAGGCAGCCGCCGCGGCAACGGCCGAGATCAAGGTCATGACATCGGTGGCGCTGACTTCGGCGCTCGACGAGCTCAAGCCGGTCTTCGAGCGCGCCACCGGAAACAGGCTCGCGATCACTTACGCGCTGATCTCGGATCTCAGGAAGCGGATTCTGGAGGGCGGAGAAAGCGCCGATGTGATCATGCTCTCGCGGCCGGTCATGGACGAGCTTGCGAAAGCCAACAAGGTCATGCCCGATACGCTCGCGACCGTGGCGAGCACGGCGGTTTCCCTGGTCGTGCGGGCGGGCGCCGCGAGACCGGATATCGGCTCCGTCGACGCCTTCAAACAGACGCTCTTGTCCGCCAAGTCGATCGTCTACGCCGACCCCGCGAAAGGCGGGGCGAGCGGCGTCTACTTCGCGCGCGTTATCGAGCGTCTGGGGATCGCCGAGCAATTGAAGGCGAAGACCATCCTCGTGCCCGGCGCCCAATCTGCCGAAGTCGTCGCCAAGGGCGAGGCCGAGCTCGGTGTCGCGCAGGCTTCGGAAATCGTGCCGGTCGCCGGCGCCCAATTGCTCGGCCCCTTCCCCGGGGAATTTGCCAGCCTGACCGTCTTCGCGGCGGGCATCGGCGCCGAGACGAAATCGACGGAGGGCGCCAAGGCGCTCATTCATTTTCTCACGGGCCCGGAAGCCGCGCCTGTATTGAAGGCTAAAGGGTTCCAACCGGGATAGAGCGCATCCGCGATCCCTCAGCTCCCGGTGAAATTCGGCTTGCGCTTCTCGAGATAGGCTTGCACCGCCTCCTTGTGGTCCGCGGAGGAGGAGACGACGGCGTAGTGCGAGGAGATCAGGTCGAGGCTGGTGCGCAGATCGATGCGCGCTCCCTGATAGACCGCGCGCTTGATGAAGCGCACCGAGAGCTGCGGCGCGCGCGCGATCTTGCCGGCGACCTCGCGGACGTGATCCATCAGACGGTCGTCGGGCAGCACCTTGTTGACCATGCCGATGCGCTCGGCCTCTTCGGCCGAGATCAGCTCGCCGGTCCAGAACAGCTCCAGCGCCTTCGCGGCGCCGACGAGCCGCGGCAGGAACCAGGTGCCGCCGGCGCCGGGCACCAGCCCCACGCGCACATAGGTCTCGCCGAGCCGGGCGCTTTCGGCGGCGTAGCGCAGGTCGCATTGCAGCGCGAGGTCGAGCCCCGCGCCGGCGGCGGCGCCGTTGATGGCGGCGATCACCGGCTTGTCGACGCTCTCCAGCGTCAGCGGGATGCGGTGGACATGGGCCGCCAGCTCGTTCTTGCGCTGGAGCGGCGTGCGCTCCCGCCGCTCGCCCATGCCCTGGATGTCGCCGCCGCTGCAAAACGCCTTGCCGGCGCCGGTGACGATGATGACCGAGACGGCGTCGTCGCGCTGCGCCTCGGCGAGCGCCGCCGCCCAGGCATCCACCATCTCCCAGGTGAAGGCGTTCATCCGGTCGGGCCGGTTCAAGATGATGGTGGCGATGCGGTCCGCGGTCTCGTAGCGCAAGTGCTCGTGCATGACCCCTCACCCGGCCGTCAGCAGCGGCCACAAGCCGTCGGCACCGCGCGCGGCGGCAATCCGGCCCAGCTCCTGCTGCCACTCGCTCTCGACGCCGAACTCGTCGCGCCACGACCAGAGGCGCCGCGTCAGATGATGCAGGCGATGCTCGTGGGTGAAGCCGATGGCGCCATGCACCTGATGGGCGATCTCGGCCGCCTTGCCCGCGGCCTCGCCGACCCGCGCCTTGGCTACCGCCACGGCGAAGGCGACATCGCCCTTGCCGGCGGCGGCCGCGGCCGCGGCCGAAGCCACCACGCCAGCGGCGGCGACGTTCTCGGCGAGCAGCGCAATCTGTTGCTGGATCGCCTGGAACTTGCCGATCGGCCGACCGAACTGAACCCGGTCATTGGCGTATTGCACGGTGAGCGTCAGCACCTCGTCGAGCGCGCCCGCCATCATCACCGCGCGGGCCAGCGCACCGAGGCGATAGACCAGCGCGGCATCGACGCCGGCGGCGGCCGGCTTCGCCACGACCTCGGCATCGACCGAGAGGTCGTCGCGCGGCTCGCCGGCGAGGCTCCTGCCGGGCCGAAAATCGCCCGCCTTGGCCACGAGCAGCGCCACCCGTCCCTCGACGATGGCGACGATGGCGGCGGCCTCCTGGCCCCACGGCAGCCGGGCGGCGCGGCCGGCAAGGCGCCAACCCTTGCCGGCGCGGTGCAGCAGCAGGCTGCCGGCGCGCTCCACCGGCGCGATGGTGAGCGGCCCTTCCGGCGGTTTGATCCCGGCGCCCGCGAGCAGCCAGCGGGCGATCATGGTCTCGGCCAGCGGCAGCGGCGCCGCATGGCTTGCGGCCTCGCGCAGGATCGCCGCGGCATCGGCCATGCCGTCGAGACTGCCCGGCGTTTCGGCGGCGGCAAGCGCGTCGGGAAAGCCGGCCTCCTCCACCGCCTGCCACAGCGCGGCGGGAAACTCGCCGGCCTCGGCATCGTTCACCAGCTTCGGCGGCACCAGGTCGGCGAAGAGCTTGCCCGCGACGTCGCGGACGAGGCTGTCGCTCATCTGAGGCCCAGCCCGCGCGCGACAATGCCGCGCAGGATCTCGCGCGTGCCGCCGCGAATGGTGAAGGAGGGAGCGTAGAGCACGCCGTAGGCGAGCGCCTCTTCCATCAGATCCGCCTGGTTGGGGGAGCGGCCGCGCCGGGCGACCAGGCGCACGATCTCGGGGATCTCCTTCTCGAGATTGGTGCCGAGATCCTTGACCACCGCGGCTTCGAGATTGACCGCCTCGCCCTTTTGCAGCATGCCCGCCACCGAGAGCGACATGCGCCGGAGCGTGGCGAGATGGGCGAGCATGCGGCCGATCGCTTCGGCCTCGCGCGGATCGGGGCTGGCGCCGGCGCGGCGCAGGAACTCGACCACCAAGCGGAAGCTGCTGAGGAAGCGCTCGGGGCCGCTGCGCTCGTAGCCGAGCTCGCTCGTCACCTGCTTCCAGCCGTCGCCGGGCTCGCCGATCATGCGGTCGCCGGGGACGAACACGTTCTCGAACAGCACTTCGTTGAAATGCTCGGCGCCGGCGAGATTCTTGATCGGCCGGATCGAGATCCCCGGCGATTTCATATCGACGATGAGCTGGGAGAAACCCTTGTGCCGGTCGCCGGCCTCCGCCGGCGCGGTGCGGCAGAGGCAGATCATGAAATGCGCCTTGTGGGCGTTCGAGGTCCAGATCTTGCGGCCATTCAACTCCCAGCCGCCTTCGACCGGCACCGCCTTGGTGCGGATCGAGGCGAGATCGGAGCCGCTGTCGGGCTCGCTCATGCCGATGCAGAAGAAGCATTCACCGCGGGTGATGCGCGGCAGGATGTCCTGGCGCTGGCTGTCATTGCCGAAGCGCAGGATGAGCGGTCCGCTCTGGCGGTCGGCGACCCAATGCGCGCCCACCGGCGCGCCGGCGGCCAGCAGCTCCTCGGTGACGACGTAGCGCTCGAGGAAGCTACGCTCCTGCCCGCCATACTGCTTCGGCCAAGTCATGCCGATCCAGCCGCGCGCACCCAGCCGCTTGCTGAACGCCGGCGAATGACTCGAAGCGAAGTCGCTCTCCGCGCCCCAGCGCCCGGCCGCTTTCTCCGCGGCAATGAAGCCGCGCGCCTCCTGGCGCAGGCTCTCGCATTCCGGCGGCAGGGTCAGCGGATCGAAGCGGAAGACATCGGGCACGGGCCGCCCTCCCCTGGCGGTTGCTCCGGCGCCGCTCGCGGCGGCGGTCGATTGGCGCGATCGTAGTAAGCGTAGGGAAGCCGGTCAAACCCGCGCCCAGGCCGCGGCGTCGCCGCGCGAGAGGCGCTGGCGGCAGCAAAGACGATGCGCGCAGACCAGGGCTTCCCGGCAGAAACGAGGGCAACAGGTTTTGGCCAGGACCTCTCTTCGGCAGAATGGCGCGCGTCCTTATCCTCCTTCGATGCCGGCACGCCCGAACATGCGCCGCCTGCCCTCCTGGAACAAGTACGGCAGGCCGCAGCGCCCTTGCTGCGCGAGCGAGAAGCGGCGGCGCACCGTGCCGCGGCAGCGCTGGGGGCGGATCGACGCTTCGGCACGCCGGCCAAGCGCCGCGAGCGCCGACCCCGGCCGGGGTGCTCGCGCAAGCGCTTGAAACCGCGCAGCCTATCCCCATTTCCACGACACCGCGCGGCGTCGACCCAACCAGAGCGCGCGCTTTGACAAGGATAATTCCGGGCGATGACGGGGCGGGATTTCGATAGCTGGATGTGGGCGGAGGCGTGCGAGGCGCTGGCACGCGCCGAGCGGCTGCACCGGCAGTTCTTCCGCCTGGGCGAGCCGGGGCCGCGCCCGGTCTGGGAGCCGCCGGTCGACATCTTCGAGAACGGGCCCGAGCTTTGGATCATCGCGGCGCTGCCCGGCGTTGCCGCCGCGCGCCTCGAGGTCGGCGTCGAGAACGGCGTGCTGGTGATCGCCGGCGAGCGCCCGGCGCCGGCCTTGCAGCGCGCCGCCGTCATCCACCGGCTGGAACTGCCGCAAGGCCGCTTCGAGCGGCGCATCGCGCTGCCGGCGGGACGCTTCGAGCTGCTGAAGCGCGAGTTTGCCGATGGCTGCCTGACGCTGGTCCTGCGCGTCTTCCGATAGGACAAGATGACAACGAACGAAACCCTTTCGCCCAAAGCGCCGCAAGCCGAGCCGCCGCCGCTGCCGCAAGACGCGCTGGCGATCATCCCGGTACGCGGCGCCGTGCTGTTCCCGGGGACGGTGATGCCGATCACCGTGGGCCGCCCGCGCTCGGTCGCGGCGGCGCAGGCGGCGGTGCAGCGCGAGTTGCCGGTGGGGCTGCTGCTGCAGCGCGACGCCGCGATCGAGGATCCCGCCGGCGCCGACCTCTATGAGATCGGCACGGTGGCCGGCGTGCTGCGCTATCTCACCGCGCCGGACGGTTCGCATCATCTGGTCTGCCAAGGACAGTACCGGTTCCGAGTCCTCGATTACCTGCCGGGCTTCCCTTTCCTCGCGGCGCGGGTCGAGCGCATCGGCGAGAGCGAGGTGCGCACGGCGGAGCTCGAGGCGCGGCTTCTCCATCTGAAGCGTCAGGCGAAGGAGGCGCTGGAGCTGCTGCCGCAGGCGCCGCCCGAGGTCGGCGCCGCCATCCAGGGGATCACCGGCGGCGGACAGCTTGCCGATCTCATCGCCAGCGTCATGGACCTCGAGCCGGCGGAGAAACAAGCCGCGCTCGAGACCATCGACGTGCCGGAGCGCATGAAGCGCGTCTCGGACCTGCTCGGCCATCGCATCGAAGTGTTGCGGCTGTCGCGCCAGATCAGCCAGCAGACCAAGGAGACGGTGGACAGCCGCCAGCGCGAATTCCTGCTGCGCGAGCAACTCAAGACCATCCAGAAGGAGCTCGGCGAGGAAGGCGCCAAGGGCGAGGAGATCGCCGAGCTCAGGAAGCGCATCGCCGAAGCCGGCATGCCGAGCGAGGTCGAAAGCCAGGCGAAGAAGGAGCTGGCGCGGATCGAGCGCATGCCGGAGGGCGCCGCCGAATACGGCATGGCGCGCACCTATCTCGACTGGCTCATCGAGCTGCCGTGGACGGTGACCACCGAGCGGGCGATCGACATCGCCGAGGCGCGGCGCGTGCTCGACGAGGATCATTTCGGCCTCGCCAAGGTCAAGCGGCGCATCCTCGAATACCTCGCGGTGCAGAAGCTGAAGCCCGGCGGCAAGAGCCCGATCCTGTGCTTCCTCGGCCCTCCCGGCGTCGGCAAGACCTCGCTCGGCCAGAGCATCGCGCGGGCCACCGGCCGCAAATTCGTGCGCGTGAGCCTCGGCGGCGTCCATGACGAGGCCGAGATCCGTGGCCATCGCCGCACTTATATCGGCGCGCTGCCCGGCAACATCCTGCAAGGCATCCGCAAGGCGGGCGCGCGCGACTGCGTCATGATGCTGGACGAGATCGACAAGCTCGGCGCGGGCGTCCAGGGCGACCCGTCGGCGGCGCTGCTCGAGGTGCTCGATCCCGAGCAGAACTCCACCTTCCGCGACGCCTATCTCGGCGTGCCTTTCGACCTGTCCTCGGTGCTGTTCATCGGCACGGCCAACGTCATCGACAGCGTGCCGGGAGCGCTGCGCGACCGCATGGAGGTGATAGAGCTGACCGGCTATACCGAGGAGGAGAAGCTGCAAATCGCCCGGCGCTATCTCGTGCCGCGCCAACTCGAGGCGAACGGGCTCGGCGCCGAGCGCGTCAGCATCACCGACGCGGCGCTTGCTCTCATCATCCGCGACTACACGCGCGAGGCCGGCGTGCGTAATCTCGAACGCTCGATCGGCGGCGTCTTCCGCCGCGCGGCGATGCGCTTTGCCGAAGGCGCTACCACGCCCGTCGCCATCGATGCCGGCGACATCGCCGAGAGCCTGGGCCCGCGGCGCTTCGAGAACGAAGTGGCGATGCGCACCAGCATCCCCGGCGTCGCCACCGGCCTTGCCTGGACGCCGGTGGGCGGCGACATCCTGTTCATCGAGGCGACCCGCACGCCCGGCAGCGGCAAGCTCATCCTCACCGGCCAGCTCGGCGAGGTGATGAAGGAGAGCGCACAGGCGGCGCTGAGCCTGGTCAAGTCGCGCGCCCGGCCGCTCGGCATCGACGAGGAGATCTTCGCCAGAAGCGACATCCACGTGCATGTGCCGGCGGGCGCCATCCCCAAGGACGGGCCGAGCGCCGGCGTCGCCATGACCGTGGCGCTGATCTCGCTGCTCACCAACCGGCCGACGCGGTCCGACACGGCGATGACCGGCGAGATCAGCCTGCGCGGGCTGGTGCTGCCGGTCGGCGGCATCAAGGAGAAGGTGACGGCGGCGGTGCGCGCCGGGATCACCACGCTGCTGCTGCCGGCGCGCAACAAGCGCGATTTCGAAGACATCCCCGAAGAGGCGCGGCGCAAGGCGCGCTTCGTGTGGTGCGAGCGCATCGACGACGCCGTCGCCGAGGCGATCGATACGCGGCAGATGGCAGCGACGGGTTAGGGGCGTCGCAGGGGAATTCGGCGGAAATCCGCCGGTTTCGGCATGGGCGTCGAGATTGATACGTCCTCTTGCGCCATAAATAAATGACTGGTAAGTTATTTATATGTCGACCCGGGTCCAGCCCTCGCTTGCGCGATGGCGTCGGCGCAAAGCGGCGCGGCCATCGGAGATCCTCGCCGCCGCGCTCGCCTGCTTTGGCGAGCGCGGCTTTGCCGCCACGCGCCTGGAGGATGTCGCGGCGCGCGCCGGCGTCACCAAGGGCACGCTCTATCTCTATTTCCGCAACAAGGAAGAGCTGTTCAAGGCGGTGGTGCGCCAGTCGCTGGTGCCCAACATCGCCCGCGCCGAGGCGTTGGCGGCGCAATCGGCGGAGCCCTCCCCGGCTCTGCTCGAACGGCTGTTGCTGCAATGGGCGGAGCTGGGTGCGACGCCGCTCAGTGCCATTCCCAAGCTGATCCTGACCGAAGCCGGCAATTTCCCGGATCTCGCGCGTTTCTATCTCGACGAGGTGGTCCATCGCGGCATCGCGCTGTTCCAGCGCGTGCTGCGGCGCGGCATCGAGCGCGGCGAGTTCCGTGCGCTCGATACCGAGCTGGTCGGGCGGTGCGCGTTTGCGCCGCTGCTCATGGCAATGCTGTGGCGTCACTCCTTCGAGGCGCATGAAGGACGCGCGCTCGATATCACGGCGCTGTGCCGCACCCATGTCGATTTGCTGAAGCACGGCCTGACCGTGGCGAGGCCGGAGGCCTCGGTGCAAGAAAGCGAGGTTCGCGATGAGCCTTCGAGATAGGAGCGAAGCGGCGCCGATCCTCGCGGAACGCTCCGCGGCATCGCAGCAGCCCGGCCAGTACACCGGCGAGGCGGCGGCGCGGTTCCGCCTCCGCCGCTTCCTTCTGCTGACCCTGCTGCTGCTGGCGGCGGCGGCGATCATCGGCGGCGGCATCGCGTGGTGGCTCGAGGCGCGCCGGTGGGAGAGCACCGATGACGCCTTCATCGACGTCCACATGGTGCATGTCGCGCCGCAAGTGGCGGGCCGCGTGGCGCGCGTGCTGGTCGACGACAACCAGCGGGTCGAGGCGGGACAGCCGATCCTCGAGCTCGATCCCGCCGATTTCCAGGCGAAACTCGATCAGGCCCAGGCGAATGAAGCCGGCGCGGTGGGCAACGTGGCGCAGGCCAAGGCGCAGCTCCGCGCCGCTTACGCCAGTTCCGACCAAGCGCGCGCCGAAGTCGGCGTCGCCGACGCCAATGCGACCAACGCGGCGAACCAGCTCAAGCGCGATCAGCCGCTGGCCGAGCAGCATGTCGTCTCGCGCCAAGCGCTCGACAACGATATCGCCGCCGCGCGCAGCACCGCGGCCAGTCTCGTGGCGGCGCAAAAGAAGCTGGCCTGGTCCGAGGCCCAGCAGCTCGTGATGGAAAGCCAGGTTGCGACCGCTGAAGCCAGCCTGAAGAGCGCCGCGGCGCAGTCGGAGCAGGCGCGGCTCAATCTCTCCTACACCCGGCTCCTCGCTCCCCTCGCCGGACGCATCGCGCACAAGAACCTCGCCCCCGGCGACTATGTGCAGGCGGGACAGGACATCATGGCGCTGGTCCCGGCCCAGGTCTGGATCACCGCCAATTTCAAGGAGACCCAACTCGCCCGCATGCGGGTCGGCCAGCCCGTCGACATCGAGATCGACGCCTATCCCGACGTCGCCTTTCACGGCCACGTCGACAGCATCCAGCCGGGCAGCGGCGCCGCCTTCAGCCTGTTGCCGCCGGAGAACGCGACCGGCAACTACGTCAAGGTGGTGCAGCGCGTTCCCGTCAAAATCGTGTTCGACGACCCGCCCGATCCCGGCCGTCCGCTCGGACCCGGTATGTCGGTCGTGCCGAGCGTCAGGGTCCAGTGAGCCGCCCGCCATGAGCGAGGAAGGAACCGCGCGCGGCACCGATGCCGGCGCGAGCCGGTTGCTGGTAGCGCCGACGGTCGGGTTGGCGGCATTCATGGAGGTGCTCGACATCTCGATCGCCAACGTGGCGCTCCAGCACATCGCGGGCAGCCTCTCGGCGAGCACCGACGAGTCGACCTGGGTGCTCACTTCCTACCTCGTCACCAACGCCGTTATCCTGCCGATCAGCGGCTGGCTTGCCACGACGATCGGCCGCAAGCGCTATTTCCTCGGCTGCATCATCGGCTTCAGCATCACCTCGTTCCTCTGCGGCATCGCGCCGAACCTGGCGACGCTCATCATCGCGCGCGGCCTGCAAGGCATCACCGGCGGCGGTCTGCAGCCCAATGCGCAGGCGATCCTCGCCGACGCCTTCCCGCCGCAAAAGCGCGGCCTCGCCTTCGCCGCCTATGGCATCGCCGTGGTCTTCGCGCCGGCGATCGGGCCGACGCTGGGGGGCTGGATCACCGACAATTTTAGCTGGCGCTGGGTGTTCCTGCTGAACGTCCCCGTGGGACTGCTGCTGACGCTCCTGGCAATGCACGTCCTCGCCGATCCACCGGAGCTCATCGCGCGGCGGAAGGCGCGGCTCAGCGAGGGCATCCGCCTCGACTACATCGGCTTCGCGCTGCTGGCGGTCGGCATGTGCGCGCTGCAGGTGGTGCTCGACAAGGGCCAGGAGGACGACTGGTTCGCCTCGCGCTTCATCACCGATCTTTCGATTATCGCCGCCACCGGGCTCGCCGCCTTCGTCGTCTGGGAGCTGCGCCGGGACGATCCGATCGTCGATCTCCGCATCCTCGCCAACCGCAATTTCGCGGTCGGCAACTTCCTGATGTTCATGCTCGGCTTCATCCTGCTGGGCAGCACGGTATTGCTGCCGCTCTTCGTCCAGACGCAGCTCGGCTATACCGCGACCGATGCCGGGCTGGTGATCTCGCCCGGCGGCTTCGCCATCATGCTGTTGATGCCGGCGGTGGGCGCGCTGGTATCGCGCGTCGACGCCCGCTTTCTCATCGCCTTCGGCTTGGTCGCGACCGGCCTGGCGCTGCTCTGGATGACGCGGTTCTACGGCGATGTCGATTACGCGACCATCGCCTGGGCGCGAACCTACCAGGCATTGGGCCTTGCCTTCCTCTTCATCCCGATCAACACCGTCGCCTATCTCGGCCTGCCGCCGGAGAAGAACAATGCCGCCTCGGCCATCATCAACATGATGCGCAACATCGGCAGCAGCGTCGGCATCTCCTTCGCCACCACGCTCATCGCGCGCCGCCAGCAATATCACCAGAGCGTGCTCGTCGAGCACGTGACGCCCTATGGCAGCGCCTATCAGGCGACGATCCAAAATCTGCAGCAGGCCTATCTCTCCGGGGCCGCCAGCACCGCCGACGCGCTCCATCACGCCCAGGCGAAGCTCTACGCCCTGGTGCAGCAGCAGGCGATCATGCTGTCCTATATCGACAGCTTCTGGTTTTTCGGCGTCATCTTCCTGGCGCTGGTGCCGCTGGTGTTCCTCATGGGCAAGTCGGCGCTCGGCGCCGGCCCGGCGGGAGGGCACTGAGGGCCGAGCCCCGCGCCCTCAGCCGCCTTCCGCCACGCCGAGATAGGCGCGCCGCACCTCGGGGTCGTTGGCGAGCTCGCTCACCTTGCCCTCGCGCACGATGCGGCCGGTCTCCATGACATAGCCGCGGTCGGCGACGCTGAAAGCGGCGAAGACGTCCTGCTCGACCAGCAGCACGGTGACGCCCTCGCCCCGGATCTCCGCCAGCACCCCCAGGAGCTGGTCGACCACCACCGGCGCGAGGCCGAGGCTCATCTCGTCGACCACCAGCAGGCGCGGCGCCGCCATCAGCGCGCGGCCCATGGCGCACATCTGCTGCTCGCCGCCGGACAGGCTTCCCGCCTTCTGCTGGCGGCGCTCGAAGAGCACGGGGAAAAGCCGATAAACCCGCTCGAAGCTTCGGGCAACGCCCGCCGCGTCGCGCCGGAGATAGGCGCCCATCCGCAAATTCTCTTCCACCGTCATGCGGGCGAAGAGCTGGCGGCCTTCCGGCACCTGCACCAGGCCCAGCGCGAACACCGCCTCCGGCGACAGCGTCGCGAGATCGCGCCCGTCGAAAGAAAGCCGGCCGCGCGAGGCGAGCGTGCGCGAGATGGCGCGCAGCAAGGTGGTCTTGCCGGCGCCGTTGCTGCCCACCAAGGTCACGATCTCGCCGGCGGCGACGCGAAGCGCGATGCCGCTCAGCACCGGCACCGCGCCGTAGCCGGCGCTCAGCCCCTCGATCTCCAGCAGCGCCGCGCTCATGCCCGGCGCTTGCCGAGATAGGCCTCGACCACGCGCGGGTCGCCGAACACCGAAGCGGGGTCGCCCTCGGCGATCTTCTGGCCGTGATGCAGTACCAGCACGCGGTCGCTGAGGCTGCGAATCGCCTTGATGACATGCTCGATGACCAGGATGGCGACGCCGCCCTCGCGGATCTTCTTGATGAGCGCCACCACCTCGTCGACCTCGACCGCGTTCAACCCGGCCATGACCTCATCGAGCAGCAGCAGCTTCGGCTGCATGGCAAGCGCCTTGGCAAGCTCGAGCCGCTTGCGGTCGGGGCCGCCCAAGGCGTCGGCGCGCTGCGCCAGGCGCGGCGCGAGGCCGGTGAAGTCGAGCATCGCCCGCGCCCGTTCCCGCGCGTGGGCGCGGTTGCGCTCGCCGCCACCCCGGCCGAAGAGCGCGCCGACGGTGACGTTCTCGAGCACGGAAAGGCCGGGAAAGGGCTTCATCACCTGAAAGGTGCGGCCGATGCCGAGATGGGCGCGCCGGAACGGCGCCAGGCGCTCGATGCGCCTGCCGTCGAAGACGAGCGTGCCGGCATCGGGCAGAAGCGTGCCGCTGACCAGGCTGACGAGCGTGGTCTTGCCCGCGCCGTTGGGGCCGATGAGGCCCAGGATCTCGCCGGGCCTGAGGCTGAAGCTTACGTCGTTGACGGCGACGAGCCCCTGGAAGCGGCGCGTGAGCCCGCCTGCCTCGAGCAATGGTGCGGCCGGCGCCACGCTCATAGCCGGTACTGCCGCACGGTCTCGAGCAGATAGCGCGGGCCCATGCGCCGGAGACCCCAGCCGAGATCGACCAGGCCCTTCGGCATGAAGATCACCGCCAGGATGATGACGACGCCGTAGAACAACGCGGCGGCGGTGGAGATGCTGCTCGCCAGCGCCTGGTAGACGCTGTAGAGGAGGAACGCGCCGACCACCGGCCCCAGCACCGTGCCGGGTCCGCCGAACACCGCCATGATCACCATCTGCACGTTGAGCTTGGGATCGAAGGCGCTGGCGGGATCGATGAACGTCACGTAATAGGCGTAGATGCCGCCGGCAAGCGCGCTGAAGAGCGCGGACAGCACCAGCGCCGCGATCTTGTAGCGCGTGGTGTCGACGCCCATCACGGCGGCCGCGTCCTCGTCCTCGCGGACGGCGATCAGGCCCATGCCGAAGCGGCTCGAGGATATCCAGGCGACGGCGAGCGTCGCCGCCAGCAGCAGCGCGAGCAGGCCTTCATAGAACAGCACGTCGTTGCGGGTGAGCGGCAGGATAAGGCCGATATTGCGGCCGGCGACGTCGAGATTGGCGACGAGCGCCGAGAGCGCGGCGTTGAGGCCGAGGGTGGCGATGGCAAAGTAGGGCCCGCGCAGGCGCAGGATGGGGAGCCCGATCAGCAGGGCGCAGAGCATGGCGAGACCGCCGCCGAGGGCGAGACCGGTCCAGAACGGCATGTGGAACTGCGCCATGGCGATGGCGGTGCCGTAGACGCCGAGGCCGTAGAAGGTCGAGTTGCCGAAGCTGGGATAGCCGGTAAAGCCGCCGAGGATGTTCCAGGCCTGGGCCAGCACCGCAACGAGCAGCAGATAGATGCCGAACTGCATGATGGTCTCGTCGCCGATCCACGGCACGGCGCCGAGCAGCGCCGCGCCCAGAAGCGGCACCCACCAGCGCGCGCTCATGCCATCCTCAAGGAGCGCGCGGGGCGCGCCACCAGGATCAGCACCAGCAAGCCGAAGCTGATGACGTCCGTATAGGTCGGACCGAGATAGAGCGCGGCGGCGCTCTCGGCAATGCCGATGACGAGCCCGCCCACCACCACGGCCAGCGGGTTGTCGAGACCGCCGATGATGGCGATGACGAAGGATTTCGCGGTGAGGCTGGTGCCGACATAGGGCGTGATCTGCGCCACCACGCCATAGAGCCCGCCCGCCGCGCCCGCCAGCGCCGCGCCGATGCCGAAGGTGACGGCATAGAGCCGGCGCGGCTCGACGCCGTAAAGCCGCGCCGCCACCAGATTCTGCGCCGTGGCGCGGATGGCCCGGCCGAGCCTGGTGCGGTTGAGCAACAGCCAGAGCAGCCCCGCGAGCAGCAGCGCCACGGCGAAGGCCGCGAGCCGCGCCAGCGGCACGGTGATGCCGGCAAGCGTGACATTGGCGCCGGCATAGCTCGGGTTGATCGCGCGGAAATCGGCGCTGAAGGCCAATTGCGCCAAGTAGGTCAGAACGACGTCGAGGCCGAAGGTGATGAGGAGGGTGTTGAGCAGCGCCGAGCGCACGATGAGGTTGAGCAGCAGGCGCTGCAGCAAATAGCCGAAGCAGAACATTCCACCCATGGCGACGGGCAAGGCCGCGAAGGGATCGATGCCGGCGCCGGTGAAGAGGAAGTAGACGGCATAGCCGCCGAGCATGATGAGCGCCCCATGGGCGAGGTTGACGATGTTGAGCACGCCCCAGACCAGCGCCATGCCCAGCGCCATCAGTCCGTAAAGCCCGCCCAGCAGGACGCCGTTGACCAGGATCTGCGCGAAAAGCACCAAGCCCCCCTGCGCGCGGCTCCGTGCCCTGCCGCGCCCGATTTTGCCTCGCCACTCCTACCCGCTCTCCAAGCCGAGCGAAATCCTCGACGGCCGCGCGCGGAACGACCGAGCCTCAGCCCCGCTTGTCCCAGGGCGGGATCGGGTAGAGCGGCTTCCCGACGAAGGTCTCGGTATAGATCTCCGCGAGCTTGCCGTCCTGAACCTGAATCACCGTCTGCGGCAGGTTGATCTGGCCGTTCTCGGCGTACCGCACATGCGCGTAGACGCAGGTGAAGTCGACCTTGGCGATGGCGTCGCGCACCGTCTTGGGATCGAGCGTGCCCGCCGCCTCGATCGCCTTGACGAAGGTCTCGACATCGGCGACGGCGGAAGCGGCGTGATAGTCGGGATCGTAGCCGTATTTCTGCTTGTAGAGCTTGGCAAATTCGGCGGCATTGCCGAACCATGCGTCGGCGAGACGCTCCGAAGGCAGCCACGGCGTCATGCCGAAGGCATAATCCGCGTCCTTGCCCAGCGCGGAACGGAAATCCGCCGTCGGCACGCCTACCGTGAAGGAATAGAAGAAATTCGGGTTGGCATCGAGGCTCTTCGCCTGGCGGATGAAATTGAGCGCCTCGGGCTCATGGCCGCTCCACAGGATGGCGTCGGGCTGGCGCGATTTGATCAGCGACAGGATCGAGGAGAAATCGCCGCTGTTCTCGCGGTAGGTCTCGTCGACGACGATCTTGAGCCCCGCCTTCTCAAGCAGCTTGCGCGTGCCCTTGGCGACCGAGACGTCGAAGCTGTCATCGGCGGCGACCAGCGCCACGCTCGCCACTCTGGGATCGAGCTTGCCGAGCATCTCGATGGTGCTGCGGTAATAGTCGTCGGCGGGCGGCAGCGTGCCGAAAATGTACTTGTAGCCGCGGGCGAAGATCTGGCTCGAGGCGCCGCCGCCTTGCACCATCGGCACCTCGTATTTCTCGGCCACCGAGCTGTCGTCGAGCGCGTCGTTGCTCGAGAACGGCCCCAGCAGGAAGTTCACCTTGTCGCGGGTGACGAGCTGCACGTATTGGCGCACGCCGAGATTAACGTCGGACTGGTTGTCGAGCAAGTCAAGCGCCAGCTTGTAGCCCTCGCCGTTGACCTTCACCCCGCCCTTCTCGTTGATCGCGTCGACCGCGAGCTGATAGGCATCACGATAATAGCGCCCCGTATTGGCGAGGCTGCCGGTGAGCTGCACCGCCGCCCCAAGGGTGATCGTCTTGGTCTGCGCCGAAGCCGAACCGGGCAGGCCCAGCAGCAAGACCGTCATTCCAGCCACTACCAGTAGTTGTTTCATCGTTCCCTCGTCCTTGATCGCCGGACGCCGCCCGGCTTGTTGGCGTGGGGCAACTAACAGGATTTTTGCCGCTCGGGCAAGCCACCGGCCGCGCCGATTCATTGCGCCGGCGGCAGATCCGCGAGCGGCCGCGGCAGCAGTGTCGGAGCGCCGGCGGACCCGCGAAACTCGGCGGCATAAGCGCGCGACAGCCGGCGGCAGGCGACGGCGCCCAGCAGGAAAGGCAGCGCCGCGACGATGTAGAGCGTCGCGATCGGAATGTGCAGGGCGATCAAATGACCGCCGATGAAGAGGCCGGCGATCGAGCCGATACGGCCCACGGCGAAGGCCCAGCCGGAGCCGTTGGAGCGGAAGGAGGTGGGATAGATCATGCCCGAGAGCGCGTTGATGCCGAACTGGATGCCGAGCACGCAGAAGCCGGCCAGCAGCACGAAGGCCAGCATCAGCCTCGCATCGGCGGCGCTGAGATAGCCGATGGCGCCGATGATCGGCGCGGCCAACGCGAAGAGCAGGGTGAGCGGCGCGACGCCAAAGCGGTCCATCGGCCGACACACGCTCCAGCCGCCGAGGACGCCGCCGAGTTGGAAGGCGGTATTGGCGAAAGCGACTTCGGTCGGCGGCAAATGGGCGCTGGCCAGCAACGTCGGCGTCCAGCTTATGAGAAAGAAATAGCCCATGAGGTTGATGACGAAGAGCAGCCAGAGCAGCGGCGTGATGAGCGCAAGACGGCCGGCGAAGAGCAGCCTCGGCGAAAAGCGTGCTGCCTGCCGCTCACCCTCGATGACGAAGCGCGTCTCGGGCGTGAAGTGGAGATCGCCGCGCATCGCCGAGAGCAGGCGCATCACCCGGTCGCGCTTGCCCTTCAGCGTCAGGTACTTCACCGATTCCGGCAGGCCGAAGACGCAGACGCCGGCGACCAGGAGGGGGACGACGCCGCCGATGGTGAAAAGGATCTGCCAGCCATAGGCCGGCACCAGCCAGGCCGCAATCGGCCCGGGGGTGGCGCCGCCAAAGGAGACGCCGGTGAACATGAGAATGATCATCGTGCCGCGGAGCCGCCGTGGCGCAAACTCGGCGACCAGCGCGATGATGTTGGGGAAGAGCGCGCCGAGGCCGATGCCGGTGAGGAAGCGCAGGATGGTAAGCTCCGGCACCGAACGGCACAGCGTCGCCGCCCAAGTGAAGATGCCGTAGATCAGCAGCGCCAGGATGATGGTCAGCTTCCGCCCGTGGCGGTCGCCGATATGGCCGAAGACCGGCGCGCCGACGAGGATGCCGAGGAGGCTTGCGACAAAGGGCTGGGTCAAGTCGGAAGGGGCGATGTGCCAATCGGCGATAAGCTGCGGGCCGATATAAGCGACGCCATTGATATCGAAGCCGTCGCTGACCACGATCAGGAAGGCGAAGATCACCAGCCGGACGCTGAACCAGTTAAGCCGCCGCCCGTCCACCAGCGCCGCGACATCGACGATCCGCTCCGTCGTCATGCTCGCCCGCGCCTTAACGCGAAGGCTCTGCGCGGCAATGATCTGCGTGCGACCCGACCATGATGCCTCCCTGCCGCGCGCCCTGCGGCGCCGGCTCTTGTCAATTGCCGATACGCTGGCATTTCAGCCACGGCGGGTCAAGCAAGAGACGAGCCCGGCGGCCGCCGGCGCGTTCGGCTGCGCGACCCCTTGGGCTATCAGATCGAGAGCGTGCACGGCGGCGAGCGTCAGCCGCCGCTTGCGCTGAAGCGCCAGTTGCGCAATTACGGCAGCGAGCGATACCGCCCCGCCGGCGAGCCGATGCGGCTTGCCAAAGGACCGGCCGGCACCGGCTCGGCAGCCGGATCTATGACTACTGGTACGACCCCCGGGGTGTCTGTCACGAGCATTGGACCGATACCGCCCTCCTCAATGCCAAGGCGCCGGCCAATCCGATGCGCGCCGTTGATCGACACCGCCTCGCAATGGGGCGAGCCGGCGCCGCAGGAGTTTCGGAAGCATGCGACGCCCTGAGCCGGCAGGGGGAGCGCGCCGACCGAGGAAACCGTTGCCCTTATCGTCGGCGGCGGGCTACCCCTTCGCCGCCGGCGCGTATTTGCCTGAAATCTGCGGCGTGGCCGGGCCTTCGGCCTGCTTCAATCTGTGCTCCAACCGCGTATCCCGCGACCAGCGGCGCTTCAACTCGTCGCGCACATGGAAGCGCAGCCGGCCCAGTCCTTCGATCTCAAGCTCGATGAGATCGCCGTCCTGGAAAGCGCTCAAGCCGCGATGATTGGTGCCGGTCGCCACGACATCGCCGGGCTCCAGCGTGTGGATCGAACTCAGCCACTCGATGCAGCGCGGGATCTTGTGCGCCATGTCGGAGGTATTGAAGTTCTGCTTGAGCGTGCCGTTGATCCAGAGCCGGACCTGGAGCCGGTGCGGATCGACGATCTCGTCGGCGGTGACGAGATAGGGGCCTATCGGCGCGAAGGTGTCGCGCGACTTCATCTGGAAGAAGGTGTTGCCGCTGGGCGGCAGGCCGCGCGCGGAGCCGTCGATGAAGTTGACGTAGCCGAAGACGTAGCTCATGGCCTCGGCGGCGCCGACATGGCTCGCGCGCTTGCCGATGACCACCGCCATTTCGGCCTCGCCCTCGAAGATGGTGGCGGGCACGTCGGGCAGCACCATGCTGTCGCCGGGACCGATCACCGCGCTCGAGGATTTGTGGAAGGCGTTGATCGGCGGCGGCTCCTTGAGCGTGCCGTCTTCCATGTAGTTGACCGCCATGCAGTCGATATTGCCCGGCTTGGGCAGGGGCGGGCGAATCCTGACCTTGGCGAGGGGAACGCCCGGACCACGCGCCGCCGCCTCGAGCGCGTGGCGATAATCGGCAAAGCGCTCGATCAGCCCGGAGATCAGATTGTGCGGCCCGGTATGCGGAATATCCCGCACCGCCGCGGAGACATCGACCACGGCGTCGCCCTTGAGCACCCCCAGCCGGAAATCGTCGAAATACATCAGCTTCATTGTCGGCTCCCTTGTCGCGGCGATTCAGACCTTGGCAAAAACCTCCGCCCAATTCTCCAGCATGGACATCTCTTGGCCGTGGCGGATATGGACGCCGAATTGGCTGTAGCCCGCGGTTTTGATCGCGCGCACGCCCTCCACCAGCTCGGCCTCAGTGCCGGTGAAAGTGAGCGCACGGATGACCGCGGCGCTCATCAGCGCCTCCTCCTCCGGCCGCAGAAACATGAGATGCCCGCGATGGACGCTGAGGTAGCGCGCATCGGCCGGCTGATAGGCGCGATAGAGCGCGCGATAGGCATCGAACTCCGCCTTGAATTGCGGCGGCGTCGGGAAGCCCATGGAGCCGAACTCTTCTTCCTCCACGAAATTGTGGAAGATCATCGCCGCCGCGGGGCCGGCCTGGGCCTTGGCGCGCGCGCTGTCGGCGGGCTCGCCCTCGGCCAGCACGCAGCCGCCGCCGAAGGCCGTGGCGTAAAGCGCCTTGGGCTCGCGCCCCGCTTCCGCCCACGCCTTCTGCATATCGGCAAGCGCGGCGTTGGCGCTCTTGGCGTCGCGCATGGCGCCCATCCAGCAGGCGCCGAGCCTGGCGGTAAGCCGGCGGCCGCGCGGGCCGAAGGCGGAAATATGAAGCGGGATCGGATCGCTGAGATTGATGAGCCCGAGCTCGGGATTGAGAAAGCGGATCTTGTGCGTCCCGCCTTCCTCCGACCACTCGACCGTCTCGCCCCGAAGCAGGCCCTGGACGACACGGACATAGTCCTCGAGCCGGGCGAGCGTGATCGCCGGCAGGCCCATGGTGCGCCGCGCGGTGAAGCCGGTCGAGACGCCGAAATCGATGCGGCCGGGCGCCAGCGCGTTGAGCGAGGCCAGCGCGCTCGCCGCCACGGGCGCGATGCGGTTGGAGGGAATGAGCACGCCCGTGCCAAGGCGAATGCGCGTCGTCTGCATCGCCGCCGCACCCATCGCCACAAACAGGTCGGCGTTGAGGAGCTGGGTGTCGTAGAACCAGGCATGGGTGAAGCCCAGTTCCTCGGCGCGCTTCGCCACCTTCCAGGACTGCGCGGAGGTCGCAAGCTGTATGCCGAAATCCATCCGCCTCTCCCCCAGCGAACGCCCCGCTCCGGCCGCCGCTCAACCGCCGCTTCGCGCGCGCGCCGTCGCTTCGACGTCGAGCGCGAGATCGGCGCTCAGGATGACGCCATACTCCGCCGCCGCCGCTTCACGCGACACCATGCCGAGCCGGACATCCTCGATCACGCGCGCGGGATCGCGCCGGCGCGGATCGCCCAGCCCGCCGCCGCCGGGCATCTCGATGAAAAGCGTCCCGCCCTTGGGAATGGTCTGCTGTCCCTTGCCGCGCAAGCGCTCGCCCGAGCCGAGCCGGAGATTGCCGGCCATGCCATCCCAGCCACCCTCGCGCCCGCGCGGCGGGAAATCGATGCGATCATAATTGGCGCCGATGGCGAAGGGTGCGTCATCGAGGCTCGCGACCTCCATCACTTGCCCCAGCCCGCCGCGGAACTCGCCGGCGCCGCCGGAATCGATGCGGTACTCCTTTTGACGGACGAGCAGCGGCGACAAGGCCTCGCTCACCTCGACGGGCATGTTGCGCACGCCGCTGGGGAAGGCGGTGGCGGAAAGGCCGTCCTTACCGGGGCGCGCACCGGCGCCGCCGGAATGGAAGGACATGACGTTGAACGCCACGGCATCGGCAAGCGCCGCCGGATCGCCGTCGACACGGCCAGCACCGCCCATGGCAAAGAGATTCCACAGGCAGGATGTACCTTCGGCCGGCACCGCGCCGCCAAGCGCGCCGGAGAGGCAGCCGATCATGAGATCCGGCAGCATCTGGCCGGACGTGCCGCGTCGCCACCGGGAGCGGGTGGCGCGTGTCGAGAATGCAATTCTCAGGCACGCTGAAGCTCATCACCGAGAGCGTGCCTTCATTGTTGGGCACTTTCGGCGCGACGATGCATTTGATGCCGAAGGCCGAATAAGCTTCGGTGTAGCAGAGCGGCACGTTGATGCCGAAGGCGGAGGGCGCCGAGGTGCCGGTGAAATCGACGTGGATCCCGCTCTCGCCGATGGTCATGGCGGCGACGAGATCGATCGGCTTGTCATAGCCGTCGATGCGCATGCGGTTGCGATAGGTTCCGGGCGGCAAGGCGCGCACCGCCTCCAGCATCGCCGCCCTCGAGCGCTCCAGGGTGTGGTCGCCGAGCCGGTCGAGAGTCTCGATCTCGAACTCGTCCATCATCTGCAACAGCCGGCGGCCTCCGACATCGTTGCAGGCGGCAAGCGAATAGAGATCGCCGATCACCTGCACCGGCTCTCGCACATTGGCGCGCAGGATCTCGATCAGGGTCTGATCGACGCCGGCGGCGCCGGCAAAGCGCATCAGCGGGATAAAAATCCCTTCCTCATAGACCTGGCGCCCGTCGGGGCTCATGCCGCGGCCGCCGATATCGACGACATGGCTGGTAGAGGCGAAGAGGGCGGCAAGGCGGCCGCGGCGAAACACCGGCGTGACGACGGTGAAGTCGTGGAGATGCCCGGTGCCCTTCCAGGGATCGTTGGTGATGAAGACGTCGCCGGGCCTCATTGTCCGGGTCGGGAATTTGTCGATGAAGTGATAAACGGACCGCGCCATGGAGTTGACATGTCCCGGCGTGCCGGTCACCGCCTGGGCCAGCATCCGCCCCGCAACGTCGAACACCCCTGCCGAGACATCGCCGGCCTCGCGGGTCGAGGTGCTGAATCCCGTGCGCACGAGGGTCTGCGCCTGCTCTTCCACCACGGCGGTCAGCCGATCCCACATCACCTGCTGGTGGATGAACGACATCGGTTGATTGCCCGTCATCATCATCTCCGCGTCAGCACGATATGGCCGAGGCCGTTGACCCGGCCGGTAAAGCCCTTCAACACCAGTGTCGTCGTCTCGTCCTCGACGATCAAGGCCGGACCGGCGACGACATCGCCCGGCACGAGATCGCCGCGCCAATAGGTCGCCACCGCCACGAAGCTGCCGGTCGCGGGATCGGCCACCATCCCCTGCCCCGTCGGCGCCGCCGGCCGGTCGGGCGGCGCGGGCGGACAGGGCGGCGCGGGCGGGTCGATGGCCGCCAGCCGCAGCGCCAGGCTCAGGATTTCCACTTCGAGGCCGGGAATGCTGCGCGCGAACTGGAGCGCGTATTGCGCCTCGAACAGGCGAACGAGATCGTTGCGTCCGGCAGGACCGATCTCGCCCGCCGGGATCGGCACGCTGAGCTCATGGCCCTGGCCGCGATAGCGCATGTCGGCGGTCCAACTCTCGCCGAGCGGTGCCTCGGGGGCGCCGCGGCGAACCACCGCCTCCGCCGCTTCGCGCATCTCGCGACGCAGCGCGTTGACGGCGGCGACATCGAAGCCGCTATCGAGGGGGAGGTAGCGGCTGCGCACGACCTCAAACGCGACGGGCGCCAGAAGAAAGCCCAGCGCCGAGCCGACGCCGGCGCCGGCCGGCACCACCACCGTATCGATGCCGAGCTTCTCGGCGAGCCGGGCGGCGTGCAGCGGCGCGGCGCCGCCGAAGGCGATCAACGCGCGCTTCCCGAGCTCGCTGCCGCGCTCCACGGCGTGGATGCGCGCGGCATTGGCCATGGTCTCCTCGACGACTTCGGAGATGCCGAGCGCGGCGCGCGTCTCGTCGAGCCCGAGCGGCGCGGCGACGGCGGCGGCGATGGCGGCGCGCGAGGCCGCGGGATCGAGCGGCAAGCGTCCGCCGGCAAAGCGATCGGGCGAGATGCGGCCGAGCACGACATCGGCGTCGGTGACCGTGGCATCCGTTCCACCGCGTCCGTAACAGGCAGGGCCCGGCTCGGAGCCGGCGCTTTCCGGTCCGACCTGGACGCGGCCCAGCCGATCGACCGCCGCGATCGAGCCGCCGCCTGCGCCGATCTCGACCATCTCGATCGCCGGGATGCGGATGGGAATGCCGCTCCCTTTGAGGAAGCGGTATTGGCGCGCCACCTCGAAGCTGCGCGAGAATTGCGGCTTGCCGTCGTCGATGAGGCAGATCTTGGCCGTGGTGCCGCCCATGTCGAAGGAGACGATGCGCGCAAAGTCGCATTGGCCGGCGATGCGCGCCGCCAGCAGGGCACCGCCGGCCGGCCCCGATTCGATCAGGCGGACCGGAAAGCGGCGCGCCGTCTCGACGGTGGTGAGACCGCCGGCCGAGGTGACGAGGAACATCGGGCATCCCACGCCGCGCGCGCGCAAAGCCTCTTCCAGGCGCTTCAGATAAAGCGCCATCAGCGGTTGGACGTAGGCGTTGGCGCAGGCCGAGGACCAGCGCTCGTATTCGCGCATCTCCGGGCAGACTTCGCTGGAGAGCGTGATCGCAAGCTCGGGCAGCAAGCTTGACAGCACCTCGCGGGCGCGGCGCTCATGCGCCGGGTTGAGGTAGGAATGAAGGAAGCCGATGGCGACGCTGCGCACCTCCTCCGCGCGGAGCCGCTGGGCGAGCGCCGCCAGAGCGTCCTCGTCGAGCGGCTCGATCACCTTGCCGCGCGCCTCGATCCGCTCGGGCACCGGCAGGCGGAGATGACGCGGCACCAACGGCACCGGCTTTTCCATGAAGACGTCGTATTGCTCGAAGCGGTTCTCGTAAGCCATCTCGATGGAATCGCGGAAGCCCTTGGTGACGATCAACGCCGTCTTCGCTCCCTTGCGCTCGATGATGGCGTTGGTCGCGAGCGTCGTACCGTGGATGATCAATCCCAGCTCCGCCGGCCGGACGCCGGTATCGCCAAGCAGCCGATCGATGCCGGCCAGCACGCCCTTCTCCGGCGCCGCGGAAGTGGTCAGCACCTTGCGGCTCTGCCGCTCGCCGCCGCGCTCGAGGACCAAATCCGTGAAGGTGCCGCCGATATCGACGGCAAGACGCGCCGGTGTCATCTTGCCGCGACCTCCTTGGCGGCGGCGCCACGCCACTCCGCGAGATCGTCGGGCTCGTCGATGTCGAAGGCAAGGTCGGGATCCGCATAGGCGGCAAAGCTGAAGCCGGCGCGCTCGGCCGCGGCGCGATGAGCGGCGAAGCTCCCCTCGCCGAAACGGAAATCGACGACGCCCGCCGCGACGGGCGAGAGATAAAGCGCGTTGGTGCCAAGCCCGCGCCGGTCGGGCGCCGCGACCACCTGGGCCGGCGCGGCGATCAATCCGCGCAAGGCGGCAGCCGAGGCGCGCGGCAGGTCGATGGGGAGGATCAGCAGCGCCGCATCGGCGCAGGCGCGGCGGACAACGGCGCGCGCGTCGGCAAGCGCCCGGTTCAGCCCCGCGCCTCGGTCGCCGATGACGGCAACGTCCAAGCCAGCGGCCAGCGCCGCGGCATCGTCATCGGCCGAAACCACGCGGCAGGCAGCGGCGGGAACCAGCGCCAGGGCGCAGTCCAGCGTCTGGCGGAGCAGGCGCGCGCACAGCGCGGTACGCTCGTGATCGCCGAGCGCCGAGGCAAGGCGCGACTTGCCGGCGGCAAAGGGCTTGCACGGGATCAGCAGGTGGAGCGTCACGGCACTTGCCGCCTTGCGGCCACGGCGCGGGCGAGCGCCAGCGCCTGCCGCGCCACGGCGCGGCGGTCGTCTTGCGTCTTCATCAGCGTCGGCGCTATGCGCACCGCAAGGCCGCGCGCTTCCAGACGCGGCGCCAGCGATCCATCGGCCTCGTCGATGAGCATGCCGTCGATGAAGCCGGCATAGTGCTCGGCCACCGTCAGCGCGGAGGGATCGAGGCGCAGCTCGCGCATCATCTTGGCGGCCGGCCCCTTCACCGCCGCGCCGCCGATGATCGGCGAAACCGCCACGATCGGCGCGCCGCGCCGGCGCAGCGCCGGCCTCAGCCCCGGCACCGCCAGAATCGGATCGACGCTGACGAAGGGATTGGAGGGACAGATGACGATCGCGGCGAGGTCGGCGGCGGCGAGCGCCGCGGCGATCTCTTCCGTCGGCCGCGCCTCGGCGGCGCCAGCGAAGGCAAAGCCGGTCACCGGCACCTCGCAGCGGCGGCGGACGAAATACTCCTGGAAGGCAAGCGGACCTTCGGCGGTCTCGACCACCGTGCGCACGGGATCATCGCTCATCGGCAGCACATGCGCGGCGATACCGAGCCGGCGGCAGAGATCGGCGGTGATCGCGCTCAGCCGCTCGCCGCGCCGGAGCCGCTCGGTGCGCAGCACATGCGTGGCGAGATCGCGGTCGCCGAGCCGGAACCACGACGGCCCTCCGAGCCGCGCCGCCTGGTCGAGAAACGCCCAGCTCTCGCCGGCAATCCCCCATCCGGTCTCGGGATTGGCGATGCCGGCGAGCGTGTACATGACGGTGTCGAGGTCGGGCGAGACGCTGAGGCCCATATGCTCGAAATCGTCGCCGGTATTGACGATCACGCCAAGCCGCCCGCCGAGCAGCGCCGCCAGCCCGTCGGCGAGCTTGGCGCCGCCAACACCGCCGGCCAGCGCCAGGACGGTGCCGGCGATCATCGGCGGAAGAGATCGAGCTGCGCCGGCCGCAGCAGCTCGCTCGCCCGCCCGAGCCGAAGGGCATAAGGAAATCCCCGCGCATGGATGACCGGGCGGCCCTCATCGCCTTGCCCCATCAGCAAGGAGGCGGCCGAAGCCAGCTCGTCGGCGGCGCCAAGCTCGGTTGTCCGCAAGGCGCGGCCGTTGCGGTCGGGACGCCCACGCAGATCGATCAGGCCCGGCAGGCCGGCGAGGCCGATGGCCGTGCCGACCGTGCCGAGGCGCCAGGCGCGGCCGAAACTGTCATTGATGACGATGCCGAGCGCGACGCCGGCGGCGGTGCTGAGGCTCTGGCGCAGGCGCTCGGCGCTCGCATCCGGGTCCGCCGGCAGGAGCAAAACGCTCTCCTCGCTCTCGCCACCCTCGACATTGGACGCGTCGATCCCGGCATTCGCCAGCACGAATCCCAGGCGATGGATGACGATGAGCACGCCGGGCCGCGCCCGCAGCACCTCCTGCGATTCCTGCAGGATCAACTCCACCAGGCGTGGATCCTTCTCGACGGTGCGCGCGAGATCCCTTGCCCGCGCCGAGGGCGAGACATCGGCAAGGCGCACGCGGCGGCCTTCCGCCTTGGAGACGATCTTCTGCGCCAGGATCAGGATGTCGCCGTCTCCAAACACGATGCCGCCGCGCTCGGCCGCGTCGAGGACGAGACGCGAAAGATCGGCGCCGGCGGCGACGGTGGGAACGCCGGGAAGCGCGGTCAGGCTGAGCATGGCCGGGCTCGCCACGATTCAATGCTCCGGCAACCCGGTGAAACGGATACCGGAGGTTTTCACCCCGTAGCGCCGGTTGATGAAGATGAGCACCGAGGTCAGCGCCTCGGCCGCCGCCGAATTCGCGAGCGCGCCGCCGTGAATCCCGCGCATCCCAGCCGCGCGCGCAAGCTCGACGACGACGGCGCGCGCCTCCTTGTCGTCGCCGCAGACCAGCACGTCGCAATCGATCGCCGCGGCTCTTGTCTCGAGCAGTTGCGAGGAGACGTTCTGAAAGGCGGAGACAACCTTGACCTCCGACCCCAGCAGATTCTGCGCCGCCACCGCCGCCGAGCCTTCCGGCGGAAGCTGGACGCGCGCCACCTGGGGCGGCATCAGCGGCACGGTGACGTCGACCAGGATCTTGCCGCGCAAGGCGTCGCCGAGGCTTTCGAGCGTCGCGCGATGCGCGGCATAGGGCACCGTGAGGACGGCGATCTCGCCCGCTTCGGCAGCGGCGCGGTTGTCCATGCCGCGCACCGCCGCGCCCGGACTCCTCGCGCGCAGCGCGGCAGCGGCCGCTTCCGCGCGCGCCCCATCGCGCGAGCCGATGAGGATAGGGTGGCCGGCCTCGGCCCAGCGCAGCGCCAAGCCGCGTCCTTCCGGACCGGTGCCGCCGAGGATGGCGATCGTCGGCTTCATGGGCAGACCCCTCATGCGGTTTCTGCGGTAAGTCGCGACAACGCATGGGGATCGCCGACCGGCGTCTCGATGACGGGCGCCAGCGGCTCCGCCGACTCTGCCGCCGCCACGCGCTCTCGGGGCGCCGGCCGATAGAGCGTGTCGCGCTGCTCGGGCCAGCGCCCCATGCCGGTAATGATCTCCCGCATCCGTCGGGGCGGCAGCTCCTGACCGTGCCGCGTGCCGGCAGCGCGCGAGATGCTCTCGTTCATCAGCGTGCCGCCGAGATCGTTGGCGCCGGCCTCGAGGCAGAGCCTGACGCCGTCCACCCCCATCTTGACCCAGGAGGTCTGGATGTTGGGCAGCGCCGGATGGAGCGCCAACCGCGCCAGCGCATGCATCAGCACCGCCTCGCGCAAGGTCGGGCCGCGCCGCGCGCCGCCCTTGAGATAAAGCGGCGCTTCCAGCGGTACAAAAGGCAGCGGCACGAACTCGGTGAAACCCCGGGTCTCCTCCTGCAGATTGCGCAAGCGCAACAGGTGACGCGCCCAGGACGGCGCGTCCTCGACATGGCCGAACATGATCGTCGCCGTCGTGCGCAGTCCCGCGCGATGCGCCGTGGCGACAACCTTCAGCCATTCGGCCGTCGAGAGCTTGTCGGGGCAGATGACGGCGCGCACGGGGTCGTCGAGCACCTCCGCCGCGGTTCCGGGCAGACTGCCGAGTCCCGCCGATTTGAGCTCGCCCAGGAACTCGGCGATATCGACGCCGAGCGTCGCCGCGCCTTGGCGGATCTCGAGCGGCGAGAAGGCATGGATGTGCATTGCCGGCACCGCCGCCTTGAGGGCGCGGCAGAGCGCCAGATAGGTGGCGCCGGTGTAATCGGGATGGATGCCGCCTTGCAGACAGATTTCGGTGGCGCCCCGCGCCCAGGCCTCGCGCGCGCGGCGCACCACCTCCTCGAGCGCGAGGTCATAAGGCGTGCCGCGCAGGTCATGGCTGGTCTTGCCTTTGGAGAAGGCGCAGAAGCGGCAGCGGAAATAGCAGATGTTGGTGTAGTTGATGTTGCGGTTGACGACGTAGCGCACCTTGTCGCCCATCGCCTCTCGGCGGAGCTCGTCGGCGGCGGCGATGACATAGCGGAAATCGCGATCGCGCACGGCGAAGAGCGCGGCAAGCTCGCCCTCGGCAAGGGCCCGGCCGGCACCGGCGCGCGCCACCAGCCGCTTGACCGTGCCGTCGACCGTCGGGGCGAGCGCGGCGGGCCAAGGACTTGCCGGCACTGCCAGCCCCGGCGACCAGCGGTCCAGCCGCGCATAGCCCGCCGTGTCCGCCGCGTCGAGCAGGCGCGGCCGCAGCGCCGCATCGACCCAGCGCTCCGCCGCCGCGACATAGACCGGGTAAAGCGCCAGGCGCTCGACCAGGATCTTGCCTTCCGCGACGGTTGCCGCGGCCAGCGCCGCCGCCTCCGGCCAAGGCGCCTCGGGATTGACGTGATCCGGCGTCACGGGCGAGACGCCGCCCCAATCATTGAGCCCGGCGCGGATCAGCGCCGGATATGTCGCCGGCGAGAGGTTGGGCGGCGCCTGGATGTTCATGGCGGGGCCGAAGATGAGGCGCGCCACCGCGATGGTCCAGAGCAGTTCCTCGAGGCCGGGCTCCGGCGCCGCGCCGGCACGGGTACCGCGCTTGGCGCGGAAATTCTGGATGATGATTTCCTGGACATGACCATAGCGGCGATGCAGCGCATCGATCCGCAGCAGCGCCTCGACGCGCTCGGCGCGCGTCTCGCCGATGCCGATAAGGATGCCGGTGGTGAAGGGGATGCGGCGCTCGCCGGCGAGCCGAATCGTTTCGAGCCGCAGCGCCGGATGCTTGTCGGGCGAGCCGTGATGTACCTCGCCCCGCGCCATCAGCCGCTCGGCGGCGCTTTCCAGCATCAGCCCCATCGACACCGAGACCGGCCGCAGCAGCGCCAGATCGGCATCGGTCATCACCCCGGGATTGACATGCGGCAGCAGCCCGGTCTCGCGCGCGACGGCGCGGCACATGGCGGCGAGATAGGCGATGGTGCTGGGAAAGCCGAGGGCGGCGAGCGCATCGGCGGCGGCGCGGTAGCGCAGCTCGGGCTTGTCGCCCAGCGTGAAAAGCGCCTCCTGGCACCCGGCGGTGGCACCGGCGCGGGCGATGGCGAGGACCTCGTCCGGCGCCAGATAGGGCGATGCGCCGGGACGCGGCCGCTCGGCGAAGGTGCAGTAATGGCAGACGTCGCGGCAGAGCTTGGTGAGCGGGATGAAGACCTTGCGCGAATAGGAGACGAGCCGTGGATGACCGGCATCGCGCAACGCGGCTGCCTCGGCCATGAGGCCGTCGAGCGGCGGGCGCGCGGCGTGATCGAGGATGGCCGCAGCCGATGGTCCGGGCCGCATCATGCCGCCTCGCGCCTGCGCCTGCCGGCTTGCTGCCGCATGAGGACGCGCCGGACCTAGGGAACGCCGAAGGTAGCGATGCGATCGATGCCGCAGATGAACAGCACGCGCTTCTCGTCGATCGCGGGGTCGCGCAAGGCATAGGGCCCGGGCTTGCCGGTGTACTTCGTCCAGATGCGGTCAAGCTGCTTGGTCACATAGTCGCCGCCGGCCTCCCACTCTCGCATCTCCTTCTCCACCGTGCATTTGATCTGCACCCAATGGTACGGATTCTTCGGATTGACGAGCAGCAGCGTCAGGCGCGGGTTCCGACGGATCCATTCGCATTTCCTGCGATGGGAAGCGGTATTCACCAGCACCTTGTCGCCTTCGTAGTCGAACCACATCGGCGTCAGATTGATGCGTCCGTCCGGGCCGATCAGTCCCAAGGTCATGGTGACGGGCTGATCGAGGAGCTGCTTGTAGATCGGGTCGAGATCGCTCAGCCCTGATGCCTTCCTGCGCTCGCCCACGGCGAATTGGCCTTCCTGCAGACCCTTCGCCACATGGCGGAAATTGGCGATGGTAAACCCTTCGGTCATTGGTTTCCTCCCGAGCCGGCGGGCGCCGCGCGCTCCACCCTTAACAGGCGATTGACGCGGCAGGGTAGCATAATCCGGAACCATCGACGCCATAAGCCGCGACCCGTCGACGGTGGGATCGTCCTAACGCTCGATGACGACCTCGTCGAGCGGTTTGCGGCCGCGCTCCTTGCCGGCGCCGGCGGCACGGCCCAGCGTGATGAGCCCCTGCGGCTGCCAGTCCTCGGGCAACGCCAGCGCCGCGGCGGCGACATCGCCGCAAAACAGCGGCGCGCACATCCAGCAGGCGGCGAAGCCCTCGGCATGGGCGGCGAGCAGCAGGTTCTGCGCCGCCATGGCCGCGCTCTGCACTGCCATGAGGAATTCCGCGCGTGCGCGCGGCGCGTCGGGATAAGCGTCCATCTCGGCCAAGCCGACACAGACCACGAGAACGACCGGCGCGCCGGTGATCCGGGCAAAGGAACGGGCAACGTCGCGGGCGATGGCGGCAGCGTCATCGCCGTCCCGCGCGCGATCCTCGGCCAGGCGCTCGCCCATGGCGCGCGCAAGCTTCGCCTTGGTTTCCGGGGCACGCAAAACGGCGAAGCGCCAGGGCTGGCGATTATGCGCCGAGGGCGCCAGCGTCGCCGCCCGCAGCAGGCGCTCGACCACGAGCGATGGCACGGTTTCGTCCGTATAGGAGCGGATGGAGCGGCGCGCCGCCATCGCGCTCCGGAGCGCGACCGCAAGCGCGCTCCCCTCGAGCGTCTCCCGTGTCATGGCGATCCTGACCTCCGCCATTGGCCGCCGATGAGTATTGCGGCTCGGCGCGCTCTGCGCCATGGACCGGTGCTCCGCATAAAAGGGCCGTCGATGGCGCGCGACATGGCGTTGGAGATGCAACGATCGGGAAATCTCGCCGGAGCCGGCATGTGGCCGCGCGTGATCGTGGCGCGCCAGGAGCTGCGCAAACCACCATCCGATAGCGATCAAGCGGCTATGCGGATCGCGTGAACGGTGCCCCTCCGGACCTTCGCCGCTTCGGCTCCGCGCACCTTGAAGCGGATCATGCGGTTCAACGGCGTCGTCGGCGCCGCCGCGGCCCCGCCCAAGGTCTTCTGACGGTTGGGCTTATCCGGACATTCCTGTATGCCAAAAGCATCGGGAAAAGACCACCACTCAAGCATCTGGTTAATAATATCGTTCGATGTTCAGAAATCATTCGTGTACAACCAATGCATGGAAAAAATAATCGGCGGGACGGTTAAAAGTTTGCCACATGTCTGGAATGACATCGAAGCGGCAGCATCGCCATTGCATTAACCAAGGTAACAGGATATTCATTATTTGCTGCGTTTCTACGAGCAGCCATCGGCGGTGAACGGGGCATTCAAGGCCTCCTCCGTCATCGTCAATGGGCGGCACGGGACGTAATTTCGGCAGCACCTTCATGGCGCACCTGGCAGGCACAGTCTTTTCGGCGATGGCGCGTCGGCACGCGATATACGATCCCGGCGGCATCGACACGCGGCTTTCTCGACCGTTCAGGGTCGCCTCGATAAACCGGCGCGCGTTGCTCGTAGGGGAACGGCAAGCAAGCGGCGCGGACGACACCAGAACTTCTGTGGAGTATTTTCAATGAAGACGGCGCTCGTGTGTGGTGGTGGCGGTTTCATCGGCTCGCATCTGGTGACGCGGCTGAAGAGCGAAGGCTTCTGGGTGCGCGCCGTGGATCTCAAATACCCGGAATTCGCGCCGACCACGGCCGACGACTTCATCATCGCCGATTTGCGCGATCCGCAGGAGGCGCGCGACGCCATCGACCGGCCTTTCACCGAGATCTACCAGCTTGCCGCGGATATGGGCGGCGCCGGCTTCATCTTCACCGGCGAGCACGACGCCGACATCATGCATAACTCCGCCAGCATCAATCTCAATATCCTCGAGGCGTGCCGGCGGCGCAATGCCAAGCGCATCTTCTATTCCTCCTCCGCCTGCATCTATCCCGAGCACAACCAGCTCGATGCCGACACGCCGGTCACCCGCGAGAGCAGCGCCTATCCCGCCAACCCCGACAGCGAATATGGCTGGGAGAAGCTGTTCAGCGAGCGGCTCTATCTGGCCTATAGCCGCAACCACGGCATCGAGGCGCGCATCGCCCGCTACCACAACATCTTCGGCCCCGAGGGAACCTGGACGGGCGGTCGCGAGAAGGCGCCCGCGGCGCTTTGCCGCAAGGTGGCGCAGGCGAAAGACGGCGGGACGATCGACATCTGGGGCGACGGCAAGCAGACGCGCTCCTTCCTCTATATCGACGACTGCATCGAAGGCACGCTGCGGCTGACGCGCTCGGACTTCCCGGGGCCGGTCAATATCGGCTCCGACGAGATGGTGACGATCAATGACCTTGCCGGCATGATCATCGAGATCGCCGGCAAGCGGTTGACGATCGAGCATGTGAAGGGCCCGCTGGGCGTGCGCGGACGCAATTCCGACAATGCGCTGATCAAGGAGAAGCTCGGCTGGGCGCCCGCCGCGCCGCTGCAACGCGGGCTCGCCAAGACCTATCCCTGGATCGCCGAGCAGGTGAAGCGGCAGAAACCGCGCTAGTCTCATCCCATGCGCCTGGTGATCTGCGATTATTCGGGCCATCCCTTCCAGGTGGAGCTGAGCCGCTGTCTCGCGTCGCGCGGGCACGAGGTGCTGCATCTCCACTTCGCCGATTTCCAGACGCCCAAGGGCCTGCTCGAGCGCCTTCCCGCGGACCCGCCCGGCTTCGTCGTCGAGGGACTCCGGCTCGAGGGCGGCTTCGACAAGGGCGCCTTCCTGCGCCGGCGCTTCTGGGAGGCCAAGGTGGGCGCGCTGGCAGCGGCGCGGGCGCTCGCCTTCCGGCCCGACGCGGTGGTCGGCTGCAACATGCCCTTGGATGCGCAGCATAAGCTGCTGTGGGCTTGCGCCCGCCACGGCATCGCCTTCGTCTTCTGGCTGCAGGACATCTATTCGGCGGCGATCTACCACTATCTCGGCGCCAGGCTCGGCTTCCTCGGTCGCGCCATCGGCCGCCACTACCGGCGTCTGGAAGGCCGGATGCTCCGCCGGAGCGCCGTGGTGGTGGCGATCTCCGAGAAATTCCGCGCCCCGCTCGAGGCCTGGGGCGTCGCGCGCGACCGCGTCTGCGTCATCCCCAACTGGGCGCCGCTGTCCGAGATCTACCCCGTGCCCAAGGACAATGAATGGGCACGGGCGAATGGGCTCCAGGACAAGCTTGTCGCCCTCTATACCGGGACGCTCGGCCTCAAGCACGACCCGGCGCTGCTGCTGACGCTCGCCCGGGCAGGCGGGGCAAGGCGCCTGGAGGTCGTCGTCGTTTCCGAAGGCGCGGCGATGGAATGGCTTGCCGCGCAAAAGGCGGCCGAGGGGGTCGCCAATCTGACGCTGCTGCCGTTCCAGCCGATGGAGCGCTATCGCGAGGTGCTGGGATCAGGCGATATCCTGCTCGCCATGGTCGGCCAGGAGGCGGCCGGGTTCAGCGTCCCCTCCAAGATCCTGAGCTACCTCGCCGCCGGCAAGCCGATCGTCGGCTCTATCGCCGCCGACAACGACGCCGCCGCAACGATTGCGGCGGCGCGAAGCGGCATCACCGTCGCGCCAGGCGACGTCAAAGCGTTCTGCGAGGCCGTGCTGCTTCTCGCCGGCGATGCCGGATTGAGGCAGGAGCTCGGTCGTAACGCCCGCGCCTTCGCCGAAAGCCGCTTCGCCATCGACGCGATCGCGACGCGATTCGAAGCGGTTTTTGCCATCAACGCTTCCGCAGAGACCAGCCGAAGCCGCCTCGCGGCATCGCGACCCGCCCCTTAACCCCAATCTGCCTTTGCATCACACGTCATCCGTCGCCGCTTTTATAGGCAATGATGCGGCTTCAGGTTTCATATCTCGGCGGGATTGGCAACCAGAGCGGCAGCCAACCGGGCGGCATGATCCGTCTGAAAGACGCCACACGGCCGCTGCAACCCGCGACTCCCGGCGACCGACGCGCCGGTCGGTCGCGGGTTGGCCTCAGGCGCTTGATCGGGCGCTACGCAAGGGAAGAGCGGACGCCCCTTGCGTCAAGCGCCGCTGCATCGCCAGCGCCATGCGTTGGCAATAGTCCGACAGCTCAAGCAGGAGAGCGCGGCGATCGGGGTCCGACACCCGTTCGGCCTGATGGCGAAAATCCAGCGCCATTCCACGCATGATGTGATGATCCGACATGACCCTCATCCGGTTCCCAACCCTGCGAACTCTACGGTGCGATCGTTGCGGCGCGATTACCCGGGCTGCCTGTCCCTCGGTCCACCCGCTCGATCGCGGCCCACCGGTCCGCGAAGGCGCGTTTTAATGGTTGAAGTGTGCGGCCAATCGTCGCCGGCGGATGTGAGATAGGTCACACTGCCGCATGGGACGCGGCATCCAGGGTGCCTATGACTTTGCCCCTAGGGTTGCCGCCAGGGTCTTGTATAGTGCCCTGGTCAGTGAACCTGGGAGGGTAAGGTGGCGCAATATCGTTGCTATTTCCGCGGTCGCGACGGTTTGATGCTGGGCGCGGAGAACATTGACGGCAGTCAGGACCGGGAGGCGATCGAGAAGGCCCGCCAGCGGCTGGCAAGCGAGCGTGACTTCGCAGCCTTCGAGCTTTGGCACCGGGAACGGTGGATCTATGCCGAGATGAGGGCGGAAGAGGTGAGTTGAAGCGATTGAGCTCGATAGCGGCGCTCTCGAAGCCGCGGAGACGAGGTGCGGCGAGCGCCGCATCGTGTGCCGTGTCTTGAGACCGGACCGGCTTGGCTTGCCCGCGCCACTTACTCTGCCTTGCCCAGCACGATTCGGCGCGCCAAGCGCCCGACAAAACCCGGCTCGAACTTCGGCTGATTCAGGGCCTCATCGATCAGGTGGGCGACGAGCTGCGGATCGTGCCACGGGACGCGGTGGTGGGACGAATAGAGGTGGGGACTGGTGGGGCACCGCATCCACTCGAGTGGAAAGAGCGCCACCCGCCTCGCGCTTGGCGGCGCGGCGCGAAGATCGTTGGGTTGCGGCTTGCCCGATTGCGCCGCGAAAAGCGCGCCGCACAGGTCGTTCTCGAGGCCGGCGCCGACCCAGCATGCCGGGGTAGCCCGAGGGTTCAACTCGAGCAGATACGCGCGGCCGTCCAGCCCGAGAATGAAGTCAAATCCGCAAAATCCGGAGAGTCCGAGCCTCGCGACCAGGCGCTCGACCGTCCGATCGATCTCGGCGTTGGCGATGAACTCGACCACGGTCGCATGGCCGGTCGGCGGGCGCGATACCTCGACCGCCAAGACGGTCGTGCCGGCCAGCACCCTGCCTTTCCAGCACGCCACGGCGCGATTTGCCGGCCGCCCTTCGACGTAGCGTTGCGTCGTGATCGCCGGCGCCGACCGCCGGATGACGGCGAGAGCGGGCCGCGAGGAAAGAAACAGCTCGCGGATCCTATCGGCCACCGATCGCATCCGCAGTTTCTTGTACGCGGCGGCCGCTTCCAAATTGCTCCGCGCGATGACGACGCCGCGGCCTCCGAACGCTTCGTCGCATTTCAAGACAAACGGAAAGGCATTGCGCGCCGAATATTGCGCAAGATCCTCTTCGGTCTCGATCACACACGTTTCGGGAACATTGAACTCGCAACTTTGCGCCAAGCGGATCAACGCCGATTTGCGGCGAGCGATTGCGAAAGCATCGGGATCGCCAAGGGATGCTTCGATAAGGCTGGCCGTCCGAGTCGCGGCCGCGCTCGATACCTTTCGACAATTTCCGTGCAGCTCATAAAGATCGTAGGCGGCCTGATCGTCCGCCGGAACCAGCAGTGCCGGCGAATGGAGCGCGATCGCCTTTCCGATGGAGCGCCAGGGCGACCACGCGGAATATGGAAAGCATCGCTCAACCGCGCGCGCATGACGGAGCGGATTCTTTTTCGGGCAGACGGCGGCTACCGAGAATCCGCTTTGATGCAGCGCGCCCGCGAGCATGGCGGTCGGCGCCCAGGGTTCCGTCGCGACGATCAGAACGCCGGGTCGAATCGGATGCCGATCGGTCATGAGGAATTTCCGAGCTCCGGCGCACGGCTCCGCATGATGCCGGCTATCTGTGCGAGCTCGCGCCGGCCGAGGCCGCCCAGCCCGCTCAAGGCGGCAAAATAGATGGCGACCGCCGCAGCGATGCTGCCGGCCAACGGGAGCATCGAGATCGTGGCGATGGTTCCCGGGCGGTATCCCATCGCCCACAACGCAGCGCCCATGAGGCTTGCCGCCACGGCGAACCGGAGCAGCGCACCCCACTCGACCTGAAACCGCCAATGCGCGCGCAGAAGATAAAAGTAATAGACCGTGCTCGCGGCATAGCCGACCAGCGTCGTGGCCGCGGCAACCGAGATATCCTGCAGCAGCGGCAAGAGAGCGAGGTTGAGGCCGAGGTTGAGCGCCATGCCGAGCGCATCGGCGCGCAAGAGCCTGCCGAGATGATTGAGAGCGACGCCGACGGAACCCATGAGGATCGTGAGTCCGTAAAACGTCGCGGCCACCGCGACGATCGGCAGAACCCGGCGGCCGGCGATGCCCACATCGACCGTCGTCAGCGCCCCCAGGAACGATGGTCCCACCATCATCATCCCGACGGCGAAGGGTACGGCGATCATGATGAACAGTCGCATCGCGGTGGCGAGCAGGTGCTCCGATTCCTCGCGATTCCCGAGATCGACCATCCGCGCCACAAGCGGCGTCAGAATCATGCCGATAATCCTCGGCAGGAAAAGTAGGACCGAGGCAAGCTGGTAGGCCGGCTGGTAGCGTCCGACATCCGCCACGGAAAGAAAGAGCAGGATCAGGTAACGGTCGCCAAAACTGAGCGTGAAGTCGATGATCATGCCGATCGTGACCGGCAGCCCGGCTCGGAAGTCCGCAGCCACAATGCGCGGCTGCAGGCGAAATCGCGGCAAGCCGATCTCGCGAACGATTCGCCAGAACAAAGGCAGGCTCACGCCGATGCCGGCGGCGGTTTGCAATGCCAGCAGGGTATCGACCGATGGCGCGTGGCCGAGGGCGGTCCCGATCAGCAGCATGGCGAGGAACAGCGAAGGCACGCCGCCCAAGACAAGATTGTAGGGCAGGAACCGGAGCGTGTAGCGGTAGAAGGCGAGCACCTGCCGCGACATGAAATTCGCCGCAAGGAAGCCGACGAGGAGCCATGTGGTCACGAAGACATTGCTCTCAACTTCTATCGTCTTCCCGGCGGCGAGCAGCATTACAGCCGAAAAGACCGCGAAGATGATGATCTGGACGGTGAATTGGGGCTCGAAGAGTCGACGCCGCTCGCCCGCCGTCGGTGCCGACACCAGCTTGCGCGAATAGGCATAGCCGATGCCGCTCGTGGTCAACTCGAAGATCTGCGACAGGCTGATATAGACCAGAACATAGGCACCGTAACTCGCCTCGCCCATCCGTGGGATCACGATGGGGAGCAGGACCAATCCCTGTAGCTGAAGAATGAGCTGCGCGATGAACGTAAGACCGAATGCCCGACCGATGCCGCCCTCGCTACTCACGCGATGCTCCCCCTTCTCGATGAGAGGCAACGGTCATCGGCTTGCCGCCCCGCGGCAGGTCCCCGGCGCCAAAACGCCTGGCTCGCACGGTCCCGGCTAGCATGCCCAATTTCGGCTGTCAGGGGTTAACGAAATCTGAAGACTCGGCATGAGATCACTCTGGGCATGGATTCGCTGGAGCGCCACTACGAGTATTACACGGACACCGGCGCCGACGGTGTTCAGATCATAAAGAGCGTCCCCGCCTTCCTCACGCTCGAGCGGGAGTGGCGCGGGCTGTGCAATAGAGTGCCCGATCACTACTTTACGCAGGGTTTCGATTGGTGCCGCGCAAGCTGGGAGAAGATAGCGGAGCCGCGCGGTCGGAGATTGCATTGTCTCGTGGTACGGCAAGACCGCCGTGCCGTCCTGATCTGGCCGTTGGTTACCTATCGGCAAAGGTTTTGGTCGATTGCGCGCCCGTTGGGACCGGAGACGACGGAATACACGGCGCCGCTGGTCGAGGATGGCCCGCATTCGGCGCAATGGATCGCCGAAGCGTGGCGAATCGTCCGCAAGACCTCTATCAGCGATGTCATCTTCCTGCCATATGTCAGAGCGGATTCTCCCTTGCATAGGATCATTTCCCGAGAGGAGGCGGCGGTTCCGCCGCGCATCGACAAGACATCCTACATAAACTGGGACGCCTATCCGGACTGGGACAGCTACTATCACACCTTGGACCGCAAAGAGCGCCAAGGCGTGAGTCGCCGGCGGCGCCGGCTTTCGGAACTCGGCACGCTGACATTCCGCCCGATGATCGACCCTCACGAATGTCCCGAGGTCGTCGATTGGATGCTGGCGCAAAAGGCGGATTGGTTAAGACGAACCGGACGGCAAAGCCCCTGGCGCGACGGCGACGAATACAGGAGGTTCCTTGTCGCCCTGTCTTCCCGGACCGAGGGCGTACCTCGCATGGTTATTTCACTGCTCAGTCTCGATGGCAAGTTCGTTGCCGCGGCGTTGTCGCGCCGCGACAATGCAAGACTCGAGGGCGTCATCATCGTCTTTGATCCGGCTTATCGGCAATTCGGACCCGGCAAGATACTGCAAGAAGCAGTTATTCGATGGGCTTGCGAGCAGAGGCTCATCTTCGATTACCGAATCGGGGCGGAGGCGTACAAACGCCACATGAGCAACGGCGAGTGCGATGCAATCAGCTATGCGTTCGCAAATTCACTTTGGGGCAAGGCCTATTTTCGGTTGTTGCCCATCTGGGCTCGTATACCCCCCCGCTTGCGCAGGTTCATTCAAACCGGTGCCTATAGCAGTGCAGTCCAGGCATGAGATGTCCCTTCCGAAACCTGCGAGAGAACGACTAGCGCGGCCGTTGCCGCCGCTCACCTGACCGAAAGCATCTCTTCGACCAGCCGCTTCAATTGGTCCGCCGCGTTGTGGCGAAGTTCGGCCGCGCGTCGAACAGCGGCCACGGACGCGCCGGCGAGACGCGATCGATCGGCGAGCCAGCCGGCGATGATTTCCCCGGACTCCGCGCGAAACGCGCTATCGGAGGAAACGAAGCCCCCGGTCGCGAGATCGTCGGCGATGCAGCCGCGGGGAGCGGCAATGACGGGGACTCCGGCGGCGAGCGCCTCCAGAACGACGAGCGGCTGGGCCTCGTTGGCATATCGGGTGGGAAACAGGAATACGTCGATGTCGCGATAGAACGCGGTCTTGGCCTCGGTGTAGACGGGACCGCGATAGTCGAATGCCGGCCCCAGATCGCGCCGCGCCTCTTCGAGCAATGCCGCCGCGGAGGGATGTTCGACAGGGCCGGCAACGCAAAGGGTCACGTCGCGCCCGGTGCGGCGCAGCTCTCGGCACAGGTCGATAACGGTGTCGAGCCCTTTTTCGGGCACGAGATTGCTGAGAAAGCCGATTCGGATCGGGCCCGGACCCGGAATCCGCGCCGTATCGCCGCCGGGCTCGATGAGGGCGATGTTGGAGAGAACTTCCCACCGCGCGATGCCGCGATATTGCGCGCGCAGCTTCTCCGCCATGACCGCGCAAAGGCAGATATGCGTCGCCTCCCTGCCGGCAATCGCCGTCAGAAGGGTCGTCCAGCGCGATCTCCGCGTGATGTAGCTGAAGGCGTGATGATGCAGGAAAAGGCGATAGCGCCGAGCACGGGCGACGCAAACGACCAGCAAATCGTAGATCGAGCCCGAGCCGCCGGCGAGCGGCAGGTAAAGCGTGCGGCCGCCTGATCGCGGCCGCCATAAGAGCGCCCAACAAGCGCCGAGGCTCCGGGCGATGCGCCCGGCGTGATAGCGCCAGCCGCGCCGCAGGGTTCGTGGCGATGTGTCGAAGACGTCGACGGCGGCCACCGCGCGCAAGCGCTCCACCATGGCCGCCGTTGCCAGCGACCAACCGTTCAGCGGCGGCGGCATCGGTCCGATGACGAAGACGCCGGCTCGTGATCCCGGCGCCATCCTCATGCGGGGTCCTCGTCGGCCGGGCCCTTCGCGAGGTTCGACGAATCGGCAGCAGGGCCGCGCACGAGGCGCGCCACGGCAGCGCCGAAGCAGCGCGTATCGCCAAGCGGCGCGAGACGGCTCGATGCCTCGGCCATGCGCCGCCATGCGCCTTCGTCCGACGCCATCATCTCCATCATCCGCGCAAGCCCCGCGGGATTGTCCGGCTCGAAGGCGTAGCCGTTCACCGCATTGCGCAACAACGCATCCCGCGCGCCCACGTTCCACGAGCACAGGATCGGCACGCCCATCGCGACGGCCTCATTGACGACCAAGCCCCATTGCTCCTCGGTGCTGGGCAGCACCAGCGCCAGGCTCGCGGCGAGCGTTCGCGCTATCTCGGGCGCCTGGACAAAGCCGCGGAACCTCACGGAGGAAAGGCCGAGTCCCTCGGCCTGCGCGCGCAACTCGCGCTCGAGGGGACCCGAGCCGCAGATATGAAGCTCACGCGCGCCGCCGCCGGCACGCCGGACATAGAGCCCGTAGGCCTCCAACGCCATCGCGATGTTCTTTTTCGGCACCAGCCGCGCGACGATGGTGAAATGTCGCGTCCGGAACTCCGCTCCGCCCGGAGCGGGAGCGGAGCCGGAGAGCCGCCGCACGCGATCGCCCGACACCGTATCGTAGCCGAATTCTATGCGCTCCGCCTTGAAGCCGAAGAAACGGAGATAGTCGCGGTGACGGCTGCCGCCGACGAGCGCCGTGCGGTATGGCAGATAGAACATGTGCTTCAGCATTTCGCGCCAGAGGAGTCGCGGCTTGTCGTCGAATTTCGATTCGATCATCAGGTGGACGGCCCGGCCGGTGAGGCGCAGCCAGATCGCCAACGGGAAGGTCTGGGGCTCATTGAAGTTGCAGAGGAAGACATGCCGCGCGCGGACCGCGCGGCAGGCGCGCAACAGCGCCACGAATTTGCGCCAAGCAGGGACCTCTTCCTCGGTATGCGCCGGAAACAGCGTTATTCTCTCGGCGCCGTCGACACGCTCCGTGCGGTCCCAGGCGTAGATGTCGGTCGTGCCGGCGATTTCGATGCCGATCACGCGATGGGTCTCGGCCAGTGCGGCGGCCGCCGCCTCCAAGCGGTCGACATGATAGGGCCCGAAACTGCCCCAGACGAAGGCGACCGCGGGCTTCACCGGAACCTCATGGCGTATCGGACGACCGCCGTTCCGACGGTGCCGAAGGGGCGAGCGATGATACCTGCCTCGGCCTCCACGTCCGCGGGCCGACCACCCGCCGCCGCTCCAGCATCTGGGCAACGAGCCGCCAAAGAAGAAGGGGGCCGATCGTCAGAAAAACGAATTTTGCGATCGAAATTCCGCCGTCGCGGAACCATTGCAGCGTGAGAGGGAGAAAAGCGCAATAGACGAGAACCTTGAAGTTGGTCGCGGCTCCGCTCCAGAACCATCGATGCATGCGCATCGTGAGCCAGGCGACGATTGTCATGGTCACGATGACCCCGAGCCAGCCGCCGCTGATCCAGCCATCACCGACCAGCGACGTCGTCCATCCGACGAAATTGCCGAATTCGTTGAGATTGACGAGCTGTATGGGCGGACCGTAAGGCTTGCCGCTCCAGAGGATGCGCGGGATAGGCTCGGTGAAGAGCTGAAGGTATTGGGTAAAATAGGAGTATGTGCCGGATTTTGCCGGCACCGCGTCGACGACATAAGTCAAGAAATCGAAGTTCGCGAAGTCCGGAGAATCGTGACGCTCGACCCAGTTGCCGCCCGCGAGGATGGGATCCTCGTCGATGACGTCGCCGGTGATCAGCGCCTGAAAAACCTCGCGCTGCTCGCCGAGTTGCTGAAAGATGATCAGTACCGGAACCGCGGCGGCTATCATATAGACCGGGATCCAGCGCAACTTTCTTGTCGTCAGGAACAACAGTCCGAGCGTCATCAGCGTGAGAACGATCGTCCACCGGCCCCAGCCGATATAGGCGCGCTCGGCCAAATAGATCAGCAACGGCAGGAACGACCACGGACGAAAGCGATATGCCCAAATGAGCATCAGAGAGAGTGGGCCGATGACCATTTGAGCGTCGACGATGTACCCGGTCGTATTGCTGAAGCCGATGACGCCCGTGTTTACATCGCGCTCCATCTCGATGACCGAGCCGGTGGTGCCCGTGTCGACCGTGGATTGGATGCCGATGAGGACCGAGTAGATTGCAATTGGCGCGAGCAAGACAACGACAAAGGCGAGGGCGTGACGCTCGGCCCGACCGAAGCCGGTTCGCGCTTGCCGATCGAAGTGCGGCAGCGGACCCTGTACCCGCCAGGTCACCACGCCAAAAACGAGCATTGCTGCCGTGGACAACAACAGCGTAAAATTGAACTCCTCGGCAGACGGGTAGAACCGCATGACAAAGAAAACCGCCTCCAGGCCGAAGGCATAGACAAGAATCGGACGCAGCACGAAGACGATGCCGTGGAAGGCGAGATAGAAGGCGAAGGGATGGAAGACGGACGACGCCCGTCCGCTTGCGAATATGTAGCAGACGATCAGCCATATCGCGGCTTGCCCGGCGAGAAGGATCGGCGTCATGACACGGCGGTCTTCCCGATGTCCCAATCCACGCCGGGGCTTGGATCAAGAGCGATGTCGGCGCGTGGCGGAAAGCGGTGTCGGGCCATTCGAAAATCTCAACTGGACAGCGGCGGGTCGGACTGCGGCGTTCGCCGGGCTTCGACGCGAAAAGCTTCGGCCGGGCTTCTCAGTACTGCAAGCGTCACCATAAATTAAGCACAATTTGCAACCCGTTAACGAATCGGGAGATTTATGCCCCTATGCGACGGAGCGGGAAGGCATCAGCGGCGGACAGTGGCCGGGCCGGTGGTGGCACGCAGATAAGCCGCCGCAGCCTTACCGGCGCTCTGCTGTCGCTCGGCGTTCTTCCCTTGACGCCGATGGCAAAGTTGGCGGCCCAACCGGCTCCGCGTGAGCCGCGCCTCGTCTTCGCGCACTACATGGTATGCTGTCCGATGGCCGGGAAAAACGCAACCGTGGCTCAATTGGCGGATGAAATCCACCAGGCCCAATCGGCCGGTGTGGATGGTTTCGCTTTGAACTGCGGTAGCTGGACCGCCGAGCCCTATTACCGCGCCATTGCCACACGCATGTTCGAAGCCGCCGCGTCGCTGCCTCATCCATTCAAGCTGCTCTTCTCGTCCGACGGATTGACGCCGGAAGACACGGCGAGCATGGTCTCGGAGTTCTACGAACACCCGAACATGCTTCGCTACCAAGGCAAGCCCGTGTTGTCGTCTTACAGCGGTGACGAGGCCTGGGGAAAGGCGGTGATCGCAGCGCTCGCCGGCTTGAGAAGGCCCGTCGTATTCGTCCCGTTTTTTTTCCCAAAGGGCCTCAATAAGCGCTTTACCGACACGAACATCGCCCGCCTGATTGACGAGAACGGCTATGCTGACGGCTTCTTCTATTTCGGCGCCGACGGAACCGGTGCAAACCTGGCGGCAACCAGCGCGAAGATCGGCAGAGCCTGGCGAAACGCGGGAAAACTTTACATGGCACCGGTAACGCCTTTTTACCGCGGCCTCGGACCCAGGAATTATCGCGTGTTCGAGACGCGAGGCTTCGAAGGCATGGCGCGGGAATGGGAGGCGGCGATCGCGGCAGACGCGCAATGGGTCGAAATTGTCACGTGGAACGATTGGGGCGAATCGACCTACGTCGCGAGCTTTGGCTCGCCCAGGGCGATGGACCTCTGGGACGGTCATTGGGGTCGGCTGCTGTCGCACGAGGCCTACTTGGCGGCAAGCGCATACTACATTCGATGGTTCAAGACAGGCGTAAAGCAGGTCGAGAGCGACGATTTGTTCTGGTTCTACCGCCTGTCGCCGAAACGGTTGCCCGGCAGGGATCAGCCGGACCACCCCCCCGAAAGCTATCCCCGAGGGTTCAACCATTTGGAGGACCGCGTCTTTCTAACCACGTTTCTCATTGCGCCGGCAACTCTCAAAATCGAGAGTGGCGAGCGGCGGTATGAATTCAGCGCGCCCGCCGGAGCGGCCCATGTCAGCGCCGAATTCGGCCAAGGCCCACAGCGCTTCTCCGTTGAGCGCAATGGCGTGACGATCTTGTCCGGCACCGGCGCCTTTCCGATCGGCGACGACAATTGGGGCAATTTCAATTATCTTGCCGGGCAGGCTCGAAGGACGTGAGCGGGGTCCCCGCGATTGCCCAGTTTGTCCGGAAGGCGGCTGCTCTCGACGTCGTGAATGGATCGAAATGACACTCAAGACAGGAGTATTCCATCCGGGAACACAGCATTCTTGGCAGACGGCCCTCGCTTTTCAGGAAGGCCGGCAGCTTGGATGGTACGCAACTTCTGTCTTTTACGATCCGGGCCAGTGGCCCTACCGCCTCGAAGCGCTCGTGCCGGGAAGGTTGGGTGCGCGCCTGCATCGTGAATTTTCCAGGCGCTACCTGCCGGCGCTGGCGCCTGCACTGGTGCGTCAGTTCGGCCTATGGGAATGGATCGAGACCGCTGCTCGCCGGGCCGGAAGGCAGCGAACGGCGGATTGGGCCAATCGGCGTGGGAACCAAGCCTTCGGACATGCCGTTGCTCGCCTGGCCGAGCGCGAGCCCGTGGACGTTCTATGGGGCTACGACACGTCTTCGCTGGAGGTGTTTCGCTGGGCGAAGCGGCGGGGTATCCGCTGCATTCTTGACCAGACTATTGGGCACTGCGCGTCGCTGAACCGCGTCATGCTTGCCGAGCAGGCGCGCAACCCCGAGTTCTTCCTGGACTCTTACGTGCCCGCGTCGGCGGAAGAGGTGGATAGGCAAAACGAGGAGCTGGAGCTTGCCGATGTGATCGTGGTGGGCTCGGAGTTTTGCGCGGGCAGTTTGGTCGAGAATGGGTGCAAGCCCTCGAAGATACGCATCGTGCCATACGGTTTCGACGAGACGCTATTTGCCGGCGCCGCTCCCAAGCGCCATCGGAAGGAAGCACGACCCGTCCGTTTCCTGTTTGTGGGGCTTGTCCACCCGCGAAAGGGCATTGCGCCGTTGCTTCAAGCGTTCGAGCAGATTCCCGCGGACGCCGCGAAACTCACCCTTGTAGGAGGCCTCGCGATCCCCCGGGCGACATTTCAACGCTATGAGCGCCGCACCGAGCATCTCGGCTCGCTTCCCCGACCGGAGGTGGTCAAGCACTTCTTCGAAGCCGATTGCTTCATCCTCCCGAGTCTTTTTGAAGGCGGCGGAATTGTGCTGTATGAAGCCGCCGCGGCCGGTCTTGGCATAATCCAGTCCGCGTTTTGCGGCGATGGAGTCCGCGACGGCAAGAACGGCATCGTACTCCCGGAGGTCACGCCCGAAACGATCACGACGGCCGTTTCTTCCGTCCTCAACGACCCGGAACAATTGGCGCGCTGGCAAGACGCCGCATGGCAAATGCGCCAAGAACGTACCTGGCAATGCTATCGCGACAAAGTCAGGACCATAGCTTCGACATGACCAAATCTGCGTCAAACGGCGCGTCGAGCAAGAGAAGGAGCTCGTTGCCTCGGCATCCTTGCCGCATCGGCCATCTATGCGCCGGCCTCGTCGGCGAGGCCTTGCGACGGGAGCATTTTGTTGCCGCCGAACGGCGCGCATGGAGCGCGAGCGATGTCACGGCCTCGGTGGGTTCGCGGCAGAAAGAAATCGCTGCACCGCTTCGAGCCGCACAGCCCTGGATTTGCGGATGCGTCGGAACAGGCGATAGGTCGCACGGCGCACTGGCCGCCGCTGATCGAACTGTTCGAGAACACAGGCTGCGAAACCGTTCTCGATGCCGCGCACGATTCGGAGCGGGTGCCGTATCTTGAGACCATGGGCGAAATGCGTCACGCATGTGCCAGGCAAGTAGAGGAGGACATCCGGCATCGGCACATTGTGCCACCCGAACAGAATCTTGTTGCGGGCACCCAGAATATCTTGGTATCGCCGGTCGCGGATCGGCGATTCGTAGTGATGGATGGGATCGGCATTGCCGAGGCGCGTGAAATATCCAGCGTCCAGGATGCGGATGGCGAGATCATCCTCCTCGAGCTGCTGGCGGAGATACTCGCGATAACCGCCGACGCGCAGGAACACGTCGCGCCGTACCGCGCAGGCGCCCCCCCAGAATGCGTCGGTCACGAAGATGCCGTCGCGGCTCGGTGCGCGCTGCAGCACCTTGGGGCTGGTGTTGACGTTGATCAGCGGTATGCCGACCGCGCCGACCTTCGGAAAATCGAACTCGGCGAGCGTCTGCGCCCCCGTGTGCCGCGAGGGAAAATCCGCATCGTCGTCGATCGAGAACACGATCGCGCCCGACGCCATCTTGACGCCGCGGTTGCGCTGAACGGCGGGGCCCTGCGAGACCTCGTCGCGGTGAAAGCCGATGGTGGGGAACTCGCGCTTCACCATCTCGGCGGTGCCATCGGTCGAGCCGTCATCCATGACGAGCACCTCGAAGAGGACGGTCTGATTGAGGCATGAGACGATCGCGCGGCGGAGGTCGTCCTTGCGGTTCTTCGTGGGAATGACGATCGTGGCACTCAGCTGCGCCATCGCTGCTCCCCGTCAGCCGGATCGGAATGGCACGCCGGCCCGATGCGCCCACGCCGCAACGGCGCCGAGGTCGGCACGCGGAAGCAATGGATGTATTGGGGAGAGATTGCCATTTGCTTAATCAATGGCGCGGCGTTCACGAACGGCGCGGCCGGCGATTGGCCGCTCATGCTGCGAAGATTTCCGCGATCTCGGGAAGCCGCACCGCGGGATGGTGCGCCAGCAGGCCCAGCACCTCCTCCGCCGATGACCAGATGGCTGCGTCATGGACGAGATGGTGCGTTACGACGCCGATCGGCGCGCTCGCCGGCACGATCCCGTAGCGGCGCAGCTTGAGGGCCGCGATCGCCCGGCGGACAATGACCGCCGCCGCCGCCGCCTTGGCGGTCGGCCAATCGATGATGTCGAGGTGGATATTCCGGCTGGCGAGCGGCAGGCCGGGGAAGTCGCCGTAGACCGAGACGAAGCCGTAGCCCGCGCCGCGAACCGCATCGGCCAGGTGGTGCGACATCTCGTTGAAAGGCGGCACCAATACCGGCAGGAAGCGATCGCCGAACAGCGCTGCAAGGCGGCGTCGGCCGTCCTCGAGCCGCGCTTGCACTTCCGCCGGCGCGCGCGTCGCCGACAGTTCGGATTTCGGCCGGCCGGGCGGCGCGTGATCGGTGTGGTCCCAACCATGCTGGAGGACGCGCAGGCGCTGCACGCGGGCAAGCCGGCGCTCCAGCGACGGCTCGGCGCCGACCGGGATCACTGCAAGCCCGAGCGGCACGCGAAGCCGGGCGGAAAGATCCAGCAGCCGGTCAAGCGCGGGGCCCTCCGTCCTGGCGTCGTCATCGCGCCACCAGAACACCGCCTTGCGGCCGTGCCGGTGCCAGATGTCGAGTTCCCGCTGCACGGCGTCCCAGTTCGCCGGCTGCGTGCTCTCCCAATGCCGCACGAGGCGGCGCGCCACTCTCGATGCTTGGAACCGCAGGGTGGCAGAGGCCATCGTCGCCGCTTCGAATTACCGGGATAACGTCGTGCGCGCGCCGAATGCTACCTCCTCCCGAATCGCCCGGCAAGGTGACGTTGCGCCCGGCGACGTAGCGCCCGTCCCCCCTGCCGGCGTTGGCGTGACGCCCAGCCGGCGGCCCGCAGGGATGCTCGGGCGATACCATTTATCGGCCAGTGGAAGCCCGGTGGTGCGGTAGGCAAGCGCTGCTGGCGCCGTTAGTTGCACGTAACGCGGGCATCCGCGGGCGCTGACGCGACCGGGGACAACCGGCGGCATTCCGAGCGGCGTTGTTGGGCAGGGTTGCATCATGGCAACTTCAGATCTTCCGAGGTAGAAGCTATAAATTCCATACTATATTCACAATCTATATTCACAATATTGTGTAGGGATTGCAGGGATTGTCTAGGTTCTGTGCGCAATTGACGTTAACCCCTTGAAATCGATTCGCTTCGTTTTCGCTTGCCATAGAGAGCGCACGAGTCAAATCAAAGGCCTAGGTGTTAACGAGCCAGACCCCAGGGGGCGCGCGCCTTGTCCCCAACCGCAAATAGGACCGTCCCAGCATGAGGACGACCGTTTTGCTTTCGTGACCGATCGCCGATCTGGCATACTTTTTCGCGTCGGCGTGTGGTCCCGACAGCGACACGGACAGGCAGCTCCTTCATGTTCATCGACGCGCGACAGGTGCCCCGCGGTGCTGTGGTCGAGGCGGATATCGCCATCGTCGGCGCCGGGGCTGCTGGAATCTGCCTGGCGCTGGAATTGATCGGCACGGGGCTCAGCGTCTGCCTGCTGGAAAGCGGCGGCATGGAGTTCTCGTGGCCGAGCCAGTCGCTCTACACCGGGGCCAATATCGGCTTGCCCTACTACGCGTTGGATGTCTGTCAGCTACGCTATCTCGGCGGGAGCACCAATGCCTGGGGCGGCTGGTGTCGGCCGCTCGATCCGATCGACTTCGAGCCGCGTCCCTGGGTCGAGCACAGCGGCTGGCCGTTTGCGATGAGCGCGCTGGCGCCGTTCTATGGCCGTGCCCACGAGCTCTGCCAGGTCAGGAGCGACGATTACGATCCTGAACGCGCCGCGGCCGAACTCGCCCACCAGCGCGCCAAGCCGCTGCCTTTCGATCCGGCTTGGCTCGAGACCACCATCTATCGTTTTAGCCCGCCCACCCGCTTCGGCCAGGTCTATCGCGAGGCGCTGCGTCAGGCGGAGGATCTGCGCTGCTATCTCAACGCCAATGTGCTGGCGATCAAGACCGATGCGGCGGCGCGCAGGGCCACTCGGCTCAGCGTGGGCACGTTATCCGGCGTGCGCTTCGAGGTCGCGGCAATGCACTACGTGCTCGCCGCCGGCGGCATCGAAAACGCTCGGCTGTTGCTGCTGTCGAACGACATCGTCCCCAACGGCCTCGGCAATCAGCACGATCTCGTCGGCCGCTATTTCATGGAGCATCCGCACACCAAGCGGGCGCTTATCGTGCCGTCGCGGCGGCTCGCGAGCGGGCTTTACGGCGAGATGTTTCATGGTCGCGCGATCATGGCGCGGATGTCGTTTCCGGACGCGTTGCAGCGGCGAGAGGGCTTGCTCAATTACAGCGCCAACCTCCACGCAGTCTATTTCGGGCACGATTCGCAAGGCTGGCTCGCGCTGCGTAAGCTGGTCCTGTCGCTGTCGCGCTCACGCCGCTCCGATCCGTTCATCCGCCTGCCGCCCTTTGGGCGCAAAGGGCTGTCACTGCAGCAGATCTACGACATGGTGCGGCAGTTCGACCGGATGACCATCGCCGCCTTTCTGCGGCTTTTTCAGCCCGACCGCTTCATCCGCGGCTTCGTGCTGGAGAGCAAATCCGAGCAAGCGCCCAATCCGGACAGCCGTGTCAGCCTCGACGATGCGCGCGATGCCTTCGGTCTGAGACGCGTCAAGCTCGACTGGCGCATGCTGCCGATCGATCGGCGCACGGCGGTGCGCGGTGAGGAGATTGTCGAAGCCGAGCTGGGGCGCCTCGGCATCGGCGGCTTGGCGCCCTTGCCGCCGGCGGAGATCGAAGGCTGGCCCGACAATCTCGAGGGCGGCTGGCATCAGCTCGGCACGACCCGCATGCATGCCGATGCCGAGCATGGCGTCGTCGACGCGAATGGACGCGTGCACGGGATGTCGAATCTCTTCATCGCCGGCGGCTCGGTTTTTCCGACCGGCGGCGCCGCGCCGCCAACGCTGACCATCGTCGCGCTCGCGCTGCGCTTGGCGAGTCATTTCAAACAAGACCTTTTCCGCGGCGGATCATCGCAATCCGGATGATGAAGGCGATATCGCGCAGGTCGACGGCAGTCGGGAAAATTCGAGAACAAGCGGCAATCGCCGCGCTGCGTGACATGACGCGGGTTGGAAGGATAAACCAAGCGAGCGATGCGGGCCGTCACGAAGCATCGCCGAACACGGGAATTGGCTAAACTGTCACTGTAATTCCCCCGTAAATCCCCGCAATTCCAGTCTTCCAACTCGGCGATTTTCGCCAGCGCCTGGGGCGGGAGATGCTTCAGCTCGTCACCGCCAATCCCGTGCGGGTCTGGATTTAGCCAATTGAGCACAGCAACGATGCAGACGGCGCATGGGGCAAAAATGTGGCCGGGGCCGATGCGGCGCAAGGAGCGCCGCGTGCGTGGCAAAGAAGTGTCATCACACGCACGCACGGATAGGGCGGCGCGATTAAACGAATTTCTAACCGCTGCATGAGAGACTGATCGCGTTCCCAGGAGCAGATCAACCTAAGGGGAATCGTGGTCACCGTGCGCCGTCACCAACCTGCCGAGGACATTTTTTTGCCCGACCTAATTCGCGACGTCGCTTGGCAATATCGCATGGGGGACATCGTGCAAAACATCGGCGATGCAGCGGCCCCACCAGGAGGCCCCCGCATCTTGCGCAGGTCCGCAAGCGGCGGAGTGACCTCATCCTAGCGTCTGCGGCCGACCCCGCCGGCCCGTTCTGGATGCCATCGGCACGGAGAGCCCGTGCGCGAAACGTCTTTGCGTTGCTTGCGTGTCGAGGAATCGAGCGTTCATCCGACTGACCAA
>Ga0187784_10000049_pt1 | contig 69090 bp, 63 predicted proteins | sample 1015_SJ02_MP15_2_FD_132964 | JGI IMG/M metagenome (GOLD analysis project Ga0187784, IMG submission 132964) | Tropical peat soil microbial communities from peatlands in Department of Meta, Colombia - 1015_SJ02_MP15_20_MG | ecosystem: Environmental > Terrestrial > Soil > Wetlands > Peat | place...
CGATAAAACAAGCGCCTGGCCCAAGCCATGAGGCGAGCTCGTTACTCGCCGGCGCAGATTTGGTGATCAGGCCTGCCTTCTCGGTTACGTCCACAAACTTCACTTGGATTTGCGGAGGAACCTTTTGCGGTGCGGCGGGCGATTCTTCCGCCAGCGAGTTCTTGCCCTGTTCGCCGTAGGCCAAAGTGATCGGCGAACCTAACTTCTTTTGGGTGACGTACTGAAAGCGTGCTAGGTGCTCGCGAGCGTGCGTGAGATCACCGGATTGCTGATAGGCGCGCGACAGTCCGAACTCCGCGGAAGCGTGGAATGCGTTCAGCCTTACCGCACGTTCGAAAGCGCCTATCGCCTCTCCGTATTCCTTATTCTGTGAGTACACCGCACCCAGGAAGTACCAGGCATCTGGGTCGTTGGGATCGATTTCGGTAACCTGCCGGAACGCTTCGATGGAGAGCTGCGCCTCGGACCCGGTGTTCTTGTATAGCAGGCCAAGGTTGTACCAGGCGTGGGCATCGTTAGGATCAAGCTTGACGGATTCCTCAAGAATTGATTTCGCCGCGTCGATCCGTCCCAGATTCAGCAGTCCAATACCTTGATTTACCACGGCAATGTGCAACTTGGGATCGAGCTTCGCGGCTTGTGTGAAGTTCTCGAGAGCTTTTTCAAAAAGCTGCTGATTCATGTAAGCTGCGCCCAAATTATTAAAGCGGGCAGCTTCTACGCGCTTGTCCGTCGGCGAAGAGCTTTGTTCAACCGCCGCAAGCAGCACTGCGGCACAGACAATTGTCAGAATGAGCAGCTTACGTTGGGTCATCCGTAAGATCAGTAAACCACAGCGGACACGGAGCACACAGAGTTTTCCCGAAATTCCCGATCGCGCTGTGGCTGTAACCTCAATCGGACGCTTTGCGGTACGCTCTGCTTCCGACGATGCCTTTGCCTTCCTGCACGGTGATGGTCTGGCTCGCGGGCACATTTGCCAGCTTGTCGACTTGACCACTCGGCCATTGCACTTCGATGGCATCAGCCTTCGTTGCCGTTCCCAGCCCGAATGTCAGCACCAGTTCACTCTGCGAAAGATAACTCGAACCGCTGTGCAGCATCTGCCATTGATGATCTTTTCCCGTCGCTACGCGAACAACTGCTCCGATGCCGTCTCGATTTGATTTTGTTCCAACCAGCTTCAGCCGCAGGCTGTGATTGGTTCCACCTTCATTATGGAAGAGATAAGCAGGCCCCCCGTTCGTAGTGAGCAGCACATCCAACGCTCCGTCATTATCAATGTCTGCGTAAGCCGCGCCGCGAGCCACTTTCGGACTGGCAAAAGCCTCCCCCAGCGATTTTGTGACTTCCTGGAATTTCCCATCTCCCAGATTGCGAAATACATGCGGCGGCTCTGCATATGACACTCGCGCCTGCACCCGCTCAATGGCGTCTTCGATGTGCCCGTCGGCAACAAAAATGTCAGGCCAGCCGTCGTTGTCGTAATCAAAGAAGAAGCAGCCGAAGCCAAGCGTCACCAGAGTTGCACGTCCGACCTCAGAACGCGGAGCTTCATCCACAAACAAACCATTCCCCTCATTGTGGTACAGCGAGAGCATCTGATTAGCGAAATTGGTAATGATGATGCTGGGATGGCCCGAGCGGTCGTAATCGGCCGCATCCACACCCATTCCCGCGCGCGCCACACCATCTTCGCTAAACCCGATGCCAGCCGGAACCCATCGCTCTTCGAAGGTTCCATTGCGCTTGTTGAGATAAAGCTTGTTGGGCTGAGTGTCATTGGCCAGCATAATGTCCGGCCACCCATCCCCGTTGTAATCAAGAATGGCGACTCCCAGAGTCTTGGAAGAAGTATCGTAGAGACCTGCCTTCTGGGTTACATCCTCGAACTTGCCGTTCCCCAGGTTATGCCACAGCCGGGCAGATGCCCCTTTGTAAGACTCCGGCGTGCAATAGGATTTGTGTACACCATCCAGCGTGCAGTAGAGGTCGCCTTCGATTGACCATTGCACGTAATTCGCCACGATCAAATCGAGGTTGCCATCGCGGTCGTAATCCACCCAAGCCGCACTCGCAGAAAATTCGTTCGGTCCCCACAGACCCGCGGCCTTGGTCACGTCAGTAAATGTGCCGTTTCCATTATTGTGAAAAAGGTGGCTCTGGCCGAGCGCGCTGATGAAAATGTCGTCATAGCCATCGTTGTCATAATCCCCAATAGCGACACCCATTCCAAACATTGGCACGGCAAGACCTGCCTTGCTCGTTACATCGGTAAACGTGCCATCGTGGTTGTTATGGTAGAGCTTGGGAGTTGTGGGTCCGCGTTTCGCGCGTTCGTCGGCCAACGCTGGCCACTTTTGTCCGTTGACCAGCAAAATGTCGGGCCAGCCATCGTTGTCGTAGTCGATGAACGCGCATCCCGGGCCCATGGTTTCCGGAAGGTATTTTTTTCCGAACGCTCCGTTGTTGTGGACAAAATGAATGCCCGCTTTTGCGGTAATGTCGCGGAACTGAATGCTCTGCGCCTGAGCCACGGCAGGCGCGGCGATGAACAGCAGCCAAGCTGCCGCTAAGGCGCGGTGAAGCGTGTAAGAAGCGTGGCTCACATGATTTCCAATCTTTGAGGTGTGCGCTGTTCGGCTGAAGTCTCTGCTCACTCGGATCCCCCGGATACTGCGCCAGGCTGAGCCGAGTGGAGATCGATCGCAGGAGCGCTCACAACTGTCCCTAAGTGATTTTTGTCTAACGGCACAGACACGTGCTCGTGGACGGCCTGCCGTTCGTTGTTGTCTTCGGGATTGAGCCGGCGATAAGGCCCAGTAATTGCTTGCGAAGCCTCATCAGCTTTAAACCTCAAGTAGCGCACCTGGTGCTCGTGCGCGCGCTCTTCATCGCCTAAACCGTTGTAGCAAAGCATCAGGTTGTAGTTAGCCTGCAGGTCTTCAGGATCGATTGCCAGCACAGCTTGCAGCAGATTCACCGCTTCTGCGTATTTCCGCTCAAGAAAGAGAATCCGCCCTAAATCGTTCAATACCACGCGATCGCGGGGATATTGAATTAGAACTCTGCGCAGATGATCGGCGGCTTCATCGTAACGGCCATCGTTGCGCAGGACTTTCGCATAGAAGAAATGCGCGCGCGCCAGATCAGGGCTGAGCAGCAACGCTTTCTCAAGCACGTTGCGGGCACGGCTCATGTCTCCTTCTTGCACCGCCGCGCGGCCAATGTTCACCCAGCCATCGGGGTTCCCCGGATCGACTTCCGTCGCCTTCTCGAAAGCCGCCTGCGCGCCCTTCAGATCGCCTTGCAATAAAAGGCCGATGCCATAATCGTTCCAGCGTTCCCAATCATCCTTCCGAAGAACGGTTTGGGGCTGCGGCGCCGGAGTGTTGTGCGGAACAACCGTCAACGTGACTTCGTTTTCAGCAAGCGCAACGATGGGAACATCGGGGATTCTTTCTTGTTTGGCGGAAATTCCTCTTAGCGAGGCACCGAACACATACTTCGTGTCGTCGAAATCGGGCGTCACGCTGGGACCCGTTTCGCCGGGATCAGGCATACCCGCGAAGGAGAACTGGGTATTCCACCAGGCAAACTTGCGATAACAGAGTCGAGCGTGAAGTGTGATCTTCCCGCCGGCATTCTCCGGAACCTGCAAGCGATAGTGAACGGTATCGGCTGCGCCGGGCGGAATCAGGTGCACATAGACGACGGCGCGAGTGGCCCAGGCATTGCGTTTGTTGATCGGATTGCTGTGAGCGTCAACCTGAAGTGAGCGGTAGAAGTGCGCCCCCTTTTCCACTGGCCCTTTGCCACCGTCTTCTACCATTCCGCTCCAGAAAACTACCTGGCCGTTATCGTCTGTGCCTTTCAATTCCAGCCAGGTATCGTAAGCGTCCACTGTTCCGCCCGGGAAGAAGTGTCCAATCCTTCTGGTGCGCACCACAACGTCAACCCGAACCGTATCCCCACGGCGGACGATAGGCAGAACCCGGTTGAGCGGAGCTGTAATCGGAACCAGTTGACCTTCCGGTGCCGGAGTAATCTTCGTTTCCGCTTCTTCCCCTACGGCGAAGGTTGTTGAGATCTCAGAACGGCCAGCCGGGGCCCGGCTCACTTCGTCTCCTGCTGGCGCGAGCGCAAAGATATCCACACTCAAAATACTGTTTTTCAGGAAATCTTCCGTAACTTTCAGTTGCTCGCTGTCCTCATTGGCGGTGGGAAGTGCAGTGTTCGCACCAGGAAAGCGATGCGAGTGCACAAATCCGTCGATGTTCCCCTGGTCACTCGACCGGGTGAGTGGCATGTGACAATCGGCACACTGCGCCGGCTTCGGGGGGTAATAAAAAGACCGCGCGCCCTGGCCGGAGACTCCGCTGGCCTGCCAATTGTCGTATTCGTTAAAGCCGCGAATCCAACGGTAATGATTGACCGGAACGTCAAGATGAACCTTGTGGCAACCGGAACAGAATTCCGCCGTCTGGTCTCGCATAAATGGCTTGAGAAACACGCGGCGATGCGGCTCGGGATTCAGTTCGACCAGGAAATCATGCATCCAGCGCACCACTGGATTCCTGGTTGCGGCCAGTTCGTGCAGCGTGGGATATTCCAGATAAAAATCGCCCTGGCCCATGGTGCTTTTCACGTGCGCAATGGAATGGCACATCATGCAACCAAGGCCGGCTTGCGCCTCCGGACGATGCACGACCTGCTTGATGGGAGTGTCCATCAGTCCGCTGTAGAGCACTGCCGGATCGTGGCATCCTCCGCACCATTTGGAGGGTTTCGTGCCTATCGTGTCCTGCATGTATTCAATGCTTTTGCGATACCACTGATTATTGAATGAGGAAAAATGGTGCGCCGAACTGAACCATTGATTGTAGATGTCCTGATGACAGCGCTTGCAGGAATCCGACTCCATGAAGAACTTGCTGGGAATTTTTTCTTTTCCGTAGACCTGCGCGGAACTGGGGAAGAACGGCCCATCAGGCCCGTCGCCTTCGCCATTCATATTTGCCGGAGCGATCGTAGGGTTCTCAATGCGAGCCTGACTACGCCAGCGAGACTCTCGCACATATTTCGCGCCAAAACCAAGCACCGCAAGCACTAGAAGGCTGATCGCGCATCGCAGCACAGGTCTGAGCCGCAGCCAAGGGAACCATACTGCAAACAGGATTCCCACACCCGCCAACGAGAGCAGGATATGAGCGTAGAGAAGACGCCACTCGGATCGCGGCGTACCAGTCTTGATCAGAAGCAATCCAACAACCGCCCCGGCGAAAAGCATGATCCAGCCAACACGAGAGAGCGGAGTTGCCTCAACGAAGTTCCGATATAGAAATCTGATAGCTAGAAGAGTAGTGATCACACCTGCGATGGCGTGCAGCAGAACAACGCCTGCGTAGAAGACATTGGCCTGCGGGAAGGCATAAAGATAGAGAGCTGAGACAGACAGAAAGACGAGCGCTAATGACAAAAACTGCCTTCCGGAAGATTTAGCTGGCGATGCAACTGACATGGGAAAGCGGCGCCCGACACCCGATGGGGTCGGTTCTCGAATCCTGCGTCGTACAGGTTATCGTTTCGGGCGAGTATCGAAATAGTATAAAAACGTTACTAGCACGCGGACATCTTTTCCGCCACTAGTCGTGAAACGGCAGAAGCCCTGTTGGTGGCGCTTTCCACCCGCCGCATTCTTTTTCGAGAATTTCGGCCACGCTCAACGCGACCTCTTCTTCCCACGGACGTGTCGAAATCTGCACTCCGATAGGCAAACCTTCTGCTGATCTGGCAAAAGGAACAGCTACGGCTGGCATCCCGAGCAGGTTGAACCACTCGCAATAACTCCACGCATCGAGGTACTTCACGGCCTTGCCGTCAATTATCCAACTGCGTTCGCCGTGACGAAATGCCGGAATCGAAGCTACCGGACAGAGAAGAAGCGGATATTCGCGCATCTGCTCAAAGATTTGCGCGCGCAGACGATCGCGTGCAAGCCAGGCATCGAGAAGTGCCTCAGCCGTATGCGGCCGCTCACCAGCTATCCTAAGAAATTCTGTGAGGATCGGGCTCAGCTCGGCCTCCCTTCCCTCCGTCATCGGCCGGAGCACCATTGCGCCGGCGACTCCGAAGAGCTGCCACCACAGCCGTCCAGCTTCCTCCAAGCCTTCCGGACTAAAAGGCCGCACATCAAATCCGGCACGTTTCAGCGCCTGAGCTGCATCGCGCACTGCCGCTCGCGTCTCCTGCGTAACTGGGGTCCGGCCATCATCTTCGAAATAGCCGATGCGAAGTTTCCTCAACTCCAGGAGACTTGGCCAGCGAACTGGAACGGCAGCAGTCGACAAATCGCCTTCGTCCCTTCCTTGCATGACCTCGAACAGCAATTTCAAGTCGGGGACAGTGCGAGCCATCGGTCCAACCACACCCAGCAAAGCAAAAGGGCCGAGTGAAGGGGGAAAGTGGCTGACCGCCGGGATTCGCCCCGGAGTCGGCTTCAGGCCGCAAATGCCGCAAAAATGCGCCGGAATACGAATGGAGCCGCCGCCATCGCTGCCCACGCCGCCGGCGGAGCACCCGCTGGCGATCGCTGCGCCTTCGCCGCCGCTGGAACCTCCGGGAGTGCGCGTCAAATCCCAAGGATTGTTCGCGCGTCCATAGAGCAGGTTGTCGGTCTCCCACGCCATCAGCAACTCGGGCGTGTTACTCGTCCCGAGAATCACCGCGCCCGCATCGCGCAAGCGTGAGACTAGCAAGGCATCTTTGCTCGCGACAACTCCGGTTCGAAGCCTGCTTCCTGCTTCGCAGCGTAGACCTTTCACCTCGATCGAACTCTTTATGCTCAGCGGAACTCCATGTAGAGGTCCAAGCTCCAGGTTCCGGTTTATCGCTTCATCTGCGCTGCGGGCCTGATCGAGCGCACCATCGCTATCAACTTGCGCGAATGCGTTCAGCGCCGGGTTCAACTTCTCGATGCGAGCCAGATGAGCTTTGATCAGTTCGAGTGAGGAAAGCTTTTTCGTACGTATCTGGTCCGCCATACAAGCAGCCGACAAGAAGATGATCTGGGGCATGTTCTGATTCTAGAGAAGGAAAGGCAAAATGCGATGTTGGCGGGAGCTGGGCGCGCGACAAACAATTCAGGCGCCAATAAGTTTCTCCAGGCCGGCCTTGTTCTGGATCATCAGCGTGGACCCACGCAACTGAGCCAGATGCTTCTCGCGGAATTCCCCCAGAACGCGTGTGACCGTTTCGCGTGAGGTACCCACCAGCTGCGCCATTTCCTCGTGGGTGAGCGAGACTTTTATCCGAATCCCGTCTTTGGTGTCTTCGCCATCGGCGGCCCATTCCAGCAGCAAGCGCGCCACCTTCTCTGAAACAGAGTGCGAGAGCCCAAGAGAGCGAATCATCTCGTATGCGTCCTGACAATTCTGGCTCAGATGCTGGGCAGCGTTTAGGCATGCATCGGCATGATTCTGCAAAAAATGCAGAAAATCTTCGCGCTTGATGAAATCCAGTTGGCAGGGTTGGAGAGTCTCCGCGGTCAGCTCATAGGGTTTCCCGGATACGGTAGCGTGCAAGCCCAGGACCTCGCCGGCCTGCGCAATCCGCAATATCAGGGTTTTTCCTTCGCGCGAAGTGGTGGAAAGTTTCACCCGTCCCGCGCAGACGATGTAAGCGCCGCGCGCCGGTTGTCCCTCCAGGAACAAAACAGCGCCCTGAGGAAAGGCGCTCGCGTACTTGATTTTCTCCAGGTCCTCAAGAGGACCCTTGGGGAGTTCGCAGAAAAAACCCGAATGACGCAGCTTGCAAATGAGGCAGTTTTCGGCGAGTTGCAGCCCGTAGGGCGAGCTCATAACCCTCCCCTTGTTACGGAATATATCACCATTCCTGGCAATTTGCGCACCACCGCTGGCGCACGTTATGCGCACATAACCCTAAGCTGCCAGATTATTTGACGTGAGTCTCCTGGTAGTGAAGCTCTCTCCACTCCCCCGCCCGTTTCACCCAAAGCTCGCTGACATAAACCCTGGAGTAGCGCAGAACTGACTTGGGAGGGAACTGCATGGTTACCTCGTAGATCACAAATGCCGAATCTGGTCCCAGAGCCATCTCCTTAAATCCCCAAAGCGTGTAATTTACGATGTTCCCTTCAGGCAGTTCGTTGATCGCCTGGATCTTAGTCCGTTCTCCTTTGCCATCGACTTCCACACCCTGGTACTCGTCTGCCAACAGGTCGCCGTATGTCTTCTTATCTTTGTTTTTTAAAGCCTCCCATTCCGCCTTGACCTTGGCTTCGAACATGGCTTTGAGTTGGGGTGACATTTCGCCACCGCTGTCGTTTTTTTGGGCCATAGCAGGCTCGATCAGTGCGAGAAAGGCCAGCAATAATGCAAGTCGGACGCGGCTTCGGCAGTACTCCGTTCGTTTACGTCCAACAACGGCAGAAATTTCGGCAGCCCCATCAACGATGGTCAGAATCCACCGGAGCGGCGCACACCCGATGCCGAAAAACGAAGGTAACCACCAAGCTTTGTCGGTTCCGCACTGGAGAAGAGAGCACTTCGGGACAGTGCGATTACATCCGTAACAAGACAACGGCTCAGAAGTGTTCATAAAATGTGTGCGCCAAGTTTTTCACAGGACGCTGCCATGAATGGAACGCGATATTTTGCCGCATGCTGTGCTGTTTTCGCGGCCACAGTTTGGTCACTGCCACCTGCACAAGCACAAAGTGCGGTTTCCCTCGTCGGGTCCGGATCGAATGTTCCAACACCACTGTACTCGGTATGGACGGACGAGTTTAACAGGAAGGATTCCCACATCCAAGTGCGCTATCTCTCGATGAGCACAGTGGAAGGAATTCACCAGATCAGTACCGGTTCGGGAGATTTCGCTGCCGGCGAGATTCCGCTTACACCCGAACAATTGCAAAGCGCCAAGACTCCGCTTATCCAGATTCCCACGGTTCTGGTGGGCATCGTCCCTATTTATAACCTGCCGGGGAACCCTGAGGTCAATTTTTCGGGCGAGGTGCTGGCCCACATTTTCATGGGCACGATCACCAATTGGAAAGACCCGCGGATCGCCAGGCTGAATCCCAGAATCAAGCTGCCCGATCTGCAGATTGCGGTTGTTCACCGCACGCCAGGCAAAGGATCCAACTACATCCTGACCGACTTCCTGTCGAAAAGCAGTCCGGAATTCCGCGCACAGATCGGAAAGAGCCCGTCGCCGAATTGGCCGGTTGGCGTTGATGCTAACCGCGGCGAAGATATGGTCGCTAAAGTTGCTGCTATCCCGGGGGCAATCGGGTACGTGGAGTTGAATTTTGCCAAACGCTCAGACATCGGTTACGGCGCGGTCCAGAACGCCGCCGGACAATTCGTCAAAGCTAGCTCCGCTAGTATCACCGCCGCGTGCAAGAGCCTGGCAACATCGATTTCAGGAGACTTCCGCGTGTCGCTGGTTAATGCGCCCGGTCCAGATGCCTATCCCATTACCAGCTTCACCTGGATTTATCTCCCGACTTCTGGTCTGTCTGCCGAGCGGATCGGCGCATTAAAGCAGTTCCTGGATTGGGCTCTCGCCGACGGTCAAACCGTAGCGCGAGGACTCGGATATGCCACTCTGCCCGGGCCAATCCAAAGCAAGGCACAGGCCGCCCTGGATTCTATCCAACTGGCCAGCCGCAGCAATCTTCGCTAATACGCGCGCGACTCTACAGTTTTCGCGTGAACCTTTGATATAGTTCCTCGGCGCTATGCCATCACTGGCCTCGCCGGTCCCAGAATCTACACACTCACCCAGCAGGCTTGCGCGAAATCAACTCCGCGGTTTTTGGGCGGTGAGTCCTCTATGATTGCCCAAAACATCTTGCTTACGGTGATCGCGGGCGCGGCTGCGGCGTACGCCGGATGGGAATTCTCGCCCTCGACGTGGACGGCGTCGAGAGTGCTTGGCTTATGCTTAGCGACTGTAAGCTTCGTTCTCTGGACGGTTGCGCGATTCCAACTCGGAAAGTCGCTCACAGTAACCGCCCAGGCAAAGCAATTGGTCACGCACGGAATTTATTCCAGGATACGCAACCCCATTTACCTGTTTGGCTCAGGTTTTCTCATCGGCTATATCCTTTTGTTAGCTAGGCCGCTCTGGCTATTAATCTTCGCAGCCGTGATTCCGCTACAGATCTGGCGAATCCGCGCGGAGAGCCGCGTGCTCGAAGCAAAGTTTGGCGAAGATTACCGTGCCTACCGCTCGCGAACCTGGTTTTAGAGGGAGCAAATCGAGGTAGAGTCAGCTCTGGCCAATGATGCAAGCTTGCTGGAGCGGTATCTCAGGATTTGGCATAGCGCTCGCTGTTCGGCCTCGATCCGCTTACTGCGAAGAACAGAATATATAGATAGCAAAGCGCCGGAAGAATCAGGCTAAAGTGGATGCCTTGGCCCCAACTGGTCTCGCCCTGGCTCAGAGCGGGATAATAACTGTGGTTGATAAAGTCGGCTATCCGGCCCACGATCCAGGGAATAATGGCGCCCCCAACAATTGCCATGTTCAAAATCCCGGAACCGTCGCCGGTAAGAGGCCCGAGCTCCGCAATCCCCATGGTGAAAATACAGGGGAACATGATCGAGTTAAACAACCCCACCATGAGGATAGACCACATGGCGAAATGGCCGCTGGTGAAGACCGAAAGGCTAACAAGCAGCGCAGCGATAACGGAACAGAAAGCAAGCAGTTTCCCTGATTTGATTTTCTGCAGCAGCCCCGACCCGATAAAGCGCCCGATCATAGCGCCAAGCCAATACACGGATATATAACGAGCCGCCAGCCCCAGAGCGGACCGATAACGGGCAGCAGCGTCGGGAATAGCAGAGGGAGAAATCAAGTGGCCAATGTTGTCCAAGGCCAGGTAATTCGCAATCGAACTTCCGATCGCCACCTCGGCGCCCACATAAATAAAGATTCCAATGGCGCCATAGACAAGGTTGGGATGCTTCCACACTGAGTCGCTGATCTTCGTGCCAAGCGCACGTTCTGCGGAAGGAATCTCCGGCAAATGAAACAGGCCGATTGCGATCGCCAAAATCGTGAGGGCCGTCGCAAAAAAGTACACATACAACCTGATCACCGCATTAGCCTCTTGCGCCGCTCCTTGCGAGAGCGCGGTAGCCGTGGTGCCAAGAATCAGGTGCGCCCCAATCCACGGAAAGATCGCTGTACCCAAAGAATTGAACGCCTGGGTCAGATTCAGCCGGCTCGATGCGGTCTCTGGCTTTCCCAATACTGCCACGTAAGGGTTTGCGGCCACCTGCAGAATCGTGATCCCTGTTGCCAGAACAATCAGGGCAGCCAGAAAAAAAGGAAACGAAGGAATTTTCGCCGCCGGATAAAAGCCCAAACAAGCGGCAACCATCGTGAACAGGCCAACTATGATTGCGTTCTTGTATCCAATCCAATCGATGATTCTCGATGCCGGGATTGAGAAAACAAAATATGCCGAAAAGAACGCGGTTTGTATAAGCATGCTGGCGGCAAGCCTAATGTCGAAAACATGCTGCGCATATGGAATCAAAACGTCATTCAGCGAGGTGAGCGAACCCCACATGAAGAACAGCGTCGTGACCACCGCCAGCGCGCTGCCGTATCCTGCCGAGGCGGCCTGCTCCAGTTTCCCGGATTGTGCATTTGCCATAGCCATTTAGTCATTCAATGTAACACTGCGGACCAAAAGAGAAGATTGCTAGAAACGCTAACCCCCGGCAGGCTCCTGCTCAGCACATGCTCCGGTTTTTTCCGCATCGAGTCGGGGCACATCTGTCGGACTGACGCATTCATCCCGATGACAAAGGCGAATTGCCCGGAACACGTGCTAACTCAATGGATCAGCCTTGCTATCCTATATAGTTTGAAACTGCCAGCCAAAACAATTCCCGCCGAGCGTGGAACCGACTCCGAGGCCGAGAAAATCGGCTTGCCTGCGACCTTGCGGGCGTTACGCCATCGCAACTTCCAACTTTTTTTCAGCGGGCAGTTGATTTCACTAATTGGCACCTGGATGCAGAGCGTGGCCCAGGCCTGGCTGGTTTATCGGCTGACCGGGTCTTCGTTGTTGCTGGGCTCGGTGGGATTTGCCAGCCAGTTCCCGGTTTTCCTGGTGGCGCCGTTGGGCGGTATTGTGGCGGATCGTTACAACCGGCAAAAGGTGGTCATAGGGACTCAGACCGCTTCAATGATACTGGCCTTTATTCTCTCTGCCCTGACCCTGACGGGAACGGTGCGCGTGTGGCACATCTTTGTGCTGGCCGCATTGCTGGGCATTGTCAATGCTTTTGACATCCCCGGCCGGCAGTCCTTCCTCGTTGATATGGTCGGCAAAGAGGATCTGATGAATGCCATCGCCCTCAATTCGTCCATGTTCAATGGCGCTCGCATTATCGGCCCCGCGATCGCTGGAGTGTTGGTAGCAAAAATCGGTGAGGGCTGGTGTTTTTTTGTGAACGGTGTCAGCTACATCGCAGTAATCGTCGGACTTTTCCTCATGCGCGTTGCTCCGCCCATTCACGCCGAAGGCCAGGCTTCCCCTCTCGCGCACATCATCGAAGGCTTTCGTTTTGTCCGCCACACGGCGCCGATACGCGCCATTCTGTTGCTGCTCGGGCTGGCCAGCTTCGTCGCCATGCCATACACCGTGCTGATGCCGGTTTTTGCGGATCGCATTTTGCATGGCGGCGCTCGCGCACTGGGCCTGTTAATGGGCGCAACCGGTTTGGGAGCGCTGCTGGGCGCCCTGACTCTCGCCTCCAAAACGGGCGTGCGTGGCCTGGGTCGCTGGGTGGCACTGGCCTGCGCGGGTTTTGGAGTCAGTTTGATTCTGTTTTCGTTCTCGCGCAATCTCCAACTCTCCGTTCTCCTCCTGCTGCCAGTCGGATTTTGCATGATGCTGCAGATGTCTTCCTCAAACACCCTGATCCAGGTCATGGTCCCGGATCACCTCCGTGGGCGCGTGATGGCTGTGTACTCGATGATGTTTATGGGCATGGCTCCCTTTGGCGCTTTCTTTGCCGGAGCTTTGGCCGAACGGCTTGGTGCTCCGATTACTGTGGCCATGGGCGCCGTCGCGACGATTGGGGGCGCCGCACTGTTCTGGCTGCGTCTGCCCAGCTTCAGAGTCGAGGCGCGTCGCCTGATTGTGGCTCAGGCGGTGGCTGGCGGTGATCCTCCCGAGGAAATGACCGCACGAGTGGTGGAAGACAATGGCCTGCGACGTTAGGTGGTTCGAGTCATACAGCCGTTTAGAATGCCGACCCCGAGCCGAGCAAGCTGTAAAGAAGAATGACTAGCACGATGCCGGTGAACATCACATACATGCGATCACGCTCGGCGGCGAATGCCCAGATCGAGAATGCCACACGAGCAACCGGTGTCAGGATTAACAAAACAAGTCCCAGTTGAATGATTCCCAGGCCATGCCGGCTGAAGGCATTGTGCAGGATGCCGCTCAAACTTCTCAATTCCGGCGGTTCGCCGCGAAAAAGGCGGTAATCGACCGCAGCGCGTCCGTGCCCGATCAGGTAAACCAAGCCGCCGCCAAAGACGACCGTCGCGGACAACGTGACTCCCGCGCGAAGAAGGTTGCCCACGACATCCTCGATATTTTGATCTGACCAGTTGCGAGGCATATCAGATTGTCCCGGTAATTCCCTTGTAGATCATCTGCACACCCAGGAATGCAATTACCACACTGAAAATCAGGCGCAAGACTCGAGTTTGCGCCTTGACTAAGATGCGCGCGCCGAGCAGCGATCCAGCCAGCACGCCCAACATAACGGGCATGGCAAGCCCGGGATCAATGTAGCCGCGGCTCAGGTAAAAGCCGGCACTCGCGGCTGCGGTGACTCCGATCATGAAATTGCTGGTGGTGGTGGAAACTTTGAAAGGAATTTTCATCGCCTGATCCATTGCCAGAACTTTCACCGCACCTGAGCCGATGCCCAGCAGCCCGGAAAGTGCACCCGCTCCGAACATCAGGCTGAACCCCCCGGGCACGTTCTGCACGTTGTACGCGCGCATGCCTCCTTCTTCAGACGGAAAGCTGCCGTTCATCTTCAGCTTGGTGGCTAGGGGATCGGGAGGGAGGTTGCGTTCCGTGCGCGGCCGCGGTTTGTGCGACAGATAGGCGGAGTACAGCAGCACAAGGCCGAAGATCATGCCGAGAAACCGTGTAGGAACAACCGTGGCCAGAAACGCTCCGCAGAGTGCGCCCAGCGTGGTGGCAATCTCCAGAAACATGCCGATTCGAATGTTGGAAAATCCTTCTTTTACGTAGGCTGCGGCAGCGCCTGACGAAGTGGCAATCACGGAGACCAGCGAAGCGCCAATGGCATAGCGGATATCGGCTTTGAAAAGGATCGTCAACAGTGGGACCAGCACCACTCCTCCACCGAGGCCGGTGAGCGCTCCCAGCAAGCCCGCCACCATTGATCCGATGGCAACGAGGATGGTGAACTCAAGCGCATTCATCCCAGTATCAGTTTGCCACATCCCGATATGGCGGAATGAATACGAAAGGAGGCGGTTCCCATCAGCGGCCTGATGGCCGAAATTGCAATTTCGATAGGCGGCCAGCAAATCACACCCATTATTACCGCGCGTTCTGCGCGGGAAATGCAGCTCAAGCCCGGCCAGACCGCCGCTGCCCTCATCAAGGCTACAGAGGTAATGATCTTGCGGGTCTGAGCGCGAAGCTGTCTTCTTTCGTACGATCTCACAATTTTTGGCGCGCAGCTTTGGCCCGAGCCACTCGCACCGACAGCAACTTCTTCGCCCGTTCTAACTTTCGACGTCGCGATGGACTGAGCCCTTTTCCTGCGCGGTTAATAAAGTAGGTCAGCATGCGCATGCCTGATCCCGGGCCTTTGGGAGAAACTTTCTTCGAGGCCAGGGTTCTGGCGATCGTCTCTGCGTCTTTGGTGAAAAGTCCAGGAGGCGGGTAAGTGGAAACCGTCTTCACCTGCGCTATCCAGCGCTTCGATTTTGGTCGTGCCATAAGGCTTCCGCTTCTCCCAATGCACGCAGACGTGATTTGGGATGCGACCTGCCTGAAAACGGTTTAGCGTTTCTTTTTCCGGGCGGCGGAGTTGGCCAAGCGGTTGGCTTCGGCATTCAACTCGCGTTTCACGTGGGAAATGGAAAACTGCAGCGAGCGCGCCAATTTGCGGCACGTCCAGTTCAGCGAGTATAGGCGCGGGCTGCGACACGCGTACACCCCGGTCATTTGTTTCACCACAACTTCAGAATCGGAATAAACGTGAAGGGCGCGAGCTTTCAGAAGGACGGCACACTGCAGAGCTTCCAGCAGGGCTAAGTACTCAGCGACGTTATTGTCCTGCCAGCCAATCCACTTGGCGATTTTGAGTTTTCCGTCGCGAGCCCCGCTGATCACCACTCCGATGCCAGACGGTCCTGGATTCCCCAGCGAGCCACCGTCGACATAAGCAACAAGAGCTGACATTCCCAACTCGAACTTTATTTCTCCAAAGATGCTTCACTCAAGGACCGTCGTCAAGAGCTTAAGATGATTCCCTGTGAATTTCAGCCCGCATTCGACCTGTGCAAATCAGTGTGGAAAACTCTTTGCGAGGCGTTCGCAAATCGTGTAAGCGACTCTTTTGAATGAGAAATAAAAATCCACACAATGCACAGGGCTAGACGCTATGCTGCACTAAAAATGGGCGTTGACAATTTGTCTCGTAACATTTACTTTCTCGCGCGTCGACGGCTGAAAGGGTTGGCTCAAATAAAATTAGCCAGTCCGAAGTAGGCCGGGTAATCTGCTGGCTAGGGCAACCTAGCGGGCGACCTGACCCGAAAAAACCGGCTACTCTGCGAGGGGTTGCTGGGGTCAGAACTGCGAAAGCAGTGATTACATCAAGGGCCGTGATGGTGCATGACTCCACGCTGTTGGCTCTCTCGCAGGAGCTGGCGGCTAGAGCATAACCAATATCACGGCCTTTCCTTTTGCTCCGGGAAGTTCCCTTCGCGAGCGACAAGCGTCCGCTGTCCATCTGAATCCCCCTCCGTCGTGATCTGGTCTTCATCAAACATTGTGAATCAGCTCTTGAGAGTGGGCTTCAACACGTAGGGGTGAGGTCTTGACCGCTCTGCACAGACTCGTCAGCGGAAAGGTAGGTGCAAAGGCGAACTGCCACTGCGGCTTCCGCCTCGTCTCTGCAGCCATTGTCCTGTCTGCATTGTACGTCAGCATCACAGGGGCACAGCAGTATCCCTCAGGCAGTGAGCGCGAGTTATTCGATGCTGTCAACCAGGAGCGGAAAGTGCATCACTTGGGCGTGCTGCACTGGAACGAGGGCCTTGCCCTTGCCGCCAGTCGGCACGCGCTCGAAATGGTAAAACATGAAGCAATTTCTCACGGCTTCCCTGGCGAAGCGAGCTTGCCGGAGCGTCTCACCAAGACCGGAGTTCACTTCATCGCCATCGCCGAAAACGTAGCTGACGGCCCAAATGTCGCACGGCTTCACGAGCTGTGGATGAAGTCGCCGCATCATCGCGCTAATATTCTCAACAAAGATATGGATTCGCTCGGGATCGGAATTGTGGAGCGGAACGGACAATTTTTTGCCGTTGAGGATTTCGGAAGGATAAAGTGATTCCCGCGTGCGCCCACGCGGCGTCAACGGATGTGGGCGAGCGCATCATCCACCGCGCCGGGCTCGGGCTTGCACTCGTGCTTGTCAAAATCCGCTTGAAGTTGTTGCTTGGCTTTTTCGCTGTCGAGCAGGAATTCTTGCCGCGTGCGGAACGTCAGGCGGCATACATCGCAGTAGGCGACACTGGGAGTGGTCCCAATAAATCGTGCGATTTGAAGGTTCCGTTCTGTCATTGCCGCATTGTATCGAATTGAACCGGCAGTCATCTCCATTTGTGGGAAACTATGCACAATGCGAGTCACAATTTTTGGTGCGACAGGTTTGCTCGGCAAAGCGCTGATTCGAGAATGGAAAGCTGATGAAGTCGTAGGGTTTGCTTCCAAAGACGTCGATGTTCGGGACATCGGACAAATTCGCCGGGTTATCGAACAGACGCGCCCCCAATGGCTTGTCAACGCGGCCGCTTACACCGACGTAGATGGCTGCGAAAGCAATCGCGAGCTGGCATTCGCGGTAAATTGGCGCGGGGCTGTTAACGTCGCACAAGTGGCAAAGGAGTCTGGTGCACGGTTGCTTTTCTTGAGCACCGATTATGTCTTTGACGGGCTCAGCACCACCCCCTACGAAACTGCGCGCGCCCGCTCCCCGCTGAGTATTTACGGCAAATCGAAAGCGAAAGCGGAAGAAGAAATCGGCCAGCTCTTGCCGGATGCGTGCATCGTGCGCACATCATGGTTGTTCGGAGTGGGTGGCAAGTGCTTCCCCGATACGATTCTCAGGCTCGCTTCAAGCCGTTCGGAAATTGACGTGGTCGATGACCAGCGCGGTTCCCCAACACACGCCCCAGACTTGGCTCGTGCCCTTGTCGCGTTGTGCCGTGCCAGTGCCACCGGTATCGTTCACGCCACAAATGCTGGCGATTGCACATGGTTGGAGTTCGCGCGTGAGATCGTGCGCGATGCAGGACTAAGCACCGTGGTTCGCCCAACTACCACCGAAAAGTTCGTTCGTCCCGCACCACGGCCGAAATATTCCGTGCTGTCTTCGCAAAGCTTGCAGAGGTACGGAATTCTTATGCCCCACTGGAAGGATGCACTGCGGGACTACCTGTTGGAAAGACAAGCCGCCGTTCACTCAGGAGGAAATACAGTTCTCTAAACCCAGGGCAAGGTGAGCAATCATTAATCAGCCGCGCCTGCCGCACCAACTCCAAGTCGCCAGGTTTCAAAATCTGGGTACGCTACTTGTTGCTCACCCACAATCAAAGTTGGTGTCTTGTCATTCTGGTTTTGCACGTAAATGGCCCCGAGAAACCATCCCAACGCAAACATCCAGGATCCTGCCAGAAGGCAATAAAAATACGGCATTTAACACCTCCTCCAAACTGAATTGCTGTAGATCTTTGAGGTTTTCGCCCGTTTTAGAGCCCACGCAGAGAACTGGCGATTGTTTCCTCAGCGTCCCCAAAGGCCTTGCGCAGAAGCTCTTCGCTGCGTTCAAGCAGCGTCGTCGGTTTTACGTCTCTTTCTTCGGATACAGTCGGCTCTGCATCGAGAAAAAAATACGGATTCGCCATATTTGGGATCGCGGCCATATCTCGACTCCTTCTCATTCGTTGCCTGAGGTCCGCTGCTCGTGGCGGTCAGCAGGCGTCCCTGCGAAACATCAGCTGTACTAGCAGCCTCTAGCACGCATGTTGCTTCCGTTACTCGCTTGGCCGTAAGGATGGCTGGCATGCAGGGGGTCGATTTCAGCTGTGCGCGTGGTTGGCATTACGTAATCCCCCCGGCTACGTCGGCCAACTCGACCCTCGGCATGCGCCATCCTCGCGACGAAGCGCTTAAAGCGCCGCTAATTTCCTATACGTGCGTGGATCGCGCAATGCACCGGCTGTGAAATGTTGGTGATTCGAAGGTGAGTTGTTAAGTTATTACAAAGAAGTAACTTAGATTCGACTCCCTTCAAAAAACAAAAGTTGCAGTGATAGAATCTGCAGACCAAGACCTACCTCTTTATGCGGGGGGATGGATGGAAGCTCCGCAGATTTTCCGGTTCGGCCCGTTCGAACTCAAGCCAGCGGCCCGAGAGTTGCTCAAGAACGGGATCAGGATCAAACTGCGTGGTCAGCCGTACTTGATTCTTGAGTTGCTGCTCAATCGTGCCGGAGAAGTTGTAACCCGAAACGAAATTCGGGAAAAGCTGTGGTCCGCTGATACCTTTGTCGACTTCGAGCACGGGCTTAATACTTCGGTCAAAAAGCTCCGGCAGGTGCTGTGCGATTCCGTCGAGAAACCGCGCTATATCGAGACCATTCCGCGACTGGGCTACCGTTTCATTGCGGCCGTAGAAAATACCTCGAAGGAAGAGGCCAAAGCACCGTCCCAGTCGGCTGGGCCTGGTACATATTCAGCGACTCTGCAATCCTCCGCTTTAGAAAACCAGCTCCGTGAGTCGCCCCATTCATCTCGGAAGTTTTGGCTGGTCAGCTTGGCTGCCGTCTTAGGCCTGGCCATCGTCTCTATCTTGATATTCGCAAGTCTTGACGCCCGATTTCGCTGGCCTTTCGAGTCCTCGAATACCAGGGCAGTTGGAGCCCATAGCGGCAAACAGTTCAGCTCGATCGCGGTCTTGCCGCTGGAAAATCTGTCCAGCGATGCCGCCCAGGAATACTTCGCTGACGGAATGACGGCGGAACTCATTTCCGACCTGGCACAGATTGGATCGCTACGCATCATCTCCCGTACGTCGGCCATGCACTTCAAGGGGAGCCATGAACCGTTACGGCAGATTGCGCAGGACTTGAACGTGGACGCGGTAGTAGAAGGCTCTGTCTTGCGCGCCGGCGACCGAGTGCGTATTACGGCAGAACTGACCGATGCTCGCTCGGATAGAAACCTGTGGTCGAACAGCTATGAGCGCGACCAACACGATGTCCTGGCCTTGCAACGCGAGGTCGCTTTGGCCATCGCTCAACAAGTCAAGGCTACCTTGACCTCGCAGGAACGTGCGGCCTTAACCACAGCTCGGCCTGTCGACGTCAAGGCATATGAAGCTTATCTGCAAGGCCGTTTCTACCTCGACCAAAGAACGCCCGACGCGCTCACCAGCGGCATCAGCTACTTCCAGCAAGCTATCGCAAAAGATTCGGAATACGCCTTGGCTTACGCTGGCTTGGCAGACGGTTATTGGTTAATGGCAAGTAATGGCGTGCGGCCTGCAGCAGAGATGATGCCCAAGGCCAAGGCAGCCGCTCTGCACGCACTCGAACTGGATGAGACTCTGGCCGAGGCCCACACCTCCCTGGCAGTGATCCAATGGGGTTTCGAGTGGGATTTAACTAGTGCCGAGAAATCCTATAAACGTGCCTTGGAACTGGCTCCCGGCTATGCGACGGCGCACCACTGGTATGCACTCTACTTATCGTCGCTCGGCCGGAGCCAGGAAGCTTTTGCGCAGATGGCACAAGCCCAGAGCATGGACCCCCTTTCCCCCATCATTGGCGCCAACTCTGCCTGGTGTTATTACCTGGGACATCAGTATGGCCAGGCAATCGAGCAGGCCAGAAAAACCCTGCAACAATATCCAAACTTCTCTCCTGCACATGAGGTGTTGGGACAAGCGTATGCAGAGAACGCCATGCCGGAAGAAGCAATCTCTGAGTTGCAGAAGGCCATCGCAAACTCGGGGACGGACCCGGTGATGCAGGCCGAACTCGCCTATGCTTACGCGTTATCCCGCAACCGCCTGGAGGCGCTTGCCATACTTAGGAAATTGGAGACAAGATCTCAGCCAAGTCCGGCCTCCTTCTATGCAAGAGCGATGGTCTACGTGGGTCTGGGTAATAGTGAGGAGGCACTTCGGTGTTTGGGGAAAAGTTACGAAGAACGCGACATTCACTTGGTGAACTTAAAGGTACATCCTGTGTTTGCCCGCCTGGGGTCTGATCCGCGACTCCAGGAACTGGAACGTCGCGTCGGTCTAATTCCCAAGACTGGCTGATCGCCAGACTCTGAAATCGCAAGCTCACCCTGTAGCTGGTAATTCCGGCTCCGGAGTCCAGTCCACTCCCCGCAATCGTGTTCCCACGCCAGCAGCGTAAAGGACAGACTCGGTTATTCCGTCGATGCCGAGATCTTTTTCTATCCGGGAATCGGCGAGAGCCATGGTAGAGAAAGGCGCCAAACCAAGCCAGGTGGCCACCAGGCAAAAGGTTTGACAAAAATGGCCTGCCTCAGCCAGCACGACTCGATAAGCCCGGGGCGACTCGTACTTCCATTGTGTTCGCGGAAACACTGCCGTCATAAACACAACCGCCCCCGCCGGCCTAAACCACCATTGCCCGGTCAAGTAACTGACCAGTTTTTTACTCGTGGTACCGGGGCGAAGCAGTTCCAATCGATGCGCATCTGAGGCATAGTGATAAATCCCGCGCGGGAGGCCAGCAACCCGCAGCGCCACCACATAAGCCTCAATCGGATGAAGCGCCCCTCCCGATGGCGAACTTTTCAACGCCACCGAACTCAACCCCGGCAACTCGATCCAGCGCTGCACTCCCCAGGTCAGCCCCAGAAGAGTGCCTAATTGGGAGAGCTGCATAGATCGCTTCGAGAATCGTCGCCACGTTCTGCGGGTCAGGAGTATTCGCGTAAATTCACTGTCGTTGGTTGGTTCGGGGAGCTTGAACTGCCTAACCTGAGGGTAGCGTTTAAGCGCTGCCGGAATTGGATGCTTTCGTGCGCGTCGCCGAAGCCGCCGCAATGTCGCTTGCGGGTCGTGATCGTAGGAGCCATCTTTGGTAGAAAAATGGAACAGACCCGCGGCCGGGTTCCAGTGGGCCCACTCCTGCATCGCCTGATCGGTCGCAGTAACCTGGTCTGAACGTTGAAGAAACGAATGATCTACGAGAGCAGCGACCGCTCTTTGCACCGATGCTTCGCTAAATCCCCGCATGCCGCGATACAAGCTCTCGCAGCTTCGCCAACCGTGAAAAAACTTCAGGATTTCAAAGGTTATCGGCGCAGCCGAGATCCTCACCCGCTCAGCATAGTTTTCGAAGACCAGCTGTCTGCGTTGCCAATACATGACGAGGTATGGTGAGCGCCGATATAGCACCTCGTTGGCCTTCTTCAGAAATCGGCATGTAATTCCGGCGGAGCGAACGCATTCGGTTTCGCTACTTTGGTTTCACAACGATGGCCCAGCCGCTGCCTCTGCAAATTTCGCTTACGCGTCTGATCACCAGATCCAGTTCTTCAATTTTCCGATCGATCCTTTTCTTCTCAGCAGGGGATGATTTTCGGCTTAATTGGCGCAGTTTTTTTTCAGTCTTCTCAATCAAAGCTCCGATTGGTTTCAGGGAAACTCTTGGTGCCATGGCTACCTCCTAAGCTATGTGGCTGGAATGTTGCGCAGTTTACTGATATTGCGCTGGGGCACCCGGTTCAATCCGCCGGAGTTTATTGCGCTCATCTGAGGAAGTCAAGTCTTGGTTTGTCGCTCCGCTCAAGCAATCAGCTATGCCCAGAACGTGCGGTCAAGCGTCCGGTATTGGATGGCTTCCGCGATGTGTTTGGGCTGGATTTCGCCTTCACCCTCCAGATCGGCAATGCTCCGGGCAACTTTCAGGATTCGATCGTGTGCCCGCGCCGTAAGTCCCTGCTGGACCATCGCTCGTTCGAGCAGGTGTTCACAATCGCCGGAAAGCTGGCAAAAAGCACGGATATGGCGGGGGGCCATCTGGGCGTTGCAATAGAGCCTGTCCCGCGCGGAAGCGGAAAACCTCTTCAGTTGAGCTTCGCGGGCCCGAACGACCCTGCTGCGAATGCATACGGAGCCTTCAGGCTCCACCCCGGAGCGCATTTCCTTGTAGTTCACCGCTGGGATGTCGATATGGATGTCAATTCGGTCAAGCAGCGGCCCCGAAATTTTCGACATGTAACGCTGAATCATTGGTGACGTGCAGTGGCACTCATGAGTGCGGTCATTCAAATACCCGCACGGGCACGGATTCATGGCCGCCGCCAGCATGAAGCGTGCGGGAAATGTCAGGGACATCGCGGCACGGGCGATGCAGACAGTACCATCTTCCAGCGGCTGGCGCATAACTTCGAGCACGTTGCGGGGAAATTCAGGCAATTCATCGAGAAACAGCACGCCATTGTGGGCCAGCGAAACTTCACCGGGACGTGGTACTGCGCCACCCCCGATCAGCCCGGCGTCGGAAATGGTGTGGTGAGGGGAACGGAACGGGCGCGTTCCAACCAGGCCCACACCCGGATCAAGCACGCCAGCCACGCTATGAATTTTGGTTGTCTCCAGAGCTTCTTCAAAAATCAGTGGCGGCAAAATGGTCGGCATCCGCTTGGCGAGCATAGTTTTCCCCGAACCAGGAGGGCCGATCATCAAGATGTTGTGCCCGCCGGCGCAGGCAACTTCCAGGGCACGCTTGGCCGTCTGCTGGCCTCGAACGTCTTTGAAATCGACAACGAAATGAGACGCTTCGCTGAGCAGCGTCTCGCCGTCTACTTTGAAGGGCACAATGCCGTTTCCCGTGTTTACGAAACGGATCACGTCGAGCAGCGACTTCACCGGGTAAACATTTACGCCCCCGACCATGGCTGCTTCTTTGGCATTGAGCTCAGGAACTACCAATCGGGAAATTTTTCGTCCGCGAGCTTCGATAGCAATGGGCAGTGCGCCGCGAACCCCGCGAACGCCTCCGTCCAGCGACAATTCACCTACAAAAAGACAGTCCGGCACCTCCTTCTTGTTAAGTCCACCGTAGGCTCCCAATATTCCCAGCGCCATGGGCAGGTCGAATCCAGAACCCTCTTTGCGGATGTCTGCAGGAGCCAGGTTAATGGTGATGTGAGTGGGAGGGATGTCGTAGCCGCAGGTCTTCAAGGCGGCGCGCACCCGATCCCGGCTCTCGCGGACCGCGGCATCGGGCAGCCCCACGGTGTGGAAGTGGTCCTCCAGGGTCTTAATTCCCGATACATCGACCTCAACCTCGACAATATTGGCATCGATGCCGAACACCGCAGCGCTGAGAGTCTTGTACAGCATGATTGGGCAAGATATTCGCAGGAGATCCGCCCGAAGATTCACACTAAATGCCCTGTGCGGTCACGGTTCGTGACCGCCATCACCGGAAATGGGTGATGACCGACCATTACAACCGCCGTTTGTCTGTGAACCAAGTTTTCCAACAAAGTTTCCGTTGTTTGTGCGTGCACGCGTGAACTAGGATTCGATTACCGCTTGCACGCGGGACTGCTGCGATCACAAGACAGCAGATTGGGCTATGACAGAGCATAAGAACTCCTCGCATTCCATCCGCACTCCTAGCCATCTGGAGAAAGAAGAAAACTGGCTGTGGCGCCTGGCTCTGCTTTTTCTGGTCCTTATGGCCACAGGATTGGCGGCGGAGTCCTGGGAGCGATTGCAGAGCCTGCCCTACCACCTGGGATTGCTTTCGATTGGCGTCCTTTGTGTGGCCATCGCTTTCGCCGGCTTCGCTTACGGGAGGAGAAAACGCGTCACTGAGATGAAAGCGCTGGTGCGAGAATTCCAGGACCGGCCCAGCGCTCCTACAGAAGAACAGCTCGATCAGCTCGGCCAACTCATTGCCCGCTCACAACGCAGCTTTAAGGAACTGATCGATTCCTTCGACGATGCCGCCCTAGCCGTTTCCCTGGACGGAACTGTGAGGACGGTAAATCGCCGCATCACAGAACTCCTGGGACTCGCTTATACCGATGTGGTTGGCCACAAACTCGACGACTTTCTCGACGAACCGAAGCGAGAGGACGTACAGCGTGAGCTGGCGCGCTTCCTCGAAAAGCGCCGCTGGTCGGGGATGGTCAAAGTGCGGCTAACGGCGAACCAGCGGGCCCTCTATTTTGATTGCGTGCTGAACGCGATCGTCAAGGGAGATGAGGTGGTAGGCGCGAGTGTGCTGGCCCGTGACGTGACCGGGGAGCGGGAAAAGGAGCGTCGTTTCACCGAACTCTTTGAGACCCTGCAGGAAGGCGTCTACTTCAGCACCCCGGAAGGAAAGTTGCTCGATGCTAACCCTGCGCTGGTGCGGGTTTTGGGCTATACGGATAAGAACGACCTGCTCACGCTCGAACCGCAGGCCTTGAACCCCGATCCCACTCAGAACCCGATTCTGGGGCGAAGCACAGATGACCAAGGTGGCATACGAACGCGGGAAATTACTTTGCGCCGGAGGGACGGCAGTTTGGCTGTCTTTGTGGACACTTCCCGCGCCATTTGGGATACCTCGGGCAAAATCGTCCGTTATCAGGGCACGCTGGTGGATGTTAATGAACGGCGAGAAATGGAAAAAGCCCTGCGTCGGCAGGAAGAGTTCCAACGCTGTCTGCTCGAAAGTTTTCCCGATCTGATCCTGGTTATCGATGCGAACGAAACCTACAGCTTTGTGAGCCCGCGCATAGGTGACCTGCTGGGTTACAAACGGGAAGAGTTGCTGGGCAAAAAGGTCGAAGAACAAATTCACTCCGCCGAACTGCTGGCGCTCGTCCGCGGGCTGATGACTGGGCATAAACATTTTGATTCCTGCGAGTGTCGGGCCCGTCACCGCGACGGTACCTGGCGCAGGGTCCGCGCATCCGCCAGCCCGCTGATCGATGCCGACAAAAAAGTGAGCGGCGTGATCGTATCGGTGCGCGACATTACAACCGAGAAAAGACTGGAAGAACAAATCATCCAGAGCGAGCGCCTGGCTGCCATGGGCCAGATGATCGGCGGCTTCGCGCACGAGTTAAATAACCCGCTCACCAGCATCTTGGGCATGAGCGAATTGCTGCAGGATTCCGCCGCGCCTGAACCATCACGCAGACAACTGGAAATTTTGCACCAACAAGCGCGTCGGGCGGTGGAGATTGTTCAAAACCTGACCTACTTCTCGCGTCCGCCGGCTCCCGGCAAATCTTCGATTGATGTGGGCGAACTGATACAAAGAACCCTGGATCTGCACGCGTACTCGCTGCGCAAGAGCAACATCACGGTGGACTTTCTACGCGACCCTGCGATTCCCCCGGTTTACGGTGATGCTCACCAACTCATGCAGGTTTTTCTGAACCTGATCTTGAATTCAGAACAGGCCATGCGGCAGGTACGTGATCGGGGGACGTTACGCATTCGGCTGCAGAAAACGCAGCAAAATGTCTCCGCAATCTTTCAAGATGACGGCGCAGGGATTCCGCCAGACATCCTGCCCCATATCTTCGACCCTTTCTATACCACCAAGCGTCCAGGACACGGTACGGGATTGGGCCTCAGTATATGCAAAGCCATCCTGCGGGAGCACAATGGCAACGTCGAAGCCGCGTCGGCCCCGGGTGGCGGCGCAGTGTTCACCGTGACGCTGCCAGCGGCACAGGCCGCGGCCGCGAAGACCACCTCCGGAAGCTGACCTCACAGCGTTAGGATGAGCTCGAAGGACTGCTGTCGGTCATCTCAGTGAGAGCTGGTTGGATCCGCACCCGGCGGACGGTGCACCTTCACTTTACCGTTCCACCGCCATCGCCACCGCGTTTCCTCCACCGAGACACAGCGCCGCAATCCCACGGTGGACATCGCGACGAATCATCTCGTAGATCAGGGTAACCAGCACGCGAGCCCCGCTGGCCCCGATGGGATGGCCTATCGCCACAGCTCCACCATTGACGTTCACTTTGTTCGGATCGAGGCCTAACTCGCGCATTACCCCGAGCGCCTGCACCGAAAACGCTTCATTCAATTCATAAAGATCGACGTCTTCATTCCGCCAGCCGGTTTTTTCCCAAATCTTTCTTACCGCACTCACTGGCGCCATCATCACCCACTTGGGATCAATGCCGCTCGTTGCTTGCGCGACAATTCGGACCATCGGCTTGGCGCCGAGCTCTTTAGCCCGCCTCGCGCTGGTAACCACCACTGCTGCGGCGCCGTCGTTCACTCCCGGGGCATTGCCGGCGGTGACCGTTCCATCCTTCTTGAACGCCGGCTTTAGAGAACGGAGTATCTCAATCGTCGTGTCTTCACGTGGCGACTCATCCTTGTCGAAAATGACGGGTTCACCGCCCTTCTTCTTCGCCGGTAATTCGACGGGTACGATTTGCGATTTAAACCGGCATTCCTTAATCGCGGCCACAGCTTTGCGATGAGAGTTCAGTGCAAACTGATCTTGCTCCTCCCGCGTGATTCCGTACTTCTCGGCAACATTCTCTCCGGTAATGCCCATGTGATAGTCGTTGTAAATGTCCCAGAGCCCGTCGTGCACCATCGAATCGATAATCTGCGCGTTGCCCAGGCGATATCCCTTACGCGCCTGCGGAAGCAGGTAGGGAGCGTTGGTCATCGATTCCATTCCGCCGGCCACCACGATGGAACTGTTTTCCGTCTGGATGGCTTGCGCGGCAAGTGCCACCGCTTTCAGTCCGGAGCCGCAAACTTTGTTGACGGTCATGGCACCTACCTCGGGCGGCAAACCACCGAAGATTGCAGCCTGGCGCGCAGGATTCTGCCCCAACCCGGCGGAGACGACATTGCCCATGATGCATTCGTCTACTCGCTTGGCATCGAGATCGGCGCGCTTGACCGATTCCCGTACCACGATGGCGCCCAGTTGCGGGGCACTCAAATCAGAAAGACTGCCCTGAAATTTTCCTACCGGCGTGCGGCACCCGGAAATGATGACGATACCGTCGAAATTAGCCATTTACCCCACTCCTGCCGTTTCATTCATGCTCTCAAATTATAGATGTGCGCCGCGAAAAAAGGTTGAATACACGCTACAGGTCATCGACATTGCGCGGACACACGGCGGGTTGGAAAGCACTTCCTTCTCACTCCCTCATGATGCCGCCACCGCAGCGAAGAGATCACTGAGACACCAAGAAAGTTCTGAGTTGCTCCGTGGAAGTGACCTTGGTGTCCCATCGATGAGTTGAGCAACTTCATTTTTCTCTTGACATCACTTTTTATTAACTCTAGATTTCAATCAGTTGCAACAGAAGATCGTTGCTATCCATGAAGAATGGAAAGGGAGAATAGTTAATGGCAACCAAGAAGAAAGCAAAGAAGGCCAAGAAGCACTAAGAGCCTTCTGCAAGGAAAAGAAGGGGGACGCGAAAAGCGTCCCCCTAAGTTTTTTTCGGTTTGCTCAATTGCGGTCGGCGCTTGAAATCGAGTACAGTCGTTTTTCTGTAGCCGGGCAAAGCGTGTGATAGGCGCAAAAGTTGCAGTGAAAGCCAGTGGTAGGTTCGAACTCTCCAGCCGCAATCTTTGCGGCAACCTCTTCAGCTCTTAGTTTTGCTTCCTGAAGCTGCTGCTTGCTGCGCTGGGTCAGGACTCGCGTATTGTCGTCGAGGTTGTGGAAAGCGAGCTGATCGATGTGATAGCCCCATTTCTGTCCCGCCGCCAGCGCGTAGATTGAGAGCTGCAAACTTTCATCCGCATCCTCCTGGGACTGTGGTTTCCCAGTCTTGTAGTCAGTGATGGCTACCTGGCCGGTGGGTGATTTATCCATGCGGTCGATCCGCCCGGCAATCACGGTCCCCCCGAGCTTGACCTCAAAAGATTCCTCCGTATGCAGCACCTCAACCTCTGGGCGTTTACGGCAGCACGCCAGGAATTCCTTCAGTTGTGCCATGCCTTGGTTTTCATAGAGGTCGTGCTGGTAGGCATCTTGAATTTTCGCGGCGCGCAGGTCGGAAAGAAACAGCTCAATCACCGCATCGTCAGACATTGTGCGGCCAAAGCGGACAGAATCATAGTAGGCACGTAGCACGCGATGTATGGACGCACCATATTGCATGGCTGCGGGGACCTCTCCCGGAATTCTCCATTCTCGCTCCAGCTTGAACTGTAGTGGACAAGTCTCATAGGTCTGCACCGCGCTGGCACTGAGTTTTGAATTTAAGTTGGCTGCCGGCGGCAATTCCACCCATCGGCTGAGCAGCGTTGCCGATGCCGGGCCGGCTTGTGCGAAAAGAGCGGTCTGGAATTCCCGTGTTGCACGCTGGCGCAGGTATGGGCGAAGACCAGTATCCTTCAGTAGATCACGCAAATATCCCGCTGGGGTTATGTCTCTCCCAGTCCCTCGCTTGGCGTAGATCGTCAAGCCATCGCGTGCTCGCGTCATCGCAACATAAAGCAGGCGCCGCTCCTCCTGGTCGTGCAGGGTTTTATCATCCTGCGCAGCAATGGAATCTGCATCTCGCAGTTCACGCGGAAACTCAACTAGCGATTCTCTGTAAGAAGCCGGAAAAGAGTTGGAATTGGCTCGCAGCAGAAACACGTGGTTGAATTCAAGTCCCTTGGCGCAGTGGGCCGTCATAAGACGGACGGCATCTCGTTCCGGACTCGCCATTGCAATAGCGCCGCGTGCCTCGCGAAAATATTCCAGATATTCCAGGAGCTCGCCTAGTTCCTTTGTCTTTACAATCGGCCTATCCTCCCATTGGCGGACGAATTCGCGAATCGCTGTCAGAACCGGCGAAGTATGTTGAAATCCAAATTTTGCAATGATGATTTCCAGCGCGCTTCGGCTCTTTGCCGCAGTTCGAGCAATTTCCTCCCGGACTTCCTGCAACCCATCTAGCACCGCCGCTCCACCTGCGATCTGACTTAGCACCGAGGCTATACCTCCGTGTTCCTGGTCCCGGGGAAGCGATCGAATTCCAGCCCGCAGCGCTTCGCCATCCACAGCAAATTGTGGCAAAGCGGCAACACGGAAAAGACTGGCATCATCATCGGCTGAAACGACCGCGCCCAGGCAGGCAAGGACATCCCGGGCTTCGGCGGTTGCCATAATGTCCATGCCCTCGACGGTGTAAGGAATGTTCTGTGCGGCCAGTTGCTCGACCAATTCATCGCGGTGCTGATGAATTCGATAAAGGACTGCGAAGTCGCTCCACTTGCAGCGGAACTGGCGCTGGCGCTGCCGCACAACAGAAACCACGTCGCTCGATTCAAGGTCCTTGCCACCCGCCGTGAACAGTACAACCTCGACAGGAAGGCTGGGCAGAGTCTGGCCGTGCCGGACGGCTTCTTCTTCGCGAGCTGAGATCAGCGGCGCTCGCTTGTATCGGAGTGCGGTCCCAGTCCCGCTGAATGATTCCGGATTCTTCGCAATCAGTGCGTGAGCGCACTTCAGAATGGGGGTAGTCGAACGGCGGTTTTTTTCTAGAGCGACAATTCTGGCTTCTGGAAAATTGTGCTTAAACAGAGCAAATGCTGCGCTTGATGCTCCGCGAAAACGATAGATGGCCTGGTCTGGATCGCCGACTGCAAAAATGTTCTTTTCTACACCCGAGAGATGTTGCAGAAGCTTTACCTGGGCAAAATTGGCATCCTGAAATTCGTCCACCAGAATAAAGCGCGCGTGCTCGCGTTCGCGAGCCAGCAATTCCGGCTCATGCCCAAGCAACGCGTAAGCACGGGTAATCATGTGGCCAAAGGTGCCAAGATTCTCCGCAGCCAGCATCTCTTCGACCTTCGAAAACACGGCCGCGATCTCGCGGCAGCGGCCGACCACCTCATCATTAGTCAGGCTATCGACATCCTTGGACTTGCAGACGCGCGGAATGGGCAATTCGCCGCGCTCGAGGCGCAGAACATAATCCGCATATTTTTCCGGGCTGACCAGTTCGTCATGACAGCGCCTGAGGAAATCCAGCAGGTCGTCCAGGAACTTGCTGACGTTGGCCGCGCGCACGAAATAGTTCAGACGCAATTCACGAATCCGCTTGCGCAGAAAAATCCATAGGTCTTTGTCGTCGAGGACGCTAAACCCCCTGTCGTTACGGATTAAGAGATTGTTGCAATAAGCGTGGAAGGTCGAGACCTGCAAGCGCGAGCCGGTGGCATGAAGCTCGGCCTGAATCCGCTCGCGCATTTCGGCGGCGGCGTTGTCCGTGTAGGTGAGGGCAAGAATCTCGTCGGCACGGGCATGGTTCTCGCGAATCAGACGCACGATGCGGCGGATTAGGACACTCGTCTTGCCGGTACCCGCGCCTGCCACGACCAGCATCGGACCGTGCACATGCTCGATCGCTTGCAGTTGGTGTTCGTCAGGTTCGAAACCACGCAATCCCGGCGAAGGTTTTGTAGCCATTGAGGAGGAGCATAGCAGAGGGAAGTCGAAAATGAATAACGCGCGCCACGCGATAATCCAAATTACTGCAATTCTGCCAGAGTAATGGCCAGCGCTACGATGGCCGCCGTTTCAGCACGGAGAATGGTATTTCCGAGGGAGGCTGAGATCCATCCTGCATTGCGGAACATTTCAAGTTCTGCTTCTGTCCACCCACCCTCCGGGCCAAAGGCGAGAATCACGTTGCTACCATGAGACTTCAGAGCCTCCTTAAGGGTTATTTGATCTTCCGACTCCGACAGAACGATACGCCGGCTGCCGGGCAGAGCAACGGCTTGCTTTAGCTTGATTGGAGCCGTTATCTCGGGTGGCGAAAGTTGCCGGGATTGTTCTGCCGCTTGGCGAGCGATTCGTTGCCAGCGTTCGACGCGCTTCGGTGCGGCTGCAGCAAGATGCGTCTCGGTGCGTTGCGCAATTACCGGAATGATTCGCCCAGCCCCCAGTTCCGTGCACTTTTCGATCGCCCACTCCAGTCGATCAAACTTGAAAATGGAGAGAGCAAGAGTAACCTGAAGCGGAGCCGGAGACGCGACCACTTCGCCTAACTCGAATTCAACTCGCTCGGGGGAGATGCGGGTAATGAGTCCGCGGCGGACTTCACGTCCGGTTGAGATGTCGAATTTCTGACCAATCCGGGCGCGCAGAACCCGTGAAAGATGCGCAGCATGGGGACCTAGCAGGATCGCACGATTGCCGCTAACTTCATCAGCGATCCAGCGACGACGGCTCATCAGAAGTAGTTGAGCCACCAAGGGCTCACAAAGGAACAATCCCTTCGCTCATTCGTGCCCTTGCTGGTTCGATCCTCATCCGAAAATGTCCTTCACTTTTCCCATCAGCGTCCGGCGCTGGGGCTTGTTTTCAATTCTGGCGCTGCCTTCCAGTTCCTGCAGCAGCTCGCGCTGCCGCTTGTTGAGCTTGGTTGGGGTTTGGACCCGAAGTTCGACAAAGAGATCGCCCTTGCCATGACCGTTCAACACAGGCACGCCCTTGCCGCGGATGCGCATGGTAGTTCCAGACTGCACGCCCTCTGGAACCTTCAAGCTATGCTCGCCGTCGAGCGTGGGAACATGAATCTCAGTTCCAAGGGCCGCCTGAGTGAAGGAGATTGGGATGACGCAGTGCAGGTCGGTGCCTTCGCGTTCGAAGAAAGGATGCTCCTTGACGTGAAGCACGACGTATAGATCGCCGGCTGGGCCGCCAAATGCACCCGCTTCTCCCAAACCGGAAAAACGAATTCGAGTACCATCCTCCACTCCGGCGGGAATTTTGGCATCCACCGCGCGCTGCCGCAGTACCCGGCCTTCGCCTTTGCACTTTGCGCAGGGATCGGTGATGACGCTGCCGGCCCCCTGGCAAGTCGGGCACGTGCGCGCCATGCTGAAAAATCCCTGCTGATAGCGAACCTGGCCACGCCCACCGCAAGAGCGACACGTCACCGGCGCTTTGCCCGCAGCCGCTCCCGAACCCCGGCACTCTTCACACACTTCATGGCGGCGAACAGTAACCTGGGTCTCCTTGCCGAAGACTGCCTCCTCAAATTCCAACGTAATGTCTTCCCGCAAATCAGGGCCACGCTGGGCGCGGCTGCGGCGACGGCCACCACCCCCAAATAGGTCTCCAAACCCAAAGAAGTCACCAAAAATCTCGCTGAAATCCTGGAAAATTGTAGGATCAACCCCACCCGCAGGCGCACCACTCACGGCGGCGTGGCCAAAGCGATCGTAGGCCGCTCGTTTATCGGCGTCCGCTAGGATGGCATAGGCTTCGCTGCATTCCTTGAATTTCTCTTCCGCATCGGGATTGTTGGGATTGCGGTCGGGATGGAACTGTAGCGCCAATTTTCGATAGGCGCTTCTGATCTCCTGCTCAGACGCTTCCCGCGTCACTCCGAGCACTTCGTAATAATCGCGTTTGACGTTGCTCGCCAGAATTGTTTGTTAAGCCTTCGATTTGGGGTTCAGCATTGATCTTTCGTGGATAGAAAGGCCAATGCTTCTGTCAGTGTTTTGAATTGCTCGCGACCTTGACCATCGCAGGCCGCAAAAGACGATCCTTCAACTTATAACCGCGCTGCAGTTCCTCTAATATTTGATGATCCGGAACCTCGGACGTTTCGACCATCTCAATAGCTTCGTGAAGACGGGGATCGAACGGTTCACCTTTCGCCGGAATTGGACGCAGGCCGAGCTTGGTCAACGTGTCTTGCAACTGCTTGTAGATCAGTTCAACCCCATCACGCAGATCCGACCTCTCCCGACTGGACTGCAAAGCCCGCTCGAAGCTGTCCAGAGTCGGAAGGAGAGCCTTAATCGCATCCGCCAGCGCATAATCGCGAAACTCCTGCTGTTCCCGGGCAGCTCGCTTGCGTGAATTCTCGAAATCCGCCTGCATGCGCGCGAGACGGTCGATCAACGTTTCACGTTCGGCCCTCAACTTCTGTAACTCTGCGTTTTCGGTTACGGGACGAACCCCCGGTATTTCCGCCGCGGCTGATGGTGAATCAGCCGTTTCGTCGGACGCCGGCAGTTCGTGCTCGGTGTCGAGGTCCTGGGGTTTAATTTCTGACTTTCCATTGGTTCTGGCCATAAGAGTATTTCATTCCGATTCGTTCAAGATTTTGTCAAACAGCCGCGCGATGTAGGAAACCGCAGTCATCGTGTGCTGGTAATCCAGGCGCGTCGGGCCAAGCACCGCGAGCGAACCCATCACTTCACCCCCCACGCGAGCCGGCGCGCCGATCAAAACGAAGTTGCGCATCGAGGGCAAAGCCTGATCCAGGCCAATGACCACGCGCACCGCCTCCTGCTTGGCATCCAGGTAGGCATTTAGCAGCTTCACAATCTTTTGTTTCTCTTCCAGGGTCTGTAGCAGCTCTTGTAAATGTTGCCGGTCCTGCTCGCTCGCCACCAGATTTGCGGTGCCCTCTACGTAGACCGCTTGCGTGCCTTCATCCGCCAATGCTCCGCGGCGATAGAGCTGTTCCACCGAGGCCATCAGGTGATCGTATTCTCCCCGCTCTTGTTCGAGACGGCGGGCAAGTTCCGTTCTGATCGCGTCGATCGTCCAGCCACGAAAATTGTCATTGATATACCGCGTCGCCATGTCCAAATCGGGCTGCGAGATGTCTAGACGCAGCACGCGGTCTCGCACTATGCCCGACTTGGTGACCACCACGGCCAATACCTTCTGATCTCCGAGGCGGGAAAAATAAACGTGGTCCAGTGCATTCCTCGGCCCACCGAGCGCCACAGCCACCCCAACGTTTCTTGAGATCAGCGACAGCACGTGCGACGTGCGCTCCATGAACTCTTGCACATCGCTGATACCTTGCAGCGAACTCTGGATGATTCCTTCGTCTTCAGCCGAAATGCGCGCGTTACCGGTCAGTTGCTCGACGTAGTAACGATAAGCTTCAGGGCTGGGCACGCGACCCGCTGAAGTGTGGGGCTGATCCAGATAGCCAGCGTCCGCGAGATCCGACATCACGTTGCGGATCGTGGCCGGGCTGAGTCCCTCCCGGCTGGCGCGCGCAAGTGTGCGCGACCCCACTGGCTCCCCCGTAGCAATATAAGTCTCTACGATGGCAGTAAGTATTTCACGTTCACGTTCGCCGATTTGGGTACCAGAAGGCATACTCTTATGACGTCGAACCGCCCGGCTTCAGTCAACGACCTGCTACTTAAGTTATTTAGATGCAACAGTTACATTGGAAGACGCGGTTACATCCTAGCTGGATTTTAGGAACCTGGCATGCGCCTGTCAAGGATTAGCACTCAGGACTCAAGAATGCTAATTCCATATTTGCATCGATTTTTTTGATATTTTCTTCACTTGCGAAACCCAGCCCATATCGCGGCGATCGGCGCGGGAGCGTTCGGGGGATGGACTGCTCTTTATCTATTGCGCCGCGGGGCCAAGGTCACGTTGCTGGACGCTTGGGGGTCGGGCAACTCCCGTTCATCCTCGGGCGGCGAAAGCCGCATTATCCGCGGCACATATGGACCAAGGCAGCCCTATACCAAAATGTCCGCCCGAGCCATGCAACTCTGGAAGGAGCACGAACAGCGTTGGGGCGTTCGGCTCTTGCACCGTACAGGGGTCCTGTGGATGGCAGCGACCAGCGATGACGAATATGAGCGCGGCTCGTTGCCAGTCTTGCATGAAGTCGGTATTCCCTACCACGAGCTGTCGGTCAGCGAGATGACAAAGCGTTGGCCGCAAATCAACTTCGAAGGCGTCCGCTGGGGAATCTACGAGCCGGAAGGCGGATTTCTTCGCGCCCGCGTCGCCTGCCAGAAAGTGCTGGATACATTTCTGGCCGAAGGCGGGAAGTTTCACGAGACGGCAGTGTTGCCAAACGGATTAGAAGATGGTGGTCGGAATGGCCTGACCCTCTCGAACGGATCTCGCCTCACTGCGGACAAATATGTATTTGCCTGCGGCCCATGGATGGGGACACTTTTCCCCGACAGCATCGGCAATCTCATCCGGGCAACCAGGCAAGAGGTATTTTTCTTTGGTCCGCCCGCCGGAGATGAGCGGTTCTCAGAGACACGCCTGCCAGTATGGGCTGACCACCGCGAACGCTTTGTGTATGGCATGCCCGCCAGCGATGGGCGCGGATTCAAACTCGCTGACGATACGCGAGGCCCGGAATTCGAGCCAACCTCAGGGGACCGCACCGTCAGCGCCCAAGGCTTGCGAGCGGCGCGCGAGTATCTCGGATTCCGATTCCCAGGAATGAAAAACGCTCCCGTCATCGAAACCCGAGTCTGCCAGTACGAGAATACTCCCGACGATCACTTCATTATTGATCGTCATCCCAAAGACCAAAATGTGTGGCTTGTGGGCGGTGGCTCAGGCCACGGATTCAAGCATGGCCCCGCACTGGGCGAGATGGTATCTGAGTTGATCATGGAAGAAAACGATCCTGACCCACTGTTTCGGCTGGCGCGATTCGCAAGACTTTGAATCCAACACGCGCCGATCATAATCTGAATGCAGCAAGGCGGGGCTGGAGGGAATAAGGATGATTGAAGAACAGTTAGTGTCGTCGGCCTTGCCTACGATCGATGAAATCAGGAAGGCGCAGGAACTCGTCTACTCAGTGATGCAGCCCACCCCGCAGATGGTCTGGCCCCTTCTATGTGAACGCCTGGAGACGGAAGTGTGGGTGAAGCACGAGAACCATACGCCAATCGGCGCGTTTAAGGCGCGAACGGCAGTGGTATACGCGGCGGAACTGTTTCGCGGCCCCAACCACATCACCGGGCTGGTGACGGCTACGCGCGGCAATCATGGGCAGTCGGTCGCCCTCGCGGCGCGCAGATTCAACGTGGAAGCCCATATCGTGGTGCCCCGCGGAAACAGCACTGAAAAAAATGCCGCCATGCGCTCGCAAGGAGCACATCTGATTGAGTTCGGTAGCGACTACCAAGAATCCAAAGAACACGCAGCCCATCTCGCCCATGAACATGGCTGGCATTTTGTGCCTGCCTACCACTCAAGTATTGTGACCGGGGTCGCCACTTACTGGCTGGAGTTTTTCTCCGCGGTGAACGATCTCGATCTGGTGTACGTGCCCATCGGACAAGGTTCGGGAATCTGTGCTTGCGTTGCGGTGCGGAATGGCCTGAACCGCAAAACCACAATCGTCGGGGTGGTTGCGGAAGGCGCTCCAGCCTACGCGTTATCGTTTGAGGCGGGGCGCAAGATTTCGGCCCCGGTCACGACCCAACTCGGTGACGGCATGGCTTGCCGCGTCCCCGACGATGCGTCGCTCGAAGTCGTCCTGGACAACGTCGACCACATCGTCCAGGTAAGCGAAGAAGAAATGAGCGGTGCCATGAAGATCTTCTTCACTGATACCCACAATGTTGCCGAAGGAGCAGGTGCGGCCGGTCTGGCTGCTGCGCTTAAAGAAAAACAGTCGTTGAAGGGCAAGCGCGTGGGCCTAGTGCTCACCGGCGGAAATGTTGACCGGCAGGTTTTCGCCAAGATTCTCGCGGCTTGATTTCCGCTCGCCGTTTTTTACTGAATCTGGATCACGTTTTCCGGCATGCTGGATTTGATCTCTTCTACGCGCGCCATCACTTTGCGCGCAAACTCAAAGAGTGCCTTGGCGTGAGGTGAGTTCTCACCTTCGAGTACAGCGGGCTTGCCGCTATCGCCAGCCCTTCGGATATCAGGGTCAAGCTGAATATTTCCTAGAAATGCGATGCCGAACTGGCTGGCCGTTTTTTCCGCACCGCCACGCGAAAAAATGTCGATTTCATGCTGGCAATGGGGACAAACAAAATAGCTCATGTTCTCCACCATGCCCACCACGTCCACCTTCATCTGGCGAAACATCTCAATCGCTTTGCGGCCGTCCTGCAGGGAGACGTCTGAGGGCGTCGAAACTACGATTGCCCCGGTGAGTGGCACCGTCTGGATCAGCGAGAGGGAAACGTCCCCGGTCCCCGGAGGAAGATCAACGATAAGGTAATCAAGCAGGCCCCATTCCACCGAGCCCAGAAACTGCCGGATGATGGAGTGCAGCATCGGCCCGCGCCAGATCAACGGTTTGTCTCCCGGATTCAGGAACCCAACTGAGATGACTTTGAGCCCGTGGATTTCCAGCGGCTCAATCCTCTGATCACCCAGCACGTTCGGTTGAGCGCTCGTACCGAGCATGAGGGGCACATTGGGGCCGTAAACATCGGCATCGAGCAGACCAACCTTGTGTCCCATCTTCGCCAGTGCCAGCGCCAGGTTGACCGCCAGCGTGGTCTTTCCCACTCCGCCTTTACCGGAACCGACGGCCACGATGGCGTCGACACCGGGCAGCGGCTGTGGGCCGGTCTGCGGCTGCCCCGGGCGAGATGGCATGTGAGCGCTCAAGCAATCAACTCAAAACCTGATTATACAGACGTCACAGGGGGATGTGATAAGGACCAGCGATGGACCGGCGCTGCTTCTACTCGCCAGGCGCCAACTGCCGATTGCCCACTGCTGACTGCCGAATCCAAATCGGGAAACTTCTAGATGAAACTCGATTGCGCTTCGGTCATCGCGCCAAGTTTCCTCTACAGTGGTGAAAAGAGCGGGAAAACTTGAGTATCGTCCACCACATTTATCGCCTCGTAGGAGGGTACTTTCGCCGACGCCGCCTGCGCTGGCTGGTCAGAGAGTTCAGCGATTGCCGCACAGTAGTCGACCTGGGTGGCCGGGTCGACATGTGGAACGGCTCAGACTTTGCTGAGCGGGTGTTAATCGTGAATGTTGAAGATCCGCCGCAAGATCTACCGGCAAACTTTACGTATATCCACCGAGACGCAAGAAATACGGGACTCCCAGACCGAGCCTTTGATCTGGCATTTTCTAATTCAGCTATCGAGCACGTGGGTGCCTTTGAGGACCAGAAGCAATTCGCCAACGAGATGCTTCGGGTTGGACGCCGAATTTATTGTCAAACGCCAAACCAATGGTTCCCCGTCGAGCCGCACTTCCTGGGCCTATCCATTCACTGGCTGCCGAAAAAATGGTTCAACCACTTCGTCGATCGTTATCTGACCCTGCACGGCTGGAGATATCGGCCGACGCCGGAGGCTTCCATGGCCCTGATTAATTCGATTCGATTGTTGACTCGACACGAGCTTTCGAACTTATTTCCGGGATGCAAGATCAAGACGGAGCGATTTCTCGGGATGGCAAAATCGTTTGTAGTTTGGCGATAGCAAGCAACCGCCTGAACATATGTTAGTATCCGCTACCTTCCAGCCGCACTTTGCCACGGAACATGCGGAAGATGAAAACAAAATATCCCAGCGCCAGTACAATCGCGATGCTCCACCAGACCAGGCCCACAGTAAGGCCGTGATGTCCGGCAGCACAGTTGTAGATAGTCAGGTTGTAGTTCGGATCGGTGCTCGCAGGAAGGACAACTGGATAGAGCGCGAAAGCCGCACCTACCAGCATAGCAGCGATGTAAGCGCTCGAAGCTAGAAATGCCAGTTTCTCCTTCTGTCCGCTTATTCCCCATATCATTGCTGCCAGGCTACCCAGCACCACCACAGGAACCAGCAGACCAATGGGATGCTCGCGGTAGTTCTGCATGACTTGCGGCTTGATGAGGTAGGTTGCGATCAGGCTAACGATTGTCAGCAGAAGTTGAACAGGCCACAGCGCCAGGGCCACTCTGCGTGCCCGGAGATTGACCTCACCTTCAGTTTTCGTCACGACATAGAGCGCCCCGTGCACACTCAACGTCACCAGCGCAATCACGCCAGCCATTACCGTGTACCAGTCGAGGATGCCCGGATTGCTGCCAACGCGCCAATTGGTCCATAGTGGTTCAAAGAAGTATCCGTCTGGCCCAAGCGGAACTCCCCGGATAACGTTGCCCAGGGCCGCGCCGTAGAAAATCGCCAGCAGGGCGCTGGCCAGGAAAAAGACCACATCGAAAAAACCCTGCCACACCGGATTTTCTATATGTGCGCGGAATTCGATGCCAATGGCGCGCAACATCAGCAACCACAGCACCATCATCAGCGGCAGGTAGAACCCACTGAAGCTCGAGGCATAGAGTTGCGGGAAGGCAAAGTACAGTGTCCCGCCTGCGGCGAGCAGCCAGACTTCGTTACCATCCCACACCGGTCCGATGGCGCGTAGAATCATCCGCCGTTCCTGGGAATTTCTGGCAGCGTAGAGGTAAATTGCACCCGCACCTAGATCAAATCCATCCAGGACCACGTACGCTACGAGCATCACCGCTACCACAACAAACCACACTGTTTCCATAAATCCTCTCTAGTCCGCATGAACCTGGCTGACAAGCCCATTAGGAGTCCCAGTTTCTCCTGCTGGTCCCTGTTCAATCTCCCGCCGGACAAGAAACAGAAAAACGATGCCCAGAACTGTATACATGCCCATGAATCCCAGCAGAGTGAACATGCCATTCCCGGCTGACACAGTTTTGGAGTAGCCGTCGGCGGTGCGCATCAAGCCATAGACCAGCCAGGGTTGGCGGCCCAGTTCTGCCGTCATCCAACCCGCGGTGTTTGCAATGTACGGAAACGGCAAGCTCAGGAGCAGAATCCAGAGCATCCAGCGCGCGTCGAAAAGCGTCCGCCGCCAAAGCAGCACAATCGCTACCACCATAATCGCGATAAATATCGTGCCCAGCCCAACCATGATGTGGTAGCTGTAATAAAGAAGTGCGATGTTCTCCGGCCATAGCTGCTGCGGGAATTCGTCCAAACCCAGGACGCGCGCCGACCAGCGCCGATAGGTCAGGAAGCTCAAGGCCTTCGGCACCAGCAACGGATTGTCAATCTTGTGCGCTGGCAGATCCGGCTGCCCGATGATAACCAACGGCGCGCCAGGCCCGGTCGTAAACAATGCCTCCATCGCAGCCAGCGTAATCGGCTGGTAACGAGTGATCATGCGGCCCTGTCCGTCTCCGGTGGGAAACAGTTGCAAGATACTGAAGACGCAGCCGGCGACGACGCCGGTGCGCACGAAAATGCGTCCGTGCTTCACGTTCTTGCCCCAGAGCAGATAAAAGGCTCCCACAGACGCCATAACAAAAGCGCCAGTGACGACCGCTCCACTCATATTGTGCGCATATTGCCACCATGCCCAGGGGTTCAGCACCAATTCCCAGAAACTGCTCAGTTGCACCGATCCGTCGGCAGCGCGCTCGTAGCCGACGGGATTTTGCATCCAGGCATCGGTGGCAATGATGAAGTAGCCAGACAGCCATGAGCCCAGAAACACCGCAACCGCTGACCACCGGTGCGCGCGCGGGCTGAGCCGTTTCTCCCCATATAAGAACAGCCCCAGAAAAGCCGACTCCAGAAAAAACGCAAACATCCCTTCCATGGCAAGAGTTTGGCCGATCACGCCTCCGGCAAAGCGCGAGAAGTGCGACCAGTTGGTGCCAAACTGAAATTCCATGGGAATGCCGGTCACAACTCCCAGCACGAAATTAATGCCAAAGATGCGCGCCCAGAATCTTGCGGCCTGGTTGTAGGCCTCGTCGTTGCGTCGCAGTCCGAGCCACTTCAGGACGACAATGAGCGGCGCCAATCCCATTGTGAGCTGAGGAAATAAGTAATGAAAGGTTACTGTGAAGGCGAAATGCAGGCGGTGCACCAGCAGAGCGCTGTCCATAGCAAATTCCCGTTCTTGAATTGTAGAAGGAAATATTATGACGTCAGCTGGCATTCTGATGTGATGAACATCACAATGTCACCGAAAGTTACCGCGAAAGATTAGCGGGTATTAGCCCGGCGGCGCTCCAAATGTTCCCGGCGGATTGCTCGCCGCTTGGCTGCGTCTTCGTACCTGCGCCGCTGCTCGTCTGTCTCCGGTATGACCGCGGGAACCTGCAGATGACGCCCGGCGCCGTCGACCGCTACAAATGTGAGATAGGCCGAACTCACGTGCTGGCAGTCATTGTGGATATAGTTTTCCACCCATACCTTCACGCCCACTTCCATGGAACTATGGAATACGCGGTTCACCGATGAGCGCAGAATGACCAGATCGCCGATGTGCACCGGCACCAGGAAGTCGAGGTGATCGATCGCTGCGGTCACAACATAATTGCGCGAGTGGCGATGCGCTGCCATGGCGCCGGCGAGGTCGATCCAGTGCATCAGGCGGCCGCCTAACAAGGCCCCCAGCGGGTTGGCATCGTTGGGCAGAACGATTTCCGCCATTTCGGACTGCGAATCACGGACTGGACGTGGCATCAAGGGATCGTCGCTCATGTGGCTCCGCTTGGCGTAGAACCCGCCGCCATGGACGGAATTCTACGCATCAGATATGACTGCAAATAACACTCCGCCATCCGCTGAATGCAAGGATCGGGATGGCAACTTATCCATTTCTGCCAGGCCACATCGTAATCGAGCGTTCCATAGCCGGCTGGGCGATGGGCGAGTTCGTAAACAAAGCAAACGGTTAGCTGACTGCCCTGGTCGCGTGTCACGGAAAACCTCACTGCATCGGCGGCTCGATCTTGTGGCAGGCGGGAACAGCCGCAAGCGTACCCCAGGTTGCAAAATTCGCGGACTTCGTCCGGGGCAGGTTCCGAGCCCTGATGGCCCGGAGCACAGCATCGGCCCTGCCAACCGGCGCCAAGTGGAAGCCGGGCAGGATGAATCCAAGCTCCATCGCTGCATTTATTAGTTGGCATGAAAAACGGACAGGCCATTGTTGGTTTAGCTCTGAAGATGCGGCCATTGTATCGAGTACAGTGTCCAGCCGCCAGTGACGAAAAAAATTCCTTCTAGGCTATCGTCTATCCTCGCAAGCAGTTGCTAAGCTATGAGCTGACCTATGGACCGAATAGCGCTGCTGACCGAAGTTCTGACCCAAAATCCAGGCGATGCGTTTGCCCGTTATGGCCTCGCCATGGAGTATTCGAAATTGGGCGAGGTCGAACGCGCGTTAGAAGAATTCGGCAAATTGCTGAGTTCGCATCCTGATTACACCGCCGGCTACTTCATGGCAGCCCAGACGCTAACCAGCGCAAATCGCACCGACGAAGCCAGACGCATGCTGGTTGATGGTATCGCGGCGGCCCGGCGCACCGGCAACCAACACGCGCAATCGGAAATGACGGCGATGTTGGAAGAATTGAGATCGCAAACTTCCTAGGCACGCAGGAACGTCCTTTTGCGCCAGCTTACGGAAATAGTTTTTCGATATAGACATTTGATATCCTTTTCTGCCGTCCAAGGGTAGAAGCTGTGCACCGATCGGAGGCCAACGTCGTGAAATGCTCTCTAACATAGATCGGCGTTGGTGATTCTACGGGCATCATTCCCTCCCTCGAAGGCCAGCAGCGCAACCGGCCTCAGATGAGATTTACTGTACAAGCCGCGGGTAAGACCGACGTTGGCCGGGTGCGCTCCAACAATGAGGACAATTTCGGATATGACATCGCCCACCAGGTTTTTGTGCTCTGCGATGGCATGGGCGGTGAGGCCGCCGGTGAGGTTGCCAGTACCTTGGCGGTTGACTCGATTCTGGCGTACTTCCAAAATTGCACTTCGCGTCTTGAGGTCCAGACCGGGGGCGATGGGCTTCCTGAATCGGCACGCTTGCTACGCACCGCCATTCAAGCAGCGAACCAGGCCGTCTATAGGGAAGCATTTGGCCAACCCTGAGCGTACTGGAATGGGTACTACGATTGTCGCCGTGCTTTTTGGCGAGGATGGCTTTTCGGTCGCCCATTTGGGCGATAGCCGGCTTTATCGGGTGCGGGAAGAAGTCGTCCAGCAACTCACAAATGACCATTCCGTGGTCATGGAGCAGGTGCGCCGCGGACTTCTCACCATAGAGGAAGCCGGTCGTTCCCAAATGCAGAACCTGATTACCCGCGCGTTGGGTTTGCACGAAGGTGTTGAGCCGGAATTGGCAACTCACCCGGTACTTCCCGGAGATCTGCTGCTTTTATGTAGTGACGGATTCAGCCGTTGGGTTCCTGAGAAGAAAACCCTGGAGATCCTCACCCAGTCGAAGGATCTGCAACAGGGCTGCGATTCCCTGGTAGACGCCGCCAAGGAGATGGGCAGTGACGACAACATCACCTGTCTGCTCGTCCGTATTCTGGCGACGTCATGATCCGGTCGGGCTTGAGCGAACGGCGCGAGAATGCTTATGAGTAACGATTCTAAACTGTCGACCACCGTAACCAGGATCCTGGAATTATCACAACAGGATCCACGCCGGCTTCAGGAGCTTGAAAGTTTCCGGCGTTCGGTGGTGGTGCTGTTCACTGATATCCAGGGCTCGACCGCATACTATGAAAAATTCGGGGACGTCGCCGGATTCGCCATGGTCCACCAGCGCGGCCGTTCCTGATCGGGTCGTGGGGCAAGCGCTTCCACCACGTCTACCTGGGCCCGCATCTGAACGTTGGGTATCAGTGGAACGGTAGTTCGCTTCTGGGTGGAGTGCTGCTGGGCGAGGAAGGCCGCCTGCCACACGTGTTGTCGTATGCCGTGGGCACAGAGGTAGGTGTAGTCAAAAGAGCTACAATGACCTTGGATCTTGTTGGCGAACGCTTATTCAGCGCAGATCGGAACTACGAGTTCTTCACGAATCCGGACCGCGTCGTGGTGACCGCGCGATCGATAAACATGAAAGACGGTTCTGTCGGCGCGAAGGTCAATCCTTGGCGGACTCTATTGTTGACCGGTAACTTGGGCGTTAGATTAGATCGGTCCGGCTTGCGTGCCCGATTGATCCCACTCGGCGGACTCTCTTACACCTTCTGAGTAAGTATCCCCTCTACCATCGGACACCGTTTTGACTTTTGCCCCTCGCTAGAAACGCAATGATAATAGCAATGCGCTGATTCCGTTCCACATGATCTGCACGCCAATGCAAACCAGCAGAAACGACGAAAGCCTCACAATGACTATCATGGCTGTCTTGCCGAGTATTCGGGCAAGCCGGTCTGCCAGTCCATAGCAGAGCAAAACGCTCAGAGCGACCGCGCCCATGGCGACGAGCGCCGCAGCGATGATTGCGATGTGGAATCCATAGCGCCGCGTCGAGTTTGCGCCCAGCGTGACCGCAACGGATATCGATCTCGGGTCCCACCGTCAATGGCAGGGTCAGAGGATAAAATGCGCTGTGAAGGGCATCCGCGCACTGCACATTTTTCCGGGCTGTTTCATGCGTTTCTTCCTTTTCCACTAGCATGCTCCAACCCATCGAGATCACCACCACCCCCCCACCCACCTGCACCACCGGCAGCGAGACACCAAAAAAGTTGAGGACATGCGCCCCGATAAAATAAGACCCGACCATCAACAATAAGCTGTTTGAGGCAACCCGCCACGCCAGCGCTCTGCGGGTTTGCTCTGGGTACTGTTCCGTCATCGCCAGGAAGATGGGACTGCCGGCCAAGGGATCCACAATCGGAAAAAGCGCGCTCAGCGTGAGCAAGAAAACCTTGACGGCATCGGCCACGAGTCTCTCCTCGGAGCTGCAGCGCCGGCACGGTCAAGCCCGGGCATCTGCCAGCGGAAGCCAGACCTGAAAACGCGTATCACCCGGTTTTGAGTTGACTTGAACATTGCCGCGGTGTTTCTTCACAATCCGTTGCACGGTATCGAGTCCCAGTCCCGTGCCTTCACCCACTCCCTTGGTCGTAAAAAACGGTTCAAAGATGTGCGGCCTTACCTCTGGCGAAATCCCCGGACCGTTATCGGCAATTTCAACCACTACACACCCATCGTCGCGATAGGTTCTAACTCGAAGTTCACCCTTGCCATTCATGGCGTCAATGGCGTTGTCGATAAGATTCGTCCACACCTGATTGAGTTCACTGCCAAACGAATCCACCAGAAGCGGAACCGGCTGGTAATCGCGATGTACCGTGACGCCGCGTTTAAGCTTGTGGTTCATGATCGTTAAAGTCGTCTCAAGGCTCTTCACCACGTCGACATTCTGCACCGGAGACTGGTCCATGAAGGTATATTCCTTGATCGCGCCGACCAGGTCGGAAATTCGCGAAGTGCTGCTTTCGATTTCTTGCAACAGGCTGGCAATCTCGACGGAAGCCGCGATTCTTACCAGCGCCGCCCGCGCTGTGCCGGCATCGAGGTTCTCAAATAGAGACTCGAGCGCTGCCGGTTTAATTCCCCTCTGCGCCAGCTCCGCCGCCAGTTGCCATAAATCGCTCTGCCCATGACTCCGCAACAAAGAATCAATTTGCTCTTCCAGGTCGCTGACCGCCAGGGGGTCCGCCGGCGGCTCGTTACGCTGCGTAAAGGAAACCTCCAGTTTCTCGATCTCTGATTTCTGGGCTGGAGTCAGTTCGCGCCGTCCAAGCTCGTGGCTCGCCTCTTTGATCCGATGCAGCGTGTCCCGTAGCTGCGCTGCCGCACGTTTGGCCGCCGAAGCAGGATTGTTCAGTTCGTGAGCCAGGCCGGCAGAAAGCTTCCCTAATCCAGCCAGTCGGTCCCGTTGTTGTTCGAGGCGAGTGGCTTCGCGGATGCGATCGGCCATCACTCCGACCAGGCGCTTGGCCAGTTCCGGCATTTTCTGAATGAGATCCGGAAAGAGCTTGGATGGAAACCGCAACATACGGCCGTCACTAACTGCCCTTCCAGTGACCGTAAACTGCTTCATGCGGGAAAATGGCAAGATCCCAGTCACATCTCCCACTTTGCCCGGCATGACCACCGCCTCGCCGCCGAATTCCCCGCGCCACTCAAACTCGCCCTCGAGAAGCACGAACATCGCCTCTGCGGGATCGCCCTGTCGGGCATAAACATCTCCCGCCTTCAGGTTCACCTCCTGCGCTTGGTTCAGGAACCACACGATCTGATCCTCAGGCAAATCAGCAAAAGCCGGAAAGCGCGACAATTCTTGTGTACTGGCCATTAAACTTTGCTCAAATACTGATGAATAAACTGCACAGCCACGGAGCCTTCGCCAACGCCCGAAGCGACTCGCTTCACCGATCCATGCCGCACATCACCCACGGCGAATATGCCCGGAACATTCGTTTCCAGCAGAAACGGATCGCGGTCAAGCCCCCAACCCTTCGGTCGTTGCCCATCCCGTATCAAATCCGGTCCGGTTAAGATAAACCCACGGTCGTCTCTCTCCACCACATTGCTCAGCCAGTCGGTACGCGGGAGGGCCCCAATAAAAATGAACATTGCGCTCGCAGGCACCCGTTCTACTTTGCCTGTGTCGGAACATAACACTGAAATTTCTTCCAGGTGCGCTTGGCCATGCACTTCGGCCACGCTGGCATGGGTCCATATTTGAATATTCGGCGTCTGTTCAATCTGATCAATTAGATATTGAGACATGGTGCTGGCAAGCCCCTCCCCCCGCACTAGCACCATGACTCTTTCCGCATACTTGGCAAAGTTCATCGCGGCTTGCCCGGCGGAATTGGCGCCACCCACCACGTAGACGATTTCGCCTTTGCAGGAGAGAGCTTCGGTCGTGCCGCCTCCGTAGTAGACCCCAGCTCCCTGCAGCTGATCTACTCCTGGAGCCTCCAACCGCCGCCATTGCACGCCAGTCGCAATCATTAGCGCGTGACACGAGATCTCGTTGCCGTCGGCAAGCTTAATAATTCGGTAGGATCCTTCCGTCCGAACACTCACAGCTTCCTGCGGCGATAGAATCTCCACCCCAAAACGCTGCGCTTGCACGACTGCCCGCCGTGCGAGATCGCCTCCACTGAGTCCAGTTGGAAATCCCAGGTAATTTTCAATCTTCGAACTCATTCCTGCCTGCCCGCCGGGCGCCTCGCGCTCAATCATCACCGTGTGCAAACCTTCCGAGGCGCCGTAAACGGCTGCTGCTAGCCCAGCAGGCCCTCCGCCAACGATGGCCAAGTCATAAAAACTCGTTTGAGCTCGAGTCCGCAGCCCCACCTTCTGCGCAATTTCAGCCGGCGCACCCTCAAGAAGTTTTGTCCCATCAGGAAACAGTACCACCGGCAGTTCAGCCACCTCAGGTCCGAGCACCTCTAGCAGCCGCTTTGTCTCAGGGTCACTGGCAGAAAGCTCCACGTCAATCCATTGATAGGGGACATGGTTGCGGGCGAGAAAATCCCGCAGCTCATAACAGCGCCGGGACCAACGCGTGCCCAGGACCCGAATGCCTTCGAAAGCGGGGCGATACGAGGCCCGCCAGTCGTCCAGCAAATCGTCCAGTTGCGGATACAGATGCTCGGACGGAGGGTCCCAGGGTTTCATAAAAAAGTAATTAATGTTGGCTTCGTTGATGGCGCTGATCGCGGCACCCGTGTCGGCATAGGCGGTCAACAGCGCCCGCTTGGCCTCAGGAAATACCTGCATCCCCGCCTGGAGAAATTCGATTCCGTTCATTCGCGGCATCCGCTGATCGGCCAGCAATAAGGCGACACTGTCATTGCGCAAGCTGAGTTGTCTCAGGATCTCGAGGGCTCTTTCCGGAGAGTCACTTCCAATGACTCGATAGTCAGCCCCATAACGTGAGCGCAGATCACGTTCGATCGCCCGCAGCACGTCGGAGTCGTCATCTACACTGAGCAGAATGGGCTTGGCCATAGCTAACTTCTTCCAGTTTCAGGGTGACCGAAACGCAAAGATTCTTACACAAATCCTTCATTTAGATACAAATTCTGGCTCTTGGTCGCGCAAATACCTGCCGAAGACAGTAGTTTGTTATGGTCGGTGCGTACACGGCCTTGTGCGCCCGTGGGGGCAGCCGGAATAGGAATAAAGGATCGAAGTCAGCGTTCCCGTTCAGCTTCAAAAGATTTTGCCTCTCGCGATGCAATTCCTTCATCGAAAGTAACAGAATTTGACAGTTTCCTGATCTGATATAGAATTTTGAGACCATGATGTGGGCCAGCCAGAACGCCTGTTGCTGCGCTTGTTGTTGTCGCGCGCCGGTGTCTTCTGGCTCGAGGAGGCTGCTGAAATAATTTTTTAGAAAGCTCAGCATTCACCACCCATCGCCAGAAGACCTGGCGGTGGGTTTTTCTTTTATGGCAGAAACGATCAAAGAAACCAAAGCACAACGCGTCGAGCGCCTCAAGCGGGAGAAAAATCCCTGGGAGCAACTCGCCGAGATTCGTCGTTTCGCGCGCCAAGGTTTTGCTTCAATTCCTCCGGAGTGGCTGGGCACCTATTTCCGCTGGTGGGGTGTTTACACCCAGGGAGACGGTGCAGGCGCAATTGGAGGTCAAAATGGCGAAGGCCGTGCCCTGCCTTATTTCATGGTTCGCCTCCGGATACCCAACGGGCTGCTTCGTTCCGGCCAGTTCCGGACCATCGCTGATCTCAGCAAGCGCTACGCGCGAGGAATTGCCGATATCACGGTGCGGCAAAACATCCAGCTTCATTGGGTAACGATCGAGGCTCTGCCCGAATTGCTGGACGCGCTTGTGCGTTGTGGCCTGAACACAATTGGGGCCTGCGGGGACGTAACTCGCAACGTGACCGGCTGCCCGCTCGCCGGTGTCGATGCGGAAGAAATTTGTGACGCATCGCCCCTGGCTCTACAAGTCACAGCAATGTTGGCGGGTAATTCTGAGTTCTACAACTTGCCGCGCAAGTTCAAGATTTCCATCACCGGCTGCCGCGTGTGGTGTACCTATCCGGAAATTAACGACATCGGTCTAGCTGCGGCCCAGCGCACATTGCATGGTGAAAAGGAGCTCGGCTTCTCGTTACGAGTTGGCGGCGGCCTTTCTACCGAGCCGCACCTGGCCGCACGCCTCAACGCCTTTGTGAAATGGGATCAGGTCAGCCCGGTGGTAAGAGGCATCGCCGAATTGTTCCGCGATTCATACCAGCTTCGCGAGCACCGCGAACGCGCACGGCTGAAGTTTCTTTTCTTGCGCCACGGATGGTCCGCCGACGATTTTTTGAACGAATTGCAGAAGCGAATCGGATTCCGCCTCGAACCTGCGGTCGAAGAGCAAGCGCCGTTGGATGTTTATCGTGACCACGTTGGCATTCATCCTCAAAAGCAGCCCGGTTACTACTACGTCGGTGCCGCCGTGTTGCGCGGTCGAATCTCCGCCGAGCAAATGCTGGCCGCCGCGCAGCTCGCCGAGCAATTTGCCGGGGGCGAATTGCGAACTACCAATATGCAGAACCTGCTGATTGTCAATGTGCCGCGCTACAACACCGATTCACTGGCCAAAGAACTTGGTGCGGTGAATCTGCCCGTCGAAGCCTCGCCATTCTGGCGTGGAGCTATCGCCTGCAGCGGTACTGAATTCTGCAAGCTGGCCATCACGGAGACCAAGAGTTTTTCCCGTTGGCTGGTGCAGGAACTTGAAGAGCGACTGCCTGGCTTCGATCAGGATTTGAAACTGCACGTTACCGGTTGTCCCGACAGTTGTGGACAGCACTGGATTGCCGACATCGGGATCGAGGGCAAAAAGTTGAAGGTGGATGGTCGCATGGTGGACGCCTACTATTTCTGCGTTGGCGGCGCTGTCGGTCAGGAACAGGCGATCGCACGGCCAATCGGTTACCGTTGTGCCGCAGCCGATGTGCCCGACGCCATCGAACGCTTGTTAAGTGCTTATATCGATGGCCATCTGCCCGGTGAGAACCTGCGCCAATTCTTTGCACGCCACACTGATGAAGCGTTACGAGGTTTTATCGCGGGTCAAACGCTCGAAGCCGTGCCTCGCGATGTTCCGCCGGGCCCTGTGCCCCATGGGCTGGAAGGTTGAAGGAAGAACACCGTGTCGAGAATATTTCCCATGTACGTGAAACTGGAAGGACGTTCGGTCCTTGTCGTTGGCGCCGGCAAAGTGGCGGAGGGGAAAATCTACGGTTTGCTGGACACCGGAGCCAAAATTCAGGTGATCGCATTGCGAGCGCTTGCGCGCATAAAAGAGCTGGCGAGCTCCGGCGCAATTACTTTGGAAGAACGTGCATTCTCTCCCGATGACCTGGATGGAGTTTCTCTGGTTATCGTGGCCAGCTCGTCAAGCGCTCTCAACCAGACAGTGTTCCGGGAATCGCGGGCGCGCGGGATTCTGTGCAACGTTGTGGACGTGCCAGACCTGTGCGACTTCTACTACCCGGCAGTCGTTCAGCGCGGTGATCTGCAGATTGCTATTTCTACGGGCGGGCAGAGTCCATCGCTGGCGCAAAAGCTCCGCCTGCAATTGGAACGGCAATTTGGGCCCGGATACTCCGAATGGGTACGGGAGCTGGGCAGAACTAGGCGCGACGTCCTGCGCAGCGATCTGCAACCGGAACAAAAACGATTTTTGTTGAGCTCCTTGGCGAGCCGCCAGGCGTTCGAGGAAATGCTTCTCGCCAAGCGGACCCAGGAACAAGAGAGTGAAGTCGCATGACAGGCAAAGTTTTCTTAGTGGGCGCCGGACCCGGGGATCCCGAGTTATTGACGCTGAAAGCTCTAAGGATTTTGAAGAGCGCAGACGCTGTTCTGCACGACGACCTCGTTTCGAGTGAGATTTTGAGTGTAGTGCAACCTGCGGCTCAGCTTCACAACGTCGGCAAGCGTTGCGGCAGCCGGAGAATCAGCCAGGCAGAGATCAATTTCTTGATGATCGCGTTGGCTTCAACCGGACTCACAGTCGTACGCCTCAAGAGCGGCGACCCTACGGTCTTTGGCCGTTGCGGGGAAGAGATCGAAGCCCTGCGCAAAGCCAATATTGAATTCGAAATCGTGCCGGGGGTTACGTCCGCCTTCGGTGCAGCAGCCGCCGCCCAGATTCCGCTTACGCACCGCCAATTTTCGCATTCCTTGGTTTTTCTGACTGCGCACGCCGCTGACCACAGCGCATCGCTCGAATGGAAGAGGCTAGTTGGCGGCGGAGCAACTCTTGTGATTTACATGCCCGGCAGCGATTACAGGGAACTCTCAGCTCGGCTGATGAACGCTGGACTTAGTCCCGAAATGCCATGCGCCGTAATTTCTGGCGCCACAACCGCTCGTCAGAAAACTGAAGTGAGCACCTTGCACGCTCTTCCTGATGTCCGACGTTTGCCAACTCCAGCGTTGGTGATCGTCGGCGAAGTGGTGACACTCGGGCAGTATTCCGAACAAGCTCAATTCCCAATAGCCAACGCGGACTCTGAATTCGTCAACCCATCCGGCTTGTACGACATCGCGCGTTTTGCCATAAAGGAGCAGATTCGGTGACGCACGAACTGGCCAGCATTCAATTTCTGGCAGCCAGCTGGACGCCCGAGCAAGTGCTGAGCTGGGCTTTCAAGAGATTCCGCCGTGAGGTCGCAATTTCGTCGGCGTTTGGTGCCGAAGGCATGGTGTTGATTGACATGGCCGCTCGCCTGCGCACTGATTTTCGTGTGTTCACTCTCGATACTGAGTTCTTCTTCCCGGAAACCTACGACCTGATGGATAAGGTCGAAGCAAGATATGCCATCAAGATTGAAAGAGTCTATCCGTTGCTTTCGCCGGAAGAGCAGGCAATAATCCACGGACCATCTCTCTGGAGTCGCAACCCGGATGGCTGCTGCGAACTGAGGAAAGTTGAGCCGCTGGCAAGAAAGTTAAGCGAACTGCGCGCCTGGATCACGAGCATTCGCGCCGACCAAACCTCTGTCCGTGCTACTGCTCAGAAAGTCGAGTGGGACACGAGATTTAATCTGGTCAAAATTAATCCCATCGTGGACTGGACTTCTCAACAAGTCTGGAGCTACATCCGTGAGCACAGGGTTCCATACAATCCACTGCACGATCGGGATTATCCCAGCATCGGATGCACCCATTGCACGCGGGCAATTCGAGCCGGCGAGAATGCACGAGCCGGCCGCTGGTCGGGTTTCACTAAGAACGAGTGCGGGCTGCACACCATTGCTCCATTGCCAGTAGAACCTGCCGACGCCTAGCTCAGACCGATTATGAATCGAGAACATTTATGCGCCGATTTAATTGGGTTAGAGAGCAAGCCAGATAGTTCCCCACCTTTTCGAGACGCGGTGCGAGCGGACCGTGCGGCCTCACGGCGTTTTGGGTGTAATCACCTGATAGATCGAGCCAATGTGAGCGGCAAAGCACCTTGCTTCAGTGATGACTAATGCTTTCCAACGAGTGCTAAAATCTTGCTAGGTAGCTTCCGGACAGCTCTTTAGTTGTGCGGCGCTGCTCGTTCCTCCCCCATCAAGGAGGGGCCATGACTGTCGGCGCCTTGCCGTGGTTTCGCGTCTACCGTGTTCATCTCTTCCTTCTGCTTCTCTTAAGCACACTTGCGCTGGCTCAGTCCGGTGGTGTTTCAGTAAGCCGACAACTCAAAAACATCCCCAGGGCGAAATCAACAACAAGTGATCCCGAACAAGTGCTGTACTCGTTTCAGGGCGGAAACGACGGCGCAGACCCGAGCGGCGGGCTAATCTTCGATTCTGAGGGAAACCTCTACGGCACAACGCAGTGGGGCGGCGGCGGCCCGTGCAGCGGCGAACCCGCCCCCAACGGTGTCTACTCTGGCTGCGGCACGGTTTTCAAGCTGAGTCCCAACGGCAGCGGGGGTTGGACAGAGACTGTCCTTTACAGGTTTCAGGGCGGTACGGATGGTATCCAACCGTCCTCCGGATTGATTTTTGATCAAACGGGGAACCTCTACGGCACAACTGCGTCCGGAGGCGGGCCCAGCTCCTGCTGCGGCACAGTCTTTGAGCTCAGTCCTAACGGCAATGGAGGATGGACTGAGGCCGTGCTTTACGTCTTCGGTACAAATGGCGGCAGCTCCGATGGTGCAAACCCACAGGGAGTGATCTTCGACAAAGCTGGAAACCTCTACGGCACAACATCCCAGGGCGGGAATGGCGTCTGCTCCCACGACGGATTTGCGTCGTGTGGTACGGTCTTTGAGCTCAGTCCGAAATCAGCGGGCGGGTGGACAGAAACCATCATCTACAAGTTTCCATCTGGCGACAGCGAAGGTTATGTGCCGAACCCCGGGCTGATTTTTGACCAAGCCGGAAATTTGTACGGCATGACCTCGCTGGGAGGAGCGGGTACGTGCGAAGGAGCGGGTGGCTGTGGGGTAGCGTTTGAACTTAGTCCCAGCGCCGGTGGGTCCTGGATAGAGATGCTCCTTTATAGTTTTCAGGGCGGCAGCGACGGCGATACCCCGCTCGCTGGGCTGATTTCTGATCAAACCGGAAACCTGTATGGCACAACTTCCTCGGGAGGCACGTGCGCTTTTGATCCCATCGACGGCTGTGGAACAGCATTCAAGCTCAGCCCCAACGGGAGCGGGGGATGGACCGAGACCATCCTTCACAATTTTCAGGGCAGTGATGGTGCCCGTCCGTTTGATGTGCTGATTTTCGACAAGTCTGGAAATCTGTATAGCACAACCGGTAATGGAGGAAAGGGAAACTGCCCCCTTTACAATGGCTGCGGCACAGTTTTTGAGCTCAGTCCCACCGGGGCTGGAGCCTGGGCGGAAACCCTCCTCTATAGCTTCCAAGCTGGCAATGACGGTGAAGGGGCGAACGAGCCGACCGGTGGCGTGATCTTCGATCAGGCCGGAAATCTGTACGGCACAACCCAGCTCGGCGGAGGAACCGGGTGCGGCGGCTCTGGCTGTGGCGTGGCGTTTGAGGTGATAAAGGCGCCGGGTGCCACATTGTCCCCTGCAAGTATTAGCTTCGGCAACCAAACCCCAGGTTCGGCCAGCAGCCCACAAGCGGTGACCCTCACCAACACCGGACGGTTGCCGTTAGTCATCACGTTGATCCAGATTACCGGGACAAACAGCAGTGATTTTGCTCAGACCAACACCTGTCCGGCATCCTTGCCACAAAACGATAGCTGCGACATCAACGTCACTTTCACGCCCACAGCAGGAGGTAACCGGTCAGCACAACTACAGGCCACGGACAACGCGCCCGGGAGTCAACAGTCCATCGTGCTGACGGGCACAGGAAGTGACTTCTCTCTTGCAGCATCGCCAGCGCAAACAACAGTGACCCCAGGGCAAGCAGCCAACTACACTCTGACTGTCTCTCCCGTAAACGGATTTGCCCAAAAGGTCGCGCTAAGTTGCAGCGGAGCGCCGCCGCAATCGACCTGCACAATCAGCCCCAGCTCAGTGGCCCTCGATGGCACGGGCAGCGCATCAGCCAGCGTCGCGGTAGTGACGTCGGGACCTTCGGCGGTTCTCGGTCGTCCGGCTGCTTTTCCGCCACCGGGCGACAGCAGGTTTGCCCTCTGGCTGGCATTCTCTGGCTTGCCGGGTCTAGTGGTGTTGCGCACCAGCCTTTGTAGACGGCGTGATAAGGCAGTTCTTGGACTACTGCTCGTGTTCGTGCTTTTCGTCGTGATCGGGTTGCCTGGTTGTGGCGGAGGCAATGGCAGCAGCGGGGGAACAACCGGCACACCGGCTGGTACTTACAATTTGACGGTCACAGGCACGTTCAGTTCTGGCCCAGCCAATTTAGTACATTCCACCAATTTCACGGTAGTCGTGCAGTAGGAGAGGCAGCGCAGTTCCTGTGCTCAGCTCGAAAACTACACTTAAAGCTCCGCGATGAATACAGAATAATTTCGCGTCGTGACCTTGTTTGCCGGCCCACTGCTGAAAATTTTCGTAAGAGATGAGGATCCGGTTCTGTTAAGACCCGTGCCCCCGTGCGTTGCTTACGCAACATTGCGGCCGTAGCGGCGCACCCTGATGTTGGCTTGCTCGGCGTGGGCATAGAAACCCTCCAGCAAGCACAGTCGGGAACAATATTCACCGATCATGGCTGAGGCTTCGTCGGTGAGCACTTTTTGGTAGGTGCAAGTCTTGATGAACTTTCCCACCCAGAGTCCGCCGGTGTAACGCGCTGCTTTGCCGGTGGGCAGAGTATGGTTGGTCCCGATCACCTTGTCGCCGAAAGCCACGTTGGTGCGTGGACCCAGAAACAGCGCGCCGTAATTCTTCATGTTCCTGAGAAAATAGTCCGGATTCCGGGTCATGACCTGCACGTGTTCGGAGGCGATGCGATCGGCTTCCCGCACCATCTCCTCGTCGGAGTCGCAGACGATCACTTCTCCATAATCCCGCCATGAGACGGAAGCAAGGTCAGCCGTTGGAAGAGTGGCGAGCAGACGTTCCACTTCCGCCATGGTGCTCCGTGCCAGCTTCTCCGACGTTGTAAGCAGGATGGCTGGCGTATTGAAGCCATGCTCCGCTTGACCTAAAAGGTCGGTCGCGCAGATTTCCGCATCGACCGCGTCATCCGCAATGACCAGGGTCTCGGTCGGGCCCGCAATGAGATCGATACCAACGCGGCCGAAAAGCTGGCGCTTGGCCTCGGCCACATAAGCATTGCCCGGACCCACAATCATGGACACGGGTTCGATGCTTTCGATGCCGAGTGCCATGGCAGCGATGGCCTGAACCCCGCCCATACAATAAATCTCGTCCGCGCCTCCAAGATGCATGGCCGCGACGACTGCAGGACTCGGCTTGCCATGGTAGGGCGGCGACGCAGCGATGACTCGCGGCACTCCTGCAACCTTCGCTGTCACTACACTCATGTGGGCGGAGGCGACAAGCGGATATTTTCCGCCAGGAACGTAACAGCCGACCGAGTCCACTGGGATGTTCTTATGACCCAGAATTACTCCCGGCAGCGTCTCAACCTCCAGATCCTGAAGAGCAGCCCGCTGCGCCTGCGCAAAGTTACGCACTTGCGCCTCCGCAAACTTGATGTCCTCCAGGTTGCGGCTTGAGAGCTGTGACAAACACTCCTCAATCTCCTTTTCCGAAAGCCGGAACGTCGGCGGGTTCCACTTGTCAAATTTCTCCGAGATCTCGCGCAGGGCAATCTCGCCCCGCTTGGCAATGTCCTCGATGATGCCCGCCACGATGTCACGAACCTTATTGGCATCGGCGGTGGTTTGCTCTGGTGTGCGGCCTTGCTTCAGATGTCGTGCCATTGCATCCTCCTTCCAAACCCCGTTTCGTGGCGTGACCGCATTATGGTGAGGATTACCCCGTGGCCGAAACAGGTTCGACGGTGTTCACGTCGCTGCTGGAGCGCTGATGTTGTTCGGCCGCATAGCCCGCTTTGTAATCGGCCTTTACTGCTTCTGAAGCCGTCGGAAGCACAGGGAAGTCCCACCAGCCGACAACTTCGGCAGCAGCCACGGAAACGTCACGCGTGATCGGCACCTCGATCAGAGCCGGTGCCTTCGAGTCGAGGGCGCGCTGGATGGTCGAGCCGATATCGTCCGCCGCTTGCACTTTCGCTGCAACCTCGAAGCCGAACGACTTTGCCAGTGCCACAAAGTCGACGGAATAGGGGCGCCCATCACCGTGCTGATAATTGAATTCCGATCCAATCTGGCGGCCCATCAGGTGGTTCTGGCCGTCGCGAATGGAAATGTATCCCGAGTTGTTGAGGATCAAAAAGACCACCGGAATGTCGTACATAGCGCAGACCGCGAGCTCTTGGACACACATCAGGAAGTCCCCGTCGCCGATAATGCACACCACCGGCGCGTCCGGCTTCGCCAGTTTGGCCCCAATTGCCGCGGGCAGCGCAAATCCCATAGACGAAAACGACCCCGATGTAATGTGCGTCCGCGGTTCATACACCGGAAAGGCCTGCTTGGTTGTGCTTTGCGGGTGACCGGACCCAACCGTCACGATGCCATGTCGAGGCAGAACTTTGCGCAACTCGCGTAAAGTGCGCAGCATGGTCGTTGGCATGCCCGGGAAGGAGCGACGTCGTTCCAACCGCTCTTCCCATTCCTTCTTCAGTGCTGCAACGCCGGAAAGATAAAATGCTCGCCCCTCCCGCGCCTTGCGTGCCTGCTCATCCGAAATGCCGGCCAGGATATCGGCAAGCACTAGCTTGCAATCGCCCACTATGCCAACTTCGGCAGGATAATTCTTGCCGATCTCGCGTGGGTCGATATCGACTTGAATAAGCTTGGCATCCGGGATCGAGAAGGTTACACCCTTGCGATAGGACGAAGCGGACCAGTCAGTGAACCGGCAGCCCAGCGACATCAGTACGTCGGCATTCGCGGCGGTTTTGTTTCCAGGCAGCGATCCGGGCCATCCTGCCGTACCGGCACACATCGGGTTGTCCTCAGCAATGGCCCCTTTGCCGTTCCAGGTGAACACGACTGGAATGCCTAGCTTTTCAGCGAGCATCGTTAGTTCCGGCGTGGCATCTGCCGTGATGGCTCCGCCACCAACCACGATGCAAGGCCTCTGAGCGCGCAAAAGAAGCCCGATTGCAGCTTCGATGGCTGTGGCATCCCCCCTTTGTTTACCGATCGGCAGCCGCTTGTCCAGATTCGCAACTTCAATCTCCGTGGTCTGCACCTGCACGTCCAGCGGAATTTCCATGTGGACCGGACCCGGTCGGCCAGTCATCATCGCGTTCCAGGCGCGATGCATGACGAACGGAACCTGATCGGCGTGGATTACGTCGAACGTCCGCTTGGTGACCGGCGCTGCCAGATGTGGAAAGTCCGGCGAGGCCGAGCGATCGAGTTCCTGCATGACTCCGTGTCCGCGCATGTGGGTAGCAGCGCTGCCGGTAATCAGGAGCAGTGCTGTCGAATCACAATGGGCGGTGGCCAGCCCGATGATAGTGTTCGTCGCACCCGGACCAATCGACGTGCAAGCGGCAATCGGCTGCCCGGTGACGCGGTAATGCGCATCGGCTATGTGCACTGCACTCTGCTCGTGCATAACTTGGATGAACGGCAGCTTGGAGATGGGATCGTTGAAGGCGTCGATCAAGCTCCAGTTCCCGTGCCCAGGCAAGCCGGTGACATAGGGTACGCCGTATGCTTTGAGAGCTTTGCCGATAATCTGTCCGACCGTCAGCCGCATGGAAGACCTCCTGCGCGCCCGAGAGATGTTCGCCGCACATTCTACTCCCGGATGGCATTGACCGCGAGAAAAGCTAAACTAAGGCCAGTGTCTTCATTGAACGGTATAATCCCCCGCAGTTTAGGGATTTGAATAATGGATCGACGAACCTTCCTGTCCCATTCTGGCCAGCTCCTGGTACTCAGGCGCTTTGCTCCCCGCATGCTCACGGAGAATTCCATGCCTGAAAACAGCCAACGCCGAAATCTTTCCTTCTCAAACGACTGGATCGAGAGCGTTCTCATAACGAACGCACGAGCAGTCCCGGTGGAAGACGCCATCGTCGTTAATCTGTCGGCGGCTCCGTTGCGATACAGCGCGGGAAAAGATCAAGGCGCGATCCAGCCTTGGAAGTCCACAATGCTCCGGCACAGCACGATTGAGCATGCCGAATCGGCCGCATTGCTTCACGTACGACAACGCACCAATCTCGGCGGCCTCGCCCTGGAATGGGATTGGTACGGCCGGCGGAATCCGCAGTATCCACGAGGAACACCGCTCTATATCTCACCGCAGGACGACATCGGAGAGATCCAGGTCGATCCCGTGGTCACGTTTATGCGCGAAGCGTCTCCTTCAGCTTCGTCTGGACGATACCGGCTCAAGCTGAATCTCTGGTACACGCCGGAGCAGACAGACTGCGGTATTCATACCGGACATCAATTTCTCGAGGTGCACACCCAGGTGGTTGGCACCGGCCACATGCAGAAGTTCCGCGAGAACAATGCCCAGACCCTTTATGAAGATGTTCCGATGCTCCCCGGGTACACTCATGACCCGTTCTTCGTGCTAGGGAATGACCGCAGCTTTAGCTATCCGTGGCACCGCTATTACGCGGAATCAGATTGCGTCTGGATGGCGATCGAACTGCACCCCTTGTGACTTTTTCCCGAATGCCGGAGACGTACCGCCCGAAATATTGCACTCCAAGGTCTGCGTACCACCCGATCACAGCGGGATATTCCCATGCTTCTTGGGAGGGTTTTTGTCGCGCTTGCTGTCGAGCATCTCGAGAGCCTGAATCAGCTTTTTGCGGGTCTCATGCGGCAGGATGACCGCGTCCACAAATCCGCGGTCGGCGGCAACATAGGGGTTCGCGAAGCGGTCGCGGAATTCTTCGATCTTCTTCTGGCGCACCGCTTCACGGTCCTCAGCGCGATCCAGTTCGCGCTTGTAGACAATATCCACCGCGCCTTCCGGCCCCATCACGGCAATTTCTGCGCTCGGCCACGCGTAGTTCACGTCTGTGCGGATGTGCTTGGACGCCATAACGCAGTACGCCCCTCCGTAGGCTTTGCGCGTGATGACCGTCACTTTGGGCACGGTCGCTTCGGCAAAGGCGAACAGCAGCTTGGCTCCGTGCTTGATAATTCCGCCGTATTCCTGATTGATGCCGGGCAGAAACCCGGGAACATCTTCAAAAGTCACCAGCGGAATGTTGAAGCAATCGCAGAAGCGCACGAAACGCGAGCCCTTAATTGAAGCGTTGATGTCGAGTGTTCCCGCAAGCACCGCCGGCTGATTGGCCACAATTCCCGCCGGCCGCCCGTTCATACGTGCAAATCCTACGACAATGTTCTTGGCAAAGTGCTCCTGCACTTCGAAAAAGTACCCGTCATCGACCACCCCATGAATTACATCTTTCATGTCATACGGAAGGTTTGATCGGTCGGGAACAATGTTGTCCAGCGTTGAATCGGCGCGGTCCACCGGATCGGTGCAAGTCTTGCGCGGCGGATCATCCAGGTTGTTGGAGGGCACGAAGCTCAACAGCTCGCGGACCATCGACAGGCATTCGGCATCGTCATGAGCCAGAAAATGCGCCACTCCCGAAGTTTCGTTGTGCGTGGTGGCGCCCCCCAACTGGTCTTTTGTGACCTCCTCGTGTGTCACGGTCTTGATCACGTCTGGCCCGGTAATGAACATGTACGAACTTTTGTCCACCATCAGGATGAAGTCGGTAATTGCGGGCGAGTAAACCGCGCCTCCGGCGCACGGTCCCATGATTGCCGAGATTTGCGGCACCACTCCGCTGTACAGCGTGTTGCGCAGAAAAATATCGGCATAGCCGGCCAGCGACATCACGCCTTCCTGAATGCGTGCCCCTCCGGAATCGTTTAAGCCAATTACCGGCGCCCCCATTTTGGCAGCGAGGTCCATGATCTTTACGATCTTGGCCGCGTTGGCTTCCGAAAGCGACCCGCCGAAAACTGTGAAATCCTGTGCGAAAACAAACACCAAACGGCCCTCCATCCGGCCGTATCCTGTGATGAAGCCGTCCCCGTAATACTTTTGCTCCGGCATCCCGAAGTCGGTGCAACGATGAGTCACCAGCTTGTCGGTTTCTTCGAACGTGCCCTCATCGAGCAAAAACGCGATACGCTCGCGGGCCGACATCTTGCCTTCTTTGCGCTGGCGCTCGCGGCGTTGCGCGCCGCCGCCGTCCTCCGCCAGTTGGTCGCGTTTCTTCAATTCGGCGAGTTTTTGTTCCAGATCCATTTTTTCTCCCGATCGTGGCGGGATGATTATATCGAGTCAGAGTACCCGTACTCTGGTGGTTGCAGATCGTAGACGCTTTTCAGTCGGAGTTGTAGTGGAGTGGAGAGAATAAGCTGGCGGCAAGCCGAAGCAACGTCCCTTTACTCCAGGTTGGAGCCCATAGGTTCGTAGCGATATTTCTTGCCATCCCAGTAGAGCACCGAGGTCATGGCATCGCCGCCGGTCTCATCCACGTAGATCGCCATGCGCTCTTTTTTCTTGGCCGCCATCTTCTTTACGTAAATGGTCTTGTAGGGAAGGTTCACAACCATGAACTTGGCTTTGGGTGAAAGCGAATGCCACGCTTCAACCCCGGCGCCATGAATGATGAGCAGTGAAAAACCCCGCCGCTCCGGATCTTCGGTCGAGAACTGGGTCGTGATCTTCGGATTGCCGTAGCCAAAAAAGGCGTTGTATGGATCGATTACGACATAGTGCTCTTCGGCCTCATCCATCATCGGACTGGTGCACCGCGCCGGAATGACAATGTCCTCGACTCCGTCGCCATTGAGGTCCGCAGTTAGCGAAGGCGAACCGATCAGGGCGCAGTTTGCCCCAAACTGGCTGTGGACGAATTCATTATCGACAAGCGGCCCGGTATTTTGGGCGCTGATGCTCAGGCTAAGTCCGCCAAGGATAAGCAGGGCAAATCGCGGGAACGACATGACTCTAATTTAGACCGGGTAACCGGAGCTTCCTAGAGCAAGAAAGGGTTCATCTAGCACGAAAGTCACTGGGCGTTGCGCCTTGCCAGGGGGCGCAGGCCCTCGCTGTCAGCTCTGGAAGTGCTGCCAGCCTTGCGGCTTCAGCTCCACCCCCTGATCATTCATCAGAATCACATGCTTGTGCCGCGTGATGTGGCCGATTTGGGTAATCGGAACTCCCACAATTTTCGCCGGAACCCGCTTGCCCCGCGGCGAAGTGAATAGCAGTTCGTAATCGTCTCCGCCATGCAGTGCAAACTTCAGGTCGACTTGTTGAGCAAGCTTACCGATCGTGGCACGAGGCAATGCATGGGCATAAATTTCCGCACCCACGCCGCTCTCTTCACAGATATGTGATAAATCGGTAGACAAGCCGTCACTGATGTCAATCATTGAAGAAGCCAGCTTCTTTTCGCGCAGGAATTCTCCGACTTCAATTCGCGGCATGGGACGAAAATGTTTCGGGAAATCCGCGGGGTGCAACTTCCTTCCGGAGAAAAGTAATTCCAGGGCCGCCGCACAACCGCCCAGTTCTCCGGTCACGTAGATGCGGTCTCCGGGGCGCGCTCCGCTACGACGGATGGCCGTGCCTTTCGGCGCCGAACCAATCACAACGATATCGGCCAGAACACCCCTGGGTGACTCGGCGGTATCGCCACCTGCAAGACTTACACTTGCTACGCGCGCAAGTTCCAGTAAGCCTTTCCAAAAACGGTCTACCCATGTCTGTGGGAGATTTCGCGGCAGTGCTAGCGACAAGAAGGCGGCGACCGGCCGGCCTCCCATTGCCCCGATGTCGCTCAGCCCTCGCGCAAGGCAGCGATGGCCAACGACTTCAGGCGGGTGCCATTCCCTCCGAAAGTGAATCCCTTCCAGGCTGAAATCAGTCGTGACCAGCATTTCATGGCTCTTGGAAATGCGCAGGATGGCACAGTCGTCGCCAATCCCGGCAATCACCCCAGGCCTGAGCCGTTGCTGCTTGCGGACGGCGGCTATTAGCGCCTTTTCGTTGAGAGGCAAGCAGCATCAATATATAAGATGGCAGGCCTCGCCCAGAGTGCGGTTGTCGCGGAAGATGCAATCTACCTGGCCTTCAACGCACCCACCCCCAGATAACCCGGCCATGTGACTGGTGGTATTTGTCAGCCTTGCAGGGCGGCTGCCAACCTTCGGGTAACTCTCGTTCAGGTTACCCCTCGAATATAAGAACTGAAGCTGGGCCTTCGGTAACGGGCAGGGGTCATTGACACAGCTTAAGCCCCTTTGTTACCGTTCAGGTGCTGTTTCCTGACACCTTTTGGCCGTTTTAAGTGATCTGCACAGTTTGCAGGCACTTAGAGTATGGGCTGGACCTGGTTCCGGTAGGCTAGGACCACGCATAGCAAGCAGAGAGTGCGCTACGGAATCAGGGCTCGTGCGCATTAACGGCGAACCTGCCGCACAAGTTGAGCCTGATTTACAGGAGAGAATATTGCGGAAGCGTTTCTACATCCTTTTTGTCGCGCGCGATGACGACGGGCAACTCCGCAAAATCCCCATTCCTGTCCATTACCTATACGTGTTGGTAGTAGGCGCTGGGATCGGTATTCTCAGCCTCACCGGCATCGCCAGTTCGTATTTGCGAATGGCGTTAAAGGTCTCCCACTATAACGAGCTGAGCGCGCAAAAAGAAGAATTGAAGGACCGCTATAACCAACTGGAACAGGTCGCGAAAGAACGCGATATCCAGGTAGCATCGTTGGGTTCCCTGGCCAGCGAAGTTTCGTCACTGTATGGCCTGAAAACTGACCCTATTCTCACAACCACTACGGATAGAGTTCAGGACGAGCAAGTCAGCTCCTCTCTGGATCGGCTTTATACCTTGAAAGACACAGCGCTCAGCGGCGCCGCCACCACAGGGATTTTCTTGGGTTTGACCAGTAACGTAACTCCCGCCGATTGGCTGCGGGCCAATTCGGCCCCAAACCTCTGGCCCGTCGAGGGTCCGATTACCGGATCGTTCGGTGAGCGCATCGACCCGTTCAACGGCGAAGGCGCCTTCCACAGTGGGGTGGATATCTCGGCCTCAGTTGGGCAGGCCGTGATCGCGCCTGCTGACGGCATCGTGGTTTTCGCCGATTTCAGCGGTGGTTATGGACGGGCTATCATTCTCGATCATGGTCACGGAATTACCACCAGATACGGGCATCTTGCCAGCTTCGCGGTGGCTTCTGGTCAATACGTGCACCGCGGTGACACCATCGGATATGTCGGGCTCAGCGGCCGCAGCACCGGTCCCCACCTTCATTACGAGGTTCGCATCAACGACACACCGGTGAATCCCCACAAGTACCTTCGCATGACTCTCGCCCACGCTGGTGGTTTTGCAGCAGGAAGCTAGAACCCCAGTGGTCAGTAGCCAGTCGTCAGTGATACCTTCCGTCCTGTTTTGATTGTTGCTTGAAGGCTCTCTCAGCGTGTCCCCAGTGCGACGTGCGACACTGGAAAGCGGCAACTAGCCACTGATCACTGCCTCAGCCCCATCCATCGCTCCGAGACAACGATTGAGTTGCCGGGATTCTGCGGGTCGTAGCGCACCGAGGTGGGCAGTCCCAAACGGCAGGAATGCAAGTTAATCAACTGCCGGAGATAGGTGACATCCTGGGAAGCTTCGTAAGAGACGCCTGCAACATCGTAGCGAAAAATCAGCATGGTTGACGGCTTGTTGCCGTTTTGGCTGATTTCCTGGACATCGATCACAGTCCCATCGGTGATGCGTCCGATCTGGTCCAGCCACGCTCGCCGCTCGCGCTCCAGCTCCTCCGGACCTTTACGCTTCCGGCGCAACAGCACATAGGCAGCAAACGCCGCCCCTGACCCGGCAAGAAACCATGCGTAAAGATGAAATGGAGCCATCACTGCGAAGTGGGCTGCCGCCCTGCAGCAGCCATACTGACAGCATACGGCCTTATGCTGACGGATGGAAGAGGTCCAACGGTTACATAGCTGGGGCCGGAGCGCACGACTGTGGATTTCGCGCTGACCTCTGCGCGCAGACGCTGTTCTTGACCGCAGTCCTGCCGGGGTGTAGAGTCCGCTGCGGCAGTAATCTCTCATTGAGGAGGTGTCTATGAGGCCAAGAGCTTTTTGGGCCCTGACTCTGGTTGTCTGCCTGATTCCGCTCATTGTGCCTGTGGCCGTGCAGGCACAGGGCGATTACCTCGATGTCTACGTCGTCCACGTTAAACCTGAAAAAGTTGCCGACTTCGAAGCGCTCGCCAGAAAAATTGCCGATGCCAACCGCCGCAACAATGGGGATCATTGGATGGCATTGGAGACGGTTTATGGCGAAGGTGAAACCTACAGCTTCATCAGCAACCGCCAGGACTATGCTGAAATCGACAAAGCCAGCGACGCCTTCATGGCCGCGCTGAACAAGGCTTTCGGCAGCGATTCATCACAAAAAATGCTGCATGAGTGGGAAAGCTGCCTTTCTGATTCACGTACTGAACTGCGCCGCCGGCGCTGGGACCTGTCCCGCAAAGCCCCCGATCCGGCGTCCTATGCGAAGTTCGTCGGTGAGTCCCGCGTATTGCGCACCACCGCCGTACATGTGCGGCCTGGGCACGTCACGGAATTCGAAGATCTTATGAAAGAACTCAAAGCTGCCGGGGAACAAAATCCCAACGCTCACCCCCTGCTGGTTTCCCAGGTGATTGAAGGCGGCAGAGGCACCACTTTTTACCTCACCGCTTTGCGAACCGGGCTCGGTGGCTTCGATAACAATCCGACCACGAAGGAAATTTTGGGAGAGGAAGGCTACAAGAAATTTCAACATGTGAGCGCCGAAATAGTTGAGAGCACTCAATCGGCGATCTTCCGCTTCTCCGCAGAATTCAGCAATCCGCCGCAGGAAATATTGGCGGCTGCTCCCGATTTTTGGAATCCCAAGCCGGTCGTGGCTCACAAGGCCAAGCCTACGCCGCCACCAGTGCAGCCGGCCGCAGAGAAAACTAAAGAACAATAGCCGATTAAGGGTGGCACTTTACGCCAGGTGCCACCTTCAGTTTTTGAGCTTCCGGGAAATTTAGGCGCGGCTTTTCTTCGCAACCGAGGCGGCCATCGCTCCAACGCCCTCCCATGGACGTTTCGGCCGCTCGCTTGCCGACTTGTCGCGGTCCTCGATGCGATCGTAGTGGTATGACTCGCTCACCGTTCCCAACGATTCGTTATACAGACTGGGGAGTCCGAGGGCTTCTTTGAATTCTTCAGTGAACTGCTGCAGAGCTTTCAAATGATCTGCGGTCGCAGGCACCTCAGTCTTTGCTGTCTTAAGAAACTGTTGATACCCCTTGTTAACCAGCTTGGAAATTTCGCCGCTGATCAGATAACCGGGATAGGCAAAGATTTTTACGGTATCACTGCCATTTTTCTGGATCGCGGCCGACACGTTGTACTTCTTTAGAAACACCCGCCCTTGCGTTCCCGGCGCTTCAATCAGGTCAAAACCATGATCTCGCAACCAGTTGAGGGCATCTTCGTAGGTTCGTTGTTGCTCCAATTTCGCCATTTCGTCCTTCGTTGTTTCAGTTAGATGCCAGTTGCCGGAAAAAGCACCGGCAGCTGCGCTGGAACCAAACAGGGTCTTTTATAATCTAATCAATAGCCCTTCGACCCTGAATTTGATCGTCCGGCAGGTTACGTTCGTCACGTTCAGTTCCAAATATATGCCAGGCACATCGGCCAAGAGCGCGGGAGCGTCATCGTCAGCGGCAACCCAGCTCTTGAGAAATGTCGCCCACCCTGGCCTCAAGCAGGAGCGCAATCAAGAGGCTACAAACCTCGGCCAAGTGACGCTGGAGCGCATTGGCAACACTCCCCTGCTGCGATTTCCCAACCTCACTCGCGATCTGACCGGCATTGAAATTCTCGGCAAAGCCGAGTGGTTCAATCCCGGCGGCTCCGTCAAAGATCGTGCAGCCGCAAACATTGTGGCTCAGGCGCGATTCAGCGGTGAGTTCACCCCCGGCAAAATTTTGCTGGATTCCACCAGCGGAAATACGGGCATCGCCTACGCTATGATCGGCGCCGCCCAGGGTTTTCCGGTCACGCTGTGCATGCCGGAGAATGTCTCTGTCGAGCGCAAGCGCATCCTTCACGCCTACGGCGCCAACATCATTTACACCGATCCTGCGGAGGGTTCCGACGGAGCCATCCGCATGGCCCGCGAGCTCGCCGCCAAGCATCCTGACCTGTATTTCTACGCCGACCAGTACTCCAATGACGCCAACTGGCAGGCTCACTACCATGGCACAGCCAACGAAATCTGGCAACAAACAGAAGGACGTATCACGCACTTCGTTTCCATGCTCGGCACCAGTGGAACTTTCGTCGGCACCAGCCGTCGCTTGAAGGAGCTCAATCCCCGCATCCGCTGCATCTCTCTGCAACCCGACTCGCCTTTCCACGGAATTGAAGGTGCCAAGCACATGGCCAGTGCCATTGTGCCCAAAATTTATGATCCCTCTCTCGCCGATGCCGATCTTGGAATTGCCACCGAGGACGCTTATTCCATGGCCAGGCGTCTGGCGCGCGAAGAAGGATTGCTGGTAGGCATTTCAGCCGCCGCGGCCATAGCCGGTTGCCTGCAGATCGCCCGCAACCTCCGAAATGATGAGCCCGGGGTTTTCGTCACCATTTTGTGCGATTCCGGTGACAAGTATCTCAGCGAACGGTTCTGGCAGGAAAGTTAGAAGGCAGAAGGCAGAAGGCAGAAGTAGACTTCCTCATTCTGACTTCTCACTTCTTCATTTTATAGACGTGCTCAAGATTTCCCGTTCCCACTACGACGACCTCCGCCGGCACGGCGAAGAGACCTATCCGCACGAGTGCTGCGGTGTGCTGCTCGGCCGCGTGGATGCCGACCAGCGCGTAGTCACCTCAATTGCGCGCTGCGGAAATACCAGGCAGGATTCGCCGCATAATCGGTACAATATCGATCCCCGGCAACTAGTCCGCATCCAGCGCGAAGCCCGCGAACGCGGCGAAGATATCGTCGGCTTCTATCACTCGCATCCCGATCACCCGCCCCGCTGGTCGCCCACCGACCTTGCCGAAGCCCACTGGTTTGGCTGCTCTTATGTGATCACCAGCGTCGAGAAGGGCAAGGCCGCAGTGACCAACTCATTCGAACTCACCGGCAGTGACGAAAATGACAAGCAATTGCTGGACGAAAAACTGCAGCTCGAATAGATGGGCTTTCTCAGACAGTAGCACCGAGGAGTGTTAAGGCAACCCGAGTGCAGCCGACGTTGTCGCCACCTTCCCTACCAGCCCCTCAATCGCATGCCGTAATTCGTCGGTCTTGAAGCCGAACGGGCCGGGCCGGCTTTTGTAGACCACGCGCCCTTGACTATCGATCAAATACATGCGATCCGGCCACGCGGTGTACGCCTTCTCCGTGGCGTTGCCAAATCCGTCGAGCACCGCAGGAAATTTTATTCCCAGCTTGCGCACGCAAGCTCCGGCGACCAATGCCCTTTCATCTTCACTCTTGGGGCTGGCAAAAACCACTTTGTCGCGAATGTTGCTCTCCATCTGCCACACGTCGCTGGGATGCGCCTCAAGGATATACACCACCAGAAACGCAACCTTGCTTCCATACTGATCGTAGAGCTGATTGAGGGCAGGAACCTCCCGCCGGAACGGCGGTCAAGTATAACTCCCGAATATGAGTACAACTGGCTGGCGCGATGTCAACGACGACAGTTGGATCTCGTCTGATTTGTCCAGCTTGGTCAGCTTGAAATCCGGAGCGGGATCGCCCGCATTCAGAACGCCCGCCCGCGCCCGCATCCACAGAGTCTCAAACGGCGCCAGCAGAAAGGCTGCCGGCCCTGGCATCCGCGACATCACACGCGCAAACTGCTCCGGCGGCTGATGCATCGCCCAGAAGATCACTCCCACAAATCCCAGCCACACAATCACGAGGACGAGCAACGTTCGCAGCAGGATGCGCTTGGCAGTTCTCATGGGCTAAAGAGCGAAATAATATGACACGGTCTCATGTTCTAGCTCTAGTACTTTTGTACGAGTGCTTTGCCCAAGAAGTGGGGTGATTTCGGTCCAGCCCCTCATGCCATCCCGAAACCGCGTTAGCCGGTGAGGGATCCTACGGCGGGTTACACTGTAATTGATGTAAACAGGACCGTCACTCCCGCGCGCGCCTGTGATGGTTCTGTGCTTTTCCTAAGATCCCTCGCCCGCGGCGCATCGGGATGACATCTCCACCAGGGACATCTATTTATTAGGCAAAGCTGGCTAGCTCTGAGCTTTCAGGATTTCCCTGATTTGGTGGTTCAGGCGCGCGGCATCCTGGGCCGCGCTATCGATGAGCTTTGCCCACCTCTTGCTGTCCCCATCCAGCTTCGCCTGCCCCAGAAGATATGCCGCCTGCAGGATGGTTTCGAGCGCGTTGCTGAGATCATGGGCAAGGCTTCGCAGTTGCCGCGTACTTTCCTCTTGCCGATTCGTTCCGTCTGACCCCTCAGCCAGCCCCGTCATCTGCTCCCTCACCTCCGAGCCGCTCGCGTTTGACACTCCGTCACGCCCTTGTAGAATATTACTCGGAGTTCTTCCTTGAACGGCGGTCCGCGAGGATTCGCCGCC
>Ga0187784_10000050_pt1 | contig 68977 bp, 65 predicted proteins | sample 1015_SJ02_MP15_2_FD_132964 | JGI IMG/M metagenome (GOLD analysis project Ga0187784, IMG submission 132964) | Tropical peat soil microbial communities from peatlands in Department of Meta, Colombia - 1015_SJ02_MP15_20_MG | ecosystem: Environmental > Terrestrial > Soil > Wetlands > Peat | place...
CTATCTCCCGGGGCTTTCCGACTATGTCGTGATGGTGAAGCGGCGCGCCAAAGTGTTCCTCGCCGGCCCGCCGCTGCTGCGCGCCGCCACCGGCGAGCGCGCCGGCGACGAGGAACTCGGCGGCGCCGAGATGCATTCGACGGTCTCCGGCGTCAGCGATTACATGGCGGAGGACGATGCCGACGCCATCCGCCTCTGCCGCGAGATCGTGGCGAAGCTCAACTGGAACGAGCGCCTGCCGCCGCAGCGCAGCTTCCGCGCGCCGCGCTATGCCGCCGACGAGCTTTGCGGCGTCGTCCCGGTCGATTATCGCAAGCCCTATGACGTCCGCGAGGTCATCGCCCGTATCGTCGACGACAGCGACTTCCTCGACTTCAAGGCGCTCTATGGCGCGCACACCGTCTGCGGCCAGGCCGAGATCGAGGGCCATGCCGTGGCCTTCATCGGCAATAACGGCCCGATCGACGCCGACGGCTCGGTCAAGGCGGCGCAGTTCATCCAGCTCATGTGCCAGGCCGGGATTCCCATCGTCTATCTCCAGAACACCACCGGCTACATGGTCGGCACCGAGGCGGAGCGGGGCGGCATCGTCAAGCACGGCTCCAAGATGATCCAGGCGGTGGCCAACGCCACGGTGCCGCAGCTCACGCTGCATATCGGCGCGAGCTTCGGCGCCGGCAATTACGGTATGTGCGGCCGCTCCTACGACCCTCGCTTCATCTTCGCTTGGCCCAACAACCGCATCGCGGTGATGGGCGGCGAGCAGGCGGCGAAGGTGCTGTCGATCATCACCGAGGAGCGGCACGAGCGCCTCGGCCGGCCCGTCGATCGTCCTCTTCTCCAGGCGATGGAGCAGAAGATCATCGACCAGTTCAACCGCGAATCCACCGCGCTCTTCGCCACCGCGCGGCTCTGGGACGACGGGCTGATCGATCCCCGCGACAGCCGCAAGGTCCTGGCCTTCTGCCTCGACATCTGCCGTGAGGCGGAGATCCAACCCCTCAATCCCAACACCTTCGGCGTCGCCCGCATGTGAGGTCCCAGCCATGATCTATACCGAACAGCATCGCGAGCTCATGCGCTCGGTCGCCAAATTCTGCGAGAGTGAGATCAATCCCCATGTCGATGAGTGGGAGAAGGCGGGCATCTTCCCGGCGCATGAGGTGTTCAAGAAGATGGGCGATCAGGGTTTCCTCGGCATCCACAAGCCGGAGAAGTTCGGCGGGCTCGGCCTCGATTATTCCTACGAGGTCGCTTTTTGCGAAGCGTTGGGCGCGTCGCGCAGCGGCTCTGTGACCATGGCGATCGGCGTGCAGACCGACATGGCGACGCCGGCGCTGGCGCGGCACGGCTCGGACGCGCTGCGCGAGGAGTTTCTCAAGCCCAGCATCACCGGCGAGTTCGTCGCCTGCCTCGGCGTCTCCGAGACCGGCGCCGGCTCGGACGTCGCCAGCATCAAGACGCGGGCGCGCAAGGACGGCGGCGACTACGTCATCGACGGCGGCAAGATGTGGACCACCAACGGCACTCAGGCCGATTGGATGTGCCTCTTGGCCAATACCGGCGACGGCCCGGTCCATCGCAACAAGACACTGATCTGCCTGCCGATGAAGACCAAAGGCGTGGAGATCGCGCGCAAGCTCGACAAGCTCGGCATGCGCGCCTCCGACACGGCGCAGATCTTCTTCGACGGCGTGCGCGTGCCGCAGCGCTATCGCATCGGCGAGGAGGGGATGGGCTTCGTCTATCAGATGCAGCAATTCCAGGAGGAGCGGCTGTGGGCCGCGGCCGGCGGGCTCATCAAGATGGAGCGCGTGATCAACGACACCATCGAGTATACGCGCAACCGCATGGCCTTCGGCCAGAGCATCCTCGACAACCAGGTCGTCCACTACAAGCTGGCGGAGCTGCAGACCAAGATCGAGCTGCTGCGCTCGCTGGTCTATCGCGCGGTCGAGGAGTACATCAACGGCGCCGACATCACCAAGCTCGCCTCGATGGCGAAGCTCACCGTCGGCCGGTTGCAGCGCGAGATCGCCGATAGCTGCCTGCAATATTACGGCGGCATGGGCTTCATGAACGAGACCGAGATCACCCGCTTCTTCCGCGACGGCCGGCTCACCTCGATCGGCGGCGGCGCCGACGAGGTCATGCTCGCCATCATCTGCAAGCTGATGGGCACGCTCCCCGGCAAGAAGCCGGGGAGCAATCAATAGGCTCATCATGACGTCGTTGCGGCACACCCCCCTCCCTTCCCTCCCCCTCAAGGGGGGAGGGAGTTTTGACGAGAGCTATTTTCTCCCTCCCCCCTTGAGGGGGAGGGTTGGGGAGGGGGGTGGCAACGCCCCGCAGTGCGCCTCATGAGCGCGCTGCCCCAAACCAACACCCTGCTGCTCAGCCGCGAAGGCGCACGCCTGCACGTGACGCTCAACCGGCCGGAGATGAAGAACGCGCTCAACGGCGAGATGGTGCAGGAGCTGCTTGCGGTGACGGCCTTCCTCGAAGGCGCCCGGGATATCGGCACGGTGGTATTGCGCGGCGCTGGCGGAACCTTTTGCGCCGGCGGCGACATCAAGGGGTTCATGGCGCAATTCAACACCCCCGCGCCGGCCGCCGGCGAGCGGGATCCCATCGCGGTGCAAAACCGCCGCTTCGGCGCCTTCATCGAGCGCTTCGACAGCCTGCCGCAGACCATCGTGGTGGCGGTCGAGGGCGCGGCCTTCGGCGGCGGGCTCGGCCTTGCCTCGATCGGCGATGTCGTCCTCTGCCGCGCCGATACGCGCTTTGCCATGTCGGAGACCGGACTCGGCGTGGTGCCGGCGCAGATCGCGCCTTTCGTCGCCCGTCGCGTCGGCGTGAGCGAGGCGCGCCGGCTGGCGCTGACGGGCATGCGCTTCGACGGGCGCGAGGCCGGGCGAATCGGCCTCGTCCATCACGTCTGCGAGAACGCTGCCGGCTTCGAGGCGACTCTGGCGAAGATCCTCGCCGATATCGGCCGTTGCGGTCCCGGGGCCAATGCGGCGACGAAGCGCCTGCTGCTGGCAAGCCGGTCGACGCCGCTTGCGGAGCTGCTCGATCAGGCGGCCGACGCCTTCGCCGCGGCCTTGCGCGGCGCCGAGGGCAGGGAAGGGGTCACCGCCTTTCTCGAGAAGCGGCCGGCCTCTTGGGCGGACCCGATGCCGTGACGCGCTTTGCCAAGATCCTTGTCGCCAACCGCGGCGAGATCGCAGCCCGTGTGATGCGCACCGCCCGCGCGCTGGGCTATCGCACGGTCGCGGTCTATTCCGAGGCCGACCGGGCGATGCCGCATGTGGCGGCGGCAGACCAGGCGGTGCCGATCGGGCCGGCGCTGGCGGCGGACTCCTATCTTTCCATCGACAAGATCATCGCCGCCGCCCGCCGCGCCGGCGCCGATGCGATCCATCCGGGCTACGGCTTCCTGTCGGAGAATGCCGCTTTTGCTCAAGCCTGCGGCGACGCCGGCATCACCTTCATCGGTCCGCCGCCTGAGGCGATCCGCCTGATGGGCAACAAAGCCGCTGCCAAGCGGCACATGATCGCCGCGGGCGTGCCCTGCGTTCCCGGCTATGAGGGCGAGGATCAGAGCGACGCGGCGCTGGCCCGTCACGCGGCGGCGGTGGGATTTCCCATCATGGTGAAGGCGGCGGCCGGTGGCGGCGGCAAGGGCATGCGGCTGGTGGCGGAGCCGGCGCGGCTGGCCGATGCGCTGCACGCCGCGCGTTCCGAGGCGCAGAAGGCCTTCGGCGCCGACGCGCTCATTCTCGAGAAGGCCGTCGCCGAACCGTGTCACGTCGAGATCCAGATCTTCGCCGATCGGAACGGCAACACCCTCCATCTCTTCGAGCGCGACTGCTCGATCCAGCGCCGCCATCAAAAAGTGATCGAAGAGGCGCCGTCGCCGGCGATGACACCGGCGCTGCGCCAGGCCATGGGCGAGGCCGCGGTCACCGCCGCCCGGAGCGTCGGCTATGTCGGCGCCGGCACGGTCGAGTTCCTGCTGGCGCCGGACGGGCGCTTCTATTTCCTGGAGATGAACACGCGGCTCCAGGTCGAGCATCCCGTGACCGAGATGATCACCGGCCTCGATCTCGTCGACTGGCAGCTCCGCGTCGCCGCCGGCGAGAGCCTGCCGCTGCGCCAGGAGGAGGTCGCGCTCGACGGTCACGCCATCGAGGCGCGGCTTTACGCCGAGGACGCGCAAGGCGATTTCCTGCCGCAGGCCGGCACCGTGCTTGCCTGGGAGCCGCCTTCGGGTGCGGGGCTGCGCATCGATCACGCCATGGCCGCGGGCATCGGCGTCTCGCCTTATTACGACCCGATGATGGCCAAGATCATCGCCCATGGCGCAAGCCGCGAGGAAGCGCGCCGCCGTCTCGTTGCCGCGCTCGAGGACACGGTGGCGCTGGGGCTTACGACCAACCGGCGCTTCCTTATCGATTGCCTCAGCCACCCCGCCTTCGTCGCCGGCAAGACCAGCACCAGCTTCATCGAGCGGCATTTCCCCGCCGCTTTGCGCGCGCGGCCTGCGCCCGAGCCGCGCCTGCTGGCGCTGGCGGCAGCGCTCATCGTGGCGCGCGGCGCCAAGGCCGGCGCCGCCTCCCTCAATCACTGGCGCAGCAGCGGTCCGGCGGGCGTGCCGCTGTTGCTGCGCAGCGGCGATGCCAAGTTCCCCGTCGAAGTGACCGGCATCGGCGAGCGCGGCTGCCGCGTCGAGGGACGCGAGGGATCGCACGACGTCGAGCTGCTGGACATCGACGGCACGCGCGTCCGCTTCCTGGCGGACGGCCTGATGGAAGTGGCGCGGTTCGTCTGGGAGGCCGATACGCTCCATCTCGACCTCGGCGGCGCGACCGCTTCTTTTGCGGATGTGCTGCTGACGGCCAGCGGCACGGCGGCGGCCGGGGCGGGAGCGGCGCTGGCGCCGATGACCGGCACCATCGCGGCGGTGCGGGTGAAGCCGGGCGATGCCGTGCGCAAGGGACAATGCCTGGTCATCCTCGAGGCGATGAAGATGGAGCATGAGATCGTGGCGCCGCAGGACGGCATCATTGCGGCGGTGCTCGTGGCGCCCGGAGAGCAGGTGGCGACGCGCAAGCTGCTGATCGAGCTCGCGCCGGCGGCGAGCTAGCGCGATGCCCGGGGAAAGCCCTTACTACACCGCGGAGCACGAAGCCTTCCGCGATACGCTGCGCCGCTTCGTCGCCAAGGAGATCGAGCCTTTCGCCGCTGCCTGGGACGAGGCCGAGACTTTTCCGCGCGAGCTTTACAAGGCGGCGGCCGAGGTGGGGTTGCTGGGCCTGGGCTTCCCCGAAGCCTATGGCGGCGTCGAGACCGACAGCTTCTACGGCATCATCGCGGCGCAGGAGTTGGCGCGTGCCGGCGCCGGCGGCATCGCCGCCAGCCTGCAAAGCCACACCATCGGCGCGCCGCCCATCGCCTTTGCCGGCAACGAGACGCTGAAGCGCCGCTTGCTGCCCGATATCCTCGCCGGGCGCAAGATCAGCGCGCTCGCCATCACCGAGCCGGATGCCGGCTCCGATGTCGCGAGCCTTCAGACCACCGCGCGCCGCGACGGCGACGCTTACGTCGTCAACGGCACCAAGACCTTCATCACCTCCGGCATGCGCGCCGATGTCGTGACCGTCGCGGTGCGCACCGGCGGGGCGGGGCGCGGCGGCGTCTCGCTGTTGGTGATCGAGGCCGATACGCCCGGCTTCGCGCGCACGCCGCTCAAGAAGATGGGCTGGTGGGCGTCGGATACGGCGACGCTTTATTTCGGCGATTGCCGCGTGCCGGCCGGCAATCTGCTCGGTGCGGAGAATGACGGCTTCCGCCTGATCATGCGCAATTTCAACCGCGAAAGGCTAGGCATGGCGGCGGGCTGCAACGGCTACGCCCGGGTCTGCCTCGACGAGGCCGCCGCCTATGCCAAGGAGCGGCAGACCTTTGGCCGGAAGCTTATCGAGCACCAGGTGATCCGCCACAAGCTCGTCGACATGGCGATGCGCATCAACGCGACCCAGGCCTATCTCGAAAGCACCGCCTGGCGCGTCGATCAGGGCGAGAACCCGGTGGCGGATATTTGCCTGCTCAAGAACCAGGCGACGCTGACCATGGAATTCTGCGCGCGCGAGGCGGTGCAGATTTTCGGCGGCGCCGGCTTCATGCGCGGGCCAAAGGTCGAGCGCATCTATCGCGAGGTCCGCGTCAACGCCATCGGCGGCGGCGCCGAGGAGATCATGCGCGATCTCGCGGCGCGGCAATTGGGCTTCTGAAGACGCTAACCGATTGGAGAGCACCCCATGACCGAAAAGATCGTGCGCATCGGCGGTGCGTCGGGCTATTGGGGCGATACCGCTTCGGCACCGCGCCAGCTCGTCGAGAAAGGCAACGTGCATTATCTCGTCTTCGACTACCTCGCCGAAGTCACCATGTCGATCCTCGCCAAGATGCATGCGCGCTCGCCCGAGGCGGGCTATGCCACCGATTTCATCACGCTCGCCATGAAGCCGCTGCTGCGCGAGATCGCCGCGAAAAAGATCAGGGTTATCGCCAATGCCGGCGGCGTCAATCTCGCCGCCTGCCGCGCGGCGCTGGAGAAGATCGCCGCCGAGGCCGGGGTCTCTCTTCGCATCGGCACGGTCGAGGGCGACGACCTTCTGCCGCGCCTCGAGGATCTCCGCAAAAGCGATCCGCGGGATCTCGCAACCGGCGCGCCCTTGCCGGAACGGCTGCTCAGCGTCAATGCCTATCTCGGCGGCTTTCCCATCGCCGCGGCGCTCGACGCCGGCGCCGACATCGTCGTCACCGGCCGCTGCGTCGACAGCGCGCTGGTGCTGGGACCCCTCATCCACGAGTTCGGCTGGGCGCCGAAGGATTACGACCTGCTTGCTGCCGGCAGCCTCGCCGGCCATCTCTTGGAATGCGGCGCGCAGGCGACCGGCGGCAATTTCACCGATTGGTGGGAGGTGGCCGAGGGTTGGGACGATATGGGCTTTCCCATCGCCGAGGCGCGGGCGGATGGCAGTTTCGTCGTCACCAAGCCGGACGGCACCGGCGGCCTCGTCTCGCCGCTCAGCCTCGGCGAGCAGATGCTCTATGAGATCGGCGATCCCCGCGCCTATGTGCTGCCGGACGTGATCTGCGACTTCACGCAAGTGCGTCTGACGCAAGCCGGCAAGGACCGCGTGCAGGTCAGCGGCGCGCGCGGCCGGGCGCCGACCGGGACGTACAAGGTGAGCGCCACCTACCCCGGCGGCTTCGGCTGCGTCGGCACCATGGTGGTGGCAGGCTTCGACGCGGCGGAGCGGGCGCGGCGCAACGGCGAGGCGATCCTGAAGAAGACCCGACGCATGCTGGCGGCGGCCGGGCTTGGCGATTTCAGCCAGACGGCACTGCAGATCGTCGGCGCGGAATCGCTTTACGGCACCAACGCGCGGCCCGTCGCGACGGAAAGCCGGGAGGTGGTGCTGCGGCTCGCCATCCGCCATCCCACGGCCGAAGGGGCGGAGCTGTTCTCCAAGGAATATGTCGGCTCCGGGCTCAGCATGTCGACCGGTCGCTGTGGCCTCGGCGCGGGGCGGCCCTCGGTCTCGCCGGCGGTGCAGCTTCATTCTTTTCTCATCGACAAGCGCCTGGTTGATATCGCCGTGCGAGTCGCTGGCGAAAAGGTGACGTTGGCGCATGCCGTCACCATCGGCGGCGCCGATGCGGTGCCGCCGCCGGCGCCGGTGACCGACGCGCTGCCGCCGGGCCGGCGCGTGGAGGTGCCGCTGCTGTGCCTGGCGGTAGCGCGCAGCGGCGACAAGGGCAACGACGCCAATATCGGCGTCATGGCGCGGCATGCGGCATATCTGCCGGCGATCCGCGCGGCGCTGACGCCGGAGGCGGTGAAGACCTATCTCGCGCATCTCGTCGACGGCGCCGTCGAGCGGTTCGACCTGCCGGGCACGCACGCGCTCAACTTCGTGCTGCATGACAGCCTCGGCGGCGGCGGCACCTCGTCGCTGCGCCTCGACACCCAGGCCAAGACCTACGCGCAGCTATTGCTGGGCTTCGCCGTCCCGGTGCCGGAGGGCTGGACCAACGAACTGGGCGTCAGCGGCCGGTGACGCGCGGCCGGGAGCCCGAAAATTAAGCCTGCAATTGCCGCCGCCGATCGGGTAGAAGAGCGCCGGCATGCTGTTCAGCTCGAGCATCTTCATCCTCGTCTTCCTGCCGGTCACGCTCGGGCTCTATTACGCCGTCGCCCGCCGCCGCGCCCTGCGGATCGGGCTGCTGATCGCGGCGTCGCTGGTGTATTACGGCTATTGGGACGTGCGCTTCGTGCCGCTGCTGGTCGGCCTTGCGCTGGCCAATTGGCTGCTGGCGCGGCTGTTTGCCGCCGGGCATGGCCGCTTCTGGCTCGATCTCGGCATCGTGCTCAATCTGGGCGCGTTGGGATTCTTCAAATACGCCAACTTCTTTCTTGCCAACCTCTTCGCGTTGACCGGCCGCGTCCCGCCCAGCCTCGACATCATCCTGCCGCTCGGCATCAGCTTCTTCGTTTTCCAGAAGATCTCCTACCTCGTCGATCACCGGCGCGGCGACCGCCACATCTATCCGCTGGCGGATTACTGCCTCTTCGTCTTCTTCTTCCCGCAACTCATCGCCGGGCCGATCGTTCGCCACAACGAGATCATCCCGCAATTCGACGCGCCGCCGCGCCGGCCGGAGACGTGGGAGAATCTGGGCCGCGGCGCGATGCTGTTCATCCTTGGCCTGATGAAGAAAGTGGCGCTTGCCGACACGCTCGCGCCCAACGTCAACCTGCTCTTCGCCAAGGCGGCGGCGGGCACCGCGCTCAACTTCGCCGAGGGCTGGGCGGCGGCGGTGGGTTTCGCGCTCCAGATCTATTTCGATTTCTCCGGCTATTCCGACATGGCGATCGGGCTGGCGCTGATGTTCGGCTTCCGCCTGCCGTTCAATTTCGATGCGCCCTATCGCGCCGCCTCGATCCGCGAGTTCTGGCGGGGCTGGCACATCACCTTGTCGCGCATCTTGCGCGACTATCTCTACATTCCGCTCGGCGGCAACCGCCGGGGCGGCCTGCGCCAGGCGGTCAATGTCATCCTCACCATGCTGCTGGGCGGGCTCTGGCACGGCGCGAGCTGGACCTTCGTCGCCTGGGGCGGGTTGCACGGCGTGGCGCTGGCGGTGAATGGCGCCTGGACGCGGCGCCGGCTCCACTTGCCTTGGCTCGCCGGCTGGACGCTCACCATGCTGTTCGTGCTCATGGGCTGGGTGTTGTTCCGTGCCGCCGATTTCGCCACCGCCGGGCACATCCTGCAGGCCATGGCCGGGTCCAATGGCTTCGGCAAAGTGCGGTTCGACAACCGCGCCGTTCTTTTCGTCGGCCTGGCGGTGTCGCTGCTGGGGCCGACCAGCCAGCAGGCAATGCTCGCCCGGCTGCGGCCGAATGGCTGGGCGGCAGGCGCGGCGGCGGTGGCGCTGGTCTGGGCCTTGCTGGCGATCGGAGGCCGGCTGCAGCATGAATTCATCTATTTCCAGTTCTGATCCCTGGCGAGGGTTCTGCCGCCGGCTGCTCAGTCTTTCCTTGGCGCTCGGCGGCGCGATCTACGCCTTCGTCGTCATCCTGGATCCCTTCGACACGCTCGCCTTCTCGCCGCCCTTCGATCGCAGCCCCATCACTACCAACGCGCGCTATTCCTTCCCGGCCCTGGCGCGGTCGAGCGCGTTCGACAGCATCATTCTCGGCACCTCGACCAGCCGGCTGCTGCGTCCGGCGGAGCTCGATCCGCTGTTCGGCGCGCGCTTTGCCAACCTCGCGATGAACAGCGCCACCGCCTACGAGCAATGGCGCCTGGGCATGCTCTTCGCCCGCCACCACCCCGATGCCAGGGTCCTGCTCGTCGGCATCGACATCGTCTGGTGCGAGACCGGCGATGACATCGCCAAATATACCGAGCGCTCCTTCCCGGAGTGGATGTATGACGACGATCCCTGGAACGACTATCTCGAGCAATTCAACCTCTACGCCGTCGAGCAGGCCGGCATCGAATTCGGCGTGTTGACGGGATTGCGGCCGCGGCCCTATGGGCGCGACGGCTACACCGATTTTCTGCCGGATGACGCCGTCTACGATGTCGCGCGCGCGCGCGCGCATCTCTATCCCAACGGCCTCGCAGCAATTGCGCCGGTGGTGCCGCCGGTGCAGATGAGCGCTGAAGAGCGGCGGGCGTTGCGTTTTCCCGCGCTCGCGTTGCTGAGCGACTTGCTTCGCGCCATGCCCGAGGCGAAGAAGATCCTCTTCCTCGTGCCTTACCATCTTGCCGCACAGCCGCGTCCGGGCAGCCGCGAGGCGATCGTTTGGGACGAATGCAAGCTGCGGCTCGCCGCGCTCGCTGCCGCGTCACCGGATACGCGGCTCGTCGACTTCATGATCTCGAGCGAAGTAACCCGCTCGGACGACAACTATTGGGATCCCCTGCATTATCGTATACACGTCTCGAGCTGGCTCGCACGCAGCCTCCGCGCGGCAGTCGACGGGCCGCCGCGCGGAGCAACCGAGGGCTATGTAGTACACTGAACAGCGGCAAAAAAACGGCCGCGACGTCGGCGTCGCATATTGTCAACGGCGACCTTATACTTGCCGTGCATTGATCGATGGCGCAAATGATTAACCATATTCACTTATAAATTGATAAATTTTCTCTGCTACGCTACAGTTTAGGGTTGCTGCAATAGGAGACGACCTTGAGAAAGTTGATGCCCGTATCCGATGCCGACGGCTCCGGCCCGTCCTTCAAGCGCCGCACCGTGATCGTCGATGGCCCGGATCCGATCGACCAGCATGTCGGGGGACAGTTGCGGCTGCGCCGCGCGCAAGCGGGGCTGACGCAGACCGAGCTCGGCGCCAAAGTCGGGCTCTCCTTCCAGGCGGTGCAAAAATACGAGACCGGCGAGAACCGGATCAGCGCCAGCCGGCTCTACCAGCTAGCACGCATTCTCAACGTTTCGCTGCCCTATTTTTTTGAAGGCCTCGACGAGACCGGCCATCCAGAAGAAACGGTGGGGGCGTCGGATCTGACGCGCAAGGAAGCGTCGATGGTGCTGGGTGCCTATTACGGGATCAAGGATCCACGGCTGCGCTCGGCCTGCCTGCTGATCATGGCGCGGATGGCCGAGCGTTCGACGGACGACGACGTGTGATGGTGATCAACGCGTCTGTCAGGGTTGGCGACGCCCGGCCGGAGATCGCCTGCGCCGAAACGGAGAGTTGCAGTTATCTGCGCGCGCTTTCAACGATTGAACACATTGCCGGCTTCGAGCATACCGCGCGCAATTACGCCGCGGCGGCGTCGCATTGCCGCGAGCAGGGATGCAGGGCCGTGTCGATGCCGGACGCCGGCACCCCCTCCGCCTCGCCGACGCCGATCCCGATTCCGGTGAAGGCGGCTTCCCGGCCGCCGAGGCTCACGGCCTTCGCGCGGGAGGCCCAGACCATTCCCTTCATCCGCTCGAATCTGATCGATATCACTTCCGATCACGACGGCAATTATGTCGAACGGCGCGCCCTCAAACTCAACAGCCTCCCGACGCGCGGTGATCCGCTGAGCAGCCTCTACCGCTACTGGGGCGATCTGCGCGCCGCCGGCGCCTGCCAGTTCTCCAGCATCGATACGGTCCCCCTCACGCGCGCCGGCATCATCGGCAAGCTGCACGTCGTCGACGTCAGCAGCGGCGACCCGGAGGAATTCCGTTACGAGCTGTTCGGCTACGACGTGCCGATCGGCCGTTACGAAGCGCCGCGGGCCTATCCCGTGGCGATCATGGCCGACAGCGTGATGCGCGACTACAATACCGTCCGCCTGACCGCGGTCCCGCGCCTGCATCGCATGCGCTGCGGTATCGGCGGCACCACCCATCACTATACGCGGCTGATCCTACCTTTCCTTGACAAGCGCGCGCAGGTGACGCGGCTGCTGGTGGCGATCCGGGAGGAGGCCGGCAACGGTGTCGCGGTCGAGCCCGGCGATTAGCTCCTCGCGATCCATATAGGCGAAGTAAAGCCGCTCGAGGCTTCGCGTCGGCGGAAAATAGCCTTCAAAGCACGGCTCGACATGCCGCATGCCGTAGGCCGATCTGGCGATGCCACGCTCGCCGATCCCCCGCTGCGTCACGCCGGTTTGCCAGTCGACGTCCCATTCGCGCACGCACAGGGCGCGCGTCAGATGCGGCAGGATGACCGAGAGACCGCGCTTGCGATGCCGCGGATGGACCCAAAGGCCGCCCTCATGTCCGATATGGCTGGCGATGATCGGCATTCCGCGCCGCGCAGTGATCGCCAGCGTGCCGAGCTCCGGCGGCGGCTCGTCCTGCCATAGGCGCTGCGTGCGCATGAGAGCGAGGAAATCGTCGGTGACGAAGAGGCGCGCGGCGCAAGTCGCAATGGTGTGCGAGCCGGAGCGAACATCGAGCCAGAAGCTGTTCGCCGCGGACAGGCTGGCGTGGCGCGGATCGAAGGTCGGATTGACGAAAGCGTCCGTCGATGCCGCCATGACCGCGGTCCAGTTCGACAAATCGGCATCGACGGTAAGCGCGTAGCCGCGGTTGTCCAACCACTCCAGGCTGAATTCGACGAACAATTGGACGACGTCAAAATCATCGCTCAAAGCCATCACGATTGCCTCCGAAAGAGGGCGAGTTCTGCCCGAAAACGCAATTGCCCTGGTAAATTGTATAGCAAGTAGAATCTCTGAAGAGATTCTCTAATTAATATTATTATTCACAAGCAAGGATGATAAAAGATGAGTATTTTCAATATGATGACGGAGCGTGACAATTTGAAATCTCACAATCAAAAATAGACTTTTATCGGATTCGTTGTGTCATCCTTGTCTCGGGAATCCCGGACCGTTCCCGCCTTGGCGACGCTGTCGTGGCGGCCGATGACGTCCTTGAGGACGAGCTTTGCTGGCAGTCGGTGTGGCGCAGGTCGCCGCGAAAGGCCGCATGGCTGCGCGGAGCCGAAAGATCCCGGCCTGCTCCCTGATTTTCGCGACGATCGGGCCGGCGCCCGGCGCGGCGGATGCGGTCGAGCCGCTCCCGTTTATGGCGAGTGCGCGAGGAAATAGCGTCCGGCGGGCGCCGGCGCAGCACCGATTTGACGATAGATGAAATCGCCGGCGGGTGCCGCGGCGTCGGCCTCGCGCAGCCGGTCGAGCAGCGCCCGGTCGGGTGCCAAAGCGCAAGCGGGGTCGGTGCGCGCGGCATCGCCGGTGAGCGCGAAGGCCTGGCAGCGGCAGCCGCCCCAATCGATCTCGCGCCGCTCGCAGGAGTGGCAGGGCTCCGGCATCCAGGCGGTGCCGCGGAACCGGTTGAAGGCTTCGGAGCGATACCAGATCTCGGTCAGGCTTGCCGCGTGCACCGAGGGAAATTCGAAGCCCGGCAGGCTCTCCGCGGCATGGCAAGGCAGCACCTTGCCGGCGGGCGAGACGTTGAGGAACTGCCGGCCCCAGCCGCCCATGCACGCCTTCGGCCGTCGCGCATAATAATCCGGCACGACGTAGTCGATGGTGAGGATGCCCTTGAGCCGCACGCGCGCCTCGGCGACGACGGATGTCGCGCGCTCGAGCTGCGCCTCCGTCGGCAGCAGCGCGCGGCGGTTGGCAAGCGCCCAGCCGTAATACTGCACGTGCGCCACTTCGAGCCGGCCGGCGCCGAGCTTGAGCGCGAGCTCGATCATCTCCGGCAGCCGTTCGAGGTTCTGGCGGTGCATCACCGCATTGACGGTGAGCGGCAGTCCGGCCTCGCGCACCAGCGCGGCCGCGGCGAGCTTCTTCACATGCGCTTCGGCGAGGCCGGCGATGCGGTCGGCGCTCACCGCGTCTGAATCCTGGAAGCTGAGCTGCACATGCTCGAGCCCGGCCTCCACCAGTTCGGCAAGCCGGGCGCGGTCGAGCAGGACGCCCGAGGTGATGAGGTTGCTATAGAGCCCGACCGCGCCGGCATGGCGCACCAGCGCCGCGAGATCGCGCCGCACCAACGGCTCGCCGCCGGAGAAGTGCACTTGCAGCGTGCCGAGCGCCGCCGCCTCGCTCAGCACGCGCTGCCAGGTCGCTTGGTCGAGCTCGGCGCTGGCGCGCTCGAGCTCGAGCGGGTTCGAGCAATAAGGACAGCGCAACGGGCAGCGATGGGTGAGCTCCGCGAGCAGCGCCAGCGGCGGGGCGATGTCGCCGCTCATGACGCGAGTACCCCTTTATCGGCGAGGTCCTGGAGCATGCCGATTACGTCGGCGGCGATGATCTCGCGCGGTGCCTCGAAGCGCCGGGTGAGATCGTCGATGACGGCATCGACGCTCGATGCGCCGTCGATCAACTTGAGGATCTCCACCGCCTGCTCGTCGGGCAGCAGCAGGCGCTCCGGCGCCAGCACGACCCAGCGGCCGCGCGTCTCGTCGTGGCGGAACTTCACATGCGGCGCAAAGCGCAGTCGGCTGGAGCCGGTGACGATCGCGCGCTGCGGCGCGCCGCTCACCGGCCGATCCCGTCCTGGCCGGGCACGAAGGCGCCAGGCGGCACAAAACGCGGCTCGACATAGGCGAGGTAAAGCCCGTCGAGCTGGCCCCACAATACGCCGCATTTGAATCGCAGCGCCGCAAGCACCGCCTCCTGCTGCTCCCGGGTGCGCGCCTCGGCCTTGACATAGGCCAGGGCGAAATCAGCGTCGCGCGGCGCCTGGGTGAGGCGCGGCTTGAAATAGGCGAGCGTATCCATGGTAATGAAGGGATAGCCGCGGAGCATGCCTTCGACACGCTCGGCAATGATGCCGGGCGAGAACATTTCGGTGAGCGAAGACGCAATGGCTTCGAGCACGGAGCGCTCGCGCACGAAATTGACATAGGCGTCGACGGCAAAGCGCGTCGTCGGTAGGATGCCCTCGGTCGATTCGACAAAGGCGCGATCGAGGCCGACGCCCTCGGCGAGCTTGAGCCAGCGCTCGATGCCGCCTGGCGCATTGCCGTCGCCGTCATGGTCGACGAGCCGCGACCGCCAGGCGCGACGCAGCTCGGCGCTCGGCAGCCGGGCGATCAGGCTGGCGTCCTTGATCGGGATCTGGCGCTGATAGTAGTAGCGGTTGAGCGCCCAGGCCTGGATCTGGCCGCGATCGAGCTTGCCGCTATGCAACAACCGGTGGAAAGGATGGCGGTTGTGGTAGCGCTCGGCGCCGATAGCGCGCAGCGCCGCCTCCAGCTCATCCGGCGTCAGCAGCTTCTCGGTCATGGCGCCCCGTCTTCATACTGCGCCTGGGGCAGTAGCATGAGCATAGAGCCTCGGGCTCCAAAATGCCCGGGCGATTGATTCGACCACGCCCCTGCCGAGCGCGTGCTCGGCAAAGGGCTGGTCTGCCTAGATGCTTATTTCAGCTCGGCGCAGGCGTAGGAATTGATTTCCAGGCCTACGGCGATTTCCACGATGCGCGGCGTCGTCCACTTCATTGTGCGTTCCTCCTCGCCAGACCGGTCGATGAAACGCCATCGAACCAAGCCAATCATTAACGCTAGGGGCTGGGCATCCACCTGTCAACGGCCGATCGACGCCCCGACCATCGCCACCCTGTCGCCGTGAATGCGTCCGAACTTTCCGCCGGTTGGAGCGAGGCGCGATGCGCCATCTCCCGATTGTCTAGCGATTGCCCAAGGATTCGAAGGTTCTGCCCATCTTCTCGGCATTGACAGGATGCATGGGACGCTGCAAGCATGACTTGAGCGGTCGCCATGTCACGGCACCTGTGACCAACGAAATATAATTATCACCGGGAGGAACGGAACTCGGCACATCCATAGGCGCAATCCGCGCGCGCTCCCGATGACGGCACCGCCCCATCGGAGGGGCGGCGGCATCGCCATCAAGGGGAACCCGTCGGCGCGCTTCGCGCCGGCGCGGCAGTTCTAATTTAACGCGCCGCTCTGCCCGCAAGAAGGCATCGGCACGGGGCGGGCAACGACGGAAGGGGACACCATGACGATTCTGACCATCAACGGCTTCCGGCGCGTCGTCGACATGCCCGACGACACGCCGCTTCTCTGGGTCATCCGCGAGCATCTGCAGATGACCGGCACGAAATTCGGCTGCGGCGCCGGTCTTTGCGGGGCCTGCACGGTCCATCTCAACGGCGAGGCGGTGCGCTCCTGCCAGACCAGCCTGGCCGACGCCGCGGCGGGCGAGGTGACGACCATCGAGGGACTCGATCCGCAGGGCGAGCATCCGCTGCAGAAGGCCTGGATCGCCGAGCAGACGCCGCAATGCGGCTGGTGCCAGTCGGGCCAGATCATGCAGGCGGCTTCGCTGCTGCAGAAGAATCCGAACCCCACCGACGCGCAGATCGTCGACGCCATGAACGGCAATCTCTGCCGCTGCATGACCTATGTGCGCATCAAGAAGGCGATCAAGCGCGCCGCCGCCGAAATGCGCAAGACGAAGGAGATCTGAGATGAGTGAAACACTCGCTCGCACCGCGGCGGCGCGTTCGCCGAGCCGTCGCCAGTTCCTCGTCGGCAGCATCGCCGCCGGCGCCGGACTTACCTGCGGCTTCGCGCTCCTGCCGGTACTCGAAGGCAATGCCGGAGAGGCGCTCGCCGCCGGCAATTTCTCGCCGACGGTCTGGTATACGATCGACCGCGGGGGCATCGTCACCGTACACATCACCAAATCCGAGATGGGCCAGCATGTCGGCACCGCGCTGGCGCAGGCAGTGGTCGAGGAGCTGGAGGCGGATTGGCGCGATGTCCGCATCGACTATCCCGACCCGGCCGAGCGCTGGGGCCTGATGGTGACCGGCGGTAGCTGGAGCGTGAACAACACCTTCGACACCCTGTCGCGCTGCGGCGCCGCGGGGCGCATGGCGCTGATCGAAGCCGCCGCCGCCATGATGGGCGTGCCGGCCGCCCAGCTCCACGCCGCCAACAGCCGCGTGATCGCGTCCTCGGGCAAGTCGATGACCTATGCCGAGCTGGTCTCGACCGGAAAGCTCGACAAGACCTACTCGCCCGACGATCTCAAGACGATCCAGCTCAAGAAGCCGAGCGAATACAAGATCGTCGGCAAGCCGGTACCGGCGCTCGACCTCCCGGCCAAGACCAACGGCACGGCGAAATACGGCATGGACATGTTCGTGCCCGGCATGGTCTATGCCAAGATCGCTCGCCCGCCGGTGCGCTACGGCGCCAAGCCGATCGCCGTCGACGACAGCGCGGCCAAGAAAGTCGCCGGCTATGAGCAGTTCGTCTCGGTGCCCGATCCGACCGGGACGGCGACGGCCTACGTCATCGCCATCGCCAGCAGCTACCCCGCGGCGATGGAAGCGGCGCGGGCGCTCAAGATCAACTGGGATCTCGGCCCCAACAAGAACGTCAGCAGCGATAGCATCATCGCCCACGCCAAGGAGCTTGTCGCCGATCCCAACCAGGGTCTCTCGTTCTGGGACATCGGCAACGCAGCGCAGGCGTTGCAGACGGCGGCCATCAAGCATGAGGCGGTCTACATCACTCCGCTGGCGGTGCACGCGCCGATGGAGCCGATGAATTGCGTCGCCTTCGAGCGCGAGGGCACCTGGCACATCTATTCGGGCTCGCAATTCCAGACCCGGTCGGGGCCGCTCTGCGCGGCAGCGGTCGGCGCCAAGCCCGAGCAGGTGCTGATCCATCAGGTCTATCTCGGCGGCGGCTTCGGACGCCGGCTCGAGGCGGACGCAATGGTTCCGGCCGTGCTCGCCGCCAAGGCGGTCGGCAAGCCGGTGAAGCTGATCTATGACCGGCAGGAGGACATCCAGAACGACTTCTCCCGCACGATCACCTATCAGCGCATGCAAGGCGGCATCGACGCCAGCGGCAAGCTCGTCGCCTTGTCCCAGGACGTCTGCTCGGCCTGGGCGACCAAGCGCTGGGGCATACCGGCCTTCCTCTCCGACAGCACCGACAAGAAAGGCAAGCTCGATTCCTTCTCGGTGAACGGATCGGATAGCTGGTACAGCATCCCCAACCACCACGTCCGGGCCATCGAGAACGACGTGGCCCAGTCGGCGACGCCGGCGGGGCAGTTCCGCTCGGTGGCGCCGGCCTGGACCTTCTGGGCGGTGGAAAGCTTTACCGACGAGCTGGCGCATATGGCGAAGAAGGATCCGGTGGAGTTCCGCCTCGCCATGCTGGACGCGAGCGGACCCAATGCCGGCTCCGCGCCCAACTCCGTGGGCGGCGCCAAGCGCATCGTCGAAGTGCTCAAGACGGCGGTGGAGAAGTCGGGCTATGGCAAAAAGCAGCTACCCAAGGGCCATGGCCAAGGCATTGCCGTCGTCTCCTCGCAAGAGCGCAATACGCCGACCTGGACGGCCGGCGTGGCGGAGGTCTCCGTCAACAAGAACGGCGAGGTCAGGCTGCACAAGATGACGGTGGTCATCGACGTCGGCACCGTCGTCAACCCCGACGGCGTGCGCGCCCAGATGGAAGGGGCGACGCTCTGGGGCATCAGCCTTGCGCTCTATGAGCAAGCGTCCATGAAGAACGGCGAGATCGAGCAGACCAATTTCGACACTTATACGCCGCTGCGCATGGCGCAGGTGCCGGAGCTCGATATCCACGTCCTCAACACCGGCAACTACCCGGCCGGCGTCGGCGAGCCGGCGGTGACGGTGGTGGCTCCGGCCATCGCCAACGCCGTCTACAACGCCATCGGCGCCCGGGTGCGCACCTTGCCGCTGACGCCGGAGCGGGTGAAGGCGGCGATGAAGGCGTAAGGCAAACGGGCTCCCCGCGACATCACGCGGGGAGCCCGCTGCCAAAAAATAAAATGCAACCAGGATCGTTACGGGGAGGAATCATGAAACGACTGTTTATCGTTGCCGCGGTGGCGACGCTGCTGCCGCTCGGCGCGCAGGCGCAGACTGCCGACGAACTGGCAAAGGGCGCCAGCGATACCAAGAACGTGCTCAATTACGGCATGGGCTACAACCTGCAGCGCTACAGCACGCTCACTCAGATCAACAAGGAATCGGCGAAGCGGCTGGTTCCGGTCTGGAACTACAGCTACGACGACAACCGCTCGGAGGAATCGCAGCCGCTCGTCTACAACGGCGTCGTCTACGTCACCACCAACAGCGCGACGATGGCGATCGACGCCAAGACCGGGCATCAGCTCTGGAAGACCAAGGTCGAATATCCGCCGGAGACGCCGCGCATCGTCTGCTGCGGCATCATCAACCGCGGCGCCGCGCTCTATGACGGCAAGGTGTTCCGCACCACGCTCGACGCCAATGTCGTGGCGCTAGACGCCAAGACCGGCAAGGAGCTGTGGAAGCAGAACGCGATCAATTTCAAGGACGGCTATTCCATGACCGTGGCGCCGCTCGTCGCCGACGGCGTGGTCATCACCGGCATCTCCGGCGCCGAGTTCGGCACCCGCCTCTTCATCGACGGCTGGGATCCCGCGACCGGCAAGCATCTCTGGCGCACCTATACGGTTCCGGCGAAAGGCGAGCCCGGCAGCGACACTTGGGCCGGCGATAGCTGGCAGCATGGCGGCGGCTCGACCTGGATCACCGGCTCGTTCGATCCGGAGCTGCACACGGTCTATTGGGGGATCGGCAATCCCGGCCCGTTCAACGCGGCTGTCCGCAAGGGCGACAACCTCTATACCGATTCGATCCTGGCGCTCGATCCGCAGAGCGGCAAGATCAAATGGCACTACCAGTTCACGCCCAACGATCCCTTCGACTATGACAGCGTCGCCGAGATGGTGCTGGCCGACATCAAGGTCGGCGGCAAGCCGACCAAGGTGGTGATGGACGCCAACCGCAACGGGTTCTTCTACGTCCTCGATCGCACCAATGGAAAGCTGCTGGCGGCCAACAAATACGTCAAGGTCACTTGGGCCGACAAGATCGACATGAAGACGGGCCGCCCGGTGGAGACCGATGTCGCGGCCAAGGCGCGCGCCGGCGAGAAGGTGGTGGTGTATCCGGCGATCCTCGGCGGCAAGAACTGGGAGCCGATGTCGTTCGATCCCAAGACCGGCTATGCCTACGCCAACACGCTCAATTTCGGCGGCCACTACAAGGCAATCCCGGTCGATTACAAGGCCGGGGACTGGTATGTCGGGATGGATCTCAGCGACATCTGGGAATGGCCTCAAGGTCCGCGGGGCTATCTCAAGGCGATCGACCCGCTCACCGGGAAAGCGAAATGGGAGCAGCCCAGCGACCTGCCGCGCTTCTCGGGGGTGCTGTCGACCGCCGGCGGCGTGGTCTTCAGCGGCCAGCTCACCGGCGAGTTCGAAGCCTTCGACGCCGACACCGGCAAGAAACTCTGGCACTTCCAGACCGGCTCCGGCATCGAGGGCCAGCCTGTCACTTGGGAGCAGGACGGCGTGCAATACGTCGCCGTCTCGAGCGGCATCGGCGGCGTCTATTCGCTGTTCTCCGGCGACGAGCGGCTGAAGAACATTCCGGCCGGCGGCTCGCTCTGGGTCTTTGCGCTCCAGAAATAGTCCATACGCACGGCATGGGGCCGCCCGCTCGGGCGGCCCCGTCCTTTTCGGAAATCAGGCGATGACAGGCTATCGAGGTTGGGCAACGCTGGGCGTCGCCGCGTTGTCGGCGGTATCGTCCATGGCCGCGGCGCAAACGGGCGGCGATCATCCCGACCCCGCCCAAGTGCAGCACGGCAAGATGCTCTACGCCGATCATTGCTCGCATTGCCATGGCTTCAACATGGTGAGCGCGGGCAACGTGACATTCGACCTCCGCACCTTCCCGCGCGACCAGCGGGAGCGGTTTTTCGAATCCGTCACCAATGGCCGGGACAACCGCATGCCGCCTTGGGGCGACGTCTTGACCCAGGACGAGATCGGCGACATCTGGGCCTATGTCTGCACGGGAGGCAAATGATGCGGGCAGGAGGACCGGCGATGGTCACGGCGGCGGCGCTCGCGCTGGCCTGCCTGCCGGGCGCGCCGGCGCGGGCGGAGGAGACGCTCACCGTTTGCCTCGACAAGGATGTTCCGATCTATTCCGAGCATCACGGCAAGGAGAGCAGCGGCTTCGTGCTCGCGGTCTCCGAGGCGGTCGCCAAGCGGCTCGGGCGCCGGCTCAATGTCCAATGGTTCGAGACCAAGCTCGATCCCGACCAAAGCTCCGTGCTCGGCGCCAATGCGCTGCTTTCCGACGGGCATTGCCAGCTTGTCGGCGGCTACCCGCTGGTGCGCGACGCGCTGGGCCGGCCCGGGATGGGGACGTCGCGGCTGCCGGATTTCGATGGCGCCACGCCTGCCGACCGAACGCGCCGCGTGGCGCTGGGCACCTTGGTGCCGACACACGCCTTCAATTATGCGCCGCTCACCCTGGTGCTGGCCCCAACCGCGACCAAACCGGTCGCCGGCCTCGCCGATCTCAAGGGCGTCAAGCTCGGCACGGAAGCGGCGACGCTCGCCGATGCCATCCTTATGCTTTATGACGACGGCGCCATGGTAGACCAGATCACCCATCTCGTTCCCGGCCGCAACGAGTTGCTGCCGCGGCTGGAAAAAGGCGAGTTCGATGCCACTCTGGTCGATCTGCGCCGCTTCGACGCCTACCGCGCCGCGCATCCCGACACCAAGATCAAGGTCACCGGCTATTATTATCGGATCGGCTTCAATATGGGCTTCGTCGGTCTTGACACCGAGGCCGGGCTGATTGCCGCGGTGAACCAGGCGCTCGACGACCTGCTGGCGCAAAATGCCATTGCGCCGCTCGCCGTTTCGGCCGGAATGACCTATCTCCCGCCGCGCCAGCCGGAGATTCTCGATCACCTGACCTTGCGCGATTTGCACGGGGAATAGTGCCTGGCGTACCGCTTTCGCCATGCCGGGTTGACGGCGCGGGCCGGCGGCGGGAGCATCGTGGTCATGGGTAGGAAACGTGAAGCGGCGCGATGGCCGAAGGCGGCGCTGCGGCGGCTGGCACTGGCGCTGCTGCTCGCCGGCATCGGCTTCGGCATCGCAGCCGCGCGCGGCGACGAGCCGGCGAAGGTGCGCCTCGGCGTGCTGGCTTTCGGCACGGTCAATTGGGAGCTCGACGTCATGCGCCGGCACGGGCTCGACCGCGCCCATGGCATTACCATCGAGCCGCTGGAACTTGCGGGCAAGGACGCCGCGGCGGTCGCGCTGCAAGGTGGTGCGGTCGACGTGATCTTGACCGATTGGCTCTGGGTGGCACGCCGCCGGGCGCTCGGCGGCGATGTCACCTTCGTGCCGCATTCCCATGCCACCGGCGGCCTCATCGTGCGCGCGGATGCGGGGATCAAGGGGCTCGACGACCTCAAGGGGCGCAAGATCGGCGTCGCCGGCGGTCCCGTCGACAAGAGCTGGCTGGTGCTGCGCGCCTATGCCAGGAAGACCGCGGGCCTCGATCTCGCGCGCGACGCCGATCCCGTCTTCGCCGCGCCGCCACTGCTCCAAGAGACGCTCAAGAAGGGCGATATTTCCGCGGCGATCAATTTCTGGCCCTATAACGCGCGGCTGCCGCAGCAGGGATATGTCGAGCTTCTACGGGTCGAGGACATGCTGCCCGCGCTCGGCCTTCCGGCCGATACGCCGCTGCTCGGCTGGGTGTTCAGCGAGCGCTGGGCCGCCCGCCATCCCGCGGCGGTGCGCGGTTTTCTGGCGGCGGCGAAGGAAGCTCGCGCCCGACTTGCCGCCTCGCCCGAGGAATGGCAGGAAATCGCGCCGCTCACCCAGGCGGATGACGCGGCGATACTCGAGCGGCTGCGTCAGGCCTATCGGCGCGGCGTCGCCGGCGGCGAGGGCGGCGATCTCGTCGTCTCGGCGCAGCGCCTGCTCGACCTCCTCGTCGCCCTCGGCGACGCGGACGAGGCGCCGCCGGGCGGACGTGTCCCGGCGGGCACGTTCTACGCCGGCAGCGGGTCTTGACGCCGATGCCCGTGCAATCCCTGCGCGGTGGCGATGTCTGGCTGCGCGGGCTCTCGGCGGCGGGTCTCCTGGCGCTATGGCAGGCGGCGGCCGGCTTGGCCTCGGCGCCGCAGCTACTGCCCGGCCCCGCCGCGGTTGCTGCGGCGTTGGCGCGGCTCGTCGCCGGCGGCCAACTGCCGCTCGATCTCGCCATCACGCTGCTGCGCGTTGCCGCGAGCTTTGCCCTTGCGCTGGCGGCGGGCGCAGCGATCGGCATTGCCATGGGGCGCAGCCGCCGCGTCGACGCCTTGTTCGACCTTTGGCTGGTGCTGGGCCTCAACATCCCGGCGCTGGTGATCATTTATCTCTGCTATCTCTGGGGCGGCCTCACCGAGGCGGCGGCAATCCTGGCGGTGGCGCTGAACAAGGTGCCGAACACCGCGACGATCCTGCGCGAGGGCGCGCGCGCCGTCGACCGCGAGCTGTTGCAGGTGGCCGACGTGCTGCACCTCTCCGCGATGCGACGATTGCGGCAGGTCTATCTGCCGCAGCTCTACCCTTATCTCATGGCGGCGACGCGCTCCGGCCTGTCGCTGATCTGGAAGATCGTGCTCGTCGCCGAGTTTGTCGGCCGCAGCAACGGCGTGGGCTTCCGCCTCAATCTCTATTTTCAGTTCTTCGACATCACCAATATCCTTGCTTACAGCGCGAGCTTCATCGCCGTGGTGCTGGCGGTCGAGGCCTGGGCGATTCGCCCGCTGGAGCGGCGGCTCACGCGGTGGCGCGGATGAACACGCTCGAGGTGGCCATCCGGCGCAAGGCCTATCGCCACGACGGCGCCGACATCGTCGCCTTGGCCGGGCTCGATTTCACCGTGCCCGCCGGACAGTTCGCGTGCATCCTCGGCCCCTCCGGCTGCGGCAAGACCACCTTGCTGTCGATCATCGCCGGTCTCGACCGCGCCTATGACGGCAGCGTGCGCCGCGCCGCGGGCGAGCGGCGCCTCGGCATGGTGTTCCAGACGCCGCGGCTCCTGCCCTGGCTCAGCGTGCGTGAGAATGTGCGGCTTGCCCTCGAGCCGCCGCCCCGCGGCGAAGGCCGCGCCGAGGAGCTGCTGCGCGAGATGCAGCTCGGTGCGCTCATCGACGCCTTCCCGCGGCAGCTTTCGGGCGGGCAGCAACGCCGCGTGGCGCTGGCGCGCGCCTTCGTCAGCGATCCCGATCTGCTGTTGCTGGACGAACCATTCCAGTCGCTCGACGCGCCGACGGCGCAGCATTTGCGCGAGCTGCTGCTGACGCTTTGGGCGCGGCGCCGGCCGACCATTCTCTTCGTCACCCACGATTTGCGCGAGGCGCTGAGCCTCGGCGACCGCGTGCTTTTTCTCTCCGCCGGGCCGGGCCGGCTGGTGCTCGACCTGCCGCTCGACCTGCCGCGGCCGCGCGGGCCGGACAGCGCGGCGGTGGAGGCCTTGCGCAAGCGGCTGCTGGAGAGCTATCCCGATCTGCTGCGCGGCCTTGCCGCTTCCGCCGTCGCGGAGAGCGCGGCATGAGCGAGGGCCGCCGGCAAGGCGAGGCTGTTTGACGGGCGAGGGGTCTCGTCGTCGCCGGTTGCGGCTATGATCGGGAGCGTCGTGCCCCAGACTGAGGATTGAGATGCGGCTCATCGTGCTCGGCGCTGCCGCAGGCGGCGGCTTTCCGCAGTGGAACTGCAATTGCGAGACCTGCCGGCGCGCCTGGAACGGGTCGGCGCCGCCGCAGACCCAGGCCTCGCTGGCGGTGAGCGGCGACGGCGAGCGCTGGGTGCTGCTCAACGCCTCGCCCGATTTGCGCGCGCAGATCCTGGCAACACCGGCGCTGCAGCCGCGCCGGCCGGGCCGCGACAGCCCCATCGCCGGCGCAGTGCTGACCAATGGCGATGTCGACGCCGTCGCCGGGCTCCTGACCTTGCGTGAAAGCTCGCCGCTGGCGCTCTACGCGACGCCGCGCGTGCTTGAGGTGCTCCGCTCTAACGGCATCTTCAATGTTCTCGCCGCCGAGCACGTCGCACGCCGGCCGATGCTGCCGGGCGCGGCGATCGACCTCGCCGCCAAGGACGGCGCGCCGCTCGGCCTCAGGGTCGAGGCGTTCACCGTGCCGGGCAAGGTGGCGCTCTATCTCGAGGATGCCTCGATCGAGCAGCGTCTGGCGCAGCGCTCGGAGGATACGATCGGCCTCATGATCTCGGCGCCGGCGACCGGCAAGCGCTTCTATTACGTTCCGGGTTGCGCCGCGCTCGATGACGAGCTTGCCGCGCGGCTCGCCGAGGCGCCGTTGGTGTTTTTCGACGGTACCTTGTGGCAGGACGACGAGATGATCCGCGCCGGGCTCGGCGCCAAGACCGGCCGGCGCATGGGTCATCTCAGCGTCTCCGGGACGGCCGGCTCGATGGCCGCGCTCGCTCCGCTTGGCGTCAAGCGCAAGATCTTCATCCACATCAACAACACCAACCCCATTCTGTGCCTCGGCTCGGTCGAGCGGCAGGCGGTCGAAACGGCCGGTTGGGAAGTCGCGCGCGACGGCTTGGAGATCGAGCTCTGAGGCTGCGCCGCTTTCTCGCTCGCTCTCGGCGCCGTCATGCTCGAGGGATCCCCGGAGAAACCATGCGCTCGTTCGATCGCTTGTTGTGCCGCCGATCGCTGTCGCTGTTTCTGGCGCTTCCTCTGGCGATTGCCGGCACCGCGGTCCCAGGCACGCCGACAGAAGCCGCCGAGTCGGTGCTGAGCGGCGACGCCGCCTATGGCGACTGGACGACGGACGCTCCCGGCGTCACTCGCCGCATCACGCCGGCCGATCTGCCGTGGCCCTATGCCACGCACAGCGTCTCGCACGTCGCGTCAATCGCCCGCCGTCCCGAGGGCGCGCTGCCGAAGGTGCCGCCCGGCTTCAAGGTCGAAGCCTTCGCCACCGGGCTGTCGGCGCCGCGCCTGCTGCGCACTGCGCCCGATGGCGAGATCTTCCTTGCTGAGATGGCGAAGGGTGCGATCCTGGTCCTGCGCGACAACGGCCCCGGCAAGCCGGCCACGGTCCGGACCTACGCCAAAGGCCTCGACGAACCCTTCGGTCTCGCCTTCTATCCGCCTGGACCTGACCCGCAATACCTCTATGTCGGCACGATCGGCGCCGTCCTGCGCTTTGCTTACCGCAACGGCGACGCCGTGGCGCGCGGCGCGCCGGAGACCGTCGTGCCGCATTTGCCCGATGGCGGCCATAGCACGCGCGACGTCATGTTCTCGCGCAACGGGCGCGTGCTCTTTGTCTCGGTCGGCTCTGCCTCCAACGACCAGGAGGGCGGCAGCGACGAGACCTTGCGCGCCGATATTCTCGCCTTCGATCCGGACGGCGGCGCCATGCGCCGCTTTGCCACCGGCATCCGCAATCCCGTGGGGCTAGCGATCCATCCGGCGACCGGCGATCTCTGGACGGCGGTCAACGAGCGCGACGGCCTCGGCGACGATTTGCCGCCCGACTATGTCACCCGCGTGCGCGAAGGCGGTTTCTACGGCTGGCCCTGGTACTATATCGGCGATCACCGGGATCCCCGGCACCCGCGCGAGCATCCCGAGCTCGTGCAAGGCATCGTGGTTCCCGACGTGCTGATCCAGCCGCATTCGGCGCCGCTGCAGCTTGCCGTCTATACCGGCACGCAATTTCCCGCCGAATACCGCGGCGACCTTTTCGTGGCGTTGCATGGCTCATGGAACCGGTCGCGGCGCACCGGCTATAAAGTGGTGCGCATCAAGCTGCGCGACGGCGAGCCCGCAGGCACATATCAGGACTTTCTCACCGGCTTCGTCGCCGCCGACGACACCGTCTGGGGCCGGCCGGTGGGGGTCGCGGTCGCGGCCGACGGCTCGTTGCTGGTCTCTGAGGATGCCAACGGCACGGTGTGGCGTATCTCCTATGCGGCCGGCCTCTGAGGCTGGCGTCGACGCTGCCGAGCCGGTATGGTCGCGCGGTAACGAGGAGAACGTCATGACCGATGCCGCGCGGATCAAGCCGCGGCCAGCCTCGACCGTGCTGCTGCTGCGCGATGGTCCCGGCGGGATCGAGGTGCTGATGGTGACGCGCAACGTCGCTTCGGACTTCGCGTCGGGCGCACTGGTGTTTCCCGGCGGGCGAGTCGATACGGCCGATGCCGAGCCGGCGACATTGTCGCGTTGCCGTCCGGTTGCCGGCGCCGATGCGGTGGCGATGGCCTTTCGGGTCGCGGCGATACGCGAGACCTTCGAGGAAACGCATCTGTTGCTGGGGCGGGGCGAAAGCGGCGACAGGCTGCTCGCGGCCGAGGAGGTCGATGCGATCGAATCCTCCTTGGCGGCGCGTCTCGGCCGCGCGCCGCATTTCGCCGATATCCTTGCCGCAGGCGGGATCGAACTTGCCACCGATCTGTTGGTGCCCTTTGCCCATTGGATCACGCCGGCCGGGCCGCCCAAACGCTTCGATACGCATTTCTTCCTGGCGCCGGCGCCGGCGGATCAGGAGGCGGCGCATGACGGGCGCGAAGCGGTCGAGGCGGTGTGGATCTCGCCGCAGCAGGCGGTCGCCGAGTCCGAAGCGCGGCGCGTCACTCTGGTCTTTGCCACGCGCATGAACCTGATCAAGCTCGGCCGCAGCCGCACTGTCGCGGAGGCGCTGGCCGCCGCCCGCGCCGATACCATCGTCACCGTCTGCCCCGAATTGGTCGAGTCGCCGGAAGGCAAGCTGCTGCGCATCCCTGCCGCCGCCGGCTATGGCATTACCGAAATGCCGGCCAATCTCACGGCGCGGGCGTGGGTTCCGCGCGGGACGGGCTCCTAGGCAATGGGGCTGCACCGAGCGGTTGTCGCCGGCGCTTTCCTTGCTCTTGCCCTTCTTGTCGCCGACCGGCCTGCCGCACAGGAGGCGGTACGGGTCGCCTCCAAGCTCGACAGCGAAAGCTCGCTGCTCGGCGCGATGATCCTGCTGCTGCTCGAGGCGGACGGCATCAAGACCGTCGACAAGCTACAGCTCGGCCCGACCAACATCCTGCGCCATGCCATTCTCGCGGGCGAGATCGACATCTATCCCGAATATACCGGCAATGGCGCCCTGTTCTACGCCGATGACCAGGACCCCGCCTGGAAGGATGCGCGCGCCGGCTACGACAAGGTGCGGTCGCTCGATCTGACGCGGCACGGGCTCGTCTGGCTGGCGCCGGCGCCGGCCGACAATAGTTGGGTCGTCGCCGTGCCGCGCGCCGTCGCCGTCGCCAATAACCTCGCGACGATGGCCGATTTCGCCGATTGGGTGCGACGCGGCGGGGCGGTCGTGCTCGCTGCCTCGGCCGAGTTCGTCGAAAGCCCGGCGGCGCTTCCCGCCTTCGAGAGACGCTATGATTTCTCGCTTCCTCCGTCCTCCTTGCTCGTGCTGGCCGGCGGCGATACGGCCGTGACCCTGCGCGCGGCAGCGGAGGGAATTTCCGGCGTCAATGCCGCCATGGCCTATGCCACCGACGGCGCTTTGGCCGTGCTCGGCCTCGTGGCGCTGAGCGATCCCAGGCGGGCACAAATCATCTACGCGCCGGCGCCGGTGGTGCGCGCGGCGGTGCTCGAGCGCTATCCCATTATCCGCGACAGCCTCGCGCCGGTGTTCGCCGCGCTCGACACGACAAGCCTGCGCCGCCTCAACGCCAGAATCGCGGTCGATGGCGAGGTCGCGAGCGCGGTGGCCGCCGATTATCTCCGGTCCCGCGGCCGGCTGCGATAAGCCGGCGATGGTACGCAACCGCGTCCTCCTCGTGCTGCTGCTGGCGGGGCTGCTCGCCGTGCCGAGCCTCGCTTTCCTGACGCTGGCGCCCAACCGCCTCATCTCCGGCGCGCCGGTCGGCCTCGGCGCGATGCATCATGAGGGCGCGCTCGTCCTGCTCATGCCGGGCGTGCTGCTGGCGCTCGGCGTCTTTCTGCCGCAGCGTGCGGCGTTCCATGCCGTGACCGCAGCGGCGGCGGCGAGCTTTCTGCTGCTGCTGGTCCGGCTTGCCGGCAGCGAGGCCGCAGTGCTGGCGCAAACCGCGCCGCCCGTCGCGCGAATCTCGCCGGGCGGCGCCTTCTGGGTGCTACTGATCGCCGCCGCCTTGGCGCTGAGCAACGCCTTGCGCCGCCTCGCCGTGCCGGTTCCGGTTGGCGTGCTGTTGGGCGCCGCCATGCTCGGCGCGATGATCCTGCTGCTGCTCTCCGGCGCGCTCGACTCGCTGGCGATCTTGCGGGAATACGCGGCGCGGCGCGCGGCGTTCGCCGCCGCCATCCTGCGCCACGCGGCGATGGTCGCGCTTGCGCTGCTGCCGACCCTATTGCTGGGCGTGCCGCTCGGGGTACTGGCGCGACATCGGGCGGCGCTGGCAGCCTGGCTCTTCCCGCTGCTCAACGTCGTCCAGACGATTCCCTCGATCGCGCTCTTCGGCCTGCTGCTGGCGCCGCTGTCGGAACTGGCCGCGTTCTTTCCGGCGCTGGCGCGGCTCGGCATCGGCGGCGTCGGCATGCTCCCGGCGGTGATCGCGCTCATCCTCTACGCGCTGCTGCCGGTAACGCGCAATACGAGCGAAGGGCTCGCCGGCGTCTCGCCGGCGGCGCTCGAAGCGGGGCGCGGGTTCGGCATGACGCCGCGACAATTGCTCTGGCGCGTCGAGCTGCCGCTGGCGCTACCGGTGATTCTCTCGGGCCTGCGCATCGCCACCCTTCAGACGATCGGCCTCGCTGCGGTGGCGGCGCTGATCGGCGCCGGCGGGCTCGGCGCCATCATGTTCCAGGGCCTTTTCGCCGATGCGCTCGATCTCGTTCTGCTCGGCGTTCTGCCGATCATCGCGATGGCGCTCGCGGCCAACGCGCTGTTCGATCTCGGCCTCGCCCGTCTCCACCGGATGCCGCGATGATCGCGCTGGAGCATGTGACGAAGCGCTATGGCGCCGTAACCGTCGTCGAGGATCTGTCGCTTGCCGTCGCCGCCGGCGAGTTCTGCGTCATCATCGGTACTTCCGGCGCGGGCAAATCGACCGCGCTCAAGATGATCAACCGGCTCGTGTCACCGTCCGAGGGACGGGTGTGCGTCGACGGCGAGGACGTGAGCCTTCTGCCGCCGGCGGCGCTTCGCCGGCGCATCGGCTATGTCATCCAATCGATCGGTCTCTTTCCGCATTGGACGGTGACGCGCAACATCGGCGCCGTGCCGGAGCTGCTGGGCTGGTCCAAGGCGCGGATCCGCGCGCGCGCCGCCGAGCTGCTGGCCTTGCTGAAGCTCGCGCCGGACGCGTTTCTCGACCGCTACCCGCATGAGCTGTCCGTCGGCCAGCAGCAGCGCGTCGGCATCGCCCGCGCGCTGGCGGCGGATCAGGACATCCTGCTGATGGACGAGCCCTTCGGCGCGCTCGATCCCATCACGCGCGAGGGGCTGCAAGCGGAAATCGCCGAAATTCAGCGCTCGAGCCGCAAGACCGTCGTCTTCGTCACGCATGACATGGACGAGGCGCTGAAGCTCGGCTCGCGCATCGCCGTCATGGACCGGGGCCGCCTGGTGCAGGCGGCGCCGCCGCTCGAGCTTCTGACCGCGCCGGCGAGCGATTTCGTGCGCGACCTCGTCGGCCGCGACGATCTCGGCGTCAAGCTTCTTGGGCTTGGGACGGTGGCGAGCCGCCTGCGCGCCGGCGCATCGGTGCCGGGCGAGCCTATCGCCGCCGGTGCCAGCCTGCGCCAGGCGTTGTCGCGCATGGTGGCGGAAGGATGCGACCGGCTTGCCGTGGCCGATGCGGAAGGCCATCCGCTGGGCGCCGTTCATCTCGCGGATCTGCTGCGGCGATGAGCGCGCGGCTGCGCGATCCTCTGCTATGGACGAGCTTCGCGCTGGCGGGGCTGGTGCTGTTGCTGCCCCAGTCGAAGCCGCTCTTTGCCGCGCTTTTTCCGGATCTCGACCGCCCGCTCTTCGAGCTTGACGGCTTTGCCATGCTCCTTGCCGGCCATCTCCTGTTGGTCGGCGCCTCGAGCGGCGCCGCCATCCTGCTCGGGCTCGCCGCCGGGATTTTCGTCACGCGGCCCGCAGGGGTCGAATTCCGCGGTCCGGTGGAGACGATCGTCGCCATCGGCCAGACCTTTCCGCCCGTGGCGGTGCTGGCGGTGGCGGTGCCGGTGATCGGCTTCGGTTTCGATCCCGCCTTCATCGCCTTGCTGCTCTACGGCCTGTTGCCGATTGTCGAGACCACCATCGCCGGGGTTTCCGGCGTGCCGGCGGCGCTGCGCGAGGCGGCGCACGGCATGGGGATGAGCGAGGCGGCGATTCTGCGCAAGCTCGAGCTGCCGCTCGCCCTGCCGGTGATCCTCGCCGGCATCCGCACTTCGGTGATCATCAATGTCGGCACGGCGACGGTGGCATCCACGGTCGGCGCGCGGACGCTGGGCCTGCCGATCATCATCGGCCTCAACGGCGCCAACCTCGCCTATATCCTCCAGGGCGCCGTGCCGGTGGCGCTGCTGGCGATCGTGCTCGATCTCGCTTTCGCCCGGCTGCTGGCAAGCACGCGACCGTGGCGCTACTCCATGCCGAACAACTGATAGATGCGCCGCGTTTGCCGCCCGAAAGCCTCACCGGTCTTCATCTCGATCGTGCGGGGATAAGGCAGGTCGATCGGGAAGAAGGCGGCCATGCGCGCCGGCGCCGCCGTCAGCACCGCGCAATGCGAGCCCAGGAACACCGCCTCCTGGATGGAATGGGTGACGAAGACCACGGTCTTGCCGCTCCGCTCCCAGATGCGCAACATCTCGAGGTTCATCCGCTCGCGGGTGAGCGCGTCGAGCGCACCGAAGGGCTCGTCCATCAGCAGCAGCTTGGGATCGTGGATGAGGGCGCGGGCGATGGCGGCGCGCTGCTGCATGCCGCCCGACAGCTCCCGGGGATATTTGTCCTCGAAGCCTTCGAGCCCGACCATGGCAAGAAGCGCGCGCGCCCGCTCGCGCGATTCCGCCGGCGGCAGCTTCAGGATCTCCGCCGGCAGCAGCACGTTCTCGAGCACGGTGCGCCATTTCAGCAGCAGCGCCTGCTGGAACACCATGCCGACGTCGCGGCCGGGGTCGAAGCGGCTCTCCCCGCCGCCGATGCGCACCGTCCCGTCATCGGGCCGGTAGAGATCGGCGAGGATTTTCAGCACCGTCGTCTTGCCGCAGCCGGAGGGACCGACCAGCGACACCATGGCGCCTTCTTCGACGTCGAGCGTCACGTCCGAGACCGCCAGGAACTCGCGCCCGCCGGACCGGTAGACCTTGCGCACCTGGCGTAGGGCGATGAACGGCTCGCTCACGGCTCAGGCGAGCCAACGCGCGAGATTGGCGGAAACGAAGGCGTCGTCGGCGAGCTCGCCATGCGCGGCATAGACGCGGTCGATCTCCTCCTTCTGGCCCGGGCTCAGCCCTTCCTTGGGGTCGAGGCACCAGGTGCCGGCAAGCAGCCCTTGCCGGCGCAGCACCTCGTGACAGCCGGCGATGCAACCGCGGAAATTGTTGGCGACGTCGAAAAGGGCGCTGTTGCAATCGGTGATGCGGCTGTCGAGAGCGAGCAGCGCGGCATCGACCCGGCCGCTCCGCGCGGCGGCGTGGCAGCGCTCGAGCAAGGCGACGGCGCTCTTCACCCAGACCGACCAATGGCCGAGCAAGCCGCCGCGAAAGCGCACGGTCACCGGCTTGCCCTGGCACATGACCGTGAACGGCGTCACCAGGTCGAGCAGGATGTGATCGTCATTGCCGGTATAGAGCGCGACCCGCTCCTCGGCGCTGGCCTCGACCACGCCGCGGACGACGTTCAGCGTGCGATAGCGGTCGAAGGGCGCCACCTTGATGGCGAGCACATTGTCGAGCGCGGCGAATCGCGTCCAGAAATCAACGCCGAGCGGCCGCCCGCCCACCGCCTCCTGGAGGTAGAAGCCGACGAGCGGGATCTCGGTGGCGACGGCCGCGCAGTGGTCGATCAGCGCCTCGGTGTCGGCACCGGCCATCGCGGCGAGGCTCAGCAGCCCCGCGTGATAGCCGAGTTCCACGGCAAGCTGCGCCTCGGCGAGCGCCTGATCGGTGCGGCCGCAGAGCCCGGCGATCATCGCTACCGGCCGATGCGCCCAGCCCGAGACGGCGGCGGCGGCGGTCTCCAGCACCGGCTGATAAAGCCCGGCCTCGCGGATGGCGAATTGCGTCGCGTGCACGCCGACCGCGATACCGCCCGCGCCGGCGTCGAGGTAATAGCGGGTGAGCGCGCGCTGGCGGCGTGCGTCGAAGCGGCGCTCGGCATCGAGCGCCAGCGGATGCGCGGGGATCACCGCGCCTGCGCGCAGGATGTCCAGAATGGCGGCCGGCAAGTTGCGGCGATGGAGCGGCATCTTCCGGCTCCTCTATCCGAATTCGGGGCCGGCGGCGCAGACGAGGCGCGCGGCGTCGCCGGGCAGCGTGTTGCGGCCGAGCGCCATGCGGCGGAAGGGCCGTTGGCGGCGGAAGCCGCGGGTTTCGAGCAGCGGCGCGAGGCTCTTCCAGGGATCCATCAGATCGAGAAAAACCGGGCCATTGGCGCCGGCAATGGCCTCGGCCAAAAGGTCGCCCGCGATCTCCGCCGAGACGGCGGTCAGCGGGCCGAGCTGGGTGGCGCGTTGGCCGGGCCGCAGCACGAGGAAGCCGTCGCCATGGCCGAGCGCCAAAGCGCCCGGACGCGACAGGAAATCGCGGAGCAGGAAATGGCGCCGCGCGCCGAAGGCGGCGTGGTCGGCGGCAATGAGCAGGTCGGCTGCATCCGGCGCCATCGGTGTTATCCCTGTTCCGGCCGGCTTCGCGCCGCCCTGGCCTTCCCATCGCTCCATGCCGCCGAGAGCGACGAAGCCGAGCCGGCGGTAGACTTCGGCGCCCTCGGGCGTGGCGTCGAGCAGCGCAGCGCGCCCCTGCTGCCGCAGCGTCTCGACGCACGCACCCATGAGGCGGCGCGCCAGACCGCGCCGGCGCCAATCGGCCGCGACGATCACCATCGAGATCCAGCCGAAGCCGTCCTCATAGGGAAGGGCGGCGGCGGTCGCCACGAGGCGGTGGCGCGCATCGAAAAGGCCGAAAGCGTGACCGCGGGCGATGAAAAACGCCCAATCGGCCGCGGTCTGGTTCCATCCGACGGCGGTCGAGAGCGCGAGCGCGCCGGCGATGTCGTCCGCGGCGAGGCCGGCCTGGCGGAGGCTCTCAATATCGTCCATCGCGCGCCTCGAATCTGGTCGGCTTGCCGAGGCTGGGCCCGCCGCGCGCCACCCAATCGGCGACCCAGTCGATCATCCGCTCCACTGGCACCAGCGGCCGGCCGAAGAGGCGCTGCGCCTGCGTCGTGTTGGTGAGCCAGGCAGTCGGCGCTTCCGTTCCGGCGAGCACCGGCGCCCGCCCGAGACGCTCGCCGAAGGTCCGGGCAAGGGCGCGCACCGAGAGCGTCTCGGGCCCGCTGACATTGATCGCGCTGGTCGGCATGGTGCAGTGCTTGAGGCAGCGCAGCGCCTGGGCGCAGGCATCGCCTTGCCAGATCACGTTGACATGTCCCGTCGCGAGGTCGATGGGCGCGCCGTCCTGCACTTTGCGGGCGATGTCGTAAAGGACGCCGTAGCGAAGCTCGACGGCGTAGTTCAGCCGGAAGAGCCGGCCGGGCGTGCCGAAGGCCTGCGAGAAGTATTCGAACAAGCGTTCGCGGCCGACGCAGGAGATGGCGTATTCGCCGGGCGGGTCGAGCGGCGTCGTCTCGCGCGAGCCGCCGCCAGCGACATCGGCGAAAGGATAGACGCAGCCGGTGGAGAAGGCCACGATGCGCGCGTCGCGGAAGCTTTCCGCCACGATTGCCGGCACATGCACGTTCATTGCCCAGGTGAGCGGCAGATCGCCCTCGGCGCCGAATTTGCGCCCGGCCATGAAGACGACATTGGCAAGGCGCGGCAACCGCTCGACCGCGCCGCGATCGAGCAGATCGCAGGCGATGGTCTCGATGCCATGTTGCTCAAGCGCCTGGCGCAGGCCGGGCTCGCTGAAGCGCGCGACTGCGACGATGCGTTTCTTGGGTGCGGCTCGGCGCGCCAGCCGTGCCAGGGTCGGTCCCATCTTGCCGCCGGCGCCAAGCACGAGGATGTCGCCTGTGACGGCGGCAAGGTCGTCGACAAGCGCCCGGCTCGGCCGCGACAGCAGCTCGTCGAGCGCCGCCACGTCGTCGATGCGAACCGGCAGGGCGGTGGGGTCGAGCAGCAAGGTCGCGTCGCTCACGCCCTGCTACTCCAGCCGCGCGTCGCCGGGAATGCACAGCCGCTCCAGCAGCAGGGCGAGAAGATAAAGGCCGACGCCGAGCGCGGTGAGCAGGATCACCGCCATGAACATCGCCGCGGTGTCGAGCGCGCTTTGCACCTGGATCATGAGATAGCCGAGGCCGCGGTCCGAGGCGATGAACTCGCCGACCACCGCGCCCGCCACCGCCAGGATCGCCGCGACCTTCATGCCGGAGAAGAGATAAGGCAGGGCGCCCGGCAACTGAATCTTGGCGAAGATCTGCCAGCGCGAACCCTTGAGCGCGCGCACGAGGTCGAGGAGGTCGGGCTCGACCTCGCGCAAGCCCCGCGCGGTGGTCAGCAGGATCGGGAAAAGGCAGAGGCTGAAGGTGATGAGGATGTTGGAGACCGGGCCGTAGCTCAGCCAGACGATGATCAGGGGCCCGAGCGCCACTTTCGGGATCATGTTGAGCGTGACGAAGAGCGGGAAGAGCAGAAGCGTGAGCAGCCGCGACCAGGAGAAGAGCAGCGCCAGCGCCACGCCGAGCACCACGGCAAGGGCGAAGCCGCCGAAAATCTCGGCGGCGGTGATCGCCGTATTGTCCGCCCAGCGGTAGTTCGTCTGCGCGAGCGTGCGCAGCATGGCGAGCGGCGAGGGCAGGATGAACGGCCGGATGGCGAAGGCGTCGACCGCCAATTGCCAGAGGATCAGGAGCGCGACATGGACGGCGACGACCGCGGCGTAGCGCGGCCATGCGCCGGCCCCGCTCTCGCCGACAAGGGTGGCCGGCGCCGGGGATGGGCGCGCCTCATCCATGGGGCGCCCGCTCCGGGCGCAGCGCCGCCATGACGAAGTCGATGACGTGGCGGCGCCGCGCGGCGATCGCGCGCGGCCCGCCGAGGTCGCGGCCGAAGATCGCCGAGAGCGTGCGGTTGTTCGAAAAGTAGAAATAGGCGAGCGCGGCGATCGAAACATAAAGCTGGAGCGGATCCATGTTGCCGCGCAGGACGCCTTGCTCGGCACCCCGGCGCAGGGTCTTGCGGATAAGCACGATGAGCGGCGAGTGCATCTCGTGCATGAGCCGCGAGGCGGCAAGATGCCGCGCGCCATGGCCGTTCTCGTCGTTGAGGAGGGCGATGAAATCGGGATGGGCTGCGAGGTAGTCGAAGGAGAAGCCGATCAGCTTCGCCATCGCCTCGGCGGGCGGCAGGTCGCCGAGCGACAAGGCGCGCTCCTGCGCGCGGATCTCGCCATAGACGCGCTCGAGCACCGCCCGGTAGAGCTCGTCCTTGCTGCCGAAATAATGATAGACGAGCTGCTTGTTGAGTCCGGCCTGACGGGCGATCGCCTCGACCCGTGCGCCCATCAACCCCTTGGCGGCGAACTCGGCGCGCGCCGCCTCGAGCAGCAGCCGGCGGGAAGCGTCGGCGTCGCGCCGGACCGGCCGCGCCGTCTCGAGGCGAGCGTCCAAAAGCGGGCTCTCCTAATCAACCATCCGGTTGTTTGATTATTGACGAGACCGGCGGGTTGCGCAATGCTTTCGGGGCGTGAGGGCAGGGCTATCGCAGATAAGGCGCATGAAGCTCACCACCGAGGCACGGAGGTCACGGAGAGGAGCTGAGAATTGGGCGCGCAAAGCGCACCATTTCTGACTTTCTCCGTGCCCTCCATACCTCCCTGGTGAATCTTCCTCCAGCAGTGCAGCGACACGTGCGATTGTAATGGGCGCGAGGGGAGGGGAGGATGAGGAAAGCCGCGAGCCTGGCCGCCGCGGCGCTGGCAGCCGGTCTCTTGCTGCCGCGCATGGCGGCGGCGAATGAGAGCCTGACCCTGGTGCTCAACTGGGTCCCGACGGCGGACCATTCGCCCTATTACTATGCGCGGCAGCAGGGTTTGTATGCGAAGGCCGGCATCGATCTTGCCATCGAGACCGGCAAGGGCTCGGGCATCACCTCGCAGCGCGTCGGCGCCGGCACCGCCGATATCGGCATCGCCGACCTCGCCACCGCGCTGGTCGCGAGAAGCAAGGGCGCCGATCTCGTCGCGGTGATGAACGTCTATGCCAACTCGGCGCAGGGCTTCTATTGGCTCAAGAGCAGCGGCATCGCCGGACCCAAGGATTTCCCCGGCCACAAGATCGGCAACCCGCCGGGCGATGCCGCGCGCGTCATGTGGCCGGCCTTCGCCAAGGCGGTCGGCATCGACCCCGACTCCGTCACCTGGGTCAACATCGCGCCGCAGGCCAAGATCCCGTCGCTCAAGAGCCATGCGGTCGACGTCATCAGCGATTTCTACAACGAGCACGATCTCAAATTGCGCGAGTTTGGCGAGGATCTGGGCTTCCTCGCCTGGCGCGACATCGGCGTCAATCCCTACGGCAATTCGGTGATCGTCAACGGCGATTTCCTCAGGCGCCATCGCGCGGTCGTCAAGAGCTTCGTCGAAGTGTCGCAGCGCGCCTTTGCCGCCTGCGTCGCGGCGGTGGATCCCTGCCTCAAGGCGCTCTTCGCCGAAGTGAGCGGGCTCGACGAGCGCGTGCAGCACGATCAGTGGAACCGCATCAAGGAGCTGATGCGCGATCCCTATACCACCACCATTGCGCTCGGCTGGCTGGACGCCAAGCGGATGCAAGGCGACTATGATCTCGTGAAGACCTATTTCGGCCTGGAAAAACCCTTCGACGTCGAGGAGGCCTTTACCGACGCCTTCCTCGATACCTCGATCAAGATGTCGACGCCATAGCGATTGACGCTCCGGGGCCGTGTTGGGGCTAACCGCTCGCCTTTTGCCGCAATTGTTCCGTCAGCGCCGAGACTTGGCCGCCATGCTGCTCAATCACCGTCCCGAATTCCTCGCGGTAGGTTACGGCCTGGCTGATGCCTTCGATGCTGACATCGGTGATCTTGAAGCCGTCGCCGGCCTTGGCCACCTGCCAGATGACCTTGGCCGGCGCCTCGCCGCTCGAGCGCTCGATTTCGGTCGTGACCATGGTCGTGTTTCCCTCTTGGCGCTGGCCCGTGACCTTGAACTGGGCGCCGCCATATTGGCGGAAGCGCGTCGCATAGACCTGCACCATGTAATCCTCGAAGGCCTCGACGAATTGCCGCCGCTCGGCATCGCTCGCGCTGCGCCAATAGCGGCCGAGGACGAATTGGGCGATGCGCGGCGTGTCGAAATCGCGCTCGGCGATGACGCGCAGGCGCTGCTTGAAAGCGTCTTGCGAGAGGCCCTTGTCGCGCGCCAGGCTCAGCACGGCATCGGCGGTCGCGGCGATGAAGCCACCGGCGTCGTCCGCCGCCGCCGCCAGCGGCGCCGCTGCGAGCGCGAGCGCGAAGCCGAGGATGGATAGCAAGCTGCCGAGGCGCATGGTTGGGACCCCTATCAATAGGCGGTTCAGCATCTCCACCAGCCTGTCGACGCCCTGGCGTGTCGAAACCGCCGGGAATCGCATTCAACCTCGCCGGTGGGCTCGCGGTGCCGAGGAGACAAACGTCGGCGACGGCCAATAGTTCCCGTGCAAGGCCGGCAAGCGCCTGTCCCGGCGGCGGCCGGTCGATCTCCGCCGCTCAGGACGCCGTCTGCATCGGCTGATGTCATGCGGCGAAGCCGCGTCCGGCCTCCGCCAGGCGCCGCAGCAGCGGCGCCGGCTCGAGCCTGGGTTCGCTGAAACGCCGGGCGAACTCGGCAAGTCTGGCCGCGATCTTGTCGAGGCCGATGTCGTCGGCGTAATACATGGGGCCGCCGCGGTAGATCGGCCAGCCATAGCCATAGATCCAAATGACGTCGATGTCGCCCGGCCTTAGCGCGATGCCCTCGTCGAGGATCTTGGCGCCTTCATTGATCATGGGATAGATCAGCCGCTCCAGCATCTCCGTCTCGGAGATCGGCTTGCGCTCGACGCCGAGCGCCTTCGACACATCGACGATGATGCGCTCGACGGCGGGATCGGGGATCGGCGCGCGGCTGCCGGGCTCATAATGGTAATAGCCGGCGTTGGTCTTCTGGCCATATCGTCCCGCCTCATAGAGCGCATCGGCGATCGGCGCCTTGGTGCCGCGCGCCTGGCGCACGCGCCAGCTCACATCGACGCCGGCGAGATCGCTCATGGCGAAAGGTCCCATGGGGAAGCCGAAATCGGTTATTACCTTGTCGACCTGATGCGGCAGCGCCCCTTCGATCAGCAGCCGCTCGGATTGGCGGCCGCGCTGCGCCAGCATGCGGTTGCCGACGAAGCCGTCGCAGACGCCGACCAGCACCGGCACCTTGCGGATGGTCTTGGCGAGCGCCATGGCGGCGGCGATCACCGGCTTCGCGGTGACCTCGCCGCGGACGATCTCAAGGAGCCGCATGACATTGGCGGGGCTGAAGAAATGCAGGCCGATGACGCTCTCGGGCCGCTTCGTAGCGCGGGCGATGACGTTGATATCGAGCGTCGAGGTGTTGGTCGCGAGGATGGCGTCCGCCTTGGCGATTCGGTCGAGCGTGGCGAAAACGTCCTTCTTGAGCGCCATGTCCTCGAACACCGCCTCGACCACGAGATCGGCGTCGGCGATGTCTTCATAGGACACCGATCCCTTGATCAGTGCCATGCGCTTGTCGATATCCTCCGTCGCCATGCCGCCGCGGCCGGCGCTGATCTCGTAATTCTTGCGCACCACGCCGAGGCCGTGGTCGAGTGCCGCCGTGTTGGCCTCGACGACCGTCACGGGAATGCCGACATTGGCGAAGTTCATGGCGATGCCGCCGCCCATCGTGCCGGCGCCGATCACCGCCGCCTTGCGGATCGGCTTCACCGGCGTCGTCGCGGGAACATCGGGGATCTTGTTGGCCTCGCGCTCGGCAAAGAAGAAATAACGCTGCGCCTTCGATTGCGCGCCGCCCAGCAGCTTGGCGAAGAGCTCGCGCTCGCGCTGCAGCCCCTGCTCGAAGGGCAGGGTCGTCGCGGCCTCGACCGCGTCGACGCAGGCTTGCGGCGCCTCCAGGCCGCGTTTGCGCCGGGCAAGCGCGCTGCGATAATTCTTGAAGAAGTCGGGCTCGGTCGCGGCGAGCTTGTCGTTCATATCGCGAATGCGTTTCAGTGGCAGCCTGTCGCGCACGGCCTTTTCCGCGAAGGCCAGCGCCGCGGCGCGCAAATCGCCGCCGGCGATGCTATCGACGAGACCGGTCTCATGCGCCTGCTTGGCGCCGACCGGCTCGCCGCCGGCGATCATGTCGAGCGCCAATCCCACCCCCACCACGCGCGGCAGACGCTGCGTGCCGCCGGCGCCGGGCAGGATGCCGAGCTTCACTTCCGGCAGGCCAAGGCGCGCATCGGCGACGGCGACGCGGTAGTGGCAGGCCAGCGCCAGTTCGAGCCCGCCGCCGAGCGCGGTGCCGTGGATCGCGGCGATCACCGGCTTGGGACTGCGCTCGATCGTGTCGATCACCGCGACAAGCCCCGGTTCCATCATCGGCTTGCCGAACTCGGTGATGTCGGCACCGGCGACAAAGGTGCGTCCGGCGCAGATCAGCACGACCGCGGCCACGGACGGCTCGGCGAGCGCCGCCTCGAGGCGGGATTTGATGCCCGCGCGCACGGCGTGGCTCAGCGCGTTCACCGGCGGGCTGTCGACGGTGATCACGGCGATGGCGCCTTCGCGCTCGCTGCTGACCACTTGGCTTGGCTCGGACATGGGTTCCTCCTCGATTCCACGGCTGCGCCCGCTGCCGAGAGGCAGGGGAGGTCAAGTCATGCGAAGTTGGACCGATTCGTCAATATAGAAGGCTTCCGGCCCTTCACTACCGAAGTTCTGGGCCTCGCGCGCCGAAACCGCGCGGCCAAAAATGCCGGACAGCACCCGTGCCACGTCGTGCCAGGTGCAGGCGGAGCCGACGAGGGCGCCCTTGAGATAGACGGCCTTCTCTTTCATCGCGCGCGCATCCCCGGCAAGCGAGCCTCCCTGGCTCGCGCGTTTTCTTGATGGTGCCGCAGGCAGCGAGGCGCGGCAACCCTTGGATGGAGCCGGCGTTAACCATCCTTCCGGGCGAAGGCGACGATGCCTGGCCGTCCAGGGACCGTCGGCGACGCTCGCCGCCCTGGCCGGGAGCGAGCGTCGCCGAGGTTTCCAATGCGCCGTTACGACTGATCGCGCCGAACGCGACCGGCCCCGCGCCGATTTAGTGGAAGATGGTGAGGGGGCGGATAAGGATAGTGCCGCTCTTCAGCGCGTTTTGGATCAGCCCGGTGGTCTGGACGTTGAGGATCTGCTGCGTCTGGAGCGTCGTGTTCGGCGTCGTATTTTGGATCACGGTAACGATCCCCGAATTGGTCAGCGTGGTCGTCACGTTCGTTGCCCCTGACCCGATGGTCGAACTGACGGGGCCGGTGTTGATGTTGCCGTTCAAGCTGACGGTGAGCGGCGTGGCGGGATCGAGTTGGCCGGTGGTCGAGTTTTTGTTGCTGATGGTGAAACTCGCCACGATGCCGTGGTGCCCTTGCGGCACGCCGTCGAGCGTTTCTTTCGACTTAAATGAGACGTCGATGCCGAAATTCACTGTTTCGCCGCTGCTGAAACTGAAACCGCCACGCATGGTGTCCAGCCGGGCATCGGCAACCTGCACCGCGTCGCCGAAGGGATCGTCGGACGCGCTGTTGGCGCTCGCCGTTTCGCCGGCGGGAAGCAGCATGACGAGTGCGGCTGCTGCCGCCGGCAGCAGTCGAGAGACGTTCGCTGTGTGGTTCGCCATGGGCTTTTCCTCAGACTTCAAAAGTTGTTACGACCAGGCGTCATCAGCAGCGTGTTTGCCAAGCTCCAGCCGGCGTTCACCGCCGACAGCGGCGCGCTTGAAACGGACGCCCAGTCCTCAGTGCTGTTGAATTCTTTCTTCGCCTCGTTGGTGTGGCCGACGATGACGAAGAATATGCCGTTCCACATACTTGTGAATTCCGCGCGAGACACGAACTTCGCACCCAATGCGGGATCCCCGAGCAGCACTGAGTCGCCGCGTATCCCTTTGAGCACGACGAAATGCAAATAGCCCTTGGTCTTGATTAGCACGATGCCGGGAACGCCGACCTCGGCAATCTTATCGAGGCCGACTTGGTAGCCTTCGGCCCGGAAGCCGATGGAAGCGAGATACCGCTTCATGTCGAGCAGCGAGAAGCCTTCTTTTTTGATCTTTTCCTGTTCCCCGACCTCGAACATGGCCTTCAACACGGACGTCTCGAGAATGGGATGGCCGTAGTGATAGGTGAGGAGGGTCGCGACGGCGGCCGAGCCGCAACTGAAGTCATAGGCCTGATGCACGACGCGCAGGAAGTGTATTTCCTTGAGCGACGTCACATGCACGTTGAAGGTCGTGTCGGCGCTCTCGACCGGTATGTCGCCGGCGATCGACGGCGCCGCCGCGCCCAGCGCACACCCGGCGACAACACCAATGCTGAGGATGTGGCGCTTCAGACCCATGGCCCTTTTCCCGCTAGCAAATCGCTATCCCACCCGCCGAGCCCGTCAGTGGATGCTGACGTTCACCACCGTCGAATTCTGCAGGATCATGTTCGCGCCGGTGTTCTGGATCACCGTTATAATCCCGGCCGCGTTTTGGAAGGCGTTGCCGGTGATCGACGCCGTGCCGTTGATGATGCAATAATCGCAGCTATTGCCGGTGTTGACGGCGCTCTCCGATATCGCGGAGCCGCCCCGCATCTCGGACATTTTCTGCTCCGACAGCGCGACCTTGCCGAACAGCGGATCGGCGCCGCCAGCCTCCGCCGCTTGCGTCGACACCGCGATGAGACAAAGCATCGCCGCTACCGTCACTCCGATCGAGTGCTTCACGTTCCGATCCTCCCGGCTGCCCCGTCTATCGCGAGGGAATCGTCAAAAAAGATCCGGTGGGGTAGCACAGCCACCCCACCGGAACCGCGTACTTACCTCGAGCTGCCGACGATCGCGCCGACCGCCAGGCTCTGTTGCACCGAGCTGTTCACGCTCGCGTTCTGGAGCACGTTGAACGCGCCCTTGGCGTCCTGGAAGGTGAAGTTCTCCAGGTTGTTGGCGCTATGCCAACCGCCGATGCCGACGCCCGTCGCGCAGTTGCCGGTCACGGCAGAGCCGAGATCGGAGACCGCAACGGCCGTCGCCTTGGAGAAGGTCGGCGGATCGACGATGGCGGCAACCGCCAGGTCCTGCTGCACGGCGCTGTTGATGCTCTGGTTCTGCATCACGTTGAACGCACCTTCGGCCTTCTGGAAGGTGTAGCTGCTCATCGTGTTCTCTTCGTCGACCGCACTCAGGAACGCATGGTTGAAGAAAGCACCCGACCAGCCGCCGGCGAAGGCGAGCGCCGTCTCGTCGGACGCGCTGCCGATGATCGCCGCGACCGCCAGGCTCTGCGACACGCTGCTGTTGATGCTCTCGTTCTGAGCGACGTTGAACGCGCCAGCGGCGTTCTGGAAGGAGTAGTCGCTGATCTGGTTGTCGCCGGCGACGTCGGTGAAGGCTGCCGTGTTAAAGCCGACGAAGCTGTCGGAGCCCGCGGCGGCCAGGCTGGTGGCTTTGGTCTTGTCATGGTGGCCGGGATCCTCCCAGGCCATCGCACTACCGGTGACGGCCAGCATGAGCGCCAGGGCCGACACGGTCCCGTACATAATCTTGTTCATAGGTTCCTCCGAGTGAAAAAATGAGACCTTCAAGTCGGCCGATGGAGCGGCCAGGTGACACTCACGCTGCCCCCGCATCGGCAGAACCTTCTCTGCAATGGACGTGCCAGATTGGGCCGGCGTCTTAATCTTCCATTAAGCTCTTGAGAATACGATGACATGTTTCCCCAAGACCCGGCCGCCGGCGGAGCCGTTGTCGCATGCGCATGCGCATGCGTGTAACAGCTTGTCACAATGTTACGTAAAATGTTGCATAAATTTGCGCGGTATTTGCCGCTTGGCAGAAATCCTGGCCGGCGTTATAGTTAACGGAATTCGTTAGGCTTTTTGGGGGTGCCGGCCTGTCTCGAATCGCGCAGGCGGGTTGGTTGGTACGAGTTTTGCTCGTCATATGGTTGAACCATGCGACTTGAGGGACGGAGTCGTGGGGAGCCATTCATGCGCGCGACGAAACGGTTGATGACTGCAGGGCATCGCGGGCGGCGCGTGTCGCGCGCAGCGGGCCTGCTTGGGGTTGGGGCGGTTCTCTCCTTCCTCGTGGTCGGCCGCGCCGCCGCCAACGAGCAGCTCGCGGCAAACGAGCCGGCGCAGAGCTGCGGTACCTTCTGCGCGCCGCTTTCGGTGGGGCAACTTGACAAGGAGCGGGCGCAAGGCCTGGACAATACCGTCGGCGTCATCCTTTGGGATGAATTGCAACGCAGGCAATCCCCCCCGCCGCCGCCCACGAGCAACGCTTCCGGCGGTTCCGACTCGAGCATGGTTACCCGCACGACGGCAATCGGCGTGACGGTGATCCTTGTCGGATCTGGCCCGCACTGAGGCGCCAAGCAAGGCGCTTTAAGGATCTCACGAACAGAGTTCAAAAGCCGCGCATGCGCGGGCCAAGGTAATGGTCGGTTAACCATAGGCTAAGATTGACTTCGGCGCCGATGCGTGAGAACAATCGAGCCTAGCTGGTGCGTCGTCAGCTCCTCGGCTTGCGGCGAAAGAAAATTACTGTACGCCGCCGAAAGAGCAGGACGCGACTACAGGGGTGGCCCGTTGGCAGTGCTTCACGCCGGCAATCGGATTGCCAGAGAGCGGAAGAACGAGAGCTCCGACGGGGCAATCGTCGTTCCGACGGCGGCGGTGTCACGTGCGGCCGCGCCGGTCTCGCCCGTGGTCGGCATTTCCACCGCCGGCAATCTCTACGAGCAGCTTCGCGCGCTGAGCCGGGACGAGCTCTGCGAGCTGGTTGCCGCGATCGCCGCCCGCCAGCATGAGGACATCAACCGGCTGATCGACGACGCGCTGCACTGCGCTCTCAGCCAGCCAGCTTGCGCCACTGGCGACGAGCCGGAGCCCTATATGGTTGGCGCCAGCGCCGCCATGCATCGCATCTTCGTCGCCATCCGCAAATTCGCCGCCACCAACGCCCCGCTGCTGATCACCGGCGAGAGCGGCACCGGAAAGGAGTTGGCGGCGCAAGCGGTCCATGAGCGCTCCGCCTACGCGAAAGGTCCGTTCGTCGCCATCAATTGCGCGGCGTTGCCGCCGACGCTGATCGCCGCCGAGCTCTTCGGTTACGAGAAGGGCGCCTTCACCGGCGCGACGCAGCGGCGTATCGGGCGCCTCGAATCAGCGAACGGCGGAACGATTTTTCTCGACGAAATCGGCGATCTCCCGCTCGATCAGCAGGCGCATCTCTTGCGCTTCCTGCAGGAGCGCACGATCGACCGCGTCGGCGGCACCCGGCCGATCAGGGTCGACGCGCGGGTGATCGTCGCCACCAATGTCGATTTGCGCCAGGCGGTTCAGGCGAAGCGCTTCCGCGAGGATCTGTTCTACCGGCTGAACGTGCTCACTTTGCATCTGCCGGCCCTGCGCGAGCGCGGCCACGACATCGATCTGCTGGCGACCTTCTTCCTTCGGAAATTTGCCGACGAGCACGAGCGCATCATCGCCGGCTTCAGCGACGAGGCGTGGGAGGTGGTCCGCCGCCATCGCTGGCCCGGCAACGTGCGCGAGCTGATCGGCCGCATCCGCCGCGCCGTGGTGATGGCGGAGAAGCCTTGGATCCTCCCCCAGGACCTCGGCTTCGAGGATGGCTGGGACGCCGAGGAAACCGCTGGCAATCCGCCGCCGGAGCAAACCCCCGCCGCCGACCGGCCCGTCCGTCGTCGAGGCATCGATGCGGCCAGCCTGCGCGCGGCGCTGGCCGCGCATGGCGGGAACGTGACGGATACGGCGCAGGCTCTCTCGATCTCGCGAATGACCGTTTACCGCCTGGCGCGGCGATTCGGCATTCGCTGAGCCGGCGTCGTTCGGCTTCCCGGGGCGCCCGCGGAAGTTTTACGCCCGATTGTTTGTTGCAAAAAAATCACAGTGATTGAGCGGCCTTATGTCGCCATCAAAAACAATGGTGGAAGGCGCCGAGATACGGTAAATTCCGGCCATTCTGCTGGGGCGGGCAATCCCGTTATGCGTGGCATCAGGGTGATTTCGTAATGCACAAGCACGTGCTGGGGGCGCTGGCGGCGGTCATGGTATCGCTCGCCGGGGGGCCGGCCTGGACGCAACAGGCGGCGCAGGATCAGGATAATACCAGTGGGCTCGCCGACAGCATCGCCTCGCAGAAGGCGAGGCTCGACCGGCAAGATCAGTTGCTGCGTCAGCAGATGCAGCAGCTCCTGCAGCAGCAGCAGGCGCTGCAGAGTCAGCAGCAGCAGATCGACGCCTTGCAATCGCAATTGGGGATCGTGAGGCCGCCGCCGGTGGTGGTGAAGCCAGCCGCCGTTCCGGTGCTGTTGAGTCCGAGCGAGCTTGGCTCGCTGCGCGGAACCGGACAGGCAGCGGACGCTCAGAACGACCAGGCGGTGGGAACGCCGCCGGCGCCGCCGGAAAAGGCGCCGGAAGTGAATTTGCTGTCCGACCGCGGCGGCGTGCTGACCAAGCAGGGCGCGTTCGTCTATGAGCCGACCATCGATTTCGCCCACACCACCAGCAATACGGCGGTGATTTCGGGTTTCACGATCATTCCCGCCTTGACGATCGGCGAGATCGACATCAGCAAGCAAGTCCTGGATGTCTATCAGGAGGTGAACACGTTCCGCTATGGCGTGACCAACCACCTGGAGCTGGAAGCCCGCGTCCCCTATGTCTACGGCACCGAGGCGACGACGCAGCGCCCTCTCGCGCAGCAAGCCCAGGCCGTCACGCAGTTCAATACGACCGGCAACAGCCTCGGCGACATCGAGGCGGCCGTCCATTATCAGGTCAACGATGGCTTGAACGGATGGCCCTACTTCATCGGCAATATTCGCTTCAAGACGACCACCGGAACGGATCCGTTTTCGATCCCGCTCAATAACGTTTCCGGACTCCCGGCTAAGGTGGCGACCGGCTCCGGCTTTTATGCCGCCGAGCCGAGCGTCACCATCATCTATCCGAGCGATCCAGCCGTGCTTTTCGCCAACATCGGCTATATCGTCAACATTCCTGAGACGAAAAGCCTGGCGGCGATCGGCGGAACCGGAAGCGCATCGGTCGATCCGCGCAGCGGGCCGCATTTGTCCGTTGGACTGGGGTTCGGCATCAACGAGGCTTCGTCCTTCAGCCTCGGTTTCGATTATGAGAGTTTTCCGGCCGAACTCATCGGTGGAGCTTCGCAACCCGGGACCGCGCTGGCGGTCGGCTCCGTGCTCATTGGCTATAGCTACAAGCTCAACGATCGCATTTCGTTCAACCTGACCACCGGCATCGGCACCACGGCGGATGCGCCGAACACGCATGTGATTCTGCGCGTGCCGATCCAGTTCCAGGTGTTTGGCGACAAGTAAGCGCGCGAGAGCGAGAAAGCCGCGGACCGTCCGGCAACGCTCGTTCGCGCTACGCGCGCTCCTTGCGGCGCGGACGGCGCGGCGGGCGATCATCCCGGGAGATCATACGTCGCCGCGCTTGGCGCGAACGCGCCGCCTCAGGCCATAACGTTCTTGCAACCGTTCGCGCGCCTGTTCATCATGGATGCAACGAAGCCCCTGGGAGCAACTTGCTATGGTCCTTAGTCGGAGAGCCGCTTTCGTCCTTGCTGTCTTGATCGTCGCCGCGATCTTGGCCCCGGTGGGATCCGCCCTCGCCGATTATATGACCGGCGAGCATTACATGAAGTTGAAGCCTGCTTACCAGTTGGGCTATGCGGTCGGCGCAATTGATATGCTCACGGAATTGCAGAGTTCAGGATCGCTCCAGGCCGGCCCGTTGAATGATGCGGTCGCCAAGATTGCTCGATGCCTTGTCGACAACAAGGTCACGCAGCCCAAGGTCGCCGCTGCATACGTGACGTACCTCGAGGCCAACCCGAAGAGCAAAGCGGAGCCGGCCGCTCTCGGCGTATTCGAGGCGCTGAAGGCCGGCTGCAAGATCTGAAACGGAAGGGCCGGGCGATTCGGCCCGAGAGCCTCGAAGGTCAGGGTGCCTCGTCGCGTCGACGCCGGATTTCTTCACCGCAGGCGAAGCGCCTGAGGCGTCGGGTCGGGTGGCGGAGCGGTGCCACCGCGGAAGACGGTCGGCGCGCCCTGCGGCATGTTTTGCACGGCTTCGTTTCTCGCATTTCCCGGCATGGCCGGGGCCGGATTGGCGGCTGCGCTCGGGCTCGCGTTTTCCGGTGCGTTTGAACCCGCACTTGCCAAGCCGCTTGCGGTCGGCTCGTGCGGCAATTCATAGGTGACCGAACCGGCGGACGAGCCTCCCGAGGTGGCAAGGAACGCGCCCACGGCGTCGACTTCCTGCGCCACGTGGACGCAGGCCATGCCCTTGTCGCGCAACGTGCAGAGCGAAACCTGTCCGGTCCGTTGGTCCAGGCGCCAGACGCCTGCGCCGCCCGGCGCTTCCACCATCGCATATCGGTTCTGATCGGCGGCTCCCTGCCGATGCGTTGCGGCGAAGTGGTCGGCGGCGACCACGGCCGCAGCGGCGAACGCGAACGAACCCAGAACGATTGCCCAAGGTAAATCCATGACGCGTCCCCCGGTTAAGCGCACGCTGGCGCGGCATTGCGCTGCCAAGCCGGCGAGAGATTTGCGGCAATCGCTCCCGGCCGCGGGCGGTCCGGCCGACAATTACCCGTTTTTCTCTCTCGTCGCTCGAAAGCATCCCCCATCTGATCCGACATCCTTTGAATCGAAGCCGCGAATTCCACCGATCATTGAAATACTAGCATAAAAATTAACCATAGTATTTGGGATTGTCAGTCCGATCTCCTGCGTAACAGGTCAGAAACTTTTGGCGACTAGGGTCCGGCCATGAATACAGTCGTCGGGCCTTTAAGAAATGCAACCGGAAGACGCTCGGATATTGCGCAGCATGGCGATTGACTATCGGCGGCAAGCGGAGAAGGCGACGGATCTCGGCGTCCGCCGTCATCTGCTCGCGATGGCGACTTACTGCGAGGAACTGGCGACCGCCATCGACAACCGATTGAAGAAATCGACCAAATAGCCCACGGCGCCCGGGCGGGGCGGGGCCGACGCCGCCGAACGCGAAACAGACTGCTTGCCAGCGCCGGGAACACCGGTGACACTGCTGCCCAGGCGGCAGGAGGGAAGCGTCAATGCGAGGCGCGGCGTTTTTGGGATGTCTTTGGCTCTTGTCTGCCTGTGCCGCAGGCCCCGGCCCGCTCGTCCAGTCATGCGAAGAATGGGGGCTTGTCCCGGGCACGCCGGCATACCAGAGATGCCTCAATGCCAAGCAGGGCCGCGAGAACGCGGGCGCGAGATCGGCTGTCGATACGATACGGTCCGTCGACGTCATCAACTCGGCGCGGTAGCCGGCTCGACAGCGTCCTGCCGGCCTTTCGAGGCCCCGCGCATCGGTCGCTCGTCGGGGCGGACGGTCGTTTCCAGAGCGTGCCGGTTTTGCCGCTTGTGCGATCCGCCGGCAATCGCTTTTGCTCGGCGGGTGGATGGAATGCCGCCGCCGCGGCGAAGCGGCATCCCGGAGGCCGGCGGGTGCCGCGATGCGGAGCGTCGGCGCTGGGGACCTTGTGGCGATGCGGCAAGCCTCAAGGGCGGGCGGCGGCGTTGGTGCTTTGACGGACATCGCGATCATCGGTCACGGCGTCCGGTCGAACGCGTCGTCCAGGTCAAATCGAAGCGTGTCACGCGTGACCTCCGCGATCCAGCGCCAGCGGGCGGCCTCCCGCTGGTCGCCGCGCGAGAGCGCTTTCAACGACTGATGCACGGCATAAGAGGCGGCCCTCTCGCCGAAGCGGTCGATCAGGAGGCGAGCGAGGGAACGGGCATCCTGCGGCGGCCGAAATCGACTTTTTTGTCGGGCGTTGGACTGGCTCATGCTCCAGCGGCGGCTCTGCTTTCCACGGCCGAAATCGCCGTCTCGCGACGGGGTCCCTCGGCGAATTCGGATGTCATCGCCGCATGCCGCGAGCGCCGGTTGTTCCGCCGCTCACGACGGCGGTGCCGGCAACCATCCGATAAGCGCGGATAGATGGGAGAAGAGAGCATCGTCAGGAGCGAGCGTCAGTTCGCCAATGGCGAGCGCGAATGTGAAGCACAGGAACATTCCGACATACAGGTAAACCCTCAGCAACGTTAACATGGCGCCATCTCCTTACGCGACGCACGCCGGAGCTTGAGACAAGAGGATTGCACATTGCAAGTTCGACTCGTCATGCGGACGCACCGGAGGCGAGTCGATCCGCCGAGGAACGCGGCGCCGCGCGAGCCGGCCGGGAAATCCGCGGCCGGACTCGCCCGCTTCGGCCGCGCAACGACGCGTCCCGTGCCGGCGCCGCGCGGATCGGCCCGCCGGACCCGCGGAGTCTCGTCCGATATCCGTGCGGCGATTTTCCGCATCGGGTGCATTGCCCGACGCCGGATCGCGGCATGTCGGGCGCGAGTCGCCGCCTGCGGGGCGACGATCGAGTCGTCACGCACGATGCGACTCGCCGGACCTTTCGCCACAGGTGTGACCGACTCGGAATTGACGGCTTTCTTTCGCAGAGGATGCCGCGCGGGCGATGATGCGGCGATGTGCGAGTTGCCAGGACGGCGCGCCGCGTTTAAGGTCGCTCCAGCATCGAATTTGAAAAGTTCTTCCCGGACGGCGCGGGGCATGATGGGTCAGGCATACGCGCGACACCTTTCTCGATTTCGAGAGCCCGACACCAACACGGCCAGACGATCGTGACTGAGCAGGCCTCCTCCTCCGGCAACGGCGCTTTCGGCCAAGTCGCGACGGACTTCGTCATGTTCGACACGGAAGCGCACTACGCGCAGATCGCCGGCGAGATCCGCGCGACTTTGGCGGAAGGCGGGGGATTTGTACTGGTAAGCGGCACGCCTCCGCCGAGCGGGCCGCGCCTGGCCCGCGCGTTGAACGAGGCGACGCTCTCGTGCCATGCGACTTTGATCGAGTGCCATCCCGGCTTGGGCTTCGAGGCGATCGTCCGGACTTATGCCTCGGCGTTCGGGATCAGGCTGCCGCCCGGCGATGCGCATCAGCAATGGACCCTGCTCGCGACGATGATGCGTCCGCGCAAGGGCGTGCTCTATGCCGTGCTGCTCGACCACGCGGAGCGGCTTGGCGATGACGTGCTCGAAGACCTCGCGCGCACGGCGGGTCCGGCCTCCGGAGCGCCGATCATGCTCGTCGCCGCCGAGACGCTGGCCCAGCGTCTCGAGGATTCCACGCGAGCCTCGGTGAAGGCGGCGCTGCGCCTGCACCGCCGCTTTCGCGAGCTGGCGGCCGACGAGGTCGCGGCCTTCATTCGCTTTCAGACCGAGAGATTCAGCGGCCCGCACCGCGACGTGTTCACGCCGGAAGTCATCCAGCTCATCGCCGCTCGCGCCGGCGGCGATCCCGTCGTCGTGAACAAATTGGCGCATTCCATCCTCGACGCGACGCGCGGGATCAATCCCGCGCTCCTGGCAGGCCTGCGCATCCGCGGCATTCGCGAGGATGCGGGCGGCGACACCGAAATCGATCTGGGGCTGGCGCTGCGATCGTCTTCTTCCCGGCGCGTCGAGGCAAGCACCCCGGCGCCGCCGCCGCGCCGAAGCGATCTTCCGCCGCCGCGCGTCGAGCCGGCGCCGGAACGGCGAGCGGGGTCGGTGGCCGCTGCATCGCCCTCGATCGACTCGGCCGCGGCGGTCGCAGCGCGCCTCCCGCCAAAGGAGATCAATCGCACCAGGGCGCGGCGGTCGCGGCCGTTGATAGCGGCCGTGCAGGCGGTCGCCAGTGTCGTCGTCATCCTTGGCATCGCCATTGGCGTCCGTCAGTTGACCCTCTATTTCTCGAACCCTGACGGTCTCGACCGGTGGAAAACGGTCATGGGCGGCGCGCAACGCGCGCGAACCGTGCCGATGGCTCACGAGTCCGACCAGGCCCCTCCCGAGCCAGGCGGCACGACCGCCGAGACCCGCATCGCTCTGGCGCCGCCGACACCGGCCGGCGCCGTGCCTGCGGAGACGCCCGCGATCCCGCATATCGACGCGAGGACCTCGCCCGCAACCGTTCCAAGCGAGCCCCGGCAAGTGCCAGCCATGGCCGCCGGGGCTGGCGAGGCTTCCGCGCAGCATGACGCGGCGACGCAGGCCTTGGCCGCCCTCGAGCCGGCGGCGGGCACGCCCGCCGAGCCCGCGGCTTCCGCGGGCGCGGCAGGCGCCGGCGCCGGCGCCGGCGCCAAGTCAGTGGCGGCTCTGCCAACGAGCGAGGCCGGCAATCCGCCGAAGGACGGCCGAGCGACGCCGGCGCCAGCGGTTTCGCCGCCGCTCGGAGCGGCTACGGTCGATAGCGCCATCCTGGTCAATCGCGGCGAACAGATGCTCGCGGCCGGCGACATCGTGGGCGCCCGACAATTCTTCGAGCGCGCCGTCGCCCGCGGCGATGCGGCCGGCGCATGCGGCATCGGCAAGACCTATGACCCGCTGGTTCTGCATCAGCTCCCGGTCATCGGCTTCGCACCCGATCCGCGGAAGGCGGCGGGGTGGTACAAACGGGCCGCCGATGCCGGCAGCCGCGAAGCATCTCGGCTGCTTGAGCGCCTGGAAGCGGCCTTTCCCTCATGACCGCCCCCCCGCCCGCCTGCGCAAAGCGACAGAGGATGCGAACGAAGCTCTCGCGATTGCGCATGGCCGGCGCGATCGTTGCCGTTCTTTCGGCGATGGGCGCGAATTTTGCCGTCCGCGCCGAGACGCCGGCGGAGCGCGCGAGCCGGGGCCCGCTGCTGCTGATGACGAGCGGCGGCGTGGGGACGGCGGTTGAGATGGCGCAGGACCTCGCGGGCGTTCTGGACGAGACCGCCGGCCGCGGCCTGATCCCGTTGCTCGGCACCGGCGGCGTTCAAAACGTCATCGATCTCAGGGATATGCGGACGCTTGATTTCGCCATTGTTCAGGCAGACGTGCTTGATTTCGTGAAACGCCAGAACCTGGTGCCGGGGATCGAGACTTCGGCGACTTACGCGGCGAAGCTTTACGGGCAGGAGCTGCATCTGCTGGCGCGTGCCGACATTGCCGCCGTCGAACAGCTCGCGGGCAAGAAAGTGGTCTTTTGCGGCGGCGCGACGGTGACCGGCCCCTCCATGCTGTCGCTGCTGCGGATCACGGTCGATCCGCTGGTGGACAACGAGATGTCTGCGCTCAGGCGGCTGGCGGCCGGGGAAGTGGCGGCGGTGGCCTACACCGCGGCGAAGCCAAGCTCGTTCTTTCAGGCGCTGGAGGGCGGGACGCTGCACTTCCTGTCGATTCCGCTCACCCCCGACATCGCTCTTGCCTATGTGCCGGCGCAGCTCACGGCGGAGGACTATCCGCGGCTCGTTCCCGCCGATAAGCCGGTCGATACCATTGCGACGACGATGGTTCTGCTGGCCGCAAGCATGCCGCCCGGCAGCGAGCGGTATCAGAACGCCGGACGCTTCATCGAGGCGTTTTTGTCGAAACTGCCGGAGCTGCGCCGTGCTCCGCACCATCCGAAATGGGCCGAGGTGAATCCCGCGGCGGAATTGCCGGGGTGGAAGCGCTTTCCGCCCGCGGAGGCCTGGCTCAAGCGCAATGCCGTCGCCGGTGCGACATCGCTCGATGCCAAGGACATGCGCAATCTCTTTGCGAAGTTTCTTGAAGAGCGCGGCAAACATGCGGAGGGGTATGCGGCGCAGGATAACGAGCCTCCGGCGATCGGACCCGGTCGGTCCAGCGTAACGGCACCGGCGGACAATCCTCCGCGGCGGTGAAAGCGGCCGTGTCGCAACCGGCCGCTCGCAGGCTTTCGCAGGCGCGATGATGAAGCCCAGATGGTTTCTGCTCGTCGTTTCGTTCTCGCTGCTGCTCGGCGGCGCATTTCCCTCCCGCGCGCAATTCTTCCACAATGACCTTCCGACCGCATTGACCGGCCGTAATCTGGCGCGCTTGGCGAACGACGTCGTCGGCAGAGTGCGGGCGACGGCGGCACAGCTCGACGACGGGGCGGCGGCTCAGGTCAGCGGCGTGGCGGACGAGTTGGCGGCGCGCCTGGACGCGTTCAACGGCGTCGTCGCCGACCGGCTCGATGCGCCGTTGCGCGCCTTCAGCCTGGAGTCGCAGGCGCTTGCGGCGCTGATCTACGATGCCGCCATTCGGCTGCGCGATCTGGACGACCGTCATCGGCAATGTCTCGGGCTCGATGAAGCGCTCTTCCTCTCCGGGGTGCGTACCATCGGCGCGGATTTGCGTGGCGCCGCGAAGGACTTGCCCGGGGAGCGTCCTTATGCCCTGTCCTTCGCCTTCACCGGTCATGCGCTGCCGTTCGTCGTCCCCCAAGGGGGCGGCCGCTTCACCGTCAGCGGGCGCGGCCTGTGGCAAGGCGCGCCGCCCGAGCTCGCCCTGCGAACCCAGGAGGGCACGGTGGTGGCGACGCTCCAGCCGGAGCGGGGCAGCGATGACAATGCCTTCTCGGCGCGCCTGGAGCCGAGCGTCGTCGCGGCCAACGCCGGCGCGTGCCTTGCGCTCGCCGCCACCATCGCGACGAAACGCGACATCCTGTTCGTCTATACGAAAAGCGAGCGCACGGAACTGCTCCTGCCGATGTGCATGCCGCAAGCTTCCCCTGCCCGCTGGCTGATGTCGGCGAACATCCGTTCCGACCCGGCGAAGGAGGTCACCCTCGGCACGGCCGGCCCCAAGACGATCTATTTCGAGAACTCCTCCTGCGCGGATCGTCAGACGGTCAGCGCGAAGCTCGTCTGGGACGGGTTGACGGCCGATGAGCGGCTGACGAGCCTTGCCTGGAGCGCGGGCGACCTCACCAGAGGCAACACCCATGTCGCCGTCGCCGTGGATGGCAGCCATGGCGTCGCGGTGAGCGGCTGGCTGGAAAGGGCGACCTGCATCGACGGCTCGCCCAAGCCCAGATTGCTCTATTCGACCGTCTTTCAGGCGAGCATCAACCCGTCCTATGCGAAGACGCGCGCCGTGCCGGACGAGGACGCGGCGGACGCCGCGGCGGTGGCGCCGTCGGCGCCGGAGACGAAGTTCTGCGTCGACTTGAAGAAAGCCTCGCAGACGCCGCGGACGGAATGGTGGTTTTCCATCCTGCAGCAGCGACCGCCGGAAGCGGGCGGGGCGGTGCGCGCCGCCGGCTCGCTCTATGAAAGCCGCCACCTGATATCGACCGGCGCCGCGCCGATGAGCGACAGCGGCAAGGCCGCCGGATACGACGTCGAAGCGTCGTTCGATCCGCGGGTCGTCGACGGCAAGGTGAGGATGTGCGCCGCCGTGAGGATTCCCGAAGCCTGTCGGTATTAGCGGATCGTCGTTCGCCGCGGCCTCGATGGCCCCGCTCAGCGCCCGGTCTGCGCCTGCAGCTCCGTCAGATCCCGCGTCGGAGCCCCGCTGTCGCGGGCGACGCCGCGCCGTCGCACCGGCTGCGCCGGCGATCCATGGCAGATCATCGCCGCCGGCAGATCGCGAAAGACGCTGCTGCGCGCGCCGACGACGGCCGCGTCCGCTATGGTTATTCCCGGCGCGACGAAGACGTCGGTGGCGAGCCAGCACTGAGAACCGATACGGATCGGCAAGGCGAATATGTCGAAGGCCGCGCTTTCGGGATCGTGGCTGCCGGTGCAGAGATAGCAGCGCTGCGAGATCACGCTATGCGCGCCGATATGGATTTCTCCGAGCGAATACAGCACGGCGTGGTCGCCGATCCAACTATAGTCGCCGATCGAGACCTTCCAGGGATAGACGATCTCGACCGATGGGCGGATGAGCACGCCGCGGCCGATTTGTGCGCCGAAGAGCCGCAGCAGAAAGCGGCGCCAGCCGAAGAGGATCTGCGGCGAGGGGCGGAAGAGCGTCGCTTCGACCAGCCACCAGAGTTGAACGAACGCCGCGCTGCGCCCGCGGAAGCGCTCGGGCACGCGGAACCGGCTAAGATCCTGATAAGGGCCGATGTTCATGTGATGTCCTGATCCGTCGAACCTATAGCACATCTTTGCCGGCGCCGAGACAAGCATTCCCCGCCGGCGCCGTTAACGTTAACCGCGGGGTGCGGCGCGCCCGCCGGCGCAGTTTGGCGACTCTTCCGCATCGTTTGTGATAGTCTAAAATTGACGTCATTGGAAATGAGCGCCTGCCGGGCGCAAGCCCCGAGGCTCGGCGCGATTTTCAGTTTTCTGCGCATGCGCGCGTCGGCGTCGATGCGCGGAGGCCGATGCGAAGGTACACAGCTTATGTCGAAGATGATCGATAAGGACCTTCCCTTTGAGTTCGCGGCGCCGCGGCTGACGAGCAGCGGCCCGGTCGGCGCCATTTCGCACGAGGTGCTCACCGGCACCATCCAGGTGTTGGATTTTTGCGCGGTGTTTTTCGCGGGCGCGGCGGCCTTTGCGTCCTATGTCGTCGGCGTCTGGGGTCAACGCGACGAACTGGTGGGCTATGCCCTCACGATATTCGTGGTCGCTCTGGTGTTCGTCTCCGCCTTGCGACGGGCCGGCGCCTACACGCTGCAGCGCCTGCAGCAACTGGGTTGGCAGATCGGCCGCGTGACGCTGGTCTGGGCAGGCACTTTGGCGGCGCTCGCGACCCTGGCCTTCTTCGCCAAGGTCGGCGATTCCTATTCGCGCATCTGGGCGGCCACCTGGGCGGTGCTGACGCTGGGCGAGATCGCGCTCATGCGCGTCGTGCTGCGCGGCCTGGTCCGGCGCTGGACGAGACAGGGCCGCCTGTCGCGCACCGTCGCCATTGTCGGGGCCGGCGAGCACGGAGAGCAGCTCGTGCGCAAGCTGCTGACCGCCGAATACGGACGGGTGGCGATCGCCGGCATTTTCGACGATCGGTTGGGTCGCGTTCCCGATTACGTCGCCGGTTGCCCCATTCTGGGCACCACCGACGACCTCATCTCCTTCGCGCGGCGCGTTTTGATCGATGAGATCATCATCGCCTTGCCGCTGCGCGCCGAGGGTCGCATCGGCGATCTCGTCGGCAAATTGCGTTCGCTGCCCGTCGACCTGCGGCTCAGCATCGATCAGATCGGCTCCTTTCCGATGCGCGGCATCGCTCAGACGGAATCGGGGCGCATGATCGAGATCCTCGACCGTCCGCTCAAGCACTGGAGCGGCATCCTCAAATGGCTCGAGGACGAGATCCTCGGCACCCTCTGCTTCATTGTCTTCGCGCCGCTGATGGCGCTCATCGCCCTCATGGTCCGCCTCGACAGTCCGGGACCGGTGCTCTTCATCCAGGAACGGTTCGGCTACAACAACCGGATCGTGCGCGTCTACAAGTTCCGCACCATGCGCGTTGAGGCGAGCGATCCCAGCGGGGCCGCGCGCACCGTGCCCAACGATCCCAGGATGACGCGGGTCGGACGGTATTTGCGCCGTTACAGCCTCGATGAATTGCCGCAGCTCTTCAACGTCCTGCGCGGCGAGATGTCGCTGGTGGGACCGCGACCCCACGCGCTTGCGATGAAAGCCGGCGAGCGCCTTTATCACCATGCCGTCAGCGACTATTTCCTGCGCCATCGCGTCCGCCCGGGAATGACCGGCTGGGCGCAAGTGAACGGCCTGCGCGGCGAGATCGACACCTTGCAGAAGGCCCGCCAGCGCGTCGTCCACGACCTCTATTACATCGACAATTGGTCGCTTTGGCTCGATCTCAAGATTCTCATGAAGACGCTGGTCACGGTTTTCCGCGTCACCGGCGCCGGTTGAGCGTCAAAACCGTTTGGCGCGGCCGAGCCGCAGCGTTGACGCCGCGTTAAATCCGGCCGTGAACCCCTGACGCTGAAGTTGCAGGGAAAGGGAACCGGGGACGCGCGATTGCCGGCGGCGCTCTGCGAGGCTCGGATGGCGCCGCTCGGCGCCAAGTTCGGCTATGGCAAGCTTGCGGTTTGGCTCAGCGGCGGTTCCCTCCGTGGGCAGCCTTGGCCGCCCTTGGGAGGCTCGCCTGGGCTCTGCTCGGCCGATGCGAGGGAGATCGGTCCGCCGCGGTTCAGCGCAGCGCCGCCGCCGGGGTCAGGCTGCGCGCGGCATCGGCGACGGTCATCGGATCCGCCTCCACCTTGAGCCAGCGCGCGGGGCTGGTTTGGCTCTGCACGGCGATCCAGCGATAGGGCAGTTGGGTCCAATCGACCACCTGCGGCAAGCGATTGTCGAGCACCAGATCGCCTTCGGCGGTGCGGGCGACGAGCACGAGATGGCCCTCGCCGCTTTCCGTATAGGCGGCCGCCAGCAGCAGCGTCTCCTCTGGCCACCCCAGCGCGATGAGCGCGCGGCGCTTGGTCAGCGCGTAGGTGTTGCAATCGCCATAGCCCGACGCGGCGTATTCCCAGCTCTGCGAAGGATTGATGCGCGGGGTGATCTCGGCATTCACCTCGGTCTGCACCTGCTCGAGCTGCGCCAGATGATCGGCGGTGAGCTCCACGATTTCCGGCTGCTGGCGGCTGACCAGGCATTCCTGCGCATGCTCGACGCAAAAGCGGATGAATCCGGCCGGCGGCACGATCGCCGCTCCCGTCTTCATCAGGCTGCCCGCGGCCACCGGTGCAGACCAGATCACGGAGGTGGCAAAAGAAACCGCAAATAAAACGCCAAGATACAGACCAATTCTTTTCATCGCGGTCTCCGATTTCGCTGCATAGTTTCGGAGATGTGCGTTAATGGGCGGTAAAAGAGAGGTTTTCTTGGGTTATTTGACTGTGATATTTTTGAGACAATTTTAGATAAATCGATTGGATCCTTCCTTAAGGCCACTTTGTCTCGACCAGAGCGTGCCGAATAAGGCAAAAATTGCCGACAAGAGTCCGGATCAACCGAAGTGTGTTTCTCGCGCCGAGCGCGAGCCGCGATCGGTGCCACCGCAGCGCCCTCGATAAAAAACGCGGCAGCCCCCGGGAAGGCGCCGGGGGGCACGCGCTGAAGGCGAAGTTTTTGCCAGGCCCGGCTCCGTCAAATCCGTGGAGAAGGCGCCGCCGACAGGCGCACGGCGAATTTTTGCGCAGGCATCGGGCGCGACGTTGAACGAAGCTTCTCTTAACCTTAAAGTGACCGCTCGCGCTGGAGGGCGAGACGCGGGAGCAGAGTTGTCCAGGTATTGTCGTGTTAATTCGTCGGTTGCCGCCAAGAAGACGCCGGCAGCGATGCGATATGATTCGATCGAAAAACGCTTGCATGATTCAAAAGAAACGTCGTATTTTATGAAACTTCTAGTAGATCAGTTCTTATGGTTAATTGGAGACGGGCCATGAAAGGACTTTATCGACCTTATGCGGCGTTGGCGCTCGGCGCTTGCGTCGCGCTGGCAACGCCCGTTGCCGCGGCGCCCGTGTCGGCCAGCGTCGCAGCGGCCGCCAACCAGATCGCTTGCAGCGACGTCACCGGCATCACGACGCTGATCACGCAGGTGTTGACCGCGACCCCCGATATGGCCGTGGAGTTGGCGGCGTCGTTGACCCAGCGCTGTCCGGAAGATGCGGCCGCCATCGCCACCGCGGCGGTCAATGCGGATCCGAATGCGGCGACCGACATCGTCTTCGCCATCATCGCGGCGCTGCCGGAACAGGATCGCGACAATCCCTTGATCACGACCGCAATCACGCCGCTCGGGCGCTTCCAGCCGCCGGTGCCTCCGGGACCGGGAACCTATCCAGATGCGCCGTTGATCGCGCCGTGGACCGATCCGCGCAACGCGCTCCGGTTGGTCCGCGGCTCGACCAGCAGTCCTCTGTAATCGATCGGCAAATCTGAACGGAGCAAGGATAGCGAAGGGAGTTGGGGCGAGAAGGCGTTAGACAGGCGTTAGACAATGGTGGCGTTGAACGGGCGGTGAAGTCCGAAGGCGATTCGGCGTCGTGTGAGGGGCAGCTAGGTCGAGGGTGAGTGCACGATGAGGATGTTGGGGGGGCTTCTGGCCTGTGCGGGCTCGTTTGTGCTCGCCACGGGCATCGTCATGGCGCAAGTCCCGACGCCGGTTCCGGCCTATCCCGGAAATGCGCTGGGACCGGAGGCGGTTGGACCCGAGGGTCAGACGGTGATCAACCGGCCTCGGCCGGATTACGATCCGCTCGGCGTCCGCGCGGGGTCGTTTCTTATCTACCCCTCGATCGGCGTCAGCGAGACCTGGGACAGCAACATCTTCGCGACGCCTTCGGGCGACAAGAGCGATTTATACACCACGGAAAGCCCGGCTGTGGCGGTAAATTCCGATTGGAACCGCAATGCGCTCAATTTCAACGCCAGCGGGCAGTTCAAGCAATACGTGACGCACACTACTGAAAACGTGAACAACGGCTCGGTCGATATGAACGGCCGCTACGATATCTCGAATGGAGAGTACCTTATCGCGGATGGCGGCTATGCGCTGCTGCATGAGGATCGTGCCTCGCCGGACTCGCCCGTCAACGCCAAGAATCCCGTGCAATACACCACCACGGGCGGCTATCTCGCCTACGTCTACGCATTGCGCCGCATCGGCTTCCGCATCGATTCCACGATCACTTCCTATGCCTACAACAATCAAGCAACCTTCTCGGGCCAGCTCATTCCGGAGACGGATCGCGACCGCATTGAGTACGTGGTCGCGCCGCGTGTCTCCTACGAGTTTATCCCCGGTTACGGCGCCTTCCTGCGCGTGCTGGGAATGTCCGCCAATACAATCAGCAGGACCAGTTTGAGCTTGCCGCCCTCGGCTTCAGCGCCCGGCGCAACTCGCATGGCGGGGAGGTCGATGCCGGGGCGACCATCGAAGTGACGCGGGTGATCACCGCCGAACTCTATGTCGGCTATCTCGAGCAACTCTACGAAGCGCGCTACTTGTTCCCGAATATCGGCGGCCTTGCCGGCGGCGGCAATCTTCTCTGGAACATAACGCCGTTGACTTCCCTCAAGGGCTCGGCGTCGCAGTCCGTCGCCGAAACCGACCTCATCGGCACCTCGGGATCGAGAGAGACGAATTTCACCTTGACGGCGGAACACGAGTTGCTGCGGAACCTGTTGGCATCGGCCTCGGTCGGCTATGTCCGCGATGACTACGTGGGCATAAGCCGCCTGGACAACACCTATGGCGCGGATATCGGTGTACGCTATCTCATGAATCGCAACATCAGGCTGACCTCCGATATCAGCTATAGCTCGCGGTCGTCGAGCGTGGGCGCAAACTACGACCGGGTGATCGCTTCGGTTGGCGCGCGCTTCGGATTCTGAATGATGCCGGGTCATGATGCAGTTCCTCGCGAGGCTGGAAACCGGGTTTAGAGGTCGGCTCTGGCGCCTCCTGGTCGCCGCGTTGCTTGCTATCGGCACCGCGGTATCATCGCCGTGCGCCTTCGCGGATGACGCTCCTGCCTATCGGCTGGGAACGGGCGACAAGGTTCATATCACCGTGTTCGGCGAGAAGGATCTGACCGGCGATTTCGATGTCAACGACCAGGGCATGGTCGCGCTGCCGCTCATCGGTCCGGTCAAGATTGCGGGCAAGACGATTAGTGAGGCCGAAACGCAGATCACCACCGCCTACGGCAAGGACTATCTGATCAATCCGCGCGTCAATGTGGAAGTGCTCAATTATCGGCCGTTTTTCATTCTTGGCGAAGTGCAGAAGCCTGGCAGCTACCCGTTCGTGAACGGCATGACCGTGGTGAACGCGGTAGCGTTGGCCGGGGGCTACACGCCTCGGGCGAACCGTTCGAAGACCTTCATCCGACGGGGGTCGAAACCCGGCGCCGGCGAGCAGGAGGTCTCGGAAGACACCGTGGTCCTTCCTGGCGATGTCATTCGCATCCCCGAGCGGTTTTTCTAGGCGGCGGGGTTTGCACTCCAGCGGAGTGTGTGTTAACGGTTCTTTCAGCCGGATGGCCGATGAATTGATGAATTGGAGCCGGCAGGGCAAGAGCGGGAAGCGGCGTCAATGGCAGAACTTCTACCGATGCCCGGCTCGCGCGCCGCGAGCGACGGCGGCCCGGCCCTCGACCACATCGAGCGTCGGCCGGCACCTATCCTTCCGCAAGCACAGGACGGGTTCGATCTCCGCCACTTCCTGAACGTTCTCGGGCGCCGCCGCGGCACCGTCTTCGGCTGCACGGTGCTGTTGACCGTATTGGCGACGATCGTGGTGTTTCAGTTGACGCCCCGCTACGTGGCCGAAGCGGAAGTGATGCTGAACACGCAGAAAACCCAGGTTGTCGATGTCCAGGCGGTCGTATCGGGCCTTCAGTCCGACGCCTCCGTGGTGCGCAGCGAGGTGGAAGTTCTGCAGTCGCCGGCATTGGCCGCCAAAGTCGCGCAAAAGCTCGATCTCGTTTCGAACAAGCTGTTCAATTCGCGCCTGGCGACGCCGACGGTCTGGCAGCGCATGAATCCGGTTCCCGCGCTGCGCCAACTGCTCGATGATGCCTTCGGCCTGTCCGACGTTGCTCCGCCGGCGAGCCCGGACGAGCAGAAGCGCGCCGAATTCGATGCCGCCGTTACCGCGCTGATAGGCGGCCTGACGGTCTTCAACGACGGCAGGTCGTACATCATCAAGATACGTTTCGAGTCTCCTGACCCAGTCCTTGCCGCGTCGGTCGCCAATACCTATGCCAATCTCTATTTGCTGGAGCAGCTCGAGGCGAAATTTGCCGCCACGCGGCGCGCCACCGAGTGGCTGAACGATCATCTCGGCGATCTCCAGCAGAAGGTTCAGGCCAGCGATCGGGCCGTGCAGCTTTATCGCGACGAGCATGGGCTGACCCAGTCGCAACTCATCAAGGGCGGGGGCGGAACCGGGACGGTTGCGCTGCAACAGCTCTCCGAGCTCAATTCGCAGCTCATCATCGCGACCTCCGATCGGGCGCAGAAGGAGGCCAATCTCCGGCAGATTCAGGACATGCTCAAGGGCCCTGGCGGCGCCGATGCGGCGTCCCAGGTGCTGGCCTCGCCGACCATCCAGGCGCTCAAGGACCAGCAGTCCAAATTGCACCAGCAGGAAGCCGAGCTCAGTACGAAATATCGGCCGGCTCATCCCGCGATGATCAACATTCGCGCTCAGATCGCCGATCTCAACCGGAAAATCGCCGAAGAGATCAACAACGTCGTCCGCGGCATTACCAACGAGGTGAACGCGGCGCGCACGCGCGAGAACACCCTGCGCGAGCAGTTGCACCTCATCGAGCAGACGACGGCGCGCCAGAATACCGCGGAAGTGGGACTGCGCGAACTCGAGCGCCAGGCGGAAGCCAATCGCGTGCTTTACGAGACCTTCCTCAACCGCTTCAAGCAGACCTCGGCCCAGCAGGATATCCAGGAAGCGGATGCGCGGCTCGTCTCGCAAGCGGAACCGCCGGCGATACCTTCCTTTCCCAAGCGGACGATGTTGATCGGCATTGCACTGCTTATGTCGATGATCATCGGCGGAATCGTCGCTTTCACGGCCGAGCATCTGGACAACGGCTTTCACAGTTCGGAGCAGATCGAGCGAACCGCCGGGGTCCCGTTCCTCGGACTCGTGCCCGAGACGAAGTCCGGGATGCGGCCTCACGACCTCGTGCTGCGCAAGCCGGTATCGAACTATGCCGAAGCCATACGCGCCGTGAGGACGGCCCTGCGCTTTTCCAACGTCGATTCGCCGCCAAAGGTGGTGTTGGTGACTTCCTCCGTGCCGCAAGAGGGCAAGAGCACCTTTGCCGTCTCGCTCGCGCGCAGCGTGGCTCGGTCCGGCGGCCGCGCGCTGATCGTCGATTGCGACCTGCGGCATCCGACGATCGGCGGCATGCTCGGCGAATCCGATGATGCCGACTTGCTCGAATACTTCCGCGATGGCGCGGATCTGTCGCAACTCGTCAAGGTGGACGCCGAATCCACCCTTCATTACATCCTGTCGCGCGTCGGCACCGCGAACCCGCAGGATCTGCTCGGCTCTCAGCATATGCGGAATTTCCTGCTGGCAGCTCGCGAGCGATACGATCTCGTCGTTCTCGACGCGCCGCCGGTGCTGGCGGTGACGGATGCCCTGGTCCTGTCGCATCTGGTCGACGCCGCGCTCTTCATGATCCGTTGGGAGCGGACGCCGAGGCCGGTGGCGCTCGGCGCGCTCCGGCTCCTGCAGACCCAGGGCCGGCATCTGGCAGGAGCCGTGCTGACGCGGGTCAACATTCGTAAGCACGCGAGATATGGTTTCGGCGATCACGGCTACTACTACGGGAACTACGGCAACTATTATGGTACCGACGCCTAATGTGAGCGGCCCAGGCGGCGCGGGGTTGCCGGCGCCCGTCTCGTGAGCGGCGCGCCAACCGTCGGGAATACGGCCTCCCGCTCGTTGCCGGCCCGGTCCGGGAAGCGATTGCGGTTCCGATTGCAGGTGGTGATCGCGGCGGCGGTGGCCGGGATATTGTGCGTCTGCGGTCTCGCCCAGACCGTTGCCGGGCTGTATGAAGCCCGCGGCGGCGCGGCGCTGGAAGCCGTGCCCGCCGAGGATGTGACGGCCGGTGTCGCTGCGTTCGGAAGTGCGCAGCGCTGGTGGAGCAATCCCGCTGATCGGTTCTCTCAGGGCCTGCTGACGATGCGGTTGGCCGTCGGCGCGCCGGGCGGGCAATTCGATCGCGCGCGGCTCGAGGCGGCGAGCATCCTGTTCGAGCAGAGCCTCGCGGAAGCGCCCGCCGAGGCGAAGGTCTGGGCCGCCCTCGCCGATGCCCGCCTCCTCGCCGGCGGTCCGTCGGCCTCGGCGGCCGATGCGCTCGCCATGTCGATCGAGCTGGCGCGCTATGAGCCGACCCTGCTGGCGTTGCGCTGCGAGATGGCGATCCGCATGTACGCGCTGCTTGACGCCACGCGCAAGGCCGAGCTCGACGAGCAGATCCAGATGCTGGCGCGGCACTCCGCCGGCGATCTCGTGCGGGTCGTGCGATCGACCCAAAGGCTCGACATCGTGATCAAGGCGCTTGAGGGCGATAACGCCACGCTCAATGGATTCCAGAATGCGCTTCGCTATGTCAGGTAGCCTCGGACGCGGCCCGACGCTGCGTCGGCGCTGACTGGGCGACCGCCGCACCGAGTATGAGAAGATACGACAGCGTGACCGCCGGGATCTGAAGGCTGAAATCGAACAGCGAATGAAACGCGACGAGCGCCGTCGCGCCGAGGCCGATACAGGGCAGGATCGCGTTCCGCCGCCGGACCAGAACGCCCTTTGCGCAACGGACGGCCAGCAGCAGCACCGCGGCAAAAAGCGCCAGTGCGGCGGGAATACCGAGCTCGAGCATGTTCTGAAGATAGTCGTCGTGGGCCATCTCCACCGGAAGCGGGAGCGTCTCAGGCCGGTAAGCTGGAAAGATCGACTTGAAGGTTCCGAGGCCCGTGCCGACCACGGGCGTGTTGCCGATCGCCTGCAGCGTGAGATTGTAGATTTCGCTGCGCCCCTCGACGTCCCAGCTCGTATCCGCGACACGGCCGAGCGTCGCCGTGCCGCTGACCAAGACGGCGGCAAGACCGGCGATCGCCAGCGCGATGGCAAAGGAAGCCCGCCAGGGACCGTGCAGGCTCGGCGCGACGAAAGCCGCGGCCAGAAGCGCGATGATGCCGACGCCGGCCGACGCGGCACCGGCGCGCGAATGCGTCAGCAGCAGGGCCGTGGTGGTAAGCGCGATGCCGCCCATGAGCCAAACCGCGTTGCTGCGCAGCAGCTCCGTCCAGGCCGTCAGAATGGCCCTGCGCGTCTGGGTGAAATCGATTTTCCGAACCACGAGGTCGAGGAGCAGGCCGACCATGGTGACCAGCGCCAGCCCGCTATAGGCGGCAAAGGAATTGCGATTGACGAAGGTGCTGGTGAGGTCCTCGCGGTAGGCCCATTTCGCGAACCAGAGAACGCTGCCATTGCCCGTCCAATACACGGCAAGGCCCCAGCATGCATAGATCGTCGCGATGGCCGCTCCCAAAGTGACCAGCCAGCGCGCCCACGCGCTCTCTTCGGCGCAGCGGAATGCAACCCAGAAGATGGCGCCGTAGGTAAGCAGCCGCAACAGCGCGGTCAACGACGCGCTCCGGTCGATGCTGATGCTGGGCTGGACGGATTGAGCCGGGAGCAGCCCGGCGGCTTCCTGCCAGAGCGGGTGCTGCCAGGATTCGGGCGTCCAGGGGAGGCATTGAATGCAGCCCCAGGCGAGGCTGAGCGTGAACAGGACGGCTGGCGCCAGCAGCGGCCGAAGGCGCTGCCGCTGCTCACCCTCGCCGAGGATCTCGGCGATTGCCAGCACCGCCACGAGCAGCCCGACCAGCGATGCCAACACTCCCCACGCCCAGGGCCGCGCGCTGGCAAAGGGCAGAGGCGCCCAGAGCGCCACCAGCAGCAGCCCCCAGCAGCATCCGGCATGGAGCCTGTCGCGTGCCCGGGCCGGCGGCCCCGGATGGGGGACGGTCATTGAAACCCGGCGCATGCGGGATAGCGGGATTCGGAGCTTCATCGGCGGATGCGCTCGGCGCGCAAACGCGAATGCGGTGGTGTGGTCCTCATTTCAGTCCGATTAATGCCCCTACGCAAAATGTCGATGTCATGGTCTTGCGATGCCTCGCAACATCATGCGTATGTTCCGGGCCGGTAGCAACAGCCACCGCCGGAAGGTTGCCCGATGGGGCGTCATTGCCGAGGGCGTCCCGCTGATTAGGAAGTCTTGCCCACCGGTTTGGCGGGCGCTTTGCCGCGCTTCAAACGGGGCTCTGAACGGCGCGAAGAACGGGTCGAGTTACGGCGCGACTTTAGTCATGTATCCGCGGCTGGCGATCCATGTTTTCGATGTATGCGCCGCTTGCCATGGTCCCGAATGCTTAAGGGATCATGAACGGCTTGGACGCTGCGGTCGTCATCGCGAACAAAGATCGCAAGCAAGGTCGCCGGCCGGCTCTCCGATGCCGGCCGCCGCGCCTCAGCTCTCGACGTAGCCGGTGGTGTTCCAGAAATCGTAGAGCGTCTCCTGGGTCACGACGCTGGCGCCGCCGATTGCGACGACGGTCGCGCCGTTGCGGACCACGGAAAAGGATTGCGCTCCGGCTGCGAAGGGGGTGATGAAGCTCGACAAGCCGGCGCCCTGCGCATAGGAAGTCGTGGATCCGCCGCTCGTGACACTCACCGTTCCGGGGGCCGTCAGAGCGGTGGTGATGTAGATGTCGTTGGCGACGGGTCCGAGGAAATCGGTGACCGGACCCTCGGGATCATCGGACGCCGTCAGCGTGTAGCTTTGGGTGCGATAGACAAAGAACAGCGCGTCCTCGGTAATGGTCGGCTGCTCTCCCGTCTTGAACCAACTGATGTAGTAGCGGTCGATCTCGCCATAGGCGCTGTGATTTTCCCACCACCCGGTCGGCACGCCCCAATCGTTGTACTTGGCGGGGTCGTCGATGGGCATCATGTAGGACTCGTTGAGGTCGTTCCAGGTCAGAATCTCGACCCATGGCGCATTTTGGTTCTCGATGATCGACTGCCATTGCGAGGCGGCGCCGATGCCGCCCTGGAATTCGAAGTAGCGACGTCCGACGGTGGGCTGCTTCGAGCCCCAATAGAGATTGAAGAGCCCCGGCATCCACAGCTTGCCGGCGGCCTGAAGCGCCTCGCTGTAGCTCTCATTGTAGGCGGCGCATTGCTCGGCGGGCGTGCCCGATTTGCTGTTGGACACGCTTTCGATCACGTCCCAGCGGATCATGCCTTGGATGAGATTGCCCCAGGCCGCCACCTCGGCCGCGGGCGTCCCGCCGGTTGTCACGTTATAGAAGCCGGGCACGAAGAAGGGGGTGATCCCGGCGGCCGCGAGCGGCTCGAACACCTGGGTCTGCCACCAATTGATGGCGTAGGACGGATCGTCTTCCACGCCATTGGGATTCTGGCCGCCGAAAGTGGAGAGCACCGGCTGGCCGTTGTAGGTGAAATAGTTGGCATTGCCGGCGTAGGTCTCCATCATGTTCACGATGGCCGGGCCGCCCTCGCCCGGCGTGATGGACGGATCGAGGCCGGTCATGTCGGCGGAGAAGAAGAACAGGAAGCCGGTGCCGAGATTCGCGGCGGCCTGGAAGAGCTGCGAGACGACCTCGGGGTAGTTGCTGTTGGTGAACCACGCGCCGCAGTTCAATACGAAGCCATCCAGGCCCATCGACTGGGCCATCAGGATTTCCTGCTCGCGCGCCGGGATCGCCCCGTATGAGCCGCCGGACGGGCCGCCGAAGATCGGCAGACAGACCATGTAATGCGCGAACACTTTCTTCGCCGGATTGGCGGTGCCGTTCGGGGTGAAGTAGGTGTCGGCCGGCAGCAACAGATTGGGGAAGATCGCCTGCGAGGTCGACGTTGACGTCGATGTCGACGCCGCTGTCGATGTCGCCGCCGGCGTCGATGTCGATGCCGGATCGTTTGTCGGTGTTGCAGCCGAGGACGGCCTTGATGCGTGGTGCCGAGCCATGGCGGGATGCGCCAGGGCGCCCAAGGCCGCCCCACCCAACAGCAGGGAACGTCTGGAAATGTTCGTCATTACCTACTCCCCTTGGTCAGTCGGATGAACGCTCGATTCCTCGACACGCAAGCAACGCAAAGACGTTTCGCGCACGGGCTCTCCGTGCCGATGGCATCCAGAACGGGCCGGCGGGGTCGGCCGCAGACGCTAGGA
>Ga0187784_10000051_pt1 | contig 68707 bp, 57 predicted proteins | sample 1015_SJ02_MP15_2_FD_132964 | JGI IMG/M metagenome (GOLD analysis project Ga0187784, IMG submission 132964) | Tropical peat soil microbial communities from peatlands in Department of Meta, Colombia - 1015_SJ02_MP15_20_MG | ecosystem: Environmental > Terrestrial > Soil > Wetlands > Peat | place...
CAGGGGCCTGAAGGCCCCTGCTTCCTCCGTCGGCACGACTAAAGCCGTGCCCTCTCAAAACGACTCCGGGCCTAAAGGCCTTCTCATCGGCTTCCGGGTCTCAGGGGCCTGAAGGCCCCTGCTCCCTCCGTCGGCACGACTGAAGTCGTGCCCTTTCAAAACAATTCCGGGCTTAAAGACCCTCTTATCGGCTTTTGGGTTTATCAGCCGCAGTAAGACGCGGCACGCAAGACAACCGACGCCATTCTGAGGACCGACGGTTGCTGGCGGGTTACTCTAGAGGTCCATTACGTTGTCTTCGATGGCCAGCCTGACGTTGCCGTCGGACTTGGCCAGGCGACGCACCGCTTCCGGTTTGTCCACTTTGGCCTTCAGCATCACCAGGGCCACCGGCACGCTGCGCCCGGCGCTCTTGATGGTTTCCACGGCGGCGGCGCGATCGATATTGCAAGCACGCATTAAGATGCTGATCCCGCGCTCCACCAGCTTCGAATTCTGCATGTGTACATTCACCATCAGGTTCTCGTACACGTAGCCGAGGCGCGCCATGGCGCCGGTGGTGATCATGTTCAGGATCATTTTTTGTGCGGAGCCGGCCTTCATGCGCGTCGATCCGGAGACGACCTCGGGGCCCACATCGGCAATGATCGGAATGTCGGCGGCGTCGGCAATCGGCGTCCCTTGGTTGCAGGTCACAGCCGCGGTTCGTGCTCCGCGAGCACGCGCGTAGGCCACGGCTGCAACCACATAAGGAGTGCGCCCGGAAGCCGAGACTCCGATTACAACATCTTTGCGCGTGGGCCGCCGGCGCGCGATGTCGCGCTGGCCAAGCTCCTCGGAATCTTCGTTGACCTCCACGGCCGAGGCGAGAGCTTTGGGACCGCCGGCCATGATGTACTGCACTTGCGCCGGAACAGTGGAGTAAGTCGGGGGGCACTCCGATGCGTCCAGCGCTGCGATTCTTCCGCTGGAGCCGGCTCCGATATAGATCAGCCGCCCGCCGTCGCGTAAGCTTCTCGCCACGTGGTCGATCACCTGGGCGATTTCCGGAAGGGCTTTCTTGACCGCTCCCGCGACCTTCGCATCTTCATGATTGATGATGCGTGCAATCTCGATTGCGGATTTTGTATCTAGCCCTTGCGAAGCTTCGTTCTGGCTCTCCGTCGTTAGTTGTTGAAGCAGGGCGGTCGGGTCCTGATGATGATTGTTGTCCTTTGTCTGTACGCCCGCCGTCTCCTGCAGCGTTGTGCTGGTCGCCATCGCGTCCGTCCCCAGCATTTATTCTAGCCTCAATTCCGCGCAAGGACCTGGACAATTTTTTTTCTCGATCGTTACCTGAATCCCTTGCAAGTTACTCTTTTGGGGCACTGGGATCTGCGCGCCGTGCCTACTTAAGTGGCATGGCGGTCGAGTAACTTGCCAGGGAGTTACCGTTCACTTCAATCGCCCGCGTCCGGCCAAGTCGAACAGCAAATCGATCTACTTGCTAGAAGCGGCCGGCCGCATTGGACTCGGCCGAGCTTCACAAAGCCTCACGGATCGCGTCGTGGAACGCCGGTCTCACCGCTTTGATCAACTGGTTTTTACAATCGGGCCAGGTGCGGTTGGTGAGCAGCACGACCGCAACTTCAGCCTCCAGGTCGATCCAAAGCGTGCAGCCGGTATAGCCCAGGTGGCCGATGGAGTGCTTGGAAAAGTGCTTGCCCGCCGAAGAAACCTCCGAGGGCGTGTCCCAACCGAGCGCACACGAACTGCCCGCGGGCGGCTGCCGTTGGGCAAAGAGTTCGATCGTGGCCGGATCGAAGAGAACGGCAGTCCCCGACAGACCGCCGATGCTGCGATTGGCGGTCAGAGTTGCGCCGGCGAATCGCAGCAGATCGGGGATGTTGGAGAAGAGCCCCGCATGGCCAGACACGCCGCCGAGCACCCACGCGTTTTCGTCCTGGACCTCGCCCTGAATCCGCCGATGACGGAAGGTGGTGTCCTCTTCCGTTGGCGGAATCAGACAGCCAACGACCGCTCGATCCGGACAGAATCGTGTCTGCGCCATTCCGAGCGTCTGAAAGATTTCGCGCTGCACCCAACTATCGAGCTTTTCGCCCGAGACCGCCTCCAACGCCTTGCCCAGCAGAATGAAGCCCGGATCGGAATACTCGGCTCGCGCTCCCGGCTCGGCTTCCAGGGGCAATTGCAGACAGGCACGAAGCAGGGAATCGGGGGTGGCGGCAGTGCGGAAGAACTCGACATAGCCCGGCAAACCGGAATTGTGCGCCAACAGATGGCGCAACGTCACTTGATTCGCCGCGCTTTCCGCGCCGCGGCCATCCAGGAAGCCCGGCAGCAAATTGCCCAGCGGTGTTTCCAGTTCGATTTGCCCGCGCTGGTGCAGCAGCATGGCCATCGCGGTGGTTGCAGCCACCTTCGTCAGGCTCGCCACGTCGAAAACCGTCTCCGCGGTCACAGCGGGCGCGTCTGCCTCGTAGGTAAAGCGCCCGACTGCGTCCTGGAGAACAACGTTGCCGTGCGCCAAAACGCCAAACGCACAACCCGGGAAGGCCCGTGCCGCGACCGCGTCTTCCAGAACCCGGTAGGCTGGGCGAAAACGCTCAAACGCCCCGGCTGGGCCCGGAACCGGCGGAATGGCCTGCGAATTCATCTCTTTCCCGCATGGTAGCGCGTTTGAACTTGCCTGCATCTCAAACGGCCACTTTTCGCGTGTGCGCGAGGCTCATTCAAGCTATCCTTAGCTAGAGCCGGGCCGTCTATTCCTTTACTGAGAGGTGGTCGAATGTCTCTGGCGCGGGTTTGGATGCTTGCCGCAATCGCCGCCGGACTCTTCAGCGCGAGCCTACTTTGGGCTCAGAGTTCTGCTTCGGCGGACGAAAACAACCCCTCCCCAAAGCCCGCCAACCCTGCCGCGCAAGCGGCGCCATTCGGACAGTCAACTGCCCAATCGCCCGCCGCCAACGAGCCGACGATCAACGTCCCAGCGCCGTCACAGGCCCCATCGTCCTCCCCTGCGCCTCCAGTCGACTCAGCTCCTGGGAGGAAGACCTACACCGTCCCCGCCGGCACCAAAGTGCTCCTGGAGCTGCGCAGCGCCGTCAACACCAAGAGCGCCAAGCCGGGCGATGGAGTGTATCTGAATTCGACTTTCCCCGTAGTGATCGGCAATCGCGTCATGATCCCCACCGGCGTCTACGTTCAGGGGGTGGTTGACCGAGTCGTTCCCGGCACACGAAGAGCCAAGGCCCAGCTCGATATGCACTTCACGTCGATCATCTTCCCGAACGGCTCGGTGGTCGAAATTCCCGGCATGGTCGACAGCCTGCCGGGAGCGAAGAATCAAACGGTCCAGGACAATGGGGAGGGAACGATTCAGCAGGACGGCGACAAAGGCCGCAATGCAGGTGAAACCGCCAAAATCGCCCTTCCAAGCGGTGCCGGCGTGGGCACCATCGGCGGCGCGGCTTCTGGGCATCCAATTGAAGGCGGACTGGCCGGGCTCGCCGCCGGAGCGGCGACTGTCGGCATCGTTTCGCTTCTTACACGAAATGCCGAGGTCGACATTCCGCGCGGCACTCAAGTGGAGATGGTCTTGCAGCGGCCCCTGGTCCTCGAAGAGGCAAACCTCGCGGCTGAGGGTGACCCTGGATCGGCCCCTGCGCTCGTTCCTGCCGCCGGCCAGCCCAAGCCGGTCCAGAAACCTGGACGCGTCCTCTGCCCGCCGGAAACCCTGGGTTGTCAATGAAATGGTCTTCGCCGGATCGGGCTCTGAATCTGCGCTAAGTTTAGGGCCACCGCCCCGACTCGGCTCAAGCGATGGCGTACTCCATGGGCAACCGCGCAGCCTTCGGAACGCTTGCGAGCGCCCTTCGCGCCGGTCTCGTAAGGGGGTGCGCTACAGGCTTCCTCGGCCGTCCTTCCCCTGGAACTGCAGGGCGAACTGCGTCCTTCTCAACCGCCGGCGTCTTCGCCGGAGCGATCTGAACCGAGGGCGAACGCTCCACTTTCACCGGCCGGTGCTGCGAAATACCGCTGGCGGATTGAGTTGCTGCCGAACCCCTCCCGGCAGAGGGCGTCGCTCCCGCCAGGGTCCCGGCTGAAACGCCGATTGCCAGGCAAAGCAAGGAAGCCGCAAATCGGCGAATCCGACGGCGGATCACACCGGGTTGCTTCGAATGGGCCGCAACGATCACTTCGTGAACCAGCTCGTCGATTCGCATTGCCTTCGGGCCTTCGACCACTTGGAACTATTCAACTATCTTCCTCAGCACCCAACAATCCACCAAAGGCAGTATTACGAGTCTGCGTTACGAAGGAACCTAGGACCGCGTGGCCGTCTGCCTCACCCGTCTGGGTCAGGCGCCCGGGCTTGGCCCGACTGATTCGCGGCTTTTTCGGCAATCGGATGGTAAGAACCTCGTTTGCGAGTAAGCTAGATTCAGATGGAAACCGGCCCCCTCGAATCAAGAAACATCCTCGGCTCGGCAAACGGAAACCTGGCTGGTCAGCCGCCGCTGAACACGGTGAGCGGCCGGCCGCGCAAAGCCGCAGGGGCGTTCCTCTGGATTCGTGATCTGATCCTTTCGGGGCTCGCCTCCATTCTCATCATCACGTTTCTCTACCAGCCGGTGCGCGTCGAGGGTACTAGCATGCTGCCGCGCCTGGAGGACCGCGACCGTCTCTTCATCAACAAGTTCGTCTATCGCTTCACCGCCGTCGAGCGCTGCGACGTGGTCGTCTTCCATTACCCGCGCGACCCTGAGAAAAGCTACATCAAGCGCGTCATCGCTCTTCCCGGCGACCGGCTGCGCATCGACCACGGCCGCGTGATTCTCAACGGCAGACCCCTCCGCGAGCCCTACGTCCCTCCCGAGTTCCGGGATAACCGCTCCGTCGCCGAGATGGTCATTCCCGAGGACAGCTATTACGTGATGGGCGATCACCGCTCCATCTCCTCCGACAGCCGTGACTTCGGCCCCGTCGATCGCTCGCTTATCTACGGCAAGGCTGTTTTCGTCTACTGGCCCGCGCGGGATCTCGGCGTCGTGCACTGAGGCGTACCGCCGTGTCTCCTGACTGGCTGTAGTGCGGGCCTCCCGGCCCGCACACCGTGGAAAACCGGGCAAAATCGGCGCTGCAAACCTGCTAAAATCGATTGAATCCACTCCTCGGAGAGGCGATGCAGGCCATTCTTGCGCTCGAAGACGGGCGCATCTTCCGCGGGCAAGGCCATGGACACCCGGGTGAATGCCGGGGCGAAGTTGTTTTTAATACCTCTCTCACCGGTTACCAGGAAATTGCCACCGATCCTTCCTACGCCGGCCAGATCGTCGTTCTCACCAACCCGCAAATCGGCAACTACGGCACCAACCGCGCCGATAACGAAGCGCCCAAGCCCTACATCGAAGGGCTCATCGTGCGCGAGTTCTCCGCCATCAGCTCGAATTGGCGCTCGGAGCAGGTGACCGACGAGTTCATGGAGCGTTACTCCGTCCCCGTCCTGGCCGACATCGACACCCGAGCGCTCGTGCGCCACTTGCGCACCTTCGGGGTGATGCGTGGTGTGATTTCCAACGTCGAATCTGATTTTCAGATTCTCATTGATAAGGCTAGAAGCATCCGCAAGATGGACGGCACCGACCTGGCCCGCGTGGTGACCACGAAGGCCCCATATGAGTTCGACGCGGACGACCCACGCAGCCAAATGGGAGAGACGCTGCTGGCCGAGGGCTTTATTCCCAAAGAGCCGGCGCAAAAGAAGACTCTCCACGTGGTGGCTTATGATTTCGGCATTAAGCAAAACATTTTGCGTATGTTAACACGTGAGAATTGTCGGGTTACCGTTGTGCCCGCCCAAACCACCGCCGATGACGTTCTAGCCCTCAAGCCCGACGGCGTCTTTCTCTCCAACGGCCCAGGCGACCCCGAGCCGGTGGACTACGCCATTCGCGCCATCCGCAACATGATGGGCCGCGTGCCGGTGTTTGGGATTTGTTTGGGCCATCAGCTTTGCGGACTGGCTCTAGGCGGACGCACCTACAAGCTCAAGTTTGGCCACCACGGAGGCAACCACCCGGTGCGCAACAATGTCACCGGCAAGGTTGAGATCACCGCGCACAACCACAACTTCGCCGTCGATCCCGACTCGATCAACGCCAACGAGGTCGAGCTGACCCACGTCGACCTGAACGACCAGACGCTCGAAGGCCTGCGCCACAAGACGCTGCCGCTCTTCAGCGTGCAGTACCACCCCGAAGCCGCCCCCGGCCCCCACGACTCGCACTACTTGTTCCGCGACTTCCGCAAGATGATGGAGGAGTGGAAGGGATGAGTGGACTTCCGCTCAAGAAGCAAGAACCCCAGCCGGAACAGATCGACATTCCGGAAATGGACCTTCACCCGTTTCTACCCACGAAGCTTCGCCTCACATCAATAGAGCAGTCGGACATTCCGCGACTCGCCCGCGACGGTAGAGCCATGCACGATCTCGACCGCGCGCTCTTCGCTATTCCTACACAGCATTACCTCGTGCGCGGCGATGCGCGCGCCATACGATTGGTCTGCGATGAGAGCGTGCATCTGGCACTTACATCTCCGCCATACTGGACCTTAAAGAAATATGACGCGGCATCCGGTCAGCTTGGACATGTCGCGGATTACGACGAGTTCTTAGCGCAGTTGGAGCAGGTGTGGAAACGTTGCTTCGCTCTGCTCGTCCCGGGCGGAAGGCTGATTTGTGTAGTGGGCGACGTCTGCCTTTCGAGACGACAAAATGATGGGCGCCATACTGTTGTCCCCTTGCACGCATCCATTCAAGAACTTTGCCGCAAGATCGGATTCGATAATCTTGCGCCGATTATCTGGCACAAGATTGCAAATGCCGTTTATGAAGTTCCCGGTGGCGGTGGATTCCTAGGCAAGCCCTATGAACCGAATGCGGTTGTCAAGAACGATATCGAATTCATTCTTATGTTCCGGAAGCCTGGTGGCTATCGCAAACCAACGCCTGAGAAACGGTTGCTATCGATTATCAGTGCGGACAGATACCAACTATGGTTTCAGCAGATTTGGGCAGGGCTGACCGGAGCATCGACCAGGGAACATCCAGCGCCGTTTCCTGTTGAATTGGCCGAGAGGCTGATAAGGATGTTCAGCTTCGCCGGGGACGTCGTTTTGGACCCTTTCGTCGGTTCAGGCACAACTGCAATCGCCGCAGCGCGATCCGGCCGAAACAGCGTCGGGTACGAGATCAGTAGCAAATACCACCAAATGGCGGTCAGCCGTTTTCACAACGAGACTGGGGGGCTGTTCTGGCATCCCCAGGTTTCCGCTTTGGAAGAGCCATGAGCTTGGAAGCTCCATGGGAAAAACGTCTCCACAAGGCCGTTCGGCATTTCTGGGCCACACGGCAAAATCAAGCCAAGCTTCAGGGCGCGAAAACCGGCTCCCGCGATGCAGGAGAGCGAACAGCCGTTACGGGCGGAAAGCAACTGGATGGATTCGTTGCACTGGTTCGCGATTATCTAATCGAATGTGGAGTCGCAAAATCCGAAATCCACTCCAATCTGGTTGCCGAGCTGCCGGGCTGGTACCGAGCAGAGAAGAGGTGGGACCTTCTCGTAATCGTAAATGGCAACCTCGTGATCGCGATGGAGTTCAAATCGCAAGTTGGCTCATTCGGCAACAACTTTAACAATCGAGCGGAAGAATCATTGGGCAGTGCAACGGACATCTGGACAGCGTACAGAGAGGGCGCGTTTCCGATAACGCAGCGTCCCTGGCTTGGCTACGTAATGATCTTGGAAGATGCAGACGGGTCGACAACCCCGGTCGCGGTTAAGGAGCCTCATTTCCCAGTCTTCCCCGAATTCAAGGATGCCTCGTACGCAAAGCGCTATGAGATCCTTCTCAGCAAACTGATTCGCGAACGCCTTTACGATGGCGCAGCCTTATTAATGACCAGCCGATCCAGCGGACCAAAAGGCGACTACAGCGAGCCAGGCCCAGATCTTGGCCGTGCGAATTTACTCGCTTCGATTAAGGCTCGCATCCTTGCTGTACGAGAGCCTAAGAGCTAAACCCGTGCCACGCAGAAATGACATTCAGAAGATCCTCGTAATCGGCTCTGGGCCGATTGTCATCGGGCAGTCGGCGGAGTTCGACTACTCCGGCACGCAGGCCTGCAAGGCCCTGAAGCAGGAGGGCTTCGAGGTTGTCCTAGTCAACTCCAACCCAGCCACCATCATGACCGACCCCGAGCAGGCCGACCGCACCTACATCGAGCCGCTCACCCGCGAATACGTCGAAGAAATCATCCGCATCGAAGCCGAGATGTTGGCTGGCGGAACTCGCGAACCCTTCCCTCAGGGGCTAAAGCCCGCCAGTTTTGGGGAACCGCGCGGCGGCACGGCTAAAGCCGTGCCCTTTCAAAACATCGACCCGCGAACCGGCGGGGCTGAGGCCGTGCCCTTTGAAAACCAAGCCTTCCCTCAGGGGCTAAAGCCCCCGGTACTTGGGGAGCCGTCGACCGGCACGGCTAAAGCCGTGCCCCTTCAAAACAATGATCCGCGTGGCGGCGCGGCTAAGGCTGTGCCCTTTCAAAACAGGGAATCACCGACCGGCACGGCTGAAGCCGTGCCCCTTCAAAGCTCAATGGCCGAAGGAGCAGGGGAGCAGCATGGAGGCGGAAAGCAAGGCAAGTTTGCCTTGCTGCCCACAGTCGGCGGCCAAACTGCCCTCAATCTCGCCGTCGATCTGGCCGATAGCGGCGTTCTCGAACGCTACGACGTCGAGCTCATCGGCGCCAAGCTTGAAGCCATCAAGAAGGCCGAAGACCGCCTGCTCTTCAAGGACGCGATGGTTCGCATCGGCCTCGATGTGCCGCGCTCTGCGCTGGTCAACAACCTGCGCGACGGTCTCGACTTCGCCGCGAAGCTCGGCTTCCCGGTCCTCATCCGCCCCAGCTTCACGCTCGGCGGCACCGGCGGCGGCGTTGCTTACAACCGCGAAGAGTTGATGGAGGTTCTCGCGCGCGGCCTCGATCTTTCGCCCGTCCACGAGTGCCTGCTCGAAGAGAGCGTGCTGGGCTGGAAGGAATTCGAGCTCGAAGTGATGCGCGACCTGGCCGACAACGTCATCATCATCTGCTCGATCGAGAATTTCGACCCCATGGGCGTGCACACGGGCGACTCCATTACTGTCGCGCCCGCGCAAACCCTCACCGATCGCGAATACCAGAAGATGCGCGACGCGGCCATCGCCTGCATGCGCGAGATCGGCGTCGAAACCGGCGGCTCCAACGTGCAGTTTGCCATCAATCCTGTCGACGGCCGCATGACGATCATCGAGATGAACCCGCGCGTCTCGCGGTCTTCCGCTCTCGCGTCGAAGGCGACCGGCTTTCCCATCGCCAAAATCGCCGCCAAGCTCGCCGTCGGCTATACGCTCGACGAGATCCCAAACGACATCACGCGGAAAACTCCGGCCTGCTTCGAGCCCACCATCGACTACGTCGTCGTCAAGATTCCCAAGTGGCAATTCGAAAAATTTCCCGGCGCCGACGACACGCTCGGACCGCAGATGAAATCCGTCGGCGAGGTCATGGCCATCGGCCGCACCTTCAAGGAATCGCTGATGAAGGCCTGGCGCTCGCTCGAAACCGGCAAGAAAACCGGCGCCGAAGTGCTCGATCCGCGCCGCCTGACGCAGATGCTCGTCACGCCGCGGCCGGAGCGCCTTGGCTACCTCCGCTTCGCCTTCGAGCGCGGCCTAAGCGTGCGCGAGGTCGCGCGCCTCACCAAGATAGATCCCTGGTTTTTGTATCAGTTGCGCGAAATCACGCTGGCGCAGCAGACCATCGCCCAAACTACGCCGGCAGCCATCTCGGTCGATGAAGTCCGCCGCCTCAAGCGGCTCGGCTTGAGCGACGAGCGCATCGCCGCCGAATGGAAGCTCGAAGGCCACGATGGGATCCAGCAGGTGAGGAAACTGCGCGAAAGACAGGGGATCCGCCCCGTCTTCAAACTCGTGGATACTTGCGCCGCCGAGTTCGAATCCATGACGCCGTATCTCTACTCGACATACGAGGAAGAAGACGAGGCGCCGCCCACCTCGACGCCAAAAATCGTCATCCTAGGCTCAGGCCCCAATCGCATTGGCCAGGGCATCGAGTTCGACTACTGCTGCTGCCACGCCGCCTTCGCGCTCAAGGACGACGGCTACGAGACCATCATGGTCAACTGCAACCCCGAGACGGTCTCCACCGACTACGACACCAGCGACCGGCTCTACTTTGAGCCGCTCGTCCTGGAAGATGTGCTGGCCATCTACCATCACGAGGCGCAATCCGGCGCCAGGATCGGTATGATCGTGCAGTTCGGCGGGCAGACGCCTCTGAATCTCGCGCAGCGCTTGCTGGCCGCCGGCGTGCCGATCATCGGTACTTCGCCCGACTCCATCGACCTCGCCGAAGACCGCAAGCGGTTTGGCAAACTGCTTGAAGACTTGCAAATCCCCCAGCCCCGGGGCGGCACCGCCACCAGCGTCGAGCAGGCTCTTGCCGTCGCCGAGCAGATCGGCTACCCGGTGCTGGTTCGCCCCAGCTACGTGCTCGGCGGCCGGGCGATGGTGATTGCTTACGACGCCGACTCCGTTATGCGCTACATGCGCCAGGCCGTTGAATATTCTCAAGAACGCCCCGTCTTGATCGACCACTTCCTGGAGAACGCCGTTGAAGTCGACGTCGATGCCCTGTGCGACTCGAAAGACGTCATCATCGCCGGTATCATGCAGCACATTGAGGAGGCCGGCATCCACTCGGGCGACTCCTCCTGCGTTCTGCCTGCCGTCAACATCGCCGAATCCACCCTTGAAACCCTCCGCACCTACACACGCAAGCTGGCGCTCGCCTTGAAAGTCGTGGGCCTCGTGAACCTGCAGTTCGCTATCCAGCGCGATGCCCAGGGCCGGGACAACGTCTACGTCATCGAAGTGAATCCGCGCGCTTCGCGCACCGTGCCCTACGTTTCCAAGGCCACTGGCGTACCCCTCGCCAAGATCGCCGCCCGGCTTATGACCGGGCGGACGCTTTGCAAGCTGTTGCCGGATCAGGCGGCATCGGGCAGGGATCTCGGCACTGGATCGCATTACTACGTCAAATCGCCCGTCTTTCCATGGTCCAAATTCGCCGGAGTCGACACCGTTCTCGGCCCGGAAATGAAATCGACCGGCGAAGTGATGGGCGTGGCCACCAGCTTTGGCGAGGCCTTCGCTAAAGCACAGCTTTCGGCGGGCCAGTTGCTGCCGACGACCGGCACAGTCTTCTTCACGGTGAACGATCCCGACAAGCAGGCCGCCATTCCGCTAGCTCGGCGCTATGTCGAGCTGGGTTTCAAAATCGTCGCTACTGAGGGTACGGCTCACGTGCTTGAGGGCGCGGGCCTCATCGCCGAGCGTGTCTTCAAGGTCGCCGAAGGCCGCCCCAACGCCGTGGACCTCATCAAGGAGGGGCGTATTCAGCTCATCGTCAACACGCCGCGTGGCCAGGACACCATCTTCGACGAAAAGGCCATCCGCCGCGCCGCGGTGCTGGCGCGCGTTCCCACCATTACGACACTCGCCGCTGCCCAAGCCGCGGCCGAAGGGATCGCCGCAATGCAAAAGCACCACGTCACGGTCTATGCGCTGCAGCACCTGCACCCCGCCCATGGCCGCTGACCGGAAGGAACTGGGGGTCCTTGGGCTCCGGTCTGTGGAAAAACCCGGAAAAACTCGGAAAAAGAGGTATAAATTCGCGTTCCGCGTGGAACATTTTTCTGAAATGTACACGGATTGATATTGCGGCTTTAAAACATGTTGGCCTATAATTCCGCGTTTCGCAGCCTTTCTTAGAATCTGTCCACAAACCTCTTCGGGCGGCGTTCTTCCGCCCGCTGAAGCGGGCTGAGGTGCATGGGATCACTTTTCCCCAGGCTTGCGCCTGGGGCTACCGTCTGTCGTCCGCCTACGGCGGACTTTGCTTCGTTGGCCATCCTTTCATCCTTCGGTTTGTGGACAGGTCCTTATACAAAACAGCGAGGAGGATCGTTTGACGGCTCGAGCCGCTTCTGATTCGCGAAACCGCCTCTACAATGAATCCATGCTGATGGAAGGCGTCTTCGCGGCGATTACCACGCCGTTTTACCCCGACGAACGCATCTATTTCCGCAAGCTCGAAGCCAACGTCGCTCACTACTCGCGCAGCCTCCTCGCCGGCCTCGTTGTGCTCGGTTCCACGGGCGAAGCGGTCTCTCTCGACGATGCCGAATCGCGCGACGTGCTGCGCGCCGCAGCCCAAGCCACCGCTCCGGAGAAGGTTCTCATCGCCGGCGTGGGCAGGGAATCCGTCAGAGGCACCGTCGCCCTCGCAGAAGCCGCCGCCGAACTCAAGTACGACGCCGTCCTGGTTCGCTCGCCCAGCTATTTTTCGGCGAATCTCACCTTTACGGCCATGGCCAATTACTTTCACAGCGTCGCCGACCGTTCTCCGCTGCCGGTTGTGCTCTACAACATTCCCAAGTGCGTTCCTTTCGACATCCCCATTGAGATGATCGCCGAACTGGCCCACCACCCCAACATCATCGCCATCAAAGATTCCAGCGGCAGCGTCGATCGCATCCGCACCGCCGTCGAAGCCACACGCGGCGTTCCCAGGCGCACAGTGCCCGTGACACAGGTCTTCGAGGCGGTAACAGCCCGCATGCTCACTCCCAAACCGGAGGTTCAGGCCTCGTTCGTACTTGCCGGTGCGCTCGCCAGCAGTGCGGCCGTCGCCACAGCCCCTCCATCCGGACCTCCCAAAACCCGAACCAGGGAAGTCGGCTTCCAAGCCCTCTGCGGCTCGGCCGAAGCGTTCTTAGCGTCTTTGCAAGCTGGAGCCGCCGGCGGAATCCTGGGTTTCGCTGCCTGCGCGCCACAAGCCTGCCAGGAGATACACCTCGCATGGAAAGACCACGACCTCGCGCTCGCGGAAGAGAAGCAAAAGCGCATCCTCGCCCCCAACCGGCGAATCGTGAACGACTTAGGCGTCGCAGGCATCAAGTACGCCTGCGACTTCAACGGCTACTTTGGCGGCCGCCCCCGCGCTCCGCTCCTGCCGCTGACGGCCGAGGAAGAGGCCGAAGTCGAGCAGCTGCTTCGAGAGATTCGTAACTGACGGATCGACTGGGCAAGATGCGGCAAACCTGCCGTTCCGCTCGTCTACCAATTTGAGGGCCCGCGCATTCCGCAGAGACTCGTTTCCAAGCGAGAATTCGCCGCTATACTGGCTTCATCCGGCCAGGCGCCCTGACGGCCGCGCTTCCTTTTGCTTCACCCGCGGCCATGACGTCTTTTACCGTGTGAGGTCTCTATGGCTCAGCCTTCCCTGAAGTTCCAACTCATCCTGCTCGCGGCCACGAGTCTCTTCGTCGCTCCACGATCCGCCTCGCTCTTCGCGCAGGCCGCTAACGCTACCCGCATCCTCGTCTGCGAATCGTCAAGCAACGCCTGCAGCCAGCCCGGCGCCCAGATGGATACGACCTGGACCTTCAATGGGACCGCCGGCTCGGCGGCTTCCGCTGCCAACCCATCCGGCTCGCGCCTGACGATCGACAAATTCGATAGCGACGCGATCGTCGTCGAGCGCGTCGACGACGCGGGACCGACGCCCGGCCTCACCGCAACCTACACCGGCACGGTTCACGGCACGCAAATCGCCGGCACGGTGCAATACTCCTGGCCCGGCCATCCGGAGTATCCGGCGAGCGGCACGTTCTCGGCGGTCCTCCAGGACTCGGTCGCCGCTGCCTCGCCACAGCCCGCGCCGGCCGCCGCGCAATCGGTGCTGCCGCCCAATCTGCTCGTCTGCGAAAACCATGGCGCCTGCAACGCCGCCTGGATCTTCAACGGCAACCAGGGCACCGCCACGTGGTTCACGCGCAACCCCGTTAAGGCGAACCTGACGGTAGACCGCGCGGAACCGGACTACATCCGCATCCGGCGCACAGATACGACCGACGGCGCTTCCGCCGTCTATGCCGGCTCCTTGCACGGCGACCACTACTCGGGGACCATCATCTACAGCTCTCCTGGCCACCCCGGCGATACCACGGGCACCTGGACGGCCACCGTCCCGCAAACCACCTGCGATCCCCAGGCCAATCTCGATTCAGCGGACGCGCAGCGCATTGGCCAGACGGCGCTGATGTTCCATGAAGATCACGACGCCTTCAACTGTTACATCGTGGCGGCGAAGGATGGCGATTCTACCGCACAAACGGCAGTCGGCCTGATTTACTATCAGGGCCGCGGCGACATCGCCCAGGACTACACGCAGGCTTTCTTCTGGCTGCACAAGGCCGCGGATCAGGGCGTGTATGCCGCGCAGCGGCTGGTCGCCGAAATGTACACCGCAGGGCAGGGAACTTCCCGCGATGCGACTCTTGCCGGCATCTACACGGCCCGTGCCGACGAACAGAAACACGACCTCGAGCGCCAACAGGATTTGGAAGAGCGCGCCACTGAACACGCCGAGCGAGCCGCCGACCGCAACGCTCAAGTCATGTCGAGCTTCGTGCTCGGCGCAACGTTCGGGGCGTTTCTGTTCTTCTAGATGATGTTAATGTATTATTTCAGAATCAACGACTTGCGATCATTTGCTAATTTAGCACATTCACTACAAGTCGTTTGAATCATCGCATGGCGTGGATGCCCGCGACCGCACCCGGAATCGACGGCTCGCAGGCGTGCATCCTCAAACGGTCTTCTTGCGCCATCTCGAACATCGCGTTTCACGGTTCGGCCGCCCCGGTAGGACTTGTGCACTTTGTAGAGCGCATCACGGGTTTTTTCCGCGAGATTGCTACACTGGGACTGCGTCGGAAAAGGCGGTTGGCGCCGCCGGCTGCGCCGACTTCGCTGACACGCCGGCGATCAAGCCACTGAATCCGGGGAATCTCCTCGCAACTGCATGCAGATTTAGTCGCTTAAGGCGCATGCCGTTGGCTATCCCCAAGAAATCGAAGGGCATCCCTCGCGAATACCGGGGAAGGAGGAACGCGGCAGATACCAAACAGCAAACACTCCGCGGCACGTGCTCGGCGGCCGCGGCAATCGCCGCCAGTTACAATCACATCATTGCATCTTGGGAGGCAAAGAAATGAATCCACTTTGTGGCAGCGGAGCTTTTTCGGCGCTCGTCGGCATTGCTCTGGCTGCGCCAGCGGCGCTTCTTCACGCCCAGGCGACGAGCACTCCTTCAGCCGGCACAGAGAAAAAGGTCCAACTCCTGCCCGGTCTCGACAAGCAGCTGATGGATACGAGCGTCGATCCCTGCGAGAATTTTTGGCAATACGCCTGCGGCAACTTTGCCAAACTCTATGCGATACCTAGCGACAAGAGTGGCTACGGGCCTTTCTACATCGTCGACGACTACACCGGGGCCGTGTTGCACGATTTGCTCGATGCGGTCGCCCTCCCCAGCGCGCAGCATACGGCCAACGAGCAGAAGATCGGCGACTACTATGCGAGCTGCATGGATGAGGACGCGATCGACGCCAAGGGACTGAAGCCGTTCCAGCCTGAACTGGATCGCATCGCCGCTCTCACCGACAAGAAACAGCTCACGGATCTGCTCGCCCACTACCAGATGATCAACGTCACCGCATTCTTCAATTACGGCGAACAGCAGGATTTCAAAGACTCGCAGAAGCAAATCGCCGACGTCGATCAAGGCGGACTGGGCCTGCCGGAACGGGATTATTACTTCCGCAGCGGCGATGCCGCGGAAAAGACGCGTAAAGAATATGTCGAGCACGTTGCGAAAATGCTCGTCCTGATCGGCGAACCGGCGGACACGGCCGCTGCCGATGCGCAGAAGATCATGGCGCTGGAAACGTCGCTGGCCAAGGTGTCGCTGGATGTTACATCGATGCGCGACCCCAATAATGTTTACCACCCCATGCCGGTCGCCAAGCTCGCGGAATTGACTCCGGAGATCGATTGGCCAAAGTTCCTTGTGGATACGGGAGTTGGCGGCGTCACCGGCCTGAACGTTACAAATCCTGAATTCTTCAAGGGGCTCCAGGCGGCCTTGGCATCGACAGACCTCGACACCATCAAGACCTATCTCCGTTGGCAGTTGATCAACTCGGTGCCCGCGGTTGCGTTGCCCAAGCAAATGGATGCCGAGAACTTCGACTTCTACCGGCGCAAGTTAGAAGGCCAGCCGGAAGAGCGGCCGCGCTGGAAGCGCTGCGTGAGTGCGACCGACGGCGCACTCGGCGAGGCGCTCGGACAGGTCTACGTCGCGTCGCAGTTTTCCCCAGCGAGCAAAGCCATTACCGTCCAGATGGTGCACGATATCGAAGACGCGATGGACAAAGAGATCGACGCCCAGTCATGGATGAGCGCCGAAACCAAGCTGAAGGCAAAGTCCAAGCTGCACATGTTGGCCGACAAGATCGGCTATCCCGATCATTGGCGCGACTACACCAACCTAAAGGTCGTCCGCGGAGACGCCTTCGGCAACGCATTCCGCGCCAACGAATTTGAGGCCAAGCGCGAATTGGCGAAAATCGGCAAACCTGTCGACCGCGGTGAGTGGGTTATGTCTCCGCCAACGGTCAATGCCTACTACGACCCCTCGATGAACGACATCAACTTTCCTGCGGGGATCTTGCAGGCGCCGTTCTTCGACCCCTATGCAACCGACGCGGAGAACTACGGCCACATCGGTGCCATCGTAGGCCACGAATTGACTCATGGCTTTGACGACCAGGGGAGTCAATTCGACGGCAACGGCAATCTCGCCAACTGGTGGACGCCGGATGACAAGAAGAAATTCGACGACATGACCGACTGCGAAGTGAAGGAATACGGCGGCTTCACGGCTGTTGAGGACGTGAAGCTGAACGGAAAGCTGACGTTGGGCGAGAATACCGCCGACAACGGCGGCCTGCGCCTGGCCTATGTCGCATTTCTCGAAGACGCCAAGCGCAAGAACATCGATTTGAGCGCGAAGCAGGACGGGTACACGCCGCTTCAGCAGTTTTTCCTGGCCGACGCGCAAAACTGGTGCGGCACTCTGCGGCCGGAACTCATTAGGCTTCGTGTCCAAACGGATGGACATTCTCCCGAGTTGTTCCGCACCAACGGCGTGGTGCAGAATATGCCGGAGTTCGGCAAGGCCTTCGGCTGCAAAGCCGGCCAACCCATGATGCCGGCCAACTCCTGCCACGTGTGGTGACGCCGGCAACACTTTGCGCCGCAGGCGCCGCTGTGCTGCTAGTTCGCCGCCTTGACCGCTTCGATCAGCGCCGGGACGACCTCGAACAAATCGCCGACGATCCCGTAGTCCGCGACCTCGAAGATCGGCGCATTGGCATCTTTGTTGATCGCCACGATGCACTGCGAGCCCTTCATGCCAACGAGATGCTGAATCGCGCCCGAGATGCCGACGGCCAAGTAGAGCTTCGGCGAAACGGTCTGTCCGGAGCTGCCCACCTGGCGCTCCAACGGCAGCCATCCGTTGTCGCAGATCGGCCGCGAGGCCGCCAGCTCGGCGCCCAGCGCCTCGGCAAGCTCCCGCACTATGGGAATGTTCTCCGTTGACTGGATGCCGCGCCCGACACTCACGATCCGATGCGCCGATCCCAGGTCCACGGTTTGCGCCGCGCTGCGCAATGGCGCGCCGGGCTTGGTGCGGATTTGCGCGGCATTGAGCGCCGGGGTGAAGATCGCAATCGGGGCTTGCGCCCCGGCACCCGTTTCTGCTCCGTCCGCGCGAAACGCCCCCGCCTGCACCGACACAAAACATGGCCCCCCGCCGCAGTGCCGGTAAGTTCCCGTCAACCGGCCCTGCATCAGTTGCCGAGTGAAGGTCGGCCCCGCTTCAATCGCAATCACATCGCCGATCAAAACCTGGCCCATTCTGCAGGCCAATGCCGGCGCGTAGTCCCGCACTTGATAGCTATGCGGAAAGACCACCCACTTCGTGGCGTCCTGGTTTTGGATGAGTTGTTGCAATGCCGAGGAAAACCCATCCGCCGTGTACTGCGCCAGCAGCCGATGCTCGATGCGCACGACTTTGCCCACACCTTTTGCTGCGGCCTCGCCGGCGAGCGCTTCGGTTTGCGCGCCGATCACCACCGCCGTCACATCCTGCGCGGCGCCGAGCTTGAGCGCAGCGGTAAGCGCCTCCCAACTGGCGCGTTTGATCTTCCCGCCGCCCTCCTCCAAAACCGCGAGAACGCTCATAGCACGCGCGCCTCTGTCTTCAGCTTCTCCACCAGCGCTTTCGCCGCTTTTTTGGCCGGTCCCGTGAGAATCTGAGTCGTCTTTTGTTTCTTGGGCGCGGCAATCTGTTCGAGCGTTACCACGCGCGTCGCGTCACCAGCTAACTCAGCCGCGCTCACCACGAGAATCTCTTTTGTCCTCGCCTTCTTGATCCCCATCAGCGTCGTGTAGCGCAGCTTGTTTCCGCCCGACTGCATGGTTAGCACCGCGGGCAGCGGCAACTCGATCTCCTGGAACCATCCCTCCTCGAGCTCCCGCTTGACCTTGAGCCCGCTGTCGGTCTCCTCTACATGCAGAATCAACGTTGCGTGTGGCATGCCAAGCAACTCGGCGAGAATCACGCCCGTTTGCCCCATCCCCACATCTTCCGATTGCAATCCGGTGAACACCAGATCGGGATTTTCCGGCCGGATCGCGGCAGCAAGCAGCCGCGCCACGCCAAGCGCATCGCGTTCGCCGAGTCCGCCGCATAGGATGTGAATGCCGCGGTCCGCTCCTTTGGCAAGAGCCTCGCGAATCGTCGAGCCCACGCGCTCCGGCCCGGCGCTCACCACCATCACTTCGCCGCCGTGCTGCTCCTTGAGCTGCAGCGCCTCTTCGAGCGCGTAAGCGTCCGGCTCATTCATCGCCCACTGGAGCTCACGCTCCTCAATCCCTTTTCCGTCCGCAGCGATTCGCACCGGCGCATCGCGCTGCGGCACCTGCTTGATGGCGACGACGACCTTCATGCGTTCAATGCTCCTGGTAACGCCGGTCTCCTGACCGGCTGTGCTGGCGGCGTCCTCGCCGCCAGCAGAGGTGAGTGGGCCAGGAGGCCCACACTACAGCCGGACTAGAGTCCGGCGCTACTGCTTAACGGCCTTGGTCTCGAGGCAATCCCCGCGCCGCGATCTGCGCAATGTCCAGCAATTCCGGCGCGCCTTCGCCCTGGGCCGCGAGCGCATCTCGAAACATCGTATTGCAGAAGGGGCAGGCCGTGCCGACGATGCTTGCCCCTGTCGCCGCCAGCTCTGCGGCACGTACTTCGCTCACTCGCTCGCCCTTCTCCTCGCCGAGGAATGCCAGGCCGCCGCCCGCACCGCAGCAGAAACTCCGCTCCCGGTGGCGCGGCGCTTCCACCAGCTCACCGGCCAGCGCGGCGACACGCCGCGGCTCGTCATACACACCGCGATAGCGCCCCAGGTAGCACGGATCGTGGAAGACGATCGTTTCGCTCCGAGACGGCTCACTGGTTATGGATCGCTGCATAGGAAGTGTTGAATTGTCATCCTGAGCGGAGTCCCGCGTCAGCGGGACGGAGTCGAAGGATCTGCGGTTGCCTTTCGACGGCGAGCCGGACACCAGGCGCTCATCCGGATGCCGCGCCAGAAACTCGCTATGATGCTCCACCTCGGGCGGCGCGCCATACGCCTTCCAGTCCTCCTGAATCGTGCGCACGCAGTGCGGGCAGATCGATAAGATCTTTCTCACACGACCCTGCGCCAGCGCCTCCAGATTCCATTCCGCCAGTTGCTGGAACAGCAGATCGTTGCCCAGGCGCCGCACCGGGTCGCCCGTGCACTTTTCCTTGCGCAGCACGCCGAAGGTCACGCCCAGATGTCGCATCACCTCCACCAGCGCCAGCACAATCTCGCGCCCGCGCGGATCGCAGGCGCCCATACAACCGAGCCACAGACAGTATTCCTGTGCGCCATCAAAGATTGGCAGGGAATTCTTCGCGATGAACTTGTCGCGCTCGGCCGCACTCAAGCCAAATGCATTGCCGCCCTTCTCCAAAACCAGGAAAAGCTTTGCCCCGTGCTCGTCCTGCCAGGCGCCCGTATTCACCACACCGCGCCGCAGCCCCACGAGGATCGGCACGTGCTCGATGCCCACCGGGCACTGGAACTCGCACGCTCCGCAGGTGGTGCACTCGAACACCGCCTCCTGCGAGTTGTGCCTGCCCAGCAGCGGCTCCTCGCTCGCCGGGCCACATTCATTGAGAACCGCGCGCACGCCGAGAACTACACTTTTCGGGTTCAGCAGCTTGCCGGTATTCGCGGCAGGGCAGTGCTCGATGCAGCGCCCGCACTCCACGCAGGAGTAGGCTTGGAGGCTGACCAGCCGCGTCAGGTCCCTGCCGGCGACGAGCCCAAAATCCTCATCTCCGGCCAGCGGCGGAATCCGGGCAAATCGGCCGCGCGACAGCAAGACGGCGAACGGGCTCAACACCAGATGCAGATGCTTAGTGTGGGGGATGAGCGGCAAAAAGACGAGCAGCGCAATCGTGTGCGCCCACCACAATGCGCGCACCGTTGTCTGGTGGCCCGCCGCAAAAAACGCGCCCAGGTACGTCGTCATCAGCGCGAAGATCAGAAACGCAATCCATCCCGATTCCCAGGAGAGCTCGCCCAGCCACTTCGGCCGAACCACAAACCGCCGCACAAACAATCCAGCAATCGCCACCGCGCAGCCCAAGGCGAACGCGGCGGCGAAATAGAAATAGACTCGCCCCACTCGCCCCGCGGGATCGAGGAACCCAACGCCAAGGATTGTCGCGCAGTGGTTCAGCGTGACCAGCGCAAAGACGCAGAAGGCCCAGAACACCACGGCGTGCGCCGCGCCGGGTAGCGGCCGCTCGCGGATCACCTTGGCCTGCAACATCACCTGCCAGACAAAATCGCGCACGCGCCTGCTGACGGGCGCTAGATGAAAGCTGGGATCTTTTTTCGACTTCAGAATTTTGCCGAGAATCGGCCCGAACCGCCGCCAGAAGCCGTACGCCGAGGCCGCGGCCAGCGAGACAAACAGCAATCTCTCGGCGAAGGAGAAAGACTGCGGCTCGGCGAGCATTGGCGGAGCGGCGAACATAAATCAGCAACTCAACCATACAAGATAGAACCGTCTGCTAGTGTGGTGTCCCAGAAGTTCATATCACAAAAGATGGAAGTTTAGCTGCAGATTCTTCGCTTACCACCCCAAACTGAAAAGCGTTTGGGGCCCCGTGCGCTCAGAATGACATCTGCAATTCTGTTAAGAACTTCAGGGACGGGACACTAGTTTTCAGAGACTCCGGGCCGCGATGCTGCCATTGCAGGTTCAGCAGCGCACGATCTTCGGCGATTCGATTCCCCGCGTCGCGTTGCGCGTATCCACCACAAGCTGCGCCTCGCCGACAATGCGGCGGTAGTCGTAGCTCGAGTGGTCGGTGACGATCACCACGGCATCGAATTGTCCGAGATTCTCCAGCGGCGTCGAGGTCATGTTCAAGTCGTATTTGCGGCCGCGGCCCACGGTAGGGAAGTAGGGGTCGTTGTAACTCACGACAGCGCCTCGCTGGCGCAGCAACTCGATGATGGTGAGCGACGGAGATTCGCGCAGATCGTCGATGTCGCGCTTGTAGGCCAGCCCAAGGATGAGAACCTTCGCGCCCTTGACGGATTTCGATCGTTCGTTCAGAGCCGCGGTAACCTGGTCGAGCACGAAATAGGGCATGGCGGCGTTGACTTCGCCCGCCAGCTCGATAAAGTGTGTGCGGAAGTCGAATTCGCGCGCCTTCCACGAGAGATAGAAGGGATCGATGGGAATGCAATGCCCGCCCAGTCCCGGGCCGGGATAAAACGCCTGGAATCCGAATGGCTTTGTTTTCGCCGCTTCGATCACCTCGTGAATGTCGATGCCCATGCGCATGCAAAGCTGCTTCAGCTCGTTCACCAGCGCGATGTTTACGCAGCGGTAGATGTTTTCAAGCAGCTTGGTCATCTCGGCCACGCCGGGGCTGCTCACCGGCACTACGCGGCGGAAGATCGCGCCATACATGGCAGCCGCCAGCTCCACGGCCACGCGTCCGCAGCCGCCCACCACCTTGGGAACGTCGCGCCGGTCGACAGTGTCGTTTCCCGGATCTTCGCGCTCGGGCGAGAACACGACGTGCACTCCGTTTTCGTTTGCACCGCGAGCGGCCTTAAGCCCATTGGCGTTTCCGGCTTCCAGCAGCGGCACAACAATCTCCTCCGTTGTGCCCGGATACGTCGTGCTCTCCAGCACGATGAGCTGCCCCTCGTGGATGTGGGGCGCAATCGACTTCACAGTCCCGATCACGTAACTCAAGTCCGGGTCGTGCTGTTCATTCAGCGGTGTCGGCACGCAGACGATCACGGCGTCCATTGCATCCACTTCGGAGTAGTCCGTGGTTGCGTGAAAGCCGGTCCGCTGCGCTTCTCGAATCGCCTCCGGCAGAATGCGCACGATGTACGATCCGCCGCTGTTCAGCGCAGCCACTTTGTCTGCCGCAATATCGAACCCCGTCACGCGAAATCGCTCGGCGCTGAACAACAGCGCCAACGGCAGCCCCACGTAGCCCATGCCCACGATTCCGATGCGGGCTTCGCGGGTTTCCATTTTCGATTTCAACTGAGCAAGGCGATCGTGAGTCAACGTTCCCATACTCCCGGATTGTATGCCCTGGCTGGCGGAGCCATGGCGTGGCAATCGCGCACGCTAAACTAGAATCCCTTACCAGACCCGCCGGCCGAATCGGCGTTCAGGGCGGGAAACTCCGAATACCGAGGAATCGCTATGATTCCGGTCATTGTCCTGGTGGTTGCCTTCGTCGCGTTTCGTCTGGCGGGCTTTGCCGTGCCGTATTTTGCGAATTGGCAATTCGCGTTGCGCGCGGCCTTGGGCGCGATGTTTCTCGTTACTGCTTCGGCTCACTGGGGAAAGCGGCGTCCTGACCTCGTTCGCATGGTGCCGCGCGGCTTGGGCGACGGCGGCCTATGGGTCACTCTTACGGGCGTCGCGGAGATTCTGATTGCCCTTGGCCTGCAAATCCGGGCTGCGGCGCTGCCGGTAGCTGTCGCCGCCGCTCTGATGCTGGTGTGTCTCTTTCCCGCCAACGCCAAGGCCGCGCGCGAAAAGCTCACCATCGGCGGCCGGCCGGTGCCACCGCTCGGCATCAGGCTCGCAATTCAAGTTCTCTTCATCGCTGCCTTGACAGCAGCCGTGTGGCTGCGGTAAGTCGCGTTGCGGCAGCGCAATCGCATTTCAAAATGCGGGAAGGAATTGCTTTGAAAGGGCACGGCTTCAGCCGTGCCGGGCGACGCGAAACGGAAAGAGAAGGGCTTTATTGATGGCTGCATAAGTAATGTCCGCTTGTCATCCTGAGCGAAGTCCCGCGTCAGCGGGACGGAGTCGAAGGATCTGCGGTTGCCTTTCCACCGCAAAACAGGACATTTCTTCTGCAGGAATCGATAGCCCCCGAGGGATGGTTTTGGATAGTGGCAAGATACATCCCCCAGGGGCTAAAGCCCGCAGTTTTTGTGCGCTTTCAGCGGCACCCTTCGACTGCGCTCAGGGCAGGCTCTGAAGCCGTGCCCTTTCAAAACCTCGATCATCCATGGATCGGATTCCAAATGCGATTGCCCTGCGCATTGCGGCCCCTGGACACTCGTCAACGAACCGCCTACGCTATTCTGGAGCGTGCATTTTGCGCTGTCTCGATGGCTCGCTGAATAGCACAGGCCGAGGTTCGTTCTTTGCCCAAGTATCTTGTTACCGGCGCTGCCGGCTTCATTGGCCGCTCGATCGCCGCGGCTCTGCTGGAGCGCGGCGAATCGGTGCGCGGCGTCGACAACTTCCTGACCGGCAAACGCTCCAACCTCGCTGGCCTCGAAGCCATGGAATTCATTGCAGGCGATCTCGCCGATCCGGCAGTCTGCGCGCAGGTCTGCGCCGGCGTCGAGGTCATCTTCCACGAGGCTGCCTTGGCATCCGTACCCCGCTCGGTCGCCGATCCCGCATCCACCAACCGCAACTGCCTCGACGCAACCCTCAACCTGCTTGTTGCCGCTCGTGCAGCCCAAGTCCGCCGGGTCATCTATGCAGGCTCGTCGTCGGCGTACGGGGATACGCCCACCCTGCCCAAGCATGAGGCGATGACGCCCGATCCCATCAGTCCCTATGCGGTCGCCAAGCTGGCCGGGGAGCAATACATGCGCTCCTTCAGCCGCGTCTACAGGCTCGAAACCGTGACCCTCCGCTACTTCAACGTCTTCGGCCCCTACCAGGACCCCACTTCGCACTATTCCGGCGTCTTGGCCATCTTCTGCCGCAAAATGCTCGCCGGTGAGCAGCCCACGATCTATGGCGACGGCGAGCAGAGCCGCGACTTTACCTACATTGCGAATGTGGTTCAAGCCAATCTTCTCGCCGCTGCCGTTCCTGCCGGGAAGGTCTCCGGCCAGATCATCAACATCGCCGCAGGGCAGCGCATCACGCTGAATCAGACCTTCGAAATCCTTTGCGTCCTTACCGGCTATGCGGGCAAGCCGGCCTACTGCGAATCGCGTTCCGGCGATATTCGTCACTCCCTGGCCGACATTACACTGGCGCGCGAGCTGCTGGGCTACGAGCCCCACGTCGATTTCCACGAGGGCCTCCGCCGGACCGTCGAGTGGTACCACCAGGGCGCCGCCTGAGGCTGGCGGTTGACCGCATTTCCGGCCTAATTCGCGAATGAACGCAGGAGTGTGATCCATAACACTAACAGGTTGACGCAAATCGTAGAAAATACTGGACGTCGTTTTTGTAGGGCTGCTCGACTTCACTCTCCTGCCCAGATCTGCCTCGATATGCCTTGGGATCGAGGTTGAATTCTTGTCAGATTCGCCTGCTTTTCAGAATGCAGCACCTGGCGGCTCCGCGCCGCGAAGCGCCGCCGGCCCTTCGCCTGCCCATTCCACCTCAGTGCGCGAACTGGGTCAGGTCCTCTGGCGCCGCCGCCGCCTTATCGCCGCAATCGAGGGCGGCTTGCTGCTGGCCTGCCTTCTCTACTGCCTGATCGCGCCCAACCAATACGAGGCAACCGCGCGCGTCGAGTTGCGCACCGGGCCGGCCTCCTCACTGAACCTCGAGTCTCCTGAGCCGATGGCTTCCGCCTCCATTCTCTCTGCGCCCATCGCTCTGGAAACCCTGGCCGGCATTCTGCGCAGCAACGAGCTCGCCTGGCGCGTGATCGCCGCTCGCAAGCTCTACCAGGCGCCCGGTTTTCGCGGCAGCTTCGACCGCCGCTTTCCAGGCTTCACAGCGGATGCGCCGGTGCCGGACGCTCAGGCCTGGCTCCTCGAGCGCTTCGCGCGCCGCCTCAAGGTGCAGACCGTTCCCCGCACGCTACTGGTCGAGGTGAGGTTCCGGTCGCGCGACCCCGCCCTGTCGGCGTCCGTGGTCAACGATCTCATTCGCGCTTACACCGATCGGGAGACGGAATCGCAGATCCAAGCCACCGCGCAGGCCTCCCGCTGGCTGAGCGCGCAGCTCATCGATCTGAAGGCGCGCGTCGACCGCGACCAACAGCGCCTTGCCGAATTCGAGAGCCGTCACGGCATCGTCAGCACCCCGGAAGTCCTGGCTAACGGGCTGCCGGGCGAAACCGAGCACAGCGCGCCGCTCCTCGAGATCGATGAGCTCAGCCGTCAGCTTGTGGCCGCCACTACCGACCGCATTTTGAGCGAGGCCGAGTATCGCGCCGCATCGCAGGGCGACCCCGAGATCGTGATTGCCGCCGATCCCCGCTTGCAGGCGGAAGGCGGCAGCTTTGCCACCGCTGTTTTGCAGCAAATTCGCGCCCGCCGCAGCGACCTGGAGCAGGAACAGGCGCAGTTGAGCGCCGAGCACGGTCCCAGCTTTCCGCGTGTTGTCGAAATCGGCCGCCAGTTGCAGGATCTCGAGAAGCAAAAACAGGCCGAAGACGCAAAACTCGTCGAGCGCTTCCGCAGCAACTGGCAGACCGCTCTCGACCGCGAGCAACTGGTTCGCAAGAGCCTGGAGCAGGTCACTGGAGAAGGCATGAAACTCAATGAGGCTGCGACGGAATACGCCGTTATGCGCCAGGAGGCCAACGCCAGCCACGACCTCTACGTGCGCGTGCAAGAAAAAGCCGAGGAAGCCGGCCTGGCGGCAGGCGTGCACAGTTCGAACATCTCGGTCGTCGACTACGCGCGCCAACCCGTAAAGCCGGTGGCGCCCGATCCCCCAGTCTATTTTGCAATCGTTTTCTTCGCCGGTCTTTGGATCGCGGCGGGCGCGGCGTTTCTCCGCGAGTCGCTGGCCAATTCAAATGTGAAAGCCGCACTGATCCTGTTCGCGTTTGTAGCGGCTGGGGCCGGTCTCCGCGCCCAGGCCCCCACGCCCAGCACCTCCGGCCTGCCCGCCGGTGTCGCCAGTTTCCCGCAGACGCAGGAGACCAAGAGCCAACCCAATGCCAAAGAAGCGCCGCCGATTTGGAATGTTGGCAATCCAGCCGCCGCTCCTCAACTTACCGCGCTGCAAGCTTCGCCGCCCATGCCGGCTCCCATTGCGCCCGGCGACGTTCTCGATGTCAGCGAGTACCACACGCCGGAGTTCCACTCCGCGGTTCGCGTTTCGGCCGCGGGCTTGGTCACGCTGCCCATGGTTGGCGAGGTGCAAGTCTCCGGGATGGACGAGCAGGCCGCCGCCCACGCCATCGAAGCCGCGCTTCTGGCCAAAGGAATGCTCCTGCACCCGCAGGTTTCCGTACTCGTGACCGCTTACGCCGGCCAGGACGTCAGTGTGCTGGGGGAGGTCACACGCCCCGGAGTCTACCCCTTCACCGTTCACCATCGCCTGCTCGACCTGATTTCCGCCGCGTCGGGCCTCTCGCCCAACGCCGGCCGCCTGGTGAACGTCTTTCATCAGGGCGACCCCAAGACTCCACATGCGGTCGTGCTCGATCCCAGTGGAACCGACACGGCCGTTGACCACAATCCCGAGCTCAGCCCCGGCGACACGGTGCAGGTGAGCCGCGCCGGCCTCGTCTATGTCGTCGGCGACGTGATCCGTCCCGGCGGTTTTGCCGTCGACCCCGTCCAGGGCCTCACAGTGGTCCAGGCACTGTCGCTCGCCTGGGGCGCGTCGCAAAACGCCAGCGCCAAGGCCATCCTCATCCGCGAGCAAAAGGGCGGCCGGACCATGCTTTCACTGAATCTGAAGCGCATGCTGCGCGGCCAGGACCCCGACCTGCCCGTCCAGGACCGCGACATTCTCTACGTTCCCGACTCCATGGCCAAGAATCTCGCCAATCGCACGATGGAATCCGCCATTCAGTCCACCATCGGCGTCACTATTTACTCCGCGCTGGTCTACTCGCAGAGATACTAGCCATGCGAAAGCTTGCGCGGTTTCTCCTCCTCGTCTTCGCCTTCGCCATCCCGTGGGAGTACTCCCTCGACCTCGGCGAGCCCATCGGCAACGTGGCCCGTGTGGCCGGACTCCTGACGCTGCTGGCCGCCGTCCTAGCCGTTCTCCGGGACGGCCGGTTGCGTCCGCCCGGCGCCTTTCAGTGGCTGACCTTGACGCTCTTCCTATGGCTTTGTTTCTCCTATTTTTGGACCGTCGATTCCGCCGCAACCCTCATCAAGATGCGCGCTTATTTTCAGGAGATGATGATCGTGTGGCTGGTCTGGGAGTTTGCCGATACTCCCGCCGATCTGCGCAATCTTCTGCGCGCCACAGTCGCCGGCTCCTGGGTGCTTGCCATTCTGACGCTTGCCGCCTTTCGCTCGCCCGAAGCCATCGCCGCCGGCCAGATTCGCTTTGCCGCCTACGGCCAAGACCCCAATGATATGGCCCGCTTTCTCGATCTCGGTTTTCCGCTGGCGGCGCTTCTGTTCGAGTGCGACCGCCGCTGGCCCATGCGCCTTCTCGCACTGGGGTTCCTACCCGTGGGCTTGGCCGCGGTCCTGCTGACGGCCTCGCGCGAAGGATTTCTTGCCGCCGTCATTGCGCTGGCCGGCTCTGCTGTGCTTCTCGCACGCCACCACCCGCGCCGAGTGATCGCCGGGGCTTTCGCCCTACCCCCCCTGCTCGCCACCCTCTGGTTCACGGTTCCTACCGGAACGCTCGCCCGGCTCGCCACCATTCCCGAACAATTGCGCAGCGGCGACTTGAATCAACGTCTCAGCATCTGGTCCGCGGGCTGGCGGGCCTTCGTCCGCGCGCCGCTCTTCGGCTCCGGAGCCGGCTCCTTCACGGCCGCGGCGCATCTCGCGGCCATCGATACCGCGCACAACACGGCGCTGTCTTTGGCCGTGAACGGAGGCCTGGTCGCGCTCTCCCTCGCCCTGCTCCTTGTCGCGCTCGCGGCGCTCGCAGCTTTTCGCACGCAAGGCTCGCTGCGGGTAGCTCTCGTCACTGGGTTGCTGGTTTGGATGGTCACAACGCTGGTTGCAACCGTCGAAGAGAATCGCACCACCTGGCTCCTGCTCGCCATGATCGCCCTCGCCGGCCGCCTGGCCAACGATGATTCCCAAAAGCTCCACATCTGCTTTTCACCGTCGTCACTACCACGGGTAGGCGATGGCCAGTCATTCAACCTTGCGGAGGTGTAACACGTAATGTTACAGTTGTATCAGTGATCAAGTCGTTCAGGCATCGCGGGCTTGAGCAGTTTTTCAAGACGGGTTCAAAGGAAGGGATCCAACCCGCACACGAGGCCCGTCTTCGGATCTTGCTCACCACTTTGAATCTGGCTTCAACGCCCCACGACATGAATCGCCCGGGATGGAACTACCACGCATTGCAGGGCGACCTAAAGGGCCACTGGGCGGTCAAGGTCAATAAGAACTGGCGAATTACCTTCAGTTTCGAAGGAGAGGACGCGATCCTGGTTGACTATCGCGACTCCCACTAGGAGGGAAGCGCATGGCGATGATGTACAACCCGGCAAGCCCTGGCGAGCTGCTGAAGGAATTCCTCGGCAAGACAACAGCGACGAAACTTGCCCGGCGCATCGGTGTGGCGCGCGCTACCGTCTCCCGCGTCCTCAACGGCCGAACGGCAGTCACCGTGGATCTAAGCATTCGTCTTGGTCAGGCCCTCGGGCTTTCACTGGATTTCTTTTCGAAGGCTCAGCTCCAATACGACCTTTGGATCCAATTGCAGAAGAGACGGCCAAAAATCAAGCGGTTGGCTGCCTGAAGAGCGGCTCTTTCAACGAGGAGCTGCACGAATTGTTTGTAGAAGCTGTTTCATAACCGTTCTTGGTCTTTCCACAGGGGCTAAAGCCCCCTGTTTTTGGGGTGTTCTTCGGCACGAGGCCCAGAGGGCACCCCGTCGTGCCCTGACACGAACCGGGTTATGAAACAGCTTCTAGTCGTTCCCTGATCTGGCGTTGACGAATCACTTTATGTCGACGCTTTCGCAAGTTGGAAGACGGCCAATTCAACCTTCCGGGGCAGTCGCTGTCCACCGCGGCATCCTAAGTGCAGCCCTTTCCGTCGGCGCCGCCGGCATCCTCGTCAAGCTCGTCGCGACCGCCAAGGAAATCGCGGTTGCCTCCGTCTATGGCCGCTCCGACGCCATGGACGCCTTTCTCGCCGCCATGCTTATTCCCGGCCTGCTCGTGAATCTCATCTCCGAGTCGATGAATCAGGCGCTGGTGCCCACGCTGGTGCGGGTGAGGGAACAGGAGGGCCGCGAGCCCGCCCAGCAACTGCTTTCGAGCGCCATGCTTTGCACGTGCTTGTTGCTCGGCCTCGCGTCCCTCGTCATGGGACTCGCCGCGCACGGCTTTTTTCCTCTCATCGCCTCCCACTTTTCGCCGCCTAAGCTGGCGCTCGCCATCCGACTCTTCTACGCGCTGCTGCCCATTGTGCTCCTCACCGGCATCGCCACCAACTGCACGGCGGTTCTGAACACGCTCGACCGTTTTGCTCTTCCCGCTCTCGCGCCTGCGGTAATCTCTCTCGCCATCATCGCCGGCGCGCTCCTCTACGGCGGCCGCTTCGGCATCTGGGCCATGGTCTACGCCACGCTAGCCGGCACGCTCCTGCACGCCGTCATCGTCGCCGGCATGATGCAGGCGCGCGGCTATCGCTTCCACCTCCATTGGTACGGCGCAAGCGAGGCTGCGCGCGAGGTCGCCGGCCAGTATGGCCCGATTTTGCTCAGTTCCGTCGTCTCTTCGGGCGGCCTTCTCGTCGATCAATCGATGGCCGCCATGCTGCCCCCGGGCAGCGTCTCCGCCCTCGTCTATGCCAATCGCTTCGTCAGCGTCGTGATTACACTGCTGGCCGGCGCGGTTTCCACGGCCATCGTGCCCTATCTGTCGCGCATGATCGCCCATTGCGACTGGGCCGGCTGCCGGCATACACTGCGGTCCTGGTTCGGAATCACCGCGCTTGCCTCGGTCCCTGTGGCCGTGCTCCTCATCGCCGGCACCCGCCCGCTTGTCCGCATCGGCCTTCAGCACGGTCAGTTCGGCCCGCGCGACACCGCGGTGGTCGCATCCGTGCTCGCCATGTACGCCGTCCAGATCCCGTTCTACGCAACCAGCCGTGTCTATTACCGCTTCATCGTCGCCATGCGCCGCACCGATCTCATCTTTTATTGCGGCCTCCTCAATTTGGGCCTCGATGTGGTGTTGAATCTGGTCCTGATGCGCTGGTTTGGTGTCGCTGGGATCGCGCTCGCCACCTCGCTTTGGACCGTCAGCACGCTGTTCTATCTCTGGTTTTGGGCTAGAAGGCTGCTGGCGCGCGCTTCGACTCAGGGAGCTATCGCATGATCCCCTCTCCAGCCCGGTATCTGCTTCGTTTCGACGATCTATGCCCGACGACGCATCGCGAGCGTTGGCAGCGCCTCGTCACCCTGATCGACGAGTTCCGCCTCCAGCCCATCCTCGCCGTCATTCCCGAGAACCGCGATCCCAAACTCGCCCTCTCGCCTCCTGACCCCACTTTTTGGGAACAGATGCACGCGCTCGAGTCGGCCGGCGCAACCATCGGCCTGCACGGTTACCGTCATTTATGCGTCAATCGTGGGCGCAGCCTGCTCGGTCTCCACGCCTATTCGGAGTTTGCCGGGGTCGCCCTGGAGACTCAGCGCACCTGGATCGGCGCAGGGCTCCGCATCCTGCGCAGCCGTGGACTGAATCCGAGCATCTTCGTTGCCCCGCGCCACGGCTTCGATTTCGCCACGCTTCAAGCCCTTTGCGCGGAGGGGATTCCCCTCCTATCGGACGGTTTCGCGCGCATGCCATTTCGCCGCGGCGGCGTCACCTGGATTCCTCAGCAGCTCTGGTGCCCGGTGGACAAGCCCATTGGCCTTTGGACCATCTGCATTCATCCCAACACTGCCAGCGACAGCGAAATCGAGAAGCTGCGCACCTTCCTCCGCGATCATTCTCTGCAGTTTTCTTCGGTCGATCGCCTCCTTGACGAATTTCCGCCCGAACCGCTTGCTCTTTCGGAACGCGTTTACGCTTCCGTGGCGCTATGCGGCGTCAAAGCCTCGTGTGTGCGCGCCCGGCTGCGACGGCTGGTACGCGGCTCAAGCAACTCCAAGTAGAGCCTCTCCCACTGATCCAGGACGCTCTCCAGGCTGAATCGCTCGATAATCGACTGCCGGGCCCGCTGTCCCATGGCGCATCGTCCTTCGGGCGGCATCCGCATCATCCTGGAAATCACTGCGGCCAGCGCGTCGGCGCCTTCCGCGCACGAAAGCCAACCCGTTTCCCCATTGATGACCACTTCGCGCGTGCCGGCGACGCCGGTGGCAACACTCGGCAGCCCGCAGGCTCCAGCCTCGAGCAGCACCATGGGCAGCCCCTCATAGCGCGATGCCAGAACAAAGCCATCCGCGGCCTGCATCCAGCGCCGCACATCCGCCTGGAATCCCAGGAAATGCACCCTGCCCTCCAAACCAAGCCGCGCCGCCAGTTCCACCAAGCCGGCGCGCAACGGCCCATCCCCCAAAATCACCAGCCGCGCCCGATGCGGAATCAGGGTCAGCGCTTTCAGCAGTGTCGGATAATCTTTCACCGGTTCCAGCCTGCCGACAGCGAGCCAAAGAAAATCATCGGTCAGACCCATTGCGCTTCGCGCTTGAGCGCGTACCTGCGCGTCCGGGCGCCACCGTTCGGTGTCGATCCCGTTCACCAAGACGGTGAGATTCTTTTCGCTGACCATCCAGGCGCTCACGTGCGATTGCGCTGCGGCGCGGCTCACCGCCGTCACCCGGTCGGGCCACCATCGGCTCAGGATATAGCCGAGCCGCCGTCCGGTTCTCCCCGTGGAGGAAGTGTGCACGGTGTCGATCATCACCGGCGTCGGCGCAAAAGCGCGCGACCACCGCGCCAGCCAAGCAGCCTGCGGCAGATGCGCATGTATAACGTCGGGACGCTCTTGCCACAGCCAGCGATTCAGGCGAATCCATCCCCTCGGGTCGGCAATGCCCTTACGCATTCCCAGGCTCTCAAACTCAACTCCGCTGGTGCGTAAATCGGTGGCTGCCTGGCCGCCCTCACCGGAGAGCACGACCATGGTTACCCGCCATCCCCGCCGGCAAATTCCTTTAGCGATCTCAATGGCTTGCTGCTCAGCGCCCGCAACCCGGTCCAGGCCGGGAATCACCACCGCTGCATGGCTCACTTCCGCCTCCCGCAATCCCGTCGATCAATTCCTCATAGGCTTCAATGGCGCGCGCGAATGCAAACTCGTTCGCGGCCCACTGCCGGTAGATCGCAGATCGAAAGGCAGAGCGGCCCCGGCACATGCGGCGCAGCGCCGCAGCGGCGGTGGCGGCCAAACTTGCGGTAGGCCGGTCTTCGGCAACGGCCGGAGATGGAAGGGCGCCCAGCAATCCCGCAAGCAGAAAACCGAGGCAAAAACCAAACAACCTCAACTCCAACTAATAAGTTCCGAGGATGCAGGATTTCTCCTGCGGTCACAGCAGCGCATGCAACCGCGCACGCACACTCTTCCGCCTCTGCGCTGCAAACGGCGCATTCGGCAGCTGCCGGCCGGCGAGGCTTAGGCAAGGTTACTGCGCGGACATCTCGATTTGGGCGAATCAGCTCGACGAGGTGGGGCAGTGCTCAAAATATCTAGAGCCCGAACTGCACTTGGCTCGGCACGCCGGCTTCTGCTCGTCTGAGCGTGTTCCCGTCAACAACGCAGGCGCTCTTTACTAAGAGGCTCCTAAGCTGGAGGGAGAATGTGTACAGAAAGAAGACATCTTTCCCGAAGAGTTGTCAAGATCGAAATCCCGCTTGGCGAGATTCAGCGCGGAATTTCTCCAAACCCATGCGAAGGTTTGTTTATGCGCTTGATCTACGCCACAGCTCCGGCTTGTGCCGCGACGCGATCGGCCGGCGTCGAGAACAACCCGTGGTCGAATCGTTGCCCTGGCCGCAACGCTCGCAACGCGGTAATCAGCACTTCCGCCAGACTTTGGGCCGAGACTTCACGCGCCAGCCACGCTCCCGGCCGGCCGCGCAGCAAGTCGACAAGCCCGCCGGACGCCGGCGTGGCGACCAGCGGAAGCCCCGCCGCCGCGGCTTCCAACAGCGCATTCGGCAATCCTTCATAGCGCGACGACAACACAAACAGGGTGCAGCCGGGGAAATAGACATAGGGCCGGTCCACCCGTCCCGGAAAGTGCACCGCGTTCTCCAGGCCAAAATTTCGGCACAGGCATTTCAATTCCGTTTCCTCCCGCCCGGCGCCGGCGATAACTAGGTCCGTGTCTGGAAATTGCGCCCGCACGATCGCCAGCGCCTCGATCAGCAAATCGAACCCCTTTTCCGGCGACAGTCTTCCCACGGCGAGCAGATGCGGTCCCGTCCCGCTCCACGAACTCTTCTCCTGTAGCGCCGCTTGGATTCCCTCCCGATCCACCGGGTTGGGCAAAACAACCAGTTTCTCCGCGCCGATCCTCAGCTCTCGCGCCAAATCCGCCGCCATCGATCGCGACTGGCAGATGATCCGGTCGGAGTGGCGGTAGAGCCAGCAATAAAGCAGCCGCGTATAACGTGGAACCCCGCCCATCGCCAAAGCTGCTGAGACGGTTCCGTTTTGCCGCACCAGCACAGGGGTTTTTGGGGGCAGGAACGGCCGCAGCATCAGGACCAGAAAGCTGATCTCCGGAGCGCCGGAAAGAATGACTGCCGGCCGCAGCCGCCACACCAGCCGCAACAAAGGAATCGCCCCGCGCCTTGCCCGCTTTGCGCCCAGAGCATGCACCGTCACCCACGGTGGCACGGCAGCCGTCTCCGCTTCGGCCGCCGTCACCAGCCCCAGATGCACCTCGTACTTTTCCCTCGACAGCCCCTTTGCCACCAGCGCCATCACCTGTTCGGCGCCGCCCGCGCTTAGGCGCGGGATGAGAAAAAGAATTCGCGTCCGGCCAGCCACGGTTGCTCCTCGAAGAGAATCATTGTGGAGTAATTTGCAAACCCTCACCTGTGTCCCTCGTCACCGAGTCGAATGGCCGGCAACGGTACACTGGCGGTCGCCTTCTTCCCCCGATCTGCATCGGTAGGAAAGCTACTCATGCAGAATTCCTCTCCCAACGCGCTGGACAAGGCGCCTCACGCTCCTCCGTCAACGATTCTTGTCGGCGTCACGCATCCCCAAACCTGCCTTGTTCTCGGCGCACGTCTCCGCACCCTGTGCAAGGCGGGCTTTCGTGTTCTTCTTGTCTCCGCTCCCGGCGAGCTCCTGGACGCGACCGCGGCGCAGGAAGGCGTCGAGCGCATTGCCGTCCCCATGCATCGCGAAATCGCTCCTCTGGCGGATGTCGTTTCGCTTCTGCGGCTTTGCTTGCTGATCGCCCGCCGCCGTCCGGATTTGGTTGAGTTCAGCACACCCAAGGCCGGGCTTCTAGGAAGCATGGCGGCCATGCTGTGCCGCGTACCGCAGCGCGTATATATGCTGCGCGGCCTTAAGTACGAAACCGCCAGAGGCTTGAAACGTAGGCTGTTGTATACCGCGGAAAGACTGGCTGCCGCCTGTGCGCACGTCGTGCTCTGCAACAGCGCCAGCCTCCGTGCAGAAGCTCTGGCGCTCGGCATCGCCCCCGCCCGCAAGCTGCGGCTTCTCGGCGATGGCAGCAGCAACGGCGTCGACATCGAGCGTTTCTCGCCCGGCCCCACCGGCGTCCGTGAAAGCCTCGGCATTCCCGGCGACGCCAAAGTCGTGGGATTCGTGGGCCGCCTCACCTGCGACAAGGGCCTGCCGGAACTGGTCCGCGCTTTCGATACCATTCTCCGGGCAGAGCCGACCGCTCACCTTCTCCTCGTCGGTTGGTTCGATGACGCCGAAGACGCTTTGAGCCGGGATCTGCGCACTCGCATTCTGCGCCATCCGCAAATCGATTGCACCGGATTCGTCGGCGACACGGCCCCGTACTATCGCGCCATGGACGTGCTGGTTCTGCCCACCTGGCGCGAGGGCTTTCCCAACGTGGTCCTCGAAGCGGCGGCGTCGGGCATTCCGGTGGTCACCACCGCTTGCACCGGCGCCCGCGACTCCGTCATTCCCGAAGTCACCGGCCTGCTGATTCCTCCCGGGTATCCCGAGGCCATCGCCGAGGCGGTGCTCAAGATCATTCGCAACCCGGCGCGCCAGCGCCTCATGGGCGAGGCGGCGCGCAACTGGATTCTCGATCACTATTTGGAAGAGCGAGTCCTTGGGCTGACGGCTGAGTATTACCGCAGCCTAATCGGCTCTTTGCCGTCCATCCCAGGCCGCGCCTGAAAACTTGTCTGCCGAAAGACAGAAACTTCTTCGGTGACGGAGGTCATCTTTTGCGGTGGACGAAGTCCGGTATGCTCGTAGGAAAGGACCCACCTTGTTCGAAGCTCTGCGGTTTCTTTGGAATGCAACGCGGGGCCACCGGCTGGCGCCGTGGCGAAGTCCGTTTTTGCGCTGGCGCGTGGAGACCTATTCGGGGCAGAAAGCCGAGACGCTGACCGCGAAGAGCGTGCTGGGATTCATGTGGACCGAGCGCTGGGAGCTGCTGCGCTTTCTGCGCTGGACAGGGCAAATGGAGAAGGAAGCGCGCAAGCGCGCCTGGTAGGTTGGTCGCTTCCATATCATCGGAGGTTGGAGCGGCCTTTTTCGTGAGACGCAGATTCTTCTACACCATCCTTGCCATCGTTGCGATCGCTGTGGCCGTGGGCGCTGCCTCGCACGCGCAGCAATTGCCTCCGCCCGAACCGCCGCAGCCGATGCCGGCGCCACAGGGCGAGGCGCCAAGCCTGCGCGTGACGACGACGGAAGTCCTGGTGCCGACGCTGGTCGAGAGGAAGGGCGGAGGGATTCTATACGGCCTGAAGCCGCAGGACTTTGTGCTCGAAGACAACGGCGTGCCGCAGAAGATCAGAGTCCAAGAGGAGCTGGACACGGCGCCGGTGGCGCTGGTCGTGGCGGTCGAACAGGGCGGCATGAGCGCGCTGGAATTCGACAAGCTGGCGCGGCTCGGGCCGCTGCTCGATGTGTTCCTGAGCGATCCGCGGAGCCAGGTGGCGCTGGTGGGGTTCGACTCCGTGCCGCATCTGATCGAGGACTTTACTCATGCCGGCGACAAGGTGAATACGGAGTTGCAGCAGCTCGAGCCGGGCGACGGGGGCGCGGCGATTCTGGACACGGTGAACTATGCGGTGACGTTGCTGGAGGATAAACCGAAGGAGTACCGGCGCGAGCTGCTTTTGATCGGCGAGGAGCGTGACCACGGGAGCAAGCACACCAAGGCAGTGGATTTGATCAAGAAGATCGGCGAAAGCGACGTGCTGGTGCTGAGCGTGAGCTTTTCGCCGGCGGCCGCGGAGGTTGCGAGCGACATGAACCGGACGAACAATGAGGAGACGACCACGGCGAACCTGCTGGCTCCGCTGATTATGGCGCTGAACGCAATGAAAAAGAATGTGGCGAAGGAGATTGCCACGGAGAGCGGCGGGCAGTACGCGACGTTTTTGACGGACAAGCGATTCGAGGCGCGGGTGATGAGCGCGGCGCGGGACGCGCGGAACCGGTATTTGATCACGTTCAGCCCGTCCGATCCGACTCCGGGGCTGCACACGATCAAGGTACGGACAGCGGAGGATTATGGGGCGCGGATTGTGGCGCGGGCGAATTACTGGGCCGAAGGACAGGGAGCAGGGAGTAGCCAATAGGGAGTAGGAAACCAGGGAACAAGGGAGCAAGATACGGTGGTTAAGTGTCATGGGTCAGGGGTCAGGAGGACGTTGTCAAACTCTTTTCTGGCTAGCGCCCGAGCGAAGGTGTCGATGAGATTGCACAGGCCTCAGTCCTGCGCGTAACATGGTTCGCTAGAGACTCCATGAACACCATTATTCAGCGCTACCGGCATCCGGTGGCGTTCTATGTCGCGGCCACCGCTGTGCCGTGGGCATTCTGGTTTGTGGCTGGCCGGATCAGCCATCGTGCATTGGGCGGCCAGGAAACGGCTATTGCCAGCGCCCTGGCATTTGCGGGACTGCTGGCGCCAATGGTTGTCGCCTTCATCGCAATTGCGCGTGACCGGGAGTTGCGGACCGATGCTCTGAGCCGCCTGACGCTGAAGGGAATCACGCCGGGCTACGCCGCAATCGCGTGCCTTACGATGCTGGCGAGCATCCTGTTGGCGCAGGCGATTTCGCTGTTGTTCGGGTACAGTCCCCGCCAGTTCGTCATCACCGGGCACTATACCTTCACATCCGGTGTCTTTCCTGTATGGTTTCTTCTGATCGCTGCTCCGGTCGTGGAGGAACTCGCCTGGCACTCCTACGGCACGGATGCACTGAGAGCCCGGTTCAATCTGTTTCTGACCTCGATCATCTTCGCTGCGTATTGGGCGGTGTGGCATGTGCCGCTTGCCGGCATTAAGGGTTATTACCACGCCAATCTCGTGGTTGGAGGCGCGCTCTACGGCATCAATTTCCTTGTGAGCGTGTTCCCGTTCGTCATTTTGATGAACTGGCTTTACTGCCGGACCGGGCGAAACATCCTGGTGGCGTGCGTCTTTCACATCACGGCGAATTATTTCAACGAAATCTTCGCCACTCATCCCGACTCCAAAGTGATTCAGACCGGGCTGTTGCTTGTACTGGCAGGGATGGTTGTAGGGAAAAACCGGGAGCTGTTCTTTGCGCGTGAGTTTGAGCAAGAGGGTTTGAACGAACGTAGTTGCCAGTTGGTGCACTAAAGGCAACCGCAGATCCTTCGCTGCCGGTCGCTCGGTCAGTGGTCAGTGGTCAGAGAGAAGAGAAAAGAGAAAAGAGAAAAGAGATCAGAGACCAGAGATCAGCGGTCGAGAGTTCGCGCGATGCGAGGCGGGTGCTGCCCCGCCCTAGCCGCAAGAGCAAGGACGCGGCGAGGGCGCGGCACCCAAATATGGAGCCGCACGTCGCCCTCCGAGCTACCAGATTAGTTGTAATGCGTCCTGGTGACGACGGCGGTACAATCCGATCCACTCCCAAATTGATTCGGTTTTGAAGCGGGTGACGGCATGACGGGAACGCGTCGATGGCTTCTTCGGCTGACTCCATTCATTCTTTTCTTCGTCGGTGGGGTTTCGGTCATTCTCTACGGCAAGATATGGGGCGGATGGAGTTCAGCGCGATTCTGGCAGACGACGGCCATGTTCGAGCTTGTACTGATTTTCTGGCTGCTAATGCTGCTTGGGGACGCATACGGAATGCGGAGGTGGAAGTATTACCAAGTGACGTCCTCCTTGCTCGTTGGGACCTTGTGTCTTGCCTCGGGAATCAATGCATGTTACGAAGGCGGCAACCTCACGCTTCAAGCAGCTTTCCTCTTGGGTGTCGGCTCTCTCTATCTTTGCGGAGTCATTTTCGGATGGGAAGGATTCGCGAAGCAGCGGGATCGCGACGGAACTAGCCAGCCATGAGCCGACACGCCAATACGCCAGCTTTGGCGGAAGAATCCCACCCTAGCCGCAAAAACAAAGACGCGGCGAGGGTGGGGCACCCCGTTCTTGCTAGGTCGATTGCATAAAAGTGGCTTTCCGAGCTGACATGCATTTTCCCGCAAGTCACAGTATGGTAATCTTTCTCTAGACACTTAAATGTGGACCTGAGAGAAAACGAGGAGTAACGGACGCCGTGCTGGCGACTGAAAAGAAAACCGACCTGATCAAACGCTTCCGAACCCACGAGAAGGACACCGGATCGCCGGAGGTCCAGATCGCGATTCTGAGCGAGCGGATCGGCGACTTGACCGAGCACTTCAAAACCCACAAGAAAGACCATGCTTCCCGCCGTGGATTGTTGATGCTGGTGAGCAAGCGCCGCCGCCTGCTGGATTATCTGAAGACGCACGATAGCGATCGCTACCGCGATGTGATCGGCAAGCTCGGAATCCGCAAGTAGCCAGAAAGCCAACGTTGAATCGGAAGCATTCAGACCGGACACTGGTCCCGGTCCCCACCCTACGCGGAACACCGGACCAAGGCGCGCTCGGCGGCGAAGAAACGCCGCCTGGAGCGGCGCGGTGGTGTCGGCGGGCGGGAGAGAAACATCCTTTAGGGGCTAAAGCCCCCGTGTCTTTTGCAGGGATTGCGGCACGACTGAAGTCGTGCCCTGAAAGAAACATGTCATGCCCGGGCCTAAAGGCCGGACCATTCCTTACTTCGCTCCTCAGGGGCCTGAAGGCCCCTGCTCCCTCCGTCGAGTCATCGACCGGTTTCGTCTGCCGCAGGCCGAAAGCCCCGGTGAGGGATTTCACAAGACGCGGATCGCGGGACTTATCGAGCGATCATGATGAGCTTTCTGTGCGGACCGGGAGGCCCGCACGACAGCCGGCGAGAACGCCGACGCTACCAACAGGGCTCAATGCCAGCGCATTCCCAAGAGATTTCTCAAGAGAACAAATGAAAAGAGGACACTATGTCAACCAAGCATGAAGTAGCCGTCGAGCTTGCCGGCGGCAAGCGGCTGGTCTTTGAGACCGGCCGCATGGCCAAGCAAGCCAATGGCGCAGTTCTGGTGACCACAGGCGAAACCGTGGTGCTGGCCAGCGCGGTGGCGTCGCCCGACCCCAGGGAGGGCATCGATTTCTTCCCGCTCACGGTGGACTACCGCGAGTACACCTATGCCGGCGGACGCATTCCCGGAGGCTTTATCAAGCGCGAAGGCCGGCCGAGCGAAAAGGAGATTCTCACGGCGCGCATGATCGACCGGCCGATCCGGCCGTTGTTTCCCGATGGCTTCCGCTACGAAACACAAGTGATTGCGCTGGTGTTCTCGGCCGACAAAGAGAACGATCCCGACGTGGCGGCGATCAATGCCGCTGCGGCGGCGCTGGCGGTGTCGGATATTCCGTTTGGCGAGACGGTGGGCGCGGTGCGCGTGGGACGAGTGAACGGCGAGTTTGTCGTGAATCCGACCTATGCAGAGCGAGCAGCGACCACAGTGAACATCATGGTCGTCGGCCACAAAGACGGCATCGTGATGATCGAGTCGGGCGCCAAGGAAGAGACGGAAGAGGTGGTTTTGGCGGCCATCGAATTTGCCCACGAAGAGATCCGGAAGATTGTGGGCGCGATCGAGGAGCTGGCGGCCAAAGCAGGAAAGACGAAGAAGCCTTTCACGCCGCCCGAGTTCGACGAGGCCTATTACGACGAGCTGAAGACAAAGATCGGCGAGCGGCTCAGGGAAGCGCTGGACACGAAGACGCACGAGAAGCTCGAGAGCTATGGGCTGATCAAGAAGTTGCAGGATGAGCTGGCCGCCGAACTACCCGCCGACGATCCCAATGCCAAGAAAAAATTGGCTCACTACTATGAATTGTTGCGCGAACGGCTCTTCCGCGAGCAGGTGACAAAGGACCGCATTCGGCCCGACCGGCGCGCGTTCGACGAAATCCGCCCGATCACAATCGAGACTGGAGTGCTGCCGCGCACGCACGGATCGGCGCTGTTCACGCGCGGCGAGACACAGGCATTGGTGACGGCGACGCTGGGCACGATGGACGAAAGCCAGCGTCTGGAGTCCTATGAGGGAGAGCAGCGGAAGAGCTTCATGTTGCACTATAACTTTCCGCCGTTTAGTGTTGGTGAGACAGGACGTATGAGCGGAGTGGGCCGCCGCGAGGTGGGCCACGGCGCGCTGGCGGAGCGCGCCATTGCCGCGGTAATGCCGCCCGCTGACGAGTCGCTGTACTCCATCCGCATTGTGTCGGACATTCTGGAGTCGAACGGGTCGTCTTCGATGGCTTCGGTGTGCGGCGCGAGCCTGGCGCTCTTTGACGCCGGCATCGCGCTCACCGGCGCAGTGGCCGGCGTGGCCATGGGCCTGGTGAAGGAAGGCGACGACTACGCCATCCTGACCGATATCGCCGGCGCAGAAGACCACTACGGCGATATGGACTTCAAGGTCGCCGGAACGCGCAAGGGAATCACCGCTCTGCAGATGGACATCAAGATCGGCGGATTGACGCGGGAGATTCTCGAGCAGGCGATGGAACAGGCGCGCCGCGGTCGGCTCTTCCTTTTGGACAAGATGGATGCTGCAATCCCCGGTCCGCGCGTGGAACGCTCGAAGTACGCGCCGCGGATCGAGACGGTGCATATTCCCACCGACAAGATTCGCGACTTGATCGGCAAGGGCGGGGCAACGATCCGCAGCATTGTCGAGCAGACCGGCGCCAAGATCGACGTGGACGACTCGGGCAAGGTGAGCGTGGCCTCCGCCGACGTAGAAGGCTTGAAGAAGGCGCTGGCGATGATTAACGACATCACCGCGGTGCCGGAGATTGGCAAGGTGTACCTGGGCAAGGTGGTGCGGATTGCGGAGTTCGGCGCGTTCGTGGAGCTCTTTCCCGGCACCGATGGATTGCTGCACATTTCCGAGATCGCCGAGCACCGTGTGAAGGAAGTGAAAGACGAGCTGCGCGAAGGCGACCAGGTGATGGTGAAGGTGCTGGCCATCGAGGGCAATCGCATCAAGCTGAGCCGCAAGGCGCTGATCCGCGAGCAGAAGGCGAAGCTGGCGCAAGCGGCCCCGGCGGAAGCGGTAGAGACGGCCGCCCCGGCGCCTGCTGCGCCGGCTTCGGCGCCGCGCAGTGTCGCGCCGCGCCATGAGTTCGATGAGCGGCAGCCTGCGTCGAATCAGAGCACGATCCTGATCGAAGGCGGCGAGTTCGACGAGGAGCCGGCGAGTGAAATCAACGAAGAGAGCGAGCCCAACTTTAATCGCGTCGATCGTGCGCCGGCTCACGGCGGGCAGCACTTTGGAGGCGGACGTCCGCCGACAGGGGGCAGCCGCCGCCGTCGCCGCCGCGGGCGCGGGCGCGGCCCGGGCGGCAGCCAGGGCTGACGATCTCAAAAGCGCATCTGGCCAGACCCGGGCGCAAAGTCCGGGTCTTCCTGTTTAGGGCAGAGGGACAACGACTCTGATTTTGCCATAGCGCGTATTCCAGAGGCGCAGGCGAAGCGGGGACGGCGAGCTATTTGGCGAGTTGCAGCCCGGAGCGCGCCTCAGGAACGGGAACGGAACCGGGACGGAAGGGACGTTGCGGATTGGCATCGCTCATTGCCTTGGATGCCTGTTTGCTGGCGTACATGCGGAGGTCGGCGGCGATGCGCAGCGACTCGGCGTCGTTGGCGTCGTCGGGGAAGATGGCGATTCCCACGCTGGCCCCGACTTGCAGCATGTTTCCGTTCACCTCGAATGGATCTTCGAGAAGCTGCGACAAGGAGCGTCCCACGCGAACTGCGTCGGCCCGGCTCATCGGCTCCTCGAGGATGACGGAGAACTCGTCGCCGCCGGTGCGGGCTACGGTGTCGGAGCGGCGGATCCTGCCTAAAAAGAGGCTGGCCACGTGCTTCAGCAGCTCGTCGCCCACGTGATGGCCGACCGAATCGTTCACCTGCTTGAAATTATCGAGATCGATCTGCAGCAGCGCGGTCTGTGATCCGCTGCGGCGCGATCGTTCCAGGGTGTTGGCCAATCGGTCGAGGAACAAGCGCCGATTGGGCAGCCCGGTCAATTCGTCGTGCAGGGCGAGATACTTGTTGTGCTCGATCTGGTCTTCGAGAAGGAGCAGAATCATGCCCACGGCAACCACGTACTTGGGCAGGTTCCAAACCTCGCTTTCGAGGCGGAGATTGGGAAAGAGGATACCGGTGAGCGGTCCCACTACAAAGACGCCGGCCCAGGCAAAGAAGCCGGCGATGGTAATGAATGCCCCCGCCGTGGCGCGCGGATGAGCATGCCAGAAATGGATGGCGCAGCTGAGATAGACAGTGAAGTAGACTGCATTGAGCGCAAGCGAAGGACTGCCTAACCGGAACTGAAAGATCAATAAAAAGACGGAAAGGGCGCTGTAGGTGGCGACTGTCGTCCAGCGGATGGGATGATTGAACCGTCGTAAAGCGACGAGCCCTACGGTGAGCGGCAAGGCGCCGAACAGCGCCGCGGCTGGAGCCAACGCCCAGACAGTGATGGGACCGAATGCGAGAATCCCGATGTAAATCCCGCTGGCGGCGATCAGGCAAGCGGCAATCCACAAGCTGGATTTGTGCTTGCGGTACGGGATCGAAGCCCAAGTAAAGAGCATTCCCGCCCAGGCCAGGGCAATGGCGGCCACATAGTTGGCAATATCGCCCCAAGGGCTGGGCGAGGACAAAAAAGCCGCGGCGGTGAAGTGGAGCATAACCGTGATCCAGGCAATGAGCCAAAGTCGGGACGACATCAGCTGCCCACGCCGCGCCACGGACGCGAACGCCGAGGTCAGCAGACCTACGGCCAATAGATCCGGAAGCTTGCTCCAATCAACCAAGGCGCACCCAGGGCATGCGTCGATCGGTTCTCGCAATGCCGCTTATTCATAGAATCGTTTATTTTCTTGAGGCCGCGTTACCGCTTTTGTTGAGCGGTCGAATATCGTTAGTGTACACGGTAGTAACTTCAGAGGGCGCCAACCGGCGCATCGATCGCCCGAGTCAAGGATGCAGCGAGAAGTCCGAATCGTTGATCTTTGAAACGCTGAGAGTTGGCGGATTTTTTGATTTGCATGCGTGCAAGGTGAATTCTCGTGCAGATTGCCTCAAGGGTCGGTCGGACACCCAGAGATTCAATCCAATTCGACTTGAATCATATATAATCGGCCGCTCCTCGCATCCGGATTCGACCCCTTCTATGCCGTCGGCCGCTTTGGCCCGGCGCCATCGCCCCGCGCCGATGCCTTTTGCGCGTACATCGCCCTGTCCGCCTCTGCGATTAACTTCTCCATTGAATCGCCCGCCTCGTATGACGCCAGACCGATCGATGCATCCACGTGCAGTTTCAGATCGCCGTGTCCTCCACCTACTGTGTAACTGCCGCAAATCCATTTGCGCAGCCGCTCCGTTTGCGCTTTCGCCTCCGCCAAAGGGCAATCGAAGAGCAGAATGAACTCGTCGCCGCCCCAGCGCCCGATCACATCGGTCGCGCGGCACGCCGACCTCAACTCCGAAGCAAACTGCTTCAACAAGCCGTCGCCCGTCAAGTGCCCATGCTCGTCGTTCACTCGCTTGAAGCCGTCGATATCGATGAGAGCAGCGCAAAAGACCGCACCCGCGGCGATTCGCTTCTCGATCTGCGCCTCCACGTGGAGCCGGCTGCTCAAGCCCGTCAGCGCGTCGCGCGCGGCGATCGCCTCCGCCTCTTCGAGCTTAGCTTGATACTCCGCCACCTGTCCCCGCAACTGGTCCAGAGTAGCCTTACCCTCGGCCACCATGCGGCTGATCGAGGTCTTCAGCTCCGCGGCGCTTTCTTCAATCGAGACCCGGATTGCCGTCAAGTCGTCCAAGCTCGCAATCGCCTTTAGCCGTTCCGTCACCGCGTTCATTTGCCCGGCGCAGCGCTCGTCGCGCGCGCCCACCGATTCCGCAGTGCGCGCCATGGCGAGCAGCATTTCCTTCACTTCGCGCGCTTTTTTCTCGAAGTGCTTCGCGGCGCCGCGTCCCCAGCCGCGGAGCTCTTCGCCTACCTTGGATTCGGTTGCCGCCAACGCGCCCATCTCTATGGCCGGCGAAAGATTGGACCTCAATTCGTCGAGGTTTCGCTTCAGCCCGTCGCCCACCCCTGGACAGGCTTCCAAACTGCAGTTCCCCATCTCCACGAGCGATGCGCCGTAAGCCGCGATGGCTGCCGTGGCCAAATCCCCCTCCCGCGAGCCGTCCTCACCCTCCACCTCGAAGGCCGAATCCAGGTACCGTTTGATGGAAATCATCCGCGCCTCGCGGGCCTTCGAGCTCTGCTCCACGGCGCACAGACCCGCAACGGCCTCTATCGGCATTCTCGCCCGCCGGCTTTAGACCGCTCTGTTCGCCTTGCCGCTACGAGAGCGTTCGTCCTTCGACCACCGGTCAACCAATCTTTCCAATCCTTTCGATAGGCTTCAATTCGGAGAGCAATCCGGACAGCCAGTGTGGCAGCCCGCGTGCGGGCGCCTCTACAGCGGTTCCGAAGCTGCTAATCCATAGAATTCGTGGATGTCGAGCCGGCACTCCCTTGAAGAAAATGCCTCCCTTAACGCGGCGAGAAAGCCGCCATTCACTCCAGGACCGCCACCGATGTCGTTTCTTGATTCCCGAATTGGGCATTTGCCTCCCATTGCCCGATCTTGAAACTCTTCGGCGCTCTTCCTCGGCGCCAATCTTGAATCCGTCCCCCTCCAGCGGGAAGGTGGAGGAGGGCGCGGCTCTGCATAGATCGAGGCGGGCGGATGCCGCGACCGAGAGCGATTACCGCCCGAATCGACGCCCGCAAAGGAAGGCTTCTTATGAGATTACTCATTGCCGAAGACGACAAGGCTCTGGCGTTGTTCCTGAGCCGGGGGCTGGAGGCGGATGGACATCGAGTCCGCCTGGCGTCTGACGGGGCTGCGGCAGTGGAAGCATTCCGGCAAGAATTGCCCGATCTCACGATTCTCGATCTAAATATGCCGGTCAAGGACGGGGAGCAAGTTCTCGAAGAGGTGCGCTTGCTCGATGCCGATCTGCCGGTGCTGGTGCTTACAGCGCGGCAGGAAGTGGACACGCGCGTCCGCTGCCTGGATCACGGCGCCGACGATCTGATGACCAAGCCTTTCAGCTTGCACGAGTTGCGCGCGCGCTGCCGGGCGCTGCTGCGGCGCAAACGCGAAACGCGGCTGCTTCTGCGCGCCGGCGACCTGGAGTTGGACCGTCTGGAGCACAACGCGCGCCGAGCCGGCAAGACCATCGTTTTGACCAACAAGGAGTTCGCACTGCTCGAGCATTTGCTCCTCAATCGCGGGCAATGCGTGTCGCGCGTGGAGCTGCTGGACACGGTTTGGAATATGGAGCCGGCCCAAACCACGAACATCGTAGACGTTTATGTGAATTATCTGCGGCGTAAACTGAACGATCCGCCGCCGGGACGATTGATCTCCACAGTGCGCGGCCGCGGTTACATGATTCCGCTCGAGCCGGAATCGAAGGACGAAGCGGGCTTGCCGCGATTCGATCCTCCTGGCGCATCCACAGGGCCGCCTGAATTGGCCGCCGATTCAATCCCATGATGAATTTGCGCGAAGTTTCTAATGCCTGCCGTCAATTCGAGAGCGCCTTATGCATTCGATCCCTCTTCTTCCGTCGAATCCTCATCTTTCGCCGCAACTTCGCATTCGGCCGCGCACCGCCCTCATTGCCAGTTCGGATCGCAGTTTTCGGCAACGGCTGTCCGCAATGCTGGGCAGCCTTCGTTGGCAAGTGAGGGAAGCCCAAGGCGGCGCGGAGGCGTGGATCGAAGCCGAAGCGCAGACTCCGGAGGCAGTGGTTGTCGATGCCTGGCTGCCGGATCTGGAGCTGAGCGAGTTCCTCAAGGATTTTCGTGCACGCTTTCCCGGCGTGGATATTGTGACTGCGGCCGGCTCGCCCAATGACGAGAGCCCGCGCGGCACATATCGCCAGGAACTCCTCTACGCGCTGCGCTGCGTCCAGGAAAGCGACACGGCGAGCTGGAATGCGGCGGTGGAGGCGCCGCCAGACCGTCCGGCGGTTATCCCGCCGGACGGCGGACTTGCGCAATCTGCGGCGAAATTCCCTCCCGCTTCAGAGCGACCCGCGCCGTTTCACAGGGCAGCGAATGCGCCGCAGGCGATTCGCTCCAAGCCGGCCGGACGCGCTAACGCGGTTAGCGCCGCGGACCGGCTGCCGGAACTCGTCGGCAACGCTCCCTGCATGCTGGAGATCAGCCGCCGGGTTCGGCTGGTCGCGCCGCGCATGACGCCGGTGCTGATCGAGGGACCGACGGGCTCGGGGAAAGAATTGGTGGCCGAGGCGTTGCACCGGCTGTCGCCGCGCAGCCAAAAACCGTTTATCGCCATCAATTGCGCGGCCATTCCGGAAGCGCTGCTTGAGGCCGAGCTGTTCGGGCACACCCGGGGCGCCTTTACCGGCGCCGTGCAGGGCCGGGTGGGGCGCATCGAAGCGGCCGACGGAGGAACGTTGTTTCTCGACGAGATCGGCGAAATGCCGCTCAGTTTGCAATCCAAGCTGCTGCGATTTGTCGAATGCGGCGAGTTGCAGCGCGTGGGCGACAATGAGCTGGTGAAGGTGGACGTGCGCATCGTGGCTGCGACCCACCGGCCGCTCGCCGCACACGCGCAGAGCGGCAATTTCCGCGCCGATCTCTACTACCGGCTGGCTGTCTTCCTCATCCGTACCCCCGCGCTGGCCGAACACGCCGAAGATCTGCCTCTGCTCGTCGAGCACTTTTTGGAGAAAGCGGGCCGCAATTCTCCGGTGAAGCGCCTCGATGAGGGCGCCCTGGCCAGGCTGGCTGCGCACGACTGGCCGGGCAATGTTCGCGAGCTGGAGCACGTGCTGGAGCGGGGCCTCATCCTGGCTGGAGATAACCCGGTGTTGAGCGCGCGGGAGATCGACTTCGGTCAGGCAGTGAATTGAGTCGGGCAAATGGCTGCGACGGGATCGTGGCAGGTGGCGTGCTGGTCGGGAAGGATTCTGAGCGGGGAGGAACGGCAAGGAATTTGAAGCGGGGAGGGAAATGAGCATGGAAATCGCAACGCGAATGAGCAATGAGATCGCGCGCTATCTCGATCTGGCGGCGGACGAGGCCAAGCTGACCGCCCTCAATGTGGCCAATGTGGACACCCCGGGCTACCGCACCGTGGGATTGGACTTTGCCGCGGAGATGCAGGAGGCGGTGCGCGCTACGGCTCAGGGCCGCGCGCCGCGCAAGGTGCGCGTCACCGAGGTGGACGGCCTGGTGGCGCGGCCGGATGGCAACAATGTCTCCGTCGACCGCGAGAGCCTGAATCTGGCCGAAGCGCAACTGAAGTTCAAAACCGGGGTGGCCCTCCTCCACCTCGAGCTTCAACGCGAGATGGACGCCATTCACGCCGACAAGTAGTGCCTTGGGCTGTTTTCACTTTTGCGCGGACTTGGATGGTTCCGCACTTGCTAACTCCGGAAGCGTGCCGGATCGGCGCGCGGCGATGCGGGAGGTGTCGGATGAATCTCTTTGGGATGATGGAAAGCTCCGGCGAGGCGATGGAGGCCGAGCGGGTGCGCGCCGAGGTGGTTGCGGCCAACATGGCCAATGCGGAGACCACGCGAACCGCATTGGGAGGGCCGTATCGCCGCCATGAAGTCGTCTTTGCCGCCGGCCAGGCCGGCCCGCAATTTCTCGACTCGCTCAATACCGCCGCGGCAAACCAGCCGGGCGGGCCGCCGCCCTTTGCCGGGCCACTCGTTCCGACCCTGCCGGGAGCGGCGGCTTCGGCGCCGGGAGTTCACGTAGCGGAGATCGTCGAAGACCCTTCGCCGCCGCTAAAGCGCTACGATCCCGGCCATCCCGATGCGGGGCCGGATGGATACGTCGAGTATCCCGATATTAATCCGCTCACAGAGATGGTGGACCTGATGGGGGCGGCGCGTGCATATGGCCTAAACGGCTCCGCGGTGCAGGCGGAAAAGGGCATGATCGCGTCGGCGCTGGATATTGCGAAGAGCTAGAAAACGGGCAGTGGGAATAGGGACAAGTGGGAATCCGAACCAGAGAGTAAATATCGTGCACGCGGGGCGAAGCCGGCGCCGGGAATGATCGGGGAGAAGAAAACGTCATGATTCAAGCGGTCAATTCGATTGCGGCAACCGCGGCAACGGCGCCGTCGACCGGCGCTGCCGCAAGCCTGCCGGGGGCGGCCAATGACCAGCCCGCAACGCCGTTCGCGGGCCTGATCACCGATGCCATCGGCCAAGTGGACCGGCTCGAGGCGCAGGCCCACGCGGCGGTGACGGGTCTGATGACCGGCAACGGCGTCGACGTGCACCAGGCGACGATTGCAGCCGAGAAGGCCAGCATGGCCTTCGAGCTGGCGCTGGCGGTGCGCAACAAGGCCGTGCAGGCTTACCAGACGGTGATCGGCATGCAGTTCTAACGTCCAGCCGGTGGGCGCATGGAAGGATTTGGCGGGCCATGCTGCAGGGATTCGGAAGGCATGCCCTAGAACGAGAGTGAAGAGTCGTCCAAGAATAAGAACCCATGGCCATCGGGACCCAGTTGGAAAAAAGCCCACCGGCAGCGCCGGGAAAACTGCAGCCGGGCGGGCGCCTGTCGGGGCTTTTGGGCATGGCGCAAGTGCGTTGGGCGCAGATGTCCTCGCCGCAGCGCAGCAGGGCGGTCATTGCAATCGGCCTGCTGCTTGCGCTCGCCGGAGGATTGGCGTGGCTGGGGCTGCGCACCGACTGGCGCATTCTCTACGTGAACTTGGACGCCGAGGAGGCGCGTCAGGTCGGTCAAACGCTGTCGCAGGCGCAGATCCCCTTTGAGCCCACTGCGGATGGAGGAGGCATCCGGGTTCCCGCCGAGCAGTTGGACAAAGCCCGCCTGGTGACGGCGGCCAAAGGCGGCGTGAAGAGCGGGCGGCTGGGATTCGAGCTCTTCGACAAGCCTAACTGGGTGGGTTCGGAGTTCGACGAGCAGGTGAACTACCAGCGCGCGCTCGAGGGCGAGCTGGAGCACACCGTGGGCACCCTCTCCGACGTGGAATCGGCGCGCGTGCATCTGGTGTTGCCGCACGATTCGCTGTTTCGCGACCAGGAGCGTCCGGCGAAAGCTTCGGTGGTGCTGAAGCTGCGCCGACGCTCGCTGGCCGACGGCGAGCCGGATGCAATTCGCAATCTGGTGGCTTCGGCCGTCGATGGGCTCTCGGCCGACCATGTGGTGCTGGTGGACGCAGCCGGGAATGTGCCCCTGGGGCCAAAGACGCGCGAGGCGATGCACTTGAGCGCGGAGCAGGCTTTGGAGGACAAGCTGGTTGCCACGCTCGAGCCGGTGACCGGCGTGGGCAACGTGCGCGCCTCCGTCACGCTCGATTACGACCCGAAAGATACCGACGAGACCCAGGAAGTCTACGACCCCGATAAGACCGCTACGCTAACCGTCGAGCGCACGGAGCAGGTCTCGGGCCCCGAGGCCTTGGCGTCGGGTGTGGCCGGCGCGGCCTCGAATGCGCCCAATACCCAGGCTCTGCCCGTGGTTCCGCACCAGACCTCGCCGCCGCAATCGGCCAAGAGCGAATCGAGCACCTTCGCCGTGTCGAAGACGGTGAAGCGCGTGGTGGTGAATTCCGGCAGCGTGCGCAGGCTGACTGCGGCCATTGTGGTGAACGACCGCCTGGTCCAGCCCGCCAGCGAAACCCGCGCCGCGGTGTGGCAGCCGCGATCGGCAGACGAGCTGCGCAACCTGACGGCGCTGGCACAGGCGGCGGTGGGGTTCGACGCCACGCGCGGCGATGTGCTTACGGTCGAGGATTTGGCCTTCGCCGGCAACCGGCCGGAGCCGCCGGCGGCGATTCCGGAGCGCGTTTTGAACGCCGCCGAAGGCTCGCCGGTCCTAATCAAATACGGCGCGCTGCTGCTCTGCCTGCTGGTGGTGCTGGTCTTTGCGGTACGGCCTGCCGTGCGCCACCTGGGAGCCGCGCTGGCCGCGCGCGGGCCGGAGACAGCGGCGAGCCGGCAGTTGCCGACGGCTGCCGCTCCGGCTCCGCATGTGCTCCCGGAAGCCGACCCCGAGCGGCAGCGCGAGCAAGAAGTCTTCGACCAGGTAAAAGCCCTGATGAAACGCGAGCCGACGCAAAGTTCGCGGTTGTTGCAGAGCTGGATTCACTCCGATTAGCGGGCGGGAAAGGGATGCGCGGTGGCCGAGCAGGGTAGTGAGAGTGCAACGGCGCGGAAGCGCCATGCGGCCGGTCTCTCCGGCCTCCGCAAGGCCGCGATTCTGCTCGTTGCGGTTGGCGAGGAACTGGCCAGGCAGATTCTGCTCGCGCTGCCCGACCTGGACGTGCAACGGATCACCGAAGAGCTGGCCGATCTGCGCGGCGTCGCCCCCGAGGTCTCCGCCGAAGTCATCGAGGAGTTCTGGCAGCTCCTCGATACCCAGCATTTCACCATGCATGGCGGGCTGGACTACGCCAACCGCCTGCTGGTCGACGCCTTCGGCAAGCAGCGCGCCGAAGAAATGCTGCTCCTGATGCGCCGCTCGCAAGAGGCGGCGCACGGCAATCTGGCGAAGCTGCAGCGCACCGATCCTCAACAGCTTGGCAAGCTGCTCGACTCCGAGCATCCGCAGACCATCGCGCTCGTTCTGGCGCACCTCGATCCGCGCAAGGCGTCGGTGGTGCTGGAAAACCTGAGCGACGAGCATCGGACAGTCGCGGTCCAGCGGCTGGCGGAGATGCGCCAGTTTTCGCCGGAGATGGCGCAGAAAGTTGCCCTGATCCTGCACCGCCGCCTCGAGAATGTGGGCGACACCGCGCGGCGCTGGTATTCGGGGAACAAGGCAGTCGCCGATCTGCTGAACCGGCTGAATGCCGAAGAAGCGAAGAAGATTCTGGAAACCATCGAGGAGACCCAGCCGGAGCTGGCCCTTAGCATCCGCAACCAGATGTTCACCTTCGAGGACCTGATTACGGTTCCGCCGGCGACGATTCGCGAGATTGTCTCGGGAGTGGACAAGCGGCAGTTGGCGCTGGCTCTGCGCGGCGCCAACGACGAATTGCGCGCGCAGATCTTCAAGTCCATGAGCTCGCGGGCCGTGGAGATGCTCAAAGAGGATATGGAAGTGCTTGGGCCGGTGCGCTCGCGCGAAGTGGCACAGGCGCAGCAGGAGATCCTCAATCTGGCGCGAAGGCTCGAAGCCGAAGGCAGAGTTGTGCTCAAGATGGAAACCGGCGATGAAATGTTGGCGTGAAGAAGGCAGGGAATAGGGAATAGGGAGTAGGGACCAGGAATCCGGTCTCTGACCCCATGCAGGAGGACCGGGTTGCCCGCATCCGTCCCGGAGGCACGGACGAGAGTAGCCCAGGGTGAAACCCTGGGAGTCGGTCTTTGACGCCGCAAGCCCCGGAGGGGCGACCGGAACAGAAGTTCAAATTCATGCGGTGAGTGACCCAGGGAACAGAGGGGTTGAGAAAGAGCCGAGTGCATCGTGCAAAGAGGCAAAGCGCGGGATGAGCAACCGGGAATCATCGTCGGATGGGGATCGGGAAAGCGAACGCGGCGCGGTGAAGGCCTTTGACTACCCGGTATGCCCCGGCGCGCCGCTCAATCCCGCGTGGCACGGATGGGTGGAAGCCCCTGAGACCGAAGGCGCGGCAGCGGCGCAGAGCAGCGCGCGTCCGAGCCCGCCCGGTGGCGTCGCCGCAATCGATTTTCAAAAGAATGAGGAGACGCGGCGGCCATTCGAGGCTGGCCGGGAGCGCGGACGCGAAGAGGGCCGCGAAGTCGAGCGCGAAGCGCAGCGCGCGGCGAGAAAAAGCGATGGCGAGCGCTACCAGCGGCAGATCGCCAAGCTGATTGCTGATTTTGCCGGGGAGCGCGACCGGTTTCTCCAGGGTTTGGAGCACGAAGTGGTGAAGCTGGCGCTGGCGGTCGCAGCACGGATTCTGCGGCGCGAGGCGCAGATGGATCCTTTGCTGTTGATGGGCGCGGTGCGTGTGGCGTTGGGACAGGTAGCGGGGACCTCGGAGGTGACGCTGCATGTCCCGGCAGAGCAGCTCGAATTGTGGGCCGAAGCTGTGGCGCTGGTGCCGAACCTGACCTTGAAGCCCAAGGTATCGCCGGAGGAGGGAATGCGGCTGGGCGATTGCGTCTTGGAGAGCAAGGTGGGGACGGTGGACCTGGGGGTGCGTTCGCAGTTAGGCGAGATCGAGCGCGGCTTCTTCGATCGGGCTGCAGCTCGTGCGCCGCTGCCGGGTGAGGCCGCTGCCGGCGACGTGGCAGGAGGTTGACGCCTTTGCTCGAACGCTATTTTTCCCGCCTGGGAAAAGGACAGCCCTGGCGCTGGCGCGGACAGGTGATCGAGTCGATCGGGCAGACCATCGAATCGGCGGGCCCGCCCGCGTCCGTTGGCGAGTGCTGCGAGATTCAGGACCGGTCGGGCCGTTCGCACGAGGCCGAGGTCATCGGGTTTCGCGGAGCGCATGTGTTGTCGATGCCCGTGGAGTCGGCGGATGGCGTCCGCCTGGGCGATCCGGTCTGGGGGCTGGGCACGCGACCGGAGATCGAAGCCGGCGCGGCGCTGATGGGCAGAGTCCTGAACGCGCGGGGCAGACCGATGGATCGGGGCCGCGCACCCAACGTGGCCGCCGCACTGCCGCTCGACGGCGCGGTGCGGGCGCCGCTCGAACGCGCGCCCATTCGCGAGCCGCTGGGCACGGGCATCCGCGCCATCGATGCCATGCTCACCGCCGGCCGCGGCCAGCGCGTGGGCGTCTTTGGCGGCTCGGGCGTGGGCAAGAGCACGTTGATCGGCATGATGACACGGAACACTGAGGCCGAAGTCACTGTGGTGGGACTGGTGGGCGAGCGGGGCCGGGAGGTGGGTGAGTTTCTGGACGATTCGCTGGGCGCCGAGGGCCTGGCCCGCGCGGTGGTGATCGTTTCCACATCCGATCAATCGCCCTTGCTGCGCATGCGCGCGGCGCTGGCCGCCACCACGGTAGCCGAATTTTTTGCCGCACAAGGAAAGCACGTGCTCCTGGTGCTGGATTCGCTGACGCGATTCGCCATGGCCGCGCGGGAGATTGGACTGGCTGCGGGCGAGCCGCCTACCGCTAAAGGGTACACGCCTTCGGTCTTCACGCGCCTGGCGCGGCTCGTCGAGCACGCCGGCAACTTCCGCTCCGGCTCGATCACCGCGTTTTATACGGTGCTGATGGAGGGAGACGACCAGCAGGATCCGCTGGTGGATGCGGCGCGCTCGCTGCTCGACGGCCATGTGGTGCTTTCGCGGGCGCTAGCCGCCGAAGGCTGGTATCCCCCCATCGAAGTGCTGGACTCGATCAGCCGCTTGATGCCTTTCGTTACTCGGGAGGAACACCGGGAACAGGCGGCCCTGGTGCGCAAGCTGATGGCGACCTATGCGCGCTCCGAGGATTTGGTGCGCATCGGCGCTTACAAGCCGGGCGCCGACGCCGATCTGGATCGCGCGCTGCGCTCGCGAGAACGCATCCGCGCTTTTCTCACCCAGGAGGCGAAGGAGAAGGTTTGTTTCGCGGAGAGCCTGGAGCGGCTGGCGGCGTTGGCCGCCGAGGTTTAGGAAATGGCGATATCGCAGGGCCTGCGCCGCTTGCTCCATGTGCTGGCGGTCGAGGAAGATCAGTGCAAAGCCCGAATGGAGTCGGTTCTGGCGGAGCTGCGAAAGCTGGAGGCGGCGCTCGCGGCAGTCGAGACGCGGGGCCGTGAAGGACGCCGTCTGGTTCAATCCAGCGTAATGACCGGCGAAGTGGCAGACCGGCTGGCGGGCCTCGAAGAATCGCGCGCCGCTGGCCGCGCCGCCGTCTCGCTCGGGTCGAGGATCGCAGAAACGAAGGCCACCGCCGCCGCGCGGCGCCGGGAATTCCTGGAGAAGCGGACCGAGCGGCGGCAGGCAGAAACCGTGATCCGGAACGCCGAAGCCGCAGAAGCCATCGAAACCCGCCGCCGGGGACAGCGCGAACAGGATGACTGGTTCCTCGCCAAAGCCCGGCGGGCGGAAGGCGCAGACAGAGCTTCGAACGCCGCCGGCTCCTCGGTACGGCAATCGCGCGAAGATGGGCAGAACTTGAGTGAAAAGTTGCACGCTGAAAGCGGAGATTCCTGAATCGGGATCGGCAGTTCCACGCCTCACAAAGCTCTAACACCGCCTTCCGTCATTTGGTAAAGCTCCTGCAAGGGTTCTCCGCATGACATTCGCTGCGGCCATCGCGCCAGACGCAAAGAGTTTGGGGGTGGCAGCCGCTTCCCGTCCGGGCGAGTCCCTGATGCCTGGCGCGGGAGTCGAAGGCGCATTCTTCTCGTCGAGCGCGAAGCAAAGCGCGAAGAGCGCGGAGATAGAGGAAAGCGCGGGCAGATCGATGGCCGGGGAGAGCAATGGCTTTCGGTCGCAATGGGAGGCGCTTTTCCGTGCCCCGGCGCCCACTATGAGTCTGGGCCAGAGCGGCGGAGCCGGACAAACAGTTCGGATGGTTGCCGGAATTCGCGCGGGAACGGCGGGCAATGAGGCAGGGACCGGCAATTCCACTGAGAGCGCCACTGGAATGCCGGCCGCGCTCGATTTATCGCCGCTGCTTGCGGCTCCTGCCGAAGTGGCAGGGATAAAATTGGGCGCCACGGCCATCTCCAACCCTATTCCATCTCCGAACGCTCAGGCCGTCGAAACAGATCCTTCGCAACAAGCGGCTGTTGACGGGATTGGGTCAAACGCCCGGGGCAGCGCTTCGGCGGGGAAGACAGCGAACGCATCTGAGATGCAAACGGATGCACGAGCTCGAACGCCGGGGTTCCAAAAGACTGCTCGCGGCGCGCTTCCGACATCAGCCGCCGATCCGGCCGGCGTGCAGAGTGTCGGACATCTCCAAGCCGAAGGCTCAGCATCGTTTCCTATCGTCGCGGCGCCTGCGGAACAACCAACGGCGGGCGTCTCCTGGCGCCTCGCGGATTTCGCAACGGGCGGCCTGCGATCTGCGGCGAGCGCCGTTATGGAGCCTTCCGTGCCCGGCCCCGAATTCTTCTTGTCGGCCGCGGAGAATCCGGCGCCCTCGGGAAGGGAATCCGCCAGCGGGCCCCGAAATGCATTGAACCTCCCTGCGGCGCCGGTTGGCGGCAAAGGAACAGTGCAGCCGGCTAAGCTTGCGTCCCAAGAAGCAGACGTCGTCCTAGAGCCAACGCTGCGGGATGCCAGCTTAGATTCCGATAACGAGCCGGCTGGGGTGCTTGCCGCGCCTGCGTCGCCGGGAATCGCACAATCGCAAGCTTCGCCCATCGCCGGCCGCCACGAATTCCCAAACCTTGTCTCAGCGCCAACGTTGCGCGATGCGAGCTTAGATTCCGATAACGAGCCGGCCGGGGTGCTTGCCGCGTCGGCGGCGCCGGCAATCGCACAGTCGCAAGCTTCGCCGATTGCCAGCCGCCACGAATTGCCGACCCTTCTAAATGCAAGCGGCAGTGCCGAATCTGCAGCCGCTAACCAAGCCGTGCTTCCCGGCTCGGGCGCGCCAGCAACACCGAATGTGCCGTCCATCGCAGCTCGGCCGGGACGAAAGCCATCCGGATCGGCCCAACCTGCGCAGCCAGCCGAATCGCCGGGCATCGTCCCTGAACGGATCATCGGCGCGGGCAAGCCAGCTGCGCCTGCCGCACATTCCGATGCGTTGCCGATGGCGAAGCTAGGTCCGGGGGCGACTGCCCCAGCCCTGCCAGTCATGGCGCGCATTGTTGGCGCTGCCCAGGAGTTTCCAGGCCCAGTCGTAGCAAACCGCGTTGATGTGGCCGAAGGCGCAGCAACGCCATCGGCGGAGTTCAGCGGGAAGGATGTCTTCGCCAACATTGACTCGGGAACCGGCGTGAGCGCGCCGGCCTGGGTTCATGCCGGCAGTCAGCACGCCGAGGCGGGATTCGACGATCCCGCGCTGGGATGGGTGGGTGTGCGGGCGGGCATGACAGGCAGCGAGATTCATGCCGCGCTGTTGCCGGAATCGGCCGGAGCCGCGCAGGCACTCAGTGCGCATTTGAGTGGACTAACCACTTATCTGTCGGAGCAGCATACGCCGGTTTCGGCGGTGACGATGGCCGCTCCGGGCACAAACGGCTTGGCATCGAGCGTCGATCCCGGCGGGCAGCAGGATCCAAACCAAAATGGCGGAGAGAGCAGCTCTGGCGCGGCGTCGGCGGCCGAGCAGCAAGGGAGCAATAGAAGCACCGCTGTGGATTCGCCGGCCGAGCTGGCGGTCGGCGGCGAGCTGGCCGGCCTCCCATCCCTCGATGGACTGCGCGGGAGGCAGATTTCGGTGGTTGTTTGAAGCGACTGGATGCCGAAAGCGGCGAATCGCGATGGGGCAGTGAAGGGAACAGCAACGAAGGAGTGAAGCGGCGGAAGGAGAGAATATGGCGGCAACGGCAGGAGTCCTGAACCATCAAATCACATCGTTAGCGGACGCGCTGAAAGCAAAGCCGGCGGCGCCGATGGACAGCTCGACTTCGGCGACGAACGGCAACAACAGCTCCAGCGACTCGAGCGACGGCGGAGCGACTATCTCGGCGAACGATTTCTTGACGCTGCTGGTGACGGAGATGCAAAACCAGGATCCGACGGCGGACACCGACCCCAACGAGTACATCGATCAGCTTGTGGAGGTGAACAGCCTGGAGCAACTGATCGACATCAACCAGACGCTCAGCACCGATCTGGGCGGCGCCGCGGCAACTTCGGGAAGCGGTTCGGCGGGATCGCAAACAGTGAATGCGATCGCAAACCAGGCTCAAGCGTCCGGATCGCGCAATGCGGGCGCGGTGCAGCCGGGATTGCACAAAACAACCGCTTCGCCGATCGCTCAAACCGGAGCCATCGGGAGCGGCCCTGCCGGCTCGCCGGGCGCGGGCGCAAGGCGAACTCAAGGGAACCTGGCTGTTCCGGGGGTAAGCCGCGCGGCGCAGCGCGTCGCCCACGCGCTGGACGGGCGCACGCGCGCCCAGCCGGCGGCCGGCAATTCTCCGGCGGCTCAAATGTGAGTCGCACTACCCTTTGAGGCGCACGCAAACGCAGTCAACACCAAGAGGAGATGGACAATGGCAAGCTTCTTTATTCCGCTCACAGGGCTCGAATCCGATTCGACCGCTTTGAACACCATCGCCAACGATCTCTCGAACATGAACACGACGGGATTCAAGGCGCAGACGACAGACTTCTCAGACCTTTTTTATCAGCAGATCGGCTCGACCGGGGACGGCGATCCCATTCAGGTGGGCGCAGGCGTGCAGGTGGCGTCGAATGAGACCGCGTTTACGCAAGGCTCGATCAACTCGACGGGCAACGCTACCGACGTGGCGTTGAATGGAAGCGGGTTCTTTGTGGTCGACAATGGCGGGATTTTCGAGTACAGCCGCGCCGGCAATTTCTCGCTGAATTCGAACGGCAATCTGGTGACCGCCAATGGGTTGGACGTGATGGGCTACCCCGCGGTGAACGGTGTGGTGAATACCAATGCGCCGCTGACGGCGATCAATATACCGGTGGGCGCTGTGCAGGATCCGATAGCCACCACAACCTTGAGCATGACGGCCAATCTCGATCCCACCACCGCAGCGGGGACAGCGTTTCCGGCGCAACTGACGGTATATGACTCGCTGGGCGAACCGCATGTGGTCACGGCGACGTTTACGCCCACAGCCGTCGCGAACGTGTGGGACTACTCGGTTGCCCTTCCGGCGGCAGATTACTCGACCGCGGGTGGGGACGCCGCTCCGGCGGCGATCACGGGAACAATGACGTTCAATGCCAACGGCAACCTCACGACAGTGACGCCGACCGGCGGTGCTGCGGAGACGGTGGGAACGGCAGCGGGCGATGTCTCTTCGATTGCGCTCAATTTCAATCCTGCCGCAACCAATGTGCTCGCCGATGGCGCCGCGGGTTTAGACATCCAATGGAATCTGCTGGGCGCATCGGGAACGCCGGCCATCAGCCAGGTGGATACGGCCTCAGCCGTTTCGGCAACCACGCAAAACGGCTATGCCAGCGGCCAGTATCAGAGCTTCACCATTGGCAATGACGGTACGGTGACGGTGAGCTACTCGAATGGGCAAACCCAGAACGTGGGCCGGCTGGCGCTGGCGAATGTCAGCAATCTGCAGGGGCTCTCCCTGCTCGGCGACGGCGACTATGCCACGACGCGGGCCAGCGGCACAGCCGTGGTAGGAACCTCTGGCGCCGCAGGATTGGCCACTGTCCAGGACGATGCACTGGAAGCGTCGAACGTCAACATTTCGACGGAGTTTTCCGAGTTGATCATTGCGCAGCGGGCCTTCGAGGCGAATGCCAAGTCGGTGACCACCTTCGACACCGTTACGCAGGACACGATTAACATGGTGCACTAGCGGCTTGGTGATTCAGCAAAGGGTGCCCCACCCTCGCCGCGCTCTTGTTTTTGCGGCTAGGGTGGGGAACACTGCTGATCGAGCTCGGGGGCGGCCTGCCGGCCGCCCTCTCATTTCTGCTTGATCTCGATGAATAACCCGTTGGCTTTGGCGAGGATTCTTCCTTCCGAATCCACGATCGCCGCTTCCGGCCAATGCTTGCGCCCTTCGCTGCGCACGACGCGGCCTTCGATGAGCAATGGCGTCCCGCTGGGAACGGGGTGCAGGTATTCGACCTCCATCTTTCGCGTCATCGCCGTTTTCCCGAGCGCGCGGACCGACTTGCTCATGGCCTCGTCGAGCAGCGTAGCGATGATGCCGCCGTGTAAGTAGCCGGGATGACCGTCGAATGTTTCGGGCACGACCTGCGAAGTGACGACGGTGCCGTCCGGGGCGATGAAGAATTCGAGGTGCAGGCCTGCGGGGTTGGCGGGACCGCATCCGAAACAACGGTTCTGCGCCGCGTGGGCAAAGGGCCGGAGGTGCTCTTTGCCGCCGGTCATGCTTGCCTCGCAGGTTGAAAGGCGCCGGTCAGTGCGGCGACAAAAGTTTCGCGATCGACGTTGCCGCCGGTGAGAACGATGCCGATGCGTTTGGATGGTAGGGACGCCTTCTCTTTGAGGGCAGCGGCCAGGGATGAAGCTCCCGCCCCTTCGGCGACGTTGTGTGTGTCCTGGTAGTAGACTCCCATGGCTTCGGCGATCTCCTCGTCGGAGACCTCGACAATGCGGAAGACCTCGGACCAGATGATCTCCATCGCCTCCGGGTTCGGCTTACGGCAGGCCATACCATCGGCAATCAGTGTCCGCGCGGGAGCCTCGACCAGCCTGCGTTGACTGAAGCTGAGCGCATAGGCTGGGCAAGCAGCGGACGTGACGCCAGCGATCTCGGTGTTAAGCTTGAGCGCATTCCGGGCAGCGGCGATTCCGCAGATCGACGAGCCCATCCCGATGGGAACATAGACTGTGTCCAAACGGGGGGCTCCCTGAAAGAATTCCCACGCCATGGTCGCGGTGCCCCAAACCAGCCGCTCGTGAAACGACTCAATCATGGCAAGGCCACGCTCGCGGGCTAGATCGCGGGCGAATTCGAGCGACTCCTGAAAGTCGTGGCCGTGTTCGATGAATTCGACTCCCTGGGCGCGTATGGCGCGATTCTGCTCCGCGCTGTTGCGATGGGGAACAACGATCACGGCTTTCACGCCCAGAAGCCGGGCCGCCATCGCGACGCCCTGCCCGAAGTTGCCGCGTGTGGCCGCGATAACGCCGGTCAAGCCGGGCTGGGTTTGCACGAGCCAGGTGAGATAAACCAGCGCTCCGCGAATTTTGAAGGCGCCCACCGGCGTGTGGTTTTCGTGCTTGATCCAAGCCTCCGCGCCCAGGCGCTGGTTAATCAGCGGCCACGTGTATTGCGGCGTAGGCGGCATGTAGCGGTAGATCAGATTTTGCGCTTCGTGAATCTGCTCGAGCGAGGGAAGTGTCATGAAGCAAGCATATCGAATCCTGTGATACCATCCACTCCGTAAAGGAAGCCAAACACCCCTGAGGAGCCTTTGCGATGCATTTTCGCCTTCCCACCCTCTCAGCCGCCTTCCTGATGTTAGCCGCCATCCCCTCTCCCGCCGCGCCGAAATCGGCTCATGCCGACATCGTCAATGCGCAGGGAGCCGCCATTGGCCACGCCAAATTTTCTGCCGTCTCCGGCGGTGTCAAGATCTCCGTGACCGTCTCCCAACTTTCTCCCGGTGAGCACGGCATCCACATTCACAATATTGGCAAGTGCGATGGTCCCGCCTTCACCACTGCCGGAGGCCATTTCAATCCCACCAGCGCCCATCACGGCATCCACAACGCCCTGGACCCGCATCCTCATCTCGGCGACCTGCCCAACCTCGTCGTCTCGGAGCAGGGAACTGCCAAACTCACCTTCACTGCCGCAGGCGCCACTCTAGGCGACGGCCCCAATTCTCTCTTCCACGAGGGCGGCACGGCGCTGGTCATCCATGCCAAACCGGACGACCTCACCAACGATCCCTCCGGCAACTCCGGCGACCGCATCGCCTGCGGCGTGATTGTGGAGTAAGTGTAGGCTGGGGCTTATCTCGGTCATCCATGCGCGCCGCGCTTCAACAACATGCATTCGCAAAAATGGTTCTCTGCGTTCGTCGGTGGCTTCGCACTTGCAACATGCACCTTGACGATTTTCGGCGGTTGTCACAATCAGGCGCTCACCCCGCAACAGGCCGACGGCAAGCATCTCTACGACGCGCGCTGCGCGCATTGCCATGAGTTCAACGATCTCGGCTTAAAGAAAGTTCCGCCGCAATTGCATGGTGTCTTTGCACGGGCCACGCTGCCCAGCGGCGCGCCGGCAACGGACGCCGAAGTCGAGCGTGTGGTATTGGCAGGCAAGGGAATGATGCCGTCTTTTGCCGGACGGTTCACAAAAGAGCAGCTGGACGCGCTTCTCGCGTACATGCACACGGGAATGCGAGATGCGAAGACGGAGTAGGATTTGCATCTAGATCGAGATGAGGAGGGGAAAGCGATGAAGGTGGGAGTGATTGGTTCGGGCGGAGTGGGACAGACCCTGGCAGCGGGATTTTTGAAGCACGGGCACGAAGTGACGATTGGAACGCGCGAGCCGGCAAAGCTGGCCGATTGGGCCAAGAAGAATCCAAAGGCAAAGGTGGGGAGTTTCAGCGATACGGCGGCGTTTGGAGAAGTCGTTGTCCTGGCGGTGAAGGGGTCCGTTGCGGCGGAGGCTTTGCGCGCGGCGGGAGCGAAGAACCTGGATGGGAAGCCGGTGATCGACGCATGCAATCCGATTGCGGACGCGCCGCCGGTGAACGGCGTTCTGAAGCTTTTCACGACCCTGGATTCTTCGCTAATGGAGAGGCTGCAGAAAGAGTTGCCGGGCGCGCATTTCGTGAAGGCGTTCAATTCGGTCGGCGCGCCGCGGATGGTGAATCCGGGATACAAGGGCGGTGTGCGCCCAACAATGTTTATCTGCGGCAACCATGACGGAGCCAAAGCCACTGTGACTAAGATTCTGGATCAGTTCGGCTGGGAGACGGCAGACATGGGGAAAGCGGAAGCGGCGCGAGCCATCGAGCCGTTGTGCATGTTGTGGTGCATTTTGGGATTCACGAAGAACGAGTGGACGCACGCGTTCAAGCTGCTGCGGCAGTAGCGTTTCGGCGCGTTGGGCCGCGCCAGGCGGCGCGGACAAGCGCCCCGCGTTAGAGTGGATTTGCAATTCCCCGTATACTAGGAAGGTCTATGGCGGCGGAAAAGACATTTTATTTAGAGACCTTCGGCTGCCAGATGAATGCCCACGACTCGGAGAAGGTGATTGGCGCGCTGCGCCGGCAAGGCTACCGGCAGGTCGAAACGGAAGAAGACGCTGGCCTAATCCTCTACAACACCTGCTCCATCCGCGACAAAGCCGAGCAGAAGGTCTTTCACCGCCTCAATGACACGAAGCGCTTGCACAAGGAAGGGAAGCGTTTCGGTGTCCTGGGCTGCGTTGCCCAGCAGGAGGGCGAGAGGATCTTCGAGCGGGCGCCGCACGTGTCGCTGGTGTCGGGGTCGGCCAGCTACCGCAAGCTGCCGGAGATGCTGGTGCGGTTGGAGTCGGGCGAGAAGCGCATCACCGGCCTCGACGACCGACAGACGGAGGAGACGTTCGAGACGGAGTTTACGGCGCGGCAAAATCCCTACCGCGGCTACATCACGATCATCGAAGGCTGCGACAAGTTCTGCTCGTTCTGCATCGTACCCTACACGCGCGGCAAGGAGCGCAGCCGGACCTCGACGTCGGTGCTCGACGAGGCGCGGCGCATCGCCGATCTGGGCTACACCGAAATTCAACTGCTCGGCCAAAACGTGAACAGCTACCGCGATCCGGAAGGGAAGATGACGTTCGCGGAATTGTTGACGGCCGTAGGCGGAGTGGCCGGAATCCGGCGCGTGCGCTTCACCACCAGTCATCCGCGCGATTTTACGCGCGACATTGTCGAGGCGATCGACCGCGTCCCCACGCTTTGCGATCACGTGCACCTTCCGGTGCAGTCGGGTTCGGCGCGGGTCCTCGAGCGGATGGCGCGCGAGTACACTCCGGAGTGGTATCTGGAGAGAATCGCCTGGATCAAAGCGGCCAAGCGGCAAATCGCGATTTCGACCGACATTATTGTGGGCTTTCCGAGTGAGACCGGGGACGACTTTATCGAAACGATGAACCTGCTGGACGAAGTCCAGTACGATTGCGTCTTCGCATTCAAATACTCGGCGCGGCCCAACACGCCGGCGCTAAAAATGATCGATACAGTTCCGGAAGACGGAAAGACAGCGCGGCTTCAGGCGTTGCTTGATCGCCAACGAGAAATCCAAAGGAAGAATTATGCGAAGAAGATTGGGGAAGTGCTTGCGGTCATGGTAGAGGGGGCGAATCCGGCGCGGGGGCAGATTGCGGGCCGCAGCAGCCAGAATTTTCCCGTGAATTTCACCTCGCGTTTGCCCATTACACCCGCGCCGGGGAGTTACCATCGCGTGAAGATTACGGGCGCATATCCAAACAGTCTCTTGGGAGAAGGTGTTTAAATAGCAAAAACGTTTCCGAGAGGGACAGATGGACATCGAGGTGAGAATTCGCGGCTTGATGATGGACCCGGCGACAAACATGCCGATCGTAGTCTTGAAGGACGTTGCCTCAGATGCCGTAATGCCGATCTGGGTGGGGATCTTCGAGGCCAACGCAATCGCGCTGGAGATTGAGAAAATGGCTGCGGCCCGGCCCATGACACACGACCTGACCCGAAATCTCGTCCGCCACTTGAATGGAGAGCTGGAAAAGGTTGTTATCACGGAACTTAAAGACGACACATTTTATGCCATGCTTTGCCTAAAGCAGGGGCAGGAGCTAATCGCTGTGGACGCCCGGCCGTCGGATGCCATTGCGCTGGCGCTGCGCGCCGACTGCCCAATCTATGTAGCGGACAAAGTGATGGAGAGCGCGAAGCTGAACACGACCGGCCCGCCCGAGGGTCCGACAGCGGAGCAACTGCGCGGCTGGCTCGAAGGCCTCAACGACGAGGACCTCGGCCGCTACAAGATGTAGTCAATCCAAAGATTCCAAAGAGCTCTTAGCATCTGGAGCCATTGGCGCAGCGCGTTGCGCTTGTGGGCGGAGGTCAACCCCGCAGATGCCTTTCTGGCGCAACTCGCTTTCGCGAGCCGAACACGGCGACCACGAGCTCGGCTCCAAGCAGGTACCGAGAGACGGACGGTTGACGTCGAGGTTCCCGCGATCCCCGGAAGGGAGGCAGGAGAGAGTGACGGCACCTATGGTGCCGAAGAACAAGGACTTGTCTTATTCGCCCCAGCTGACTGCGTGACTTAACAGAATATCTGTTATCGGACATTCCCTCCCTGGAAGAGGAAACACCGGCCTTCTGTCCCACAGCAAAGCTGAACGGTCATGCACGGGTCTTTGGTATAGAATGTGGACGGCAGCAAACGCTTCTCTGGCTTGACGGTCAGCCGCCCCATAACGTGCAGATCGTCGCTTACTTTCCCTATCAGCGAAAACTTCGCATTCCTCAGCTTCGTCTATTCGATTGCGTCCCCCGCCGCCCAGGAAAGACGGAGTTTTGAACGGCAAGAACCCCAGGAGGTTACATGCAAGCAAGAAAGGTGTTCCAAGTCGCACTGCTTCTGACGAGCGGTTGCTGGGCGCTCGCGCAGCCGGCGCGCCGGCTTGCCATTATGGAGGCGAACGGACCGGCCGCCCGCTCCAATGGCGGAATTGCACAGATCGAGAGCCGCGTCACCGATGCCCTGACGGCCAAGCTGGCGGGACGGCCAGGACTGACGTTGATTGACCGGGCCAGCATCGACAAGATTCTCAAAGAGCAGAACTTTCAGAACAGCGACCGCTCGTCGGCCGACACCGCCGTTCGCATCGGTAAGCTGCTGGGCGTCGGCCAGATTGTGCTGGTTCAGGTGGTTGACGCCAGCTATTCGCAGCACCAAGACACCTCTGGGAATACGACGCAGACCATCGGCTCCGTCGTGCTTCGTGCCAATGCACGCATGATTGACGTGGAAAGCGCCGTGATCTTGACCGAGCCGACGGCGGCCTACCAGGACAGCGTTCAGGTTGCGAAGACTACGAAGTCCCAGGGATTTCAATTTGGCGCAATGCGCGTGCCGCCTAAGACTACGACGGAGGGCGGCGACCCCAAGGTGATTCAAGACAACGAGTGGGACAAGGCTGTGCAGTCGGTTACGAACGAACTCGCCAGCAAGATGACTTCGTCGATTGAAAATGCGCCGGGGCCGGCCGCAGCGCCCGCGCTCGTGGCGGGCATTGCCAATGGCGCCGTATATATCAACGAAGGAGCCGCCGCGGGAGTCAAGGCAGGAGACAAGTTCCAGGTGATGCGCAACGTGAGCGTGGGACTGAACGACCCGACGACGGGCCAGCCCATCGTGCAAAAACAGCGCATCTGCGTGCTGACAATCACCAACGTAGACGACTCGAACTCATCGGGAACCTGCGACGGGGGCCTGCCGCAGAGCAAGGACGTGGCGCAGCCGATGCGGCCGTAGGCTTCGCGGCTGGGAAAGAGTTTGCCCCCTAATTTTCACGGCACCCCGAACCACCGCGGGCGTGAGAATCAGTTCTTCCCTCCCGGAGGGGGCGCATGGCGCAGGCATCCCGGCGGTACTGGTACCAAGTCCACGGGATTAAGTAATCGTCAATCTCGTGTATGACGGGACGGAAAAGCAACCGCAGATCCTTCGACTCCGCCCTGCTTCGCAGGGCTTCGCTCAGGATGACAACAGCGGGGTTGTGCCCCGATTGGCTACGAAATCACGTGGCAGCGGTACTAGGCCACGAGCGCCATGGCGCGGATGGTTTCCTTGCGCACAGTAAAGCGGTCAACCAGATCGGAGCGCACCTCGAAGCCGCGGCCCGGTGAATCGGGAACGACGATTTCGCCTTGCGGCGTGACCTCGACCTCGGGCTCGATGATGTCTTCGGCCCAATAGCGCGCCGAGGCGGAGATGTCTCCGGGCAGCGAGAAACCCTCCAAGCTGGAGAGCGCGATGTTGTGCGCGCGCCCGACGCCGGACTCGAGCATGCCGCCGCACCAGACCGGAATGCCGCGCTCCAGAGCCGCGTTGTGCACGGCAATGGCCTCGGAGAACCCGCCCACGCGGCCCAGCTTGATGTTGATGATCTTGCAAGATTCCATCTCAATGGCGGCCAGCGCGTCGCGCCGGTTGCCGATGGATTCGTCGAGGCAGATGGGAGTTTCGAGACGCTTTTGCAGCACGGAATGGAAGTAGAAGTCGTCGTGCCAGAGGGGCTGCTCGATCATGAGGAGGTCGAAGGCGTCGAATGAAACCAAGTGGTCCTCGTCGCGCAGCCGGTAGGAGGAATTGGCGTCGCAACTGAGGAGGATGCCGGGCCATCGCGTGCGGACGCGCTCGAAGACCTCGACGTCCCAGCCGGGCTTGCATTTGAGCTTGATGCGCTGGTAGCCGGCGGCAAGCTCACGCTCGACGACGGAAAGCAAATCGGGAATCGAGGATTGGATGCCTAAGGAAACGCCGCAAGGAATGGTCTCGCGGACGCCGCCGATCAGACGGGAGAGAGAGACGCCTTCGCGCTGCGCTTCGAGGTCCCAAATGGCGTTTTCGAGAGCGGCCTTGGCCATGGGATTGCCACGGACCGAGCGGAAGATGTGCGGACACTCTCCGCCGTGATCGGGCGACTCCGCGGCCAGCATCGGGCCCAACTCGTTGACCATCACTTGCCAAGCGGTGTCGGTCGACTCGCCGGAGAAGAAGGGACGTTCGCCTGCGGTGCACTCGCCCCATCCAGTCAAGCCTTCGGATTGAACTTCGACGAGCAGGACTCTGCGGTTGCGGGTGACACCGAAGCTGGTTTCAAAGGGCCGCACTAGCGGCATGTGAAGCTCACGCAGATAAATGGCGTCAATTCTCATCTCTTCCTCGTTATTGACCCGTATGAAGCAATTCAGCGAGGTAACAACCCCAACTCGAAGACTCCATTTCCTTGCGAATCCCGGGAGAAGCCAAGTACGGCCAGACCGCGGGAAAATGCACTTTGAAGCTTCTGTCGAATCTGCAACTGAACGGCGAGGGCCCGTCCGCGATTTGCTGCGTTGGATTTCCAGATATCGATGGACACTGGAACCATTATACGTTCTAGGATCGAATGTTCAGCAGGGGGGCGTCGAGCGAGAATCCCCTCGACTCGCGGAGAATCGAGCTCCCAACCGGCCAACAAGCGATCCGTCGGGAGACCACCCTGCAGTCGAGATGAGGATACACCATAGAAATCCACACGATACTCACATGCGATCGCTCCCAGTCTGTGGATATTGAGGAAAGCGTTTTTAATTTCCAGCGGATCGAAGGTCCACTCGATGCGCCGGATGCCGCGCGACAATGCTTCACGCCGTTGTTCCCATTTGAGTTGCGCGCCGAGGCCGCGGTTGCGGTGAGATTCGCGGACCGCCAGCATGTGCGAGTGCAGATAAGGATAGGATTTGCCGTCGACGGTTTTTATTCCGGGCAAAGACATGGCGAAGCCGACGAGATTTGTTGCGGCTGGTTCAGCGGTTCTCGGCTCGGATAGCACGCTTCCCTCTTCCCTTTTTCCCTCGTTTCCGGTTTCAAAGGCGCCGATGACCTGGCCTCCGATTTTCTGCGCGAGCAGAAAAGTCTTGCGGGGAATCGTCTCGCCGACGTCGTAGCCCCAGGTGGAGATTTGGAGTTGCACGCAGGCTTCGAGCTCATCGAAGCCCTTGCAGGCGCGAATCTCGATCATGAGTTCGCCCGGGGAGCGCCTGCAGATTGTGGGCGGGGGCGAGGCGCATCTTCGGCTGCAAGTCTCTTCTTGGCCTCGGCCCAAAGGGCTTCCAATTCGGCGGGTGAGAGATCTTCCAGCGGACGCGGCGAAGCGAGTTCCATTTCATGAAAGCGATGGCGGAAGCGCAGATTGCATTTGCGTAGGGCCATCTCTGCATCAACGCCGAGATGACGGCCGAGATGAACCACGGTGAAGAGCAGATCGCCGAGTTCCGCTTCGACGGCCGGTTGGCGCGCGGGATCGCTGGAAAAAGCTTCCG
>Ga0187784_10000052_pt1 | contig 68405 bp, 49 predicted proteins | sample 1015_SJ02_MP15_2_FD_132964 | JGI IMG/M metagenome (GOLD analysis project Ga0187784, IMG submission 132964) | Tropical peat soil microbial communities from peatlands in Department of Meta, Colombia - 1015_SJ02_MP15_20_MG | ecosystem: Environmental > Terrestrial > Soil > Wetlands > Peat | place...
CCGGAGGTCCCCAGAGGCTCATCAAATACGCACCTACTTGCGCGTGCGTGCAACCCAGTCGTTCAATTTCCGTGGCGACAATATCTCCGCCGTTCGTCTCAAGAACCGGGCGTATTGGCGGGGCATCCCGGCGAGCAGAACCACGACTTCGAGTGCTTCGCAACCACAGGCGTAAACACACCCGGTACAATGTTGCCAAATTCAAGCAAGTAGACCGCTTTGTCCCGAGGCCCGGCTCGCCTGAGCCCCTGGTGCTGCGCCAGAGAGAAATTTCGTGACCTGCGAAAAATGGGACTAACAAACAGGACCTACTTTCCCTTGATTTTGTGAGCACCGAGAGTAGACTCCGTCGTCGCTAGCGCACCTGCCTATCACGCAGGAGACCTCAGGTCCGAGTCCCGCCTGTCCGGTCGACCGGACTCGTTCCAAATACGGTTCCGACCGACGACGCTGCACCGTTGCGGCAGTGGCTAATCGAGGGTTGTTAAGGGTTCGATAAGCATTTCCGAAGGGTTTCGTTCGCTGGTGATACATCCCTCCTTTGTAGCTGCTTGAGAATACAAGGTGCCCTCCAACGGACTTCGCAGCAATACATGGGTGTCTCAACACCGCTTGTAGGCATTATCTTGAACCCTGCACCTCTCTTAATCTCTCGACAGCACCGATGGAGTGCTGATTCTGAAAACCCTCATACAAATTTTGCAGGTTGTCGGTAGCGCCAGGTTTGATGACACAATGGGGTGCGGTTCAATAGCTCTCGGTATTCTCTTCAGGCTTGGCAAAGCCTGATTCGTCAATTCTGAAGGGGGCATTGTGGTGTCGTTCCGATCGGGTGGACCTGTCGTGTACCAATAAAGTCCAAGCAGGACGGCGACACCTCTCGGTTACATGTGCCCCCTGTTTTCGGATTCCCGTGCCCTTACCGGGACGCCGAATCCGTGGCTCCCAGTAGCGGGTCGAAGCCCCATAATCAAATTTGGACCGGCACCCGCTCCGACATTAGGCTCGGACTACCCGCGACCAAACCCCCGGGCTCGGGGCGATACACCTGGGACAAGCACCTTACGCTCAGAATGCGAAGCGCAACGCGAACTGCATGAAACGCGGCGTGGTTAGCGTGGATAGATATTTGCCGAAATGGCTCGGGTCATATCCCAGCGAAGGTTGAGCAGAACTGCCCACAGGTCCCCGCACGTCATAGCGAACCGAATTCAGAGTGTTGAACGCTTGCCAGCTGAACTCGAGACGCCTCTGCTCACCGAGAGAGAAATCTTTGCTGACTCCGGTATCGATGTTGAACATGCCATCGCCAATTACGTTGTTGCGGACTCCCGATTCTCCCGGCCATTCTGGGCGGAACGCCGCCTCTGCCGCAGCAGGATTAGCGAAGATGTCTGGGCCGATGTCCACGCCATTAACAATGGCGTGCTTGGGATTGGAAGCCACTGGAGGCGGGCCGTTCGGCATGGCGTCACCTTCGATATTGTAGTTCGTCGCCCAAGTGGGCCCGTTGTCAACCGAAATGGGGAAGCCGCTTGTCCAACGGAATATGCCGGAGACGTTCCATCCTCCAATTAACGCTTCAAGCAGCGAACCTGCGTCGCCCGCGAGCTTCTGGCCTTTGCCGAAGGGCAGATGGTAGACGAGGTTTGCATTCATCTGGTGGAAGGCATTGAAATCAGAAAGCCCGCGCAGTGACAGCGGGTCCCATGCATTGATGACGATCCCTCCTCCATTTAAGTCGGTGCCGGTTCCACCCGTACCCTCATAGGGACCGATTCGCTCGGCGGCCGATGCCTCGTCAAGCGATTTGGAAAACGTGTAGTTAAACTGGCCCTGCAGGTTGGACCAGCGGGCACTGTAGGTCGCCTGCAACGCGTTGTAGTCGGAAGTACCAATGTTCCGCCAGCCATAGAGCGAGCTGAACTGCTCGTGGAAGAAGCTGTACGGTCCGTATTTGCTGTGTGGCAGTGCGGGGTTCAGTCCCGTAATGGAGTCAGGCAAATCCATTTGGAACAGCGAGAAAGTTTCGTTGTGCGGGTAACAAGTCCAGAGCTCATAAATGTTTTGTGTCGCCGTTGGATTGGCAGGGGTGGCTCCAGGTGCGCAAGCAAGGGAAGAAGCCTGGCTGCTGAGTGCATTTAGAGTAGCGGTTCCCGCCCATGCCGGGAAGAAATTCTCGAAGAACGGTATAGGCTGAATCTGATTCACCGGAGTGCCGACGGCAGCAGCCTTCGAGAGCATGGTAGCTGCCTGGAAATACGTCATCTTGCTGGCTGGATCCGTCGGATCGGCGGGCATGGCCAAATCCACCTGTAAAGGCAGGCGCCGTCCTATGCTACCCACGTACGCAACCTGAAGTGAGGAGTGGGGAGTAATTTGGCGCGAGAGCGAGAAATTGAACGTGTGGGCGTAAGGGGTCTTCAAGCTTTGATCCAGGCCCCAATCGTTAGCAAAGGTGGTCGGCGTGTATGGGAACGTGCTCGTCGGCGTCGGGCCAAACAAGCAGCCGGGACCACTTAATGACGGGCACGGGGGAGGCAAGCAGGACTGACCCGGTGATGCCGGAGTAAGGCAGGTGAAGCGCGGCGCATCGGAGACCGAGACCACACCGGCAGGGTCTCCCAGGTCAGTCGCAAGCCCGAAAGAGCCGTGCTGATCAAAGCTATTCACGATGGGAATGCCGAAATGGTCGTAGCTGATGCTATAGCCGCCACGAACCGCGAACTGGTCTTTCTTTCCCAGAATCCTTGAAATCCATCCCTCACCTGTATCTGGTGCCCATGCTACTGCTATGCGTGGTGAAAAATCCCTGTAATCCCAGTTCCAGAAACCCGGACCATGATTGGCGGGTCCGCCGAGGATGAAAGAAATCTCTCCGGCATTGTTGGCCGGCTGGCCCTGCGCCATTAGGCTGGCGGTGTGATTGAACCAGTCGGCCAGATTTTGATTTGTGCAGCCGCCGGTCGGAGCCGCAACGCACGGTGACACCTGCAAGCCATTGGTTTCGTAAGGTGGAGCCTCGAGCACCCAGCGTAGGCCGTAAGTCACTGTGAGTCGCGGCGTCATGCGCCACGTATCCTGTCCATAGAATTCGTAATCATTGATCGCGTATCGGCGGCTGATGGGCGAGCCCTGGGGCAGCGCGGTGCCATTGCGGGCGAAGTTGTAAATACCGTCGCCTTCGGGGAAAATGCCCAGCACGATGGTGGCCGCGTTGTTGTAGTTCGGACCAAAGTTGCTATCCACCGCTGGATAAAGCTGGCCCGTTGCCGGGTTGGTATTGTTGTGCGGATCCAACGGGCTCGAGGTGCCGACGATTGTTCCAGTGTTGAGGTAGGTCGCATTGGTTTGAACGTCGGAGAACGAGTTGGCGTAGCTGATGTGTTTGTCGCGAATGAGGAATATATCTGTGCCGAACTGAAATGTGTGGTTTCCCCGTGGCCGGTTCAAATTGTCGCTGAACTGGTTTTCGGGAACAAACGTAGTAGTCGAACGAGTAAATGGAACGAGGTTATCAATCCCATTCAGAAGAACTGCCGGATAGCTCGAGACACCCGCATTTTTTACTCCCTGCCGCACAAAACCCCAGTGAAAATCATTAATGAGCCTTGGATTGAACAGAGAAGTCAATCCGACCGTTGAACCCTTGCTGTCATCCAGCAGTGTCGTCGCGGCCGATTGACCGGGCCATTGTTGCAGTCCGGGCTCTTTGAAGTTTTGTGTCTCGCCGCGCCAAAACAGGGTTTGCGAACCGTTGGCAGTAACGTGGTAATCGAGCCGCGTTATATATGTGTTGAAACTGGAGTCAGCATTGGATGCAAACCGGTAACCCAGCGTGTTCAAGCCGTCGCCGGCATTCTCGTTGGGCGTTGGGTACTGCTGGAGGATGCCTGCAACCGCAGAACTGGGACCAATGTGGAGCGGATCCATCGCCTTTATCTGGGATGGCCCCAGCGCATAGTACCCTGCCGAGATGTTGCTCACGCCATTGACGGTGCCGCCGGGACAGTCAGCTGTGTCCAAGCTGCCATCCGAGTTCCGTTGACATAAGTAAAGGAGATCGCCTGCCCTGAGCGTTGAGCTGGGCACGGTCCGCAGTACGCTGGTGCCTTGCGCATCACGGCGCCCCTCATAATTGGCGAAGAAGAAGAGCCGGTTGCGCTTAATCGGACCTCCTAACGTCACTCCGAACACGTTGCGCAAGAGCTTTGGAGCCTTGTTCGACTGGCCACTGGTAATCTGGGCATTCTTCAAGAAGGGATCGTTGGCGCTGAAGATGGTATTACGGTTGTATTCGTAGATTGACCCATGAAACTCGTTGGTGCCACTCTTGGTCACCATCGCCACCTGAGCGCCACTGGAATAGCCCGAGTCGGCGTTCGCGTTGGCTGTGGTAACTCTGAATTCCTGTACGGAGTCTGGCGGCACGTTGAGCACGCTGGTAAACGCATATCCAAAATTCTGGTCATTCATCCCGATCCCGTCGACCGTTACATTCGATTGGTCACTGCGCATGCCGTTCACGGCGCCGCTGCGGGTGTCGGTATCGGCATCCACCTGGGTACCAAGGTACGCGACCCCGGGCTGTAGACTCAGCAGCTGAACCACGTTACGGTCGGCAATGGGTAACTGCGCGATCTGATTTTCCTCAATGGTATTGCCGAGAGATGCATCCGTGCGATTGACAAGCGGCGTTTCCGCATGCACGGTGACCGATTCCGCCACGCCTGCGAGCCGAAACTGAATGTTTAAGGTGGAAGGGGTTTTGACAACGAGGTTCAGCTCGGGCACAAGAAAGGTTGCGAAACCTGTGGCCGCGGCCTCCAGCCGATATTTGCCGGGCGGCACATCCAAGAACTGATATAGTCCGGCGTTATTGCTCGTCGTTTTGCGCTGTAAACCTGTAGCTGCATCGGTCAGAGTAATGGTTGCACCTGCGACACCAGCACCCGACGGATCAGAAACGCTGCCGTTCAAGGAACTGGTTGACTGTGCCGATGCCGTCGCCGCCAGAAACGCCAGCGCTAGCTGAGCCGCCCATCGCTTCTTTGGCCAGATCCTGTGTCCCATGACTGGTCACCGTTGCTGGACGCGCAACATAAAACGGCTGGTAAGTGAAAGTCAAGCAAAAACGTATTCAGACCTTCATTCATTGTGTACAGTTTCAATGATAGGAGTTGTGACGTCTTGTATTTGGGCATCTAGGACCTTGGCCGATGGATGATCGATACAGGAGGTAAAGAGTGTGCGCTGTCGCCCAGAAACAGCCCGTAGCGGCTCGCTTCACACTAAGCTCATTAAATTTCGATTGTTCAGGTCAGACTTGTGAGCCTATTCAAGTGCCGCCACACGCGGATGTCTTTCTAGATACTGGCTAACCAAGCTGGCGCACCGTTCGAGAAACTCACGCAAGGCGTTATCAAACGCAGATTCAAAGAAACTATTGATGTCAATTTCCCCAACAACTTTGGAGGTCGCGAAGATGGGTATCACAATCTCAGATCGAGTAAATTCTGAGTCTGGCAAGTAACGCGGGTCGTCCTTGACCCGTTACACAACGATCGTTTTTCCGGCCGAAGCTGCCGCGCCGCAGATGCCGCTCTCGAAAGGTATAAGTTTGGTGGGGGTGTCCATTCCGGAATATGGTCCGAGTTGCAGCATTCTGGGGTTCTTTGAATCAACCACGTAGAATACTACCCAGTTAATCCGCACCAGGCTCTCTCGTAGTCGGTCCTCGATTTTCTGCATAAGAGACTCGGGTGTTGATGTAGTGAGTGCATGTTGTCTGAACTCTTCGAGAAGTTTGCTGTAGACTTCCGCACTCATAGTGCCGCCACCTAACATCTCGCTGACATCGCAGAAATTCTTACATCGATTCAGTGAGGTCTTTCTCCCCGATTACGCGCAGAAAATGGATGCGGTAGCAAGCAGCGCATCATGGCAGGTGAGGACTTCGCTGAGGTTGCACCATTCCTCAACAGCGTGCGCTCCTGCTCCACCAGAACCGAATATAACGGTCGGAATACCTGCAGCGGCGATCAACGCCGCGTCTGTCCACCCGCTGAATCCCTGAAAGCGTGGCTCCCGTTTCAATTGGATAGCCGCTGCTTTGCGCAACGTTGTTACAATCAGTTCTGTTTCGGGCACCTCCAGCGGTTCGCGAACTAGCCCGGTCGTGAACGTTCCTTTGAATCTTGGATTCGGTTTCGACTCTTGATCCAGGATCGACTTTATTTCATCCTGAATTTTAGTCCGGCTCTCACCCGGAATGGTCCTCCGCTCGACGCTGAGTCTGCAGTGTTCTGGATACGAAGAAAGTTCCTGTCCTCCACTGATTAATGAAGCATGAATTGATGCCGGACCGAGCAGAGGATGTCGTGGACCTTGCGCCAATATTTGGTTCAGACGGTCCACACCATTTAAGACTTTGCCCATCGCTACGATCGCGTCGACGCCCAAATCTGGCCGGGAGCCGTGAGCAGCAACACCCGAGGTTTCCACCGTGAACCAAGCAAAGCCTTTATGAGCGATGACGATATCTAGAGCCGTAGGTTCGGTAACAATTGCCGCGTCTGCGGATACTCGCTTCAAGACGGATTCAGTTCCAATGCTCGCATGTTCTTCATCACACACCGCGGTTAGGATTATGTCTCCACGAAATCGGAGGCGGGCAGCAGACGCAAGGGTTAGCATCGCAGCAGCGACACCGGATTTCATGTCGTAGGATCCACGCCCAAAGAGCTTGTCGCCATCAACGCGTGACGTGTGCGGATTTTTCATGCCAGTGACACCAACAGTATCGATGTGCCCATTCAGAAGCAGAGAACGACCGCCGCCCGTGCCGGGTACTCTGGCAATTACACTGACCCTTCCCGGTCGGGGTTCATCAAGCTCGACGCTCGCGCCAGCTTTTTGGAGCCAGTCCGCTATGTATGCGGCGATCTTGGCTTCACCTGCTCCGCCACGCACGAGTTCAGGATTTACCGAATCGATTGAAACGAGAGCTTCGATGAGATCGCGAACCTGATCTGGTTGTGTGCTCATTGTTGGTCATTCGCCAGCGTTTGCACGAACCAACCCCTTTTAACTGTATCGACCTCTCAAAGGAAGTCAAGAACAAACATGTACACAAGAGTGACGGCGTAGTATACGATCTGCGGCCGAGGTATGTTAGCTTTCGAGAAGGGGCTCGATTCGAACATGACAGAGCCGTATAGCTTGTATGAAAATCCCCGTGCTACGCGACAAGGCTGCACCGACACTCCTGAATTCTCCAGTGCTATGTTCGGAGCGGCATGGAACGAGATTTCTTCCTGGTCAAATTATCGACCTACGCCCTTAATTTCGCTCTCAGGGTTAGCCAAAGCCAAGGGAATAGGAACGATCCTATACAAGGACGAAGGTGGTCGATTTGGGCTGGGCAGCTTCTAAGCTCTCGGTGGTGCTTACGCGGTTTGCAGGGTGCTGCAAGCAGCAATTCTAGATCGAATGGGAATGTCCCCGAGTTCAGAAGAACTTCGTCAGGGACGATTTCGGAATGTAACTGAGACGATTACGGTAGCTACTGCGACGGACGGCAACCACGGACGCTCAGTCGCCTGGGGGGCAAACCAGTTTCATTGCTGCTGCGTGGTTTATGTCCCGAAAAACTGCAGTCAGAGCCGCGGGCTTGCCATTGCGCGGTATGGTGCACTGGTGGTTCGCTCCGCTGTTGGATATGACGAAACGGTTCGTCAGTGTCTTCAGGATACGGAAGCTCACGGATGGCTGGTTGTCTCAGACACATCTTGGGAGGGCTATGAAAGGATTCCCGCGACAGTGATGCAAGGCTATACGGTAATGATAAGAGAAGTGCTGGACCAGTTGAGCGCGGCCAAGAGGCCAACCCATGTTTTTGTGCAGGGCGGCGTCGGGGGCTTAGCAGGAGCGGTGTGCGCTTTCTTCAGCGAGGCATTGAAAGCCCGAAGACCACGGCTGATTGTGGTGGAAGCCCTCAGGAGCGGCATGCATGTTTGCGAGCGCACTTGCAGGTAAGCGTGTGTCCCTCGACAAAGTTCAGAGCATCATGGTGGGGCTTGAGAGTGGCGAGGCATCTCCCCTTGCTTGGAGGCTCATGGAGCAGGGAATCGACTTTTTCATGACGGTGCCTGATTCTGTCGTACCCGATTGTATGCGGCTCCTTGCATCGTCGCCATACGGAGATCCTCCGATCGTAGCCGGTGAATCCGCAGTGGCCGGCTTAGCAGGATTATTGTATTTGCTCGACAATCCCGCACTTCGCACTAAACTGGAACTGGATTCAACGAGCTCAATCCTTCTTTTTGGCACAGAAGCGGACACTGATCCTGACCTCTATTACAAATTCGTAGGAATGTCGGCTGATCAAGTGAGGCGTCGTGCTGATTTTGCCGAGCACAGGATTTCCGATTCTGGTCCTGCTTCGATTTCTTGAACCCCGTGCGTTAGGATTGGGCAGTTCTTGCGTTTTCGTGGGGTATTAGTATGCCAGGGAGTCAAGACTCCTGGGCCAACGCCGAGCTCTCAGTTGTTGTTGCCTTCCTTGTCGCTCGCGGAAGAAAAGAAAACGCAATGATGATCACGATATATTCATCTATTAATTTCCTCGCGTGCCGGACGCTGCAGAGATGCCGGAGCGGCATTTGTCCAGCAGACACAAGCGATTCAATATTCAGCGAGGAAAATGCGAATCAGAGCATTGGTTTGGTCAGGACGGCAGCAGTCCCGATGCTTGCTCGGCTTTTGCCCCAACCTCGGTGACGTGAGGTTTCTGTCGCTGGCACCTAACCATATTTCGGCTTCAACAGGGGCTATTTTTTTACCGGATTCAGGAACTTTAGTAGAATGCAAACCGGAAATTATGAAAGCTTCACTTTTACAGTCTCGTCAGGCCAGCGACAACGGTCGTATTCCTCTACGCACGGATCTGCGCCGTAAAGTACTGGAGCGGATCCTCAACGGGAAGCTCTCTCCTGGAGTTCGCGTTAACGAGTCGCGGTTGGCCAAAGAGTTAAGCGTCAGCCGAACGCCTCTTCGTGAGGCGCTCTTCCAGTTAGAACGCGAGGGATTCGTACGCTCGGACAGAGATCGCGGTTTTTCAGTGGAGCCCATGAGCGCACGTGAAATTCGCGAACTCTACCCGATGTTGTGGACACTTGAGTGCCTTGCACTTCGCTTGTGCGGCCCCCGCGCAACGCTGACCGTTCCTTCGCTTACCAGACTCAATAACGAGTTGCGTACTACGCGCAACCCGAAACGCGCTCTCATTCTGGACAATAGCTGGCATGAAACACTCCTGGCTTCTTGTCCTAATCGCCGCCTCCAAGATGCTATTCAGGGGTTGCGACTGGCGATACGGAGATACGAACTCCTTTATATGCGGGAACTTCCTTTGATCAACGTTTCTGTTCACCAGCATCAGGAGATCATCAAAGCGGTCAAGGACGGGGACACAGCACTCGCATTGGAGAAGCTGGAAGAAAATTGGCGGTTCAGCATGGAGGAACTTCTCGTCCGTGTGGGAGAACCTTGAAGTAGCCGGGAATCTTTACGCCAAGCGCGTAGAACGGGCAAGCCACGCAGCTTCACTGTCGAGGAGGTAAGCAGAATGTCTCGGAAAGAGTTGGTGAGTCTGCTGGAAGTTGTTGCTCTGTTTCTCCTGGCAGCAACACCAGCCGCGGCGCAGCAGCCAAAACTCCACACGCTCACTGAGCAAGAACTGGCCGATATGATGCTGGGTGCAGCGATTCAAGCCAGCCGCGGGGACAACACCGCCGCTAACGTGGCGGAACTGAAAAAGGCGCTTGCGGAAGGCAAGAAGTTTCAGATGCTTTCGCTCGAAGATCTCCCGGACGATTGGACTGTCGTTTCGACGGGCGATGTTGGTGGCGGCGGGGCTTGGCCGTACGTGCATTTTCGTACCGAACAGCAGAAGCTGCCGCAGGTGTCCATTCCATACGGCGGAAACGTGATCGCTGCGCGCGAGTTGAGCAAATATACTGGCAAGCCGATCAAAGCCATAATCCGCAATGAGGCCGATGGGGCCACCCTCGAGGCGCTATTATTGTCCGCCGAGATGGGTGTGCCGGTGGTGGATGCCTGCATGGCAGGACGATCAGTGCCTGACGAACAGGAGATAATCCCGGCGGCAATGGGGATGCCCCTCGAACCATCCGTTTTGGTCTCGCAATGGGGCGACGTCGTGATTATTAAAAAGGCCGCGGATCCATTCCGCTTCGAGGACCTCGCCCGAGGATTGGCGGTGGCAAGCGGTGGCGATATTTCCTGCCTGAATGCAATGATGTCCGGCCGGGATGCCAAGCGCACTACGATCTCGGGGGCTTTGACTCAGGCGATTATGCTCGGACGGACGGCGCGGGAAGCAGTGGTCCAGAATCAGGATCCAGTACACGCCGTGCTGAAGTCTGTGCACGGCTACAAGCTGTTTCATGGTGTGGTGAACGAGTGCGACACCCGGGGCGACCGGGGATTCACCTGGAATGCAATCAAGCTCGAAGGAGTGCAGGAAGATGCAGGCCACACTTATAAGATCTGGAACAAGAACGAGAACATCGTCACCTGGTACGACGGGAGAGTCGATGCCACTTCGCCCGATACCATGACTCCCCTGGACCCTAAAACCGCTGGAACGGTCAACGGACCGACAGATGGCACGCTTCCCATCGGTGCCGAAGTCATTATGGTCGGGTTCCCCGCCGATCCGCGCTGGAGAACACCAAAGGGAATCGAATACTTCGGCCCGCGGCACGAGGGATTCGATTTTGATTACGTCCCCATCGAGCAATTACAAAAAGCGCGGAATAACGCTCCGGTGCAGTAAATACCCTTTCTTGTTTGCTGGGCGGTTGAGCGATACTGCCCATTGCTGAAAATCAGAGGTCCGCGCTTAGCGTCCACGTATTAAATATTGCTCGCCACCCACGTGGTGATGCTATCTAGCGCCTACCGCAGATTCTCTAGAGAATTGGCCACGCTAAAGCACTCCGGGAACCACCGGACGGGCCCCGGCAGCAAGCTATTGTGCCGAAGGTTTCTTATTCCCACGCCCTCGGATTGCCCGGCCCGGCAAGGCGTCGGTTGGTTTTCCTTCGGAGACCACCGCCTGTCCGTTCACGAACAAATAACGCACGCCTACCGAATAATGGTTGGGATCCTCAAACGTGGCGACGCCGGCGATGGTTTTTGGATCGAATACAGCCACATCTGCGAATTTTCCGGTGGCCAACACGCCTCGGTCTGTCAGTCTCAGAGTCGAAGCTGCAAGAGAGGTCATCCGCCGGATGGCCTCCTCCCAGCTCATCATATGTTGTTCACGCACGTAGGTGCCGAGCCAGCGCGGAAATGTGCCCAGATTCCGAGGATGTTGAAGCGGCATTAGTTGGATTTTGCTCGCAAGGTCTGTGGCAGATCCATCGGACCCTACAGACACGTACGGCTGGCGCATGACCTCCTGGAGAGTGTCTTCGTGATTATTCAAATCAATCACCAACCCTTCGCCTTTTTGCTCAAGCACAACATCCATGTAGGCGTCATCCGCTGAAATGTGCCGCAATGCTGCGACTTCCGATACGAGTTTTCCATTTACCTTCGGGTCATTCACACTCAGCCGGACGTTCTGCCAGCCGATGCGCGCATAATATGGCGGATCAGTCTGGAATCCTCTTGCGATGCGCTTGCGTTGTGCCGGATCGCGCAAGCGGGCTAGCATGGCCTCGCGCCCTCCGGACAGTGCCCACGAAGGTAAGTAGTCAGCGAGTCCAGTGATTCCCCATGTATAAGGATAGGCATCGCCCGTCACATTCAACCCGCGGTTTCTTGCTTCTTCAATGATGGGAAGAAACTTGGGCGCTGACCAAGAAGCAATTGAATTCAGATGAAAGAAATGTACTGGAATGCCCGCCTTTTCTCCAATGGTAATGGCCTCGCGGATGGCTTCGGGATCTTCCCCGTTGATCGTGCGGGCGTGGGTTGCGTAAATTCCTCCTGCCGGTGCGACTTCCCTGGCCAGCGCGATCAGCTCTTCGGTGGACATGTAAATGTTGGGGACATAGCTTAATCCGCTGGCAAGCCCCATAGCGCCTTCCGCCATTGCGTCGCGCACAATCTTCTTCTCTTCCTCAATTTCCGCGGGTGTCGCCACACGATTGTCATAACCCACAACCACCGCTCGGACAGTGCCGGATCCAATATAAGAGCAGAAATTTACCGCGTTCCCCTTTTTCTCCAGTGTATCGAGAAATCCACCGAGGGTCGTCCATGTCGGTTTGCTGCCGTCGACGAAAGTCAACTCGTCGCGTTTTCCGCCCAAGGGTCCCATGGAAGAATCTTCACCATAAACTTCGGTGGTTACGCCTTGTAGGCTGAAGGACGGGCCGTGTGGCATAAGCAGGCGGGTCTCGTCCGAGTGGCTATGCATATCTATGAAACCGGGTGTCACCATTAATCCGCTGGCGTCGACTGTGAGCGGTGATTCGCCGTCCACCTTTCCAATGGCAGTGATGCGATCTCCCCGAATCGCCAGATCTTCGACGACTCCGGGTGCACCGGTTCCGTCAATCACAGTCCCGCCACGGAGAATCACATCGTACTTCTCCTTTTTTACGCAGCCACTAAGGAGAGATAAACCAAGCAATAGCAATCCTCCCCAGAAGGTGGTTCGTACGATCTTCGTTTTCATAAATCGCCTCCGCTTGAAACAGTAGACTCAAGATGTCCCCTAATCCCACGCTCATGATCGCTGAAATCTTGTTCCTGAAGATCGCTCAGGCTGAAAATGAAATTGGTAACTATTCGACAACTAGAAAACCGTACACCACAAACAAAAAACTGTATACAATTTTGTTCCTCGATTTTTTTATTGACTGGCCATCTTTACTGGCGCGGAGTTCACGCTCGTAAACCCTGACATGCGACGGTCAAAATCAGCACTGTCCGGGCTAGCTAAACAAGAGAAGGGGTGCGAGTGCGCTTCTACCCGCCTGAGGTCATCTTCTGCAGCGCCTGGTCTAGATCCGTTCTTAGATCCTCGACGTCCTCGAGGCCAATATTCAGTCGGACAATGCGATGGCCGTAGCCAGGGCGCGCCGGATTCGAACTGAAATCGTAGGCTACGGCTAGGCTGGTTACCCCACCCCAGCTATACCCGATCTTGAACAGTTCAAGCGCATCCACAAACGCATGCACTTGCGGCTTAGTGAATTGCTGACGAAAGACAATAGAAAAGACTCCGGCCGATCCCGTAAAATCACGCTTCCAGATTTCGTGCCCTGGACATGACGCAAGTGCGGGATGCAGAACCAGTTCAATCTCAGACCGATTTGCAAGCCAATGAGCTATCTGCAAAGCTGCATTTTCAATATGCCTCAAACGAACGGCCAGCGTCTTCATCCCTCGTAGCGCCAGGCTGCAATCGTCCGCAGAGACGGCGCAACCGACCAATTTATGTGTCAACCCGAGGCGGTGATATACCGCCTCATCCTGTACTGTGATGGAACCGAGCAATAGATCGCTGTGGCCACCGACATACTTCGTGAGCGCCTGCATGGTGATATCGACCCTGTGTGAAAGCGCGTCGAAGTAAATGCCAGCCGCCCATGTATTATCGAGCGCGACCATCAAGCCGGCTTGGTGTGCGGCTGCTACGATAGCTGGCAGGTCCTGGATTTCCATTGTGATCGATCCAGGGCTTTCACACCAGATTACGCGAGTGTTCGAGCGGAACAACGACTGAATCGCTTGACCTCGATTGGAGATGCTAGTCTCAGACTGCCCAATCGTGGGCGCATAGAACGTCACGTCAATTCCAAACCGCGTCAACACCTGACAAGCAAATTGCCGGTGCGGACCATAGATACTTTCTGGCAGGAGCAGATGGTCCCCGGCCTTGAGCAAAGCAAAATTGATAAGAGAAATGGCGGCCTGGCCTCCCGGCGTGAGCATCGTTCGATAACCATGCTCGAGTTCGCAAATCCGCCCTGCGAGTTCGAGGGCTGTAGGTGTCCCATACAAGCCGTACGTGTACCCAGCTTCGTATTGATCCCAGTCGTCGGTGACCGCAGCTGCATTGGGAAACAGAACCGTAGAACCTCGAAAAACCGGGGAAGCTAGTGACTGAAATCCCTGAGGCGCCTGCACGTCGGGGTGAATAAGCTTGGTCTTCCAGGTTTTGCGCATAGCTGGAACACGCAACAGCTTTCTCTGTAGTTCTTCTGGTGGCGTAAACTCCCTGTGTTACCGTGCTTCTTGTAAGCGAGCGCTCGACGCGACTGCGGTATCCGAGCAAATACCAGCTTCTTCGTTGAGCCGCTTGACTCGTTCGTCCCACAAAGGAACGATGTCACGCAGTTCTTGCCAAAAGCTCTGCTTTCTCCGTGACTCGAAATCCTCGATGGCTACTCCCTGCTGCTCGACCCAAGTGTAATAACCGAGATTAAAGATGCGGTTGCGATCAAATTCGGTGAGCTGCAGCATATGATCGGTGGCGACAGACTGAAGGAATCTCGCGCCGACTTCTGCTGCCTGACGCTCGCCAAAGCCCGTTGGATAACAGCGCCGTAGTGTTTTTTCTCGTTCCGAAGGATACAACTCAGAGCCATCGGTGGCGACGGTAATGAGAACGTCCTCCGGAGTCAGGTCCAGCAGCTTTGCTGTTTTAATCGCGGCCAGCACATTCGCGGTTGAGGAGAAACCAAAATTTACGAGCTGCCCAACAACTTCCTGGGGGACGGCCGTTACATCACGCAAGTAGCGCTGTCCTGCAGACGTGTTAAAGAGCACATCCAAATGATCGGTCGCTTTGTCGCTGATCGCACAGACAATGTCGGTATTCATCACGTTATGAATCAGTGGAATGTGCTTATCGCCGATCCCTTGGATGTTGTGCGTACCATAGCCGTTCATAAGCATAGTCGGGCATTCCAGAGCTTCGACAGCCACAATCATTGCGCCAAACCGCTCCTTCAAGTAGTCGCCAGCTGCGATCGTGCCAGCTGAACCTGTTGCGGAAATGAATCCGGCAAGCCGGAGCTTCTGACCGCCAGAGAGTTTTGCAGCAAGATGCTCGAACACCGCAGCCATGGCTGGGCCTGTAACAAAATAATGCACCAGATAATTAGGAAACTCGCAGAACTGGTTCAAGATAATGTTGCGGCGATCTCGCGCCAGTTCTTTACAAGCGTCATAGATCTCTTTGACATTGCTCTCGGTCCCAGGGGTGCGCACGATGTCTTCGGCGTGCTCAGTCCATTTTTCCAACCACTCGAAACGCTCCCGACTCATGCCTTCAGGCAAGATCGCCGTCGCTCGGCAGCCCATCATGCGACTGATAGCAATTCCGCCGCGCGCGTAATTACCCGTGGATGGCCAGACCGCACGGTGTACGGAAGGATCAAATTGCCCGGTCAACACACGTTGTAGCAGGCACGCATAAGCAGCGAGTACCTTGTGCGAGCGGATCATGGGGAACTTATTGCCGATTAAGACGACAATCGGAGCCTTCACGCCGGTGAACTCGGGGGGGAGAATCACATGCACGGGTATCTCCGCGCGGCCATTGCGGTCAGCCGCGTTATACCAATTCACGCGCCACAAGTTGCGTGGATCACGCGTATCCGGGTTCACGCTGAGAAGATCGGTAAATGGGAATGGCAGAGCGAGCTTTGGATTGGCCAGTTCTGCAAACGTCGGCAGCGCGATGCGGTTCTCGTGAAAGCTCCGAACGGCATTTTGATAGTTCTTGGTGTCTATAACATCGACGCACAAGCCGAGCCTTGACTCTGAGTTTGGGTTCATAGTTCTCTTGATTTCTCCCAAACAACAATCTCAATCATCTTGCAAAGTTCGCAGCGGTCTTGGCACGAGCCGCTTCAGCTCTTACGTTGCTTATCAGTCGGAAGCGGCAGTTTTGAGAGTAGTAGTAGCCCGTGCGATCGTATCCGTCAACGATTGTAGCTGGCGGCGCGCCTCTTCGAAATTGCCTGCGTCAATTGTTTCATGCACACCTGGCAATGGCACTGCTTCATATCCGTTGTAAAATCCGGGCGCAAAGATACAGTGCTTAAACCAGGGACGCCGCGGCAAACCTGCCGAGAGGAGGAATTGCTTCTCAGTTTCTGCGAGCGCCCGATTGAGGCTGTAAAAATCATGTGATGAGCTACTGCCCGACAGAAGTTTCTGGGATTTTTCATGGAAGTCTCTTCCCGCCTGTGCGAGCGCCTCTGCAGCTGTTTGCGCAGCTTGCAAGTCGAGCTGCCGGCTCTGCCCAAGCAGTACCAGCTTGTCCGAGATGCCAGCTAAATGATTCCGGATCTCAACACCATAGGTTTCGTAATCGAGAGGCAGGATATCGGCGTCGGACAGTCGAAGCGCCTGCAGACCGTAGAATTGTGCAGCTGCCACGTGATACCGGAACGTTGGATCACCGAACTTCTTCATCCATTGGTGATTGTCAAAGATTGAGTGATACACCCCATAATCACCCTCAAAACTAAAATCAGTGGACGGAATTCCCATGTGATCGAAAAATGATACATAGTCTGTGCCACTGCCCAGGTCTCCAATCTCAAAGTCCTGATTGTTTATAGCTGCGGAAGCCGACTTGCCGGACGGTACGTGCCCAGGTCGGACTTCGTGTCGCAGGTGGTCCCGAAAAACTTGGTTTGCATGATCTAATACGGAGCCGCCCTTCGGATCAGGAGTGTCGGCTGCGACTTCCTTGATAAATTTTTTCAAAGAGGGAGTGGCTTGTGCAGTGAAGCGGTCGCCCGAGGTCGCTGAGTCGAGGTTCAAATATGCAGCCGCTTTTTCACTGAGTTCGCGGGAGTTTTTCTCTGCCCAATAGGTTGAGCCCAGTTCATCCGGTTCTTCGGCATCCCAACTGCACAGTACAATTGTGCGCTGAGGGTTCCATCCGCCACGCAGCAATGTGCCCAAACCACGAGCAACTTCCAACATTGCAACGGTGCCGCTGTTCGGATCCACCCCACCGAACGCCCAGGCATCCCGATGGTTGCCCAGAATCACGAGTTCCTCCGGCTGTGCTGTACCGTGAATCCTGGCAATCACATTCCACACCGGTCGTCTAATTTCGTTCATCTCTACACGCATTCGCACCTTTGTGGGGCCGGGACCGTAGTGGTACGTAAAAGGCAACCCTCCTTGCCAGTCGCGGGGAACAACTCCGCCTGATAAATGTTCAAGTATGGGGCGCGCATCCTCATAGGAAAGAGGCATTACTGGGATGTGCGGTACAGTGGATTTATCGGGCAAGGTGCCTGGATAAATGAAGTCATAGAGCACAGACCCGCGTTGAACACCAGACGCAGGACGCCATGAGCCTTGCGGATAACTCTCGCCCGCATGGTAGCCATCGTCTTGCGGATCTGAGTAAATAATCAGCGCTGCGGCCTTATGTTCCTCGGCTGTTAATGCCTTTGCGCCGCGGTAACACTCGCCATAACGCACAATGACAATCTTTCCTTCGGGGGAGACACCATTCGCGCGAAGCAAATCATAATCTTCCGGAAGCCCATAATTCGCGTAAACCACCTGAGCGGTGACATCGCCCGATGCAGAGTACGCATTAAAGCCTATGGTGGTGTTCGGATTTCTTGACGCGGCATCCTCGGGGACGTTTTCCGGATGGGGACCCGAAAACCTCACCGGTTCGAGCATGTCTAGCTTTATTTCTTTCGGCTCAGAAAGAAGTACGGGGAATTCCTCGATCTCGGCGTCAAGCCCGAAACTACGAAATTGCTGCAGCACGAATTCGGCAGTTCGACGGTCAGCCGGGCTGCCTGCCAAATGCGGCTCGGCGGTGATCACTCGGTGATTTTCCTCAGCCTGGGTCGGATCGGGAACGGCCAAGAATTGCTTCTCAACATCGCGCTCTCGAACGCTGTCCGCTCCAGTGAAACCGCCTAGCTGTTCATGGTTCGTTTGTGCCAGCGCGGCAGCAAAGATTACGGTGATAAATGTAAGTTGAAATCCCACAAAACGAGCACTCATGAAACCCCCAAGAGCCGTACAATTTGCAAGGCCCACAACCATTCCAGAATGTACACGATCACTGTCGTCCTGTATACGAATTTTTATTGACTCTTACTGCTCAATGGGTATAACCTCCTCGCTCCACAGCTAGCGGCCTTGCCAAGTGGTTCTCTGCGAAGGATGGCTGCAAATGCGACGGGCGGTCAACAGGGCGCGAGGATGCTCGGGTCTAAGACGCGTGCAGCACGGAGTCTTGATCTGTGCGGAAAACCGTGGCTGTCGCATCTGCACACGAGACAGGTCCCAGGAGTTCAAAGGCGGAGCCGTCGATAGAAAGCGCGTTGGCCCTAACCCGCGCTGCAGCGCGGTGAGACGCATCGCCGGAACGATAGCAGGTTGTGACCAAGCGCGGCACCAAGACTTTCCATGCCACCGCCTACGAATATACCTGGACGATAATTTCGGCGGTGCCAACACCTGAGACAATAATTCTACCGGATTCAAGCAACCGAGTTATCATTTCAGCCGGTTTGGCGTCGATGCTGGCGGAAAAATTCCCCATTCCAATTTCCTGGGCGGAGACTGGTATTTGTTTGGAGGCTACGAAGGTTTCCGCTACCCCCTGAGCCAAACCTTCGAGCGGAGCTTCCCCACCGCGTCGTTGCCGCGAGGATGCTCTGGATCGTTACAGAGCCGTAGGCCGTTTTGCTCACGGAAGCCGAGGCGTTTTCGACTGCCTGCATACGGACCTTTCCCGATGTTCTCTCTCGCACAGCGATTACCGGAACTTTACTGGCGGCTCCTCTGCCGCGTGGACCTTTTCTTTTGCCGCCTACATAGGTTTCGTCAGCTTCGACGATCCCAGAGAACTTCTGACAGAACTCATCATCTTCCGACATAGCGGTGCGGACGCGGTGAGCCATGTACCACGCTGTCTTGTAGGTCACCCCAAGCTGGCGTTGCAATTCCTTGGCGCTGATTCCTTTCTTGCCAGAGCAAACCAGGTAGATCGCAAGGAACCATTTAGTGAGCGGGGTGTGCGAGTCGTGGAAGATGGTGCCAGTGGTCACGCTGTATTGATAGCGGCAGTCAACGCACTCGTACAGGTGGCGAACCTTCTGAGTCTTTCCTTCGGCGTCAAACTTCATAATGCGCTTCGATTCGCAGCGCGGACACTCAAGACCTTTAGGCCAACGAATGCGCTCAAAGTGAGCGATGCACTTTTCTTCGTCGGCAAACTTGTTAACTATCTCGAAAATGGAGGGTTGCATCTTCATGGCTGCCTCGCATTCTCAAAGTAGCAAATCCTCTATACTTTGTCAAGGGGATAATCACCAAAGAATTAAGACTTAGTTCCTTTCTAAGTCTCAGCGAAGCTAGATATGGCGTTGACCATCCCTAGGGAATTTACGGTGTAACGCGTGTTGCCGACGCACTCATCGATTACATGCTGGCCTTGCCCGGAAATGAGGATGTCGAGTCCATCAATCCGCTGGTCGGCGAGACCAACGACGGATATCTGAACGACATTCGGGCACGCCCCATCAGGCGGGAGGATGTGTTCGCCGCCATCAAGAACGCCAACGGCGGGGCGGTAGAGGAGGGTTCGGTCGGTGCGAGCACTGGAACCGTGGCATTCGACTTCAAGGGTGGAATTGGAACCGCTTCTCGCCGTCTGCCGTCGCAGCTGGGCAGCTACTCGGTCGGCGTTCTAGTGCAGACGAACTTTGGGGGCGTGCTCACCATCGCGGGCGCTCCCGTAGGTCGGGAACTGGGTCGATACTACCTTCGCAAGGAGCTTCAGCAAGAAGACACCGCAACGGATCGGGGAAACGGGTCGGTGATCGTTGTTATCGCGACCGATGCGCCCGTGGATGCACGGAACCTGAAGCGGATGGCAGCGAGGGCGATGCTCGAGCTGGGTCGCACGGGTGCTGCGGGCTCGAACGGCAGTGGGGACTATGTGATTGCGTTTTCGACCGCGCAGCAGGTGCGGATACGCTCAAACGATAAGGTGTCAACCCGGCATATCGAGTTGCTATCGAATGATGCGATGTCTCCGTTGTTCCTCGCGGTTATCGAAGCCACGGAAGAGGCGGTGTATAACTCCCTACTTCGAGCAACGACAATGACCGGACGTGGGCATACGGTCGATGCGCTGCCCATTGAGAAGACGACTGAAATATTGAAGAGCCATCGAGTCATCAAGTGACGAACAATAATCTGAGAGACGCCTATGCCGCATTAAATGCTTTGCATTGAGTCATCCCTAATCGGTCATTCCTGTCTCGGGGTAATAGAGCGCATTTAAGAACAGCTTGTAGGTGGCATGGCTCTGGGCACGGAAAAGCGGACGAAAGCCGAACATCACGATACGGCCCTTGCCGTCCTTTATGTCGACAACAGCCGCCTTGCCCGTCATCCTTTCGCCACCAACAATCCAACCCGAAAGAAGTTCGTTCTCGCCTGGATAGCTTGCTGCGATACGTGACTCCACGTTCACTCTGCCCGAATCGAAAATATCCATGGCGAGACTGTTGGCCCCGCCTGGCCGCGAACCGCTAAACATTACCGCGCCCTCGGTTGGCATGCCGAAGCCCAAAGGCTCGTTGGGATCTACGGTGATACGGATAATTGAGTTCGGTACGAAGAACTTCGAATGATCCACATCTCCCAGAGCATCGCGAACCGGCACTTGGAGATCCTTCATCGCCAAACCGCAGGCCTCGTTCACCGTTACAAGCGTCCCGCCGGACTTGATGAAGTCCTTGATCGCGCGCAGGCCTTCTTCGCCGATCCCGCCCGTGTATTCTGGCGGGAGATTGGGTTCGATGTCCGGCCTCCCAGGTTGCGGTCCCCGCTTACCCGTCACGATCGTGTCGCGGCTTTCGGCGGGAAGAATCAGCACGTCGAACCTATTCGCCAGTCCGCCCTCTTTCACGTCCTGGTTGTGCAGCGTCACGTAGGGAATGTGCAGATCGTCGAGCACATAGCGTGTCCAGCCTTCGTCCATGCTGCTTTGGTACGACTGATAGAGGCCAATGCGCGGCGCCTTGAGGTTGCCGAGTTTCATCCCCTGCGTGCTGTTCAGCGCCGCCGGCGTGATGTGCCATTTGCTGAGCAGATCGGAGATGACGCTCTGCCCCTCACCATCCTGTTTGATGACGAAGGCCCCGGGAGCCAAGGTCTTCTGTCCCAGAGTAGCCGGCGCGAGTGTCCGCCCGACACTACCACCGTGGGCCAGCACTCCGGCCGCTACCGCATAGGAGGCGTTTAAGCTGGGATCGAGTACTACGTAGGCCGGATTGCCGGACGGCGTCTTGCCGGCAGGATAGACAGCCTCTTCAACTGGCTTGGTGCGTACATTGATGGGTTCGCTGATGCGGTTGGTACTCACGCCCATCAGATACGGCAGTGTCCACCCACTGTTGTCATAAGGTGCAATCGGCGGTCCGTCCGGATACTGGCGGATATCCGGGTACTTCTGCCGGTCCAGCAGCGTGATTGCCTGCGCACGATAGGGCTGGGCCAGCGGCACGATGAAGGAACCAACGGGATAGCTCTTACCCCCAGCCACAAATGCGTCCTGAGCCTGCTTCACTTCGAGCCCGCCCATCAGCAAAGCATTCACCATCTTGATCGCTGTTAGCGAGTCGTGTTGTTCGGCCGAAATCACGAACCCGCCTTCGCCGCCTGGCGCCTCAATACCTTCCTTGTTCATCTTGTAGAAGTTAAGAAGGAAGTCGGTCTTATGCTCATGGGCAGTGCGGATAGCGGCAAAGTTCAAAATCAGCTCATTGTCCACGATGTCCTGAAGGCGCCACCAGCCGCCCAGCCAAGGATGTGGGGTGTTTACGCCTATTCTCGTCAAATCGTCGGGAAGCTGATTAGGAGAAATGAAGATCGGGGTGGCCACTCGTGCGCTTGCCGCTTCCGTCAAGAAACTCACTATGTTATGAGTCCACGCTACCTCGTCTTCTCCACCGGTCCACCAACCCGTGTACCCTTCATTATGGGTGATGCCAGTCTTACCGGCCTCATCGAGGGCGTAGCGCATGTTAGCGCCCATGACCTCAATGCCTGTCCATACCAGGGAGTTAACGTCGGGAAGGAACGGATCGCCGTAAGGAGAAATAAACTGACGGGGGCTGGTGATCCCGCTCTGATGCTCTGAGATAAAAATCTGGGGCAACCAGTCTCGGAACAGCACGCCACCTTCGGCCCGGACTTCCGGCAGGTTGAACATGTAGAAGTCGCGGTTGTCGTCATGGCCGGCATAATGATGGTAAAGCCACGGCATAGGCCCGCCCTCATATTCGGTGCCAACATACTTGCGGTACCATTCTGTCACCATCTGCTCGCCATCCGGGTTCACGCTCGGGATCAGAAGAACAATGACGTCGCTTAAGACTTTTTCCACGTCAAACGGAGCATCGCCCTTGGCCAGCCGGTACGCCAGCTCGAGCGACATCTGGCTGGCACCGATCTCAGTTGAGTGAATGTTGCATCCCATGGCGATGATGACTCCGCCCTCTGCGGCGAGCTTAGCGGCCCCCTCCGGCGTGAGGCCGCGTGCGTCACGCAACTGATGGCTGATTTGTTTATATCGATCCAAGTTCTTCATGTTCTCGGCCGTAGTGATGATCGCCATCATGTCCCGCTTCTTCAGGACCGTTTCGCCAATTTGAATTACCTTGACGCGAGGTGACTCGGAAGCCAGCATCTGGAGGTATCCCACGATTTGGGCGTAATCAGCGAGCTTGCGATCCGTTCCAGAGCGGAAGCCCAGGTACTGCTCGGGCGAGGTCTGCGCCAACCCGAGGAAGGGCAGCAAGAGCCAAATCGCCATTAAGCCGATGACGGCTCTACTGCAACGATGTTTATGAACGGCACCCATGGTTCCCCCAAGTCTCTCGCGGGGACCTACAGGTGTAACGCCTAGGCTTACCCGCCGGATGTCCAAATCACCGATTCGCCTTCCCCCGTGCCGGATCTTGTCAGACTGTCATCGCGCTTTTGCGCGAGCCCACGCCAGCACCTGAATCGCTTTGGCCATGGCTGGATCCTTCCCCGTGGCCAGATCGGAAGCGGAAAACAACGGAATCTCTATGTCAGGCGGAATTCCAGGCCCATCAAACGCCTTCCCCTCCGGCGTCAGAAAAACCTCATTGGGCAACCCGAATCTCCACCCATTGGGAAGTCTGCGGCCAAAAACATCAGAGAACACTCCTTGCGTGTTCTCGCCGATGCGCGTGATGTGCGGCGTCCGGCCCATCAGCGCCTGCGTGAAAGTTTCCCCGGCACTCACCGTACTGGGCCCGGTCAGCTCCACTACCGGACCCAGGAAGTGGGGCCGCGTACTTGGCTTGACGATACTCGGATCACCGGGCGTCCAATTATTACGATCCACGGGATCGGCCCGAGCAACTTTGTTGTATGCCAAATACTCGTGCGTGGCCAGCCGGGACGCAATCGCCAGCCCGAGGGGATCCGCTCCACCACTGTTGATCCGGACATCGATCACGAGAGCCTTTAGATTTGGGTCCGAAAAGATTGTGTCCAGCGCGTTCTCCAGCTCTGCCAGGTCCGATTCGAATTCACCAGTGGCACTATACCCCTCGAAGGAGAGAATTCTGAGATATCCCGTGGCTGTATCGATGTGGCCGTACTGAACCTGATCTAGACAAAACTTGCGCAAGGGCCCCGTCACATATGCGCTGTCGGTGACCTTCAGCACAGACTGCGGCGAGCGTTTGATGCCTAGACGAAATCCCTGAAAGCTCATCCCGATGCCTGGGGCATCGATGCTCGTATGCGCGTCACCAAAAGGCTGAATCATGCCCGCAAGGATGGCGAACAGGTCGATTGGGCTCGTCTCCGCCGTGACCTTCGGCCGGTTGGCGGTCACCAACTTGCCCCAATCCACATGCTTGAGATCGAACGAAATGTATTGCTCCGCCCAGGTTCTGGTAAACACCTCGAAGTTATCCTGAGGCGTGTCCGGAGTGAGATGGTCGCAAACCGCCGGCATGCAGGAGATGCGTTCCATCCGGATATCGGAAGCCGCGCCTTCCAGATGCAAGCGTTTGTGATCGTTGCTACCGTTCAAGCGGATAAAAAACTCCTGCGAATCAGTGTCGAAGTCTTCGTTTGCCCTGAAAGTGGCTTCCCGGTCCCCGGTGGCGCCGGTCGAGCGAGTCGCGCTGAAACCAGCCACGCAGGTTGTCGAGGTGACCTCAAACGTCTTCCAATCCGCGCCCTTGACAACAAAGACGTTGCCGTAACCCTCACTGCGCCACACCCCATCCAGCGACTGTGCCGCCAGGGGCAGGCAGGAAATCAACGAAATCAAGACCATTTCGGCCGAGCGGATTCTCATTTTCACAAACTATCTCCCAAGAGTGTTTAAGAGCGCTGCATCAGAATGCGATCCGGGCGCTTAACTGAAGAGAGCACTCCTCAATGCAAACTTCTTGAACTGCGATACCGAGATGGCCTGTGTTCCGGAACCGAATCCGCGTAAGAACGGGATTCGCGCAAGAACATCTCCGGGTGACGTCTTCGCAACAGCTTGTCCCAGCTTCGTCCGATAACTTATTTTCCTGCCGACGCTCGGGTAGCACCGCCAGTGGGCGTATGTGCCTTGATCGAAGCAAGCACCTCAATCGCTTTGGCCATCGCTGGATCCTTCCCCGCGGCCAGATCGGAAGCGGCGAACACCGGAACCTCTATGTCAGGCGGAATTCCAGGCCCATCAAACGCTTTCCCCTCCGATGTTAGGAAGACCTCATTGGGCAAGCCAAATCTCCACCCATTGGGAAGTCTGCGGCCCAAAACGTCAGAGAACACTCCTTGCGTGTTCTCGCCGATGCGAGTGATGTGCGGCGTCCGCCCCATCAGCGCCTGGGTGAAGGTTTCTCCGGCGCTCACCGTGCTCGGTCCAGTCAATTCCACCACCGGACCGCGAAATCCCGGCCGCGTACCTGGCTTGACGACGCTCGGATCGGTGGGCGTCCACTTATTACGATCGGCGGGATCGGCGCGAGCGACTTTGTTGTAAGCCAAATACTCGCGGGTCGCCAGACGGGATGCAATCGCCAGCCCGTAGGGATCGGATCCACCACTGTTGATCCGGACATCAATCACCAGCGCTTTCATGCTCGTATCGGAAAAGATTGTGTCCAGCGCGTTCTCCAACTCCGCCAGACCAGATGCAAAATCGCCGGCAGCACTGAAGCCGCTAAACGAAAGAATCCTGAGGTATCCGGTGGCTTCGTCAATATGGCCGTACTGCACCTGGTTTTCGCAAAACTTCTGCAATGGGCTTTTCAGGTATGCACTGTCGGTGACCGTCAGCGCATCCTTCTGCGAGCGTTCGACGCCCAGCCGGAATCCGTGAAAGCTCATCCCGATGGCCGGGGCGTTGATGCTCGTATGCGCGTCACCAAAAGGCTGAATCATGCCCGCAAGGATGGCGAACAGGTCGATTGGTCTCGTCTCGGCCGTGACCTTCGGCCGGTTGGCGGCCACCACCTTGTCCCAATCCACATGCTTGAGATCGAACGAAATGTATTGCTCCGCCCAGGTTCTGGCAAACACTTCGAAGTTGTCGGGGAGGGTGTCGGGCGTGGGATGGTCGCATATCGCTGGCATCCGTGAAAGGCGATCGATCCGCATGTCCGAGGCTGAGCCATCGAAATGCAATACCTTGTGGTCGTTGCTGCCACCAGGTCGCAAGAAGAACGGCCGACCCTCTTTTGTTTTGAAAGTGGCCTCGCGGTCCGACATTGCGTCTCCGGAGCGAGTTGCAGTGAATCCTGGCACGCAAGTGGTGGACGTGATTTCGAAGGCTTCCCATTCCCCGCCTCGAACATTGAAGGCGTAGCCATAGCCCTCGCTGCGCCATGTTCCATCAAGCAATTGCCCGGTAGCTGGCGCAACCGAAAGGAGAGCGGCAGCAAGCAGAATAGGAATCTGAATGGCCCATCGCATCACGTTCTTACTTAACCGGCTTGCCATATCGCCTCCCAGGAGATGTGGTCACTTTCATGACCCGCAGTAAACATGGGACTCATCGTTCTGAATTCCAATCCCTGCCTCGCCTTTGCGAACGCTGCGGGTGGGCAGTCGATGCGTGGCGCGTCCTGCCATCATCACCGGACCCGATTTGAGAGCCGGACTGTTGTGAACGCCCAATCAGAAAGTGATCCGGGCGCTTAACATCATTTGACGCGGACCTGCGGCGTCGACGGTTTGTACGTTTGAGATCGTGTTGAAATTGGGCAGGCCAATATCCAGATTTGTTGGCGGCTGATAGTTGGGATGGTTGAACACGTTCGCTACCGATGCTCCCAGTCTAAATTGCACCCGCTCCTGATAGAGTGGAATCGATTTGAATAGCGACAAAGATACGGCTTGGGTGCCAGGACCGACCACCGAACCCACCTGCGAGTCCCCAAAGCGGCCAATGTTGTTCGCCGGAACTGAAAAGGCTGCGGGGTTGATCCACTCGTTAATCGACTTATGTGCGGGATACAGAGGTACCCCGGGAACTCTATCTGCGCGCTCGTCGGTTCCATTGATAATGTCCCAGCCCGTTCCGGAGGGATCGACGCCATTTGCCTGTACCGACAAGAAAGGCCCCGTCTGGAACAACACAACGCCAGCCAGTTCCCATCGGCTCACGACCTGGTCGAGCAGCGCATTGCTCTTGTAGGTGAACGGTAAATTGTAAATGAAGGTGGTCTGGAAGCGTTGGCGGCGAGTGAAAGAGACGTTGCCGTAGTCATAGTTTATATCGTAGATATTGCTCGGAACGCCTCCATCGTCGCCTGAGGTGAACGAGCGTGGAGAGGCGCCTTCGACATTGGACAAGTTTACAGCGTGGTTGTAGCTGGCTTCGAACTGGAGGCCATGGGAAAAGCGCTTGTTTAGATCGATCGTAAAGGCTTCGTAATTGGTTCGCCCCCCGGTTGCATAATCATAGATCGGGCCAATTTGAGGAAATGGCTCTGTTGCTGCCACCGCGGCATAACCTAGCGTGTTGGGTTGAACTTGATTGATCTGCGGCAAGTAGCCCTGCTGGCTGCCATGACTTCCGTCATAGGTGAGCCGGAGACCGGTTTGGAAACCGAGGTCGCGCTCGTAGGTCAGGTTCCACTGGTGAACACGGGGATCCAGATGATGATAATCATAGGCATCACAGATAATGTCGGTTCCCGGCACCGCTTGCGGGGTGGGGAAAGGATGTGGGCTCGAGGCAGTTAATGATAAAGCCGGGATGTTGCCGTTCGGCCCGCTAAAGCTATTCGTGAAGAAACCATCAAAACCGGACTCAATGGCGAACATACCTTGGATGACTTCGCTATAGAGCGTCTGGTAGTAGAGTCCATAGCCGCCTCGCAGAACGTTCTTGCTATCCCTGGTAATGCGCCATGCAAACCCAAGTCGTGGGCCAAAATCGGTTGTCGGTGTATAACGCCCGATCGGCGGAAGTCCTAGCTGCGACGCGAGTACGAGGGGCGTCGGAGCGAGGGAAGTCGCCACGTTCGGATTCACGTAACCGGCCGCTATTTGATTCGGCAGCACGAAATCGCCATGCACTGATCCGACGCCGGTGCTGCTTGGACAAACTGAAGGCACGTACGTGTTTATTGTAGCGTTGCAGTTGATAGGGGTATAGATGTTCGGATCGAAGTTCGCCTCGTTCCAGCCGTAATCCTGCATGACGGGCTGATATTCCCAGCGCAGACCGAAGTTGAGCGTGAGGCTCGGCGTCACTTTCCAACTGTCCTGGCCGAAGAAAGCCCAAATGTTCGACCAACCGTCAAATGGATCCTTGGTGCTTGTCGCAACCGCCGTTTCATCCGGGATTCCCAGCAGAAAAGCGGCAAACGGATTCCCAATCAATGATGCGCTTTCGGAGTTATTGAAATCATACGATCCATAGCGGTTCTGGAATGAGTTGGAGCGATAGGCGGTCAGGTGCTGGAAACTTCCGCCGAATTTAAACGTGTGATTGCCCCGCACGATTGTCAGGTTATCGAGCGCTTGGACGACTCCGCTCCTTTGCACCTGGTCGTAAATGCTGGATGTCCCTGTGAAACCAGAAATCTCGAAATCCGGAATGACATTGAAACTGGGCGGCGGGAAACCAGTGGGTAGCAGTGTACTGAGACCGATTTGTTGGGCAACGGTAGCGCCTAACAATTTGTTAAACCCAAAGTTCTGGGGCGAGCCGCTCCAGCCCGCGCGGATTTCATTGACCACATTCGAGTTAAAAACGTAGTTGTAGGCGCCCATCACAGCCCAGTATTTCTGGTAAGTAGTAAAGGGACCCGCCAAGGGTGTGCCGGCGTTATCCTCACCGTTCAGATTTAGCGCTATTGCGTTGGGTGTTTGCGATAAATTTCTGATCTTGTAAGTCCCCCGGATGAACAACGACTGCTTCGCGTTGATGACCTCATCGAGCCGCAAATCGCCCTGGTTGCTGCTGATCGGGGTAGGAAAATTCTGGACATAGTTATTCACGATAGAGTTGGCTGGCCCGGTATTCGGCAGCGGGAACATGTACTGCAGCACGTTTTGCGCGTATGGCGAGATCAGGTTCTTTGGAATTTGGTTGCTGGGGAAGAACGTACATGGCGGCGAGCTGCATGCCGTGTCAGTGGGGCTGAAGGGATTGCCAATTGGTGTCGTAAAAACGGAAAGATCGCCACTGCGCATCGCTAGCGACGGCACGCTGTCGACTATCACGGTCTGGTTGGGCAGACGCAATCCCTCGTATGCCATGAAGAAAAACGTCCGGTCCTTCACGATGGCCCCGCCGAGACTGGCCCCGAAATCGTTCATATGGAGCGCTGGAAGCGTGTGGCTGATCGGGTTCCGGGCGTCGAAATCAGTGTTCATAAAATTGTCGTAAGCGTTGCCGTGAAACGTATTGGTGCCGCTTTTGCTGATGGTGGTGACATTGGCTACGGAGCCGTATTCCGCTGTGTTGTCGCTTTCATTGATGTGAATTTCCGAGATGGCGTCAAACGCCGGAAACAGCTCCGTCGCTGGGCCCTGGGCAAAAGGGCTTTGGGTGCTGAGGCCATCGATGCTGGTTGTCACCTGGGCCGGTCTCAAGCCGGCGACGGAAATATTGTTGCTATTGTCGATTTCCACTCCGGGCTGCGTCGTCAGCGTGGTCCACGCGCTTGTCGAGCCCGAAGCGCGGGTCGCGATGGCGACGGGAAGATCAACGAGTTCTTTTGACGTCTTCGTCTCGGAAATATCGGAAACCTCGGTGGAAATGGGGGCTTCTGCGGCCGCATTCACTTCGATCTTCTCGTTTGCGCTGCCCACCCTCAGGCTGCGATCAACACGGATCTTTTGCTGGGTGAGAAGCTGAATATTGGTAACTTCCTCGGACGCGAATCCCGGCGCTTCCATACGAATCTGATATCCGCCGGGCATGAGATTCAGCACCTCGTAGTTGCCGTTGGCATCGGTCTTCGTGGTTCTCCGCTCGCCAGTACCGACGTTTGTCACAGTAATCGCGACCCCCGGAACGACGGCTCCCGAGGGATCGCGCACTGTGCCGACCAGAGAACCAAAGGTTGTTTGAGCCGAACCGGTAACAATTAACAAACTCAACGTGCCGAACAAGACGCCAAAGATGAGAAGCCCCTGTAACCAGGCAGCGAATCTTTGTTCCCTCTGACGCGGAATAGCCTCTCGCGGTGAAATGGCCATGAGTTCCCCCTTGTCTCAGCAATACCGGCGAGTCCCCACCCCCCGTGGCTGGAAACAGTAGACCCAGCTGTCAGTAGGTGTCAAGCAGAAAAATGTATACTGGAGAGCATTAATTGTGTACAGTCCCAAAAAAAATTGCTGCGCGGCGCTAGTATTTCTAGCGGTAATCTACATTTTAAACACCGCTCGGGGGACTTCTTTGGGGTGGCACAGCGCCCGTCAACGGAATTGAGATTCGCTTCAATCCGAAGGAGGAGTATGTTCCCGTTGATCACCTTCAATCCCCCCCGGCCAGAACTTCTGGCCCTTTGACCCAGGCTCGCGAGGGCAAGGCACATATCCCGGCACGGGCTCCGGCATTTCACTACTTCGCCGCAGCGCGCGGCTTGAGAAGGCCGGAAAGGGTGTCTGGGGCAGAGTTCCTCTCGAGCTGCGGGTATTGCAATCCCTTGTGATGGTCGATGGTCGCCTTGAAAATGGCAGATTGGCTTTGGACGGTCATCTTCATCGGAGCGGAAGTTCCATGATCCGCCGCAATCGCATCGCGCAAGTTCTGCGCAGACCACGTACGGCCGTTGACGGCTAATACCTTCATGCCCGGGCCGAGGCCCGCCTTCCACGCCGGCGAATCGCGCACGACATCAACGATGGTGCCATCGGAGTGGATGAAAAGACCGATCGAGTAACGCTCTTCGACGGTGTGATGATCGGTATCGCGGGCGGTGAGCACGGGGCCGGGAACATCGCCATAGGTCAAATTCCAGCCGCTGGCGGCGAGTCCTTCGAGCGGCGGTTTGTCGGTTTTATATACGCCGTGCTCAAAAAAATCTGCCCAATCGTAAGGGGCGATGGCACTGAGAGCGTTGACCACGTCATCGAGCGTGTACGGTTTGACGGTGGGCGCACCACCGGGCGGGCCGAAAAAGGCGCGACAGAAGTCGTCGAGCGACTTCTGGCCGGAGGTCCTACTCCGGATGATCTGGTCGGCCTCCAACCAGATCAGGAGCGACTCATCGTAGTAGTCGGTACTCCGGCGCAAGGATTCCCACTCGCCGCCGCCATAGAGAAGTTGGACGGACACGGCGGTGTCTTCCAAGGGTCGCCACTGGCGCCCGGTGCGATGTTCCATCTCGGCGGCGATAATTGCCGCGTAGTCGCGGGCCTGCTCCGGGGTAAACAGGCCTGAACGAGCAGCCAAAACCCAATTCAAGTAACGGGTCAAGCCTTCGTAAACCCAGAGCAAGCTCCCCTGCATGGGATCCTGATAATTTTTCGTGTACAAATCGGCGGGCCGCCGATATTTCCCATTCCACGAATGCACGTACTCATGAGGGAGGAGATAAAGGGAAGCGACACGGTCCGATTGATCGAGAAAACCGCGCTCGCGCAAAGTGATATCGGTGGACTGATGATGTTCGGTGCCGTCTTCACCGACTTCGTCGGAAAGGGCGAGCAGAAAGACGTAATGCTCGTAGTGACGGGCGCCGAACAAGGCGTCGGTTTCCCGAACCATTCTTTTAAAGTTTTCGAGCAGCTGCGGTGACTGATCGAGAGCTTCCTCGCTGTCCGCAGCAACACTCATGGCGACCGGGATCGGGCCATTGTCCAGAGTAAAGGTGCGGAAATGCTCTCCCGCGAGCAGCGGGGAATCGACCAGAGTGGTCAGTGAGACCACGGGGAACTTAACCGTATCGTTGGCCAATGCCTTGCCGGGCATGGCACAGGCAAACTTCCAGCCCGAAGGCAAACGAATCTCCCCCTGAATATCGATGTCATCCGTGTTTACGCCTTGCGGATAGAGCAGAACCGCATTCCAAAACAGATAGAACAGAAAAGGGGTTGCCTCGTGGGGTTGGAGAGCGCAATCGAGGGCGATATCGAGTTTCTGCGCTCCCGGGGGTATCTGGAGGTGGAAGGCGAACATATCTACGGGGTCGCGCGTCCAGGAGACCGGCTGGCCGGCGACGGAGAATTTCATCCACACCACCCTGTTCAGCGGGCCTGAAGGCGTGTGCTCTCCTGGAATCCATTTCGGAAAAACGAGAGTGAGGGAGCCGGGCTTCGCTGGAATTTCCAGCTCTGCATGAATGAGCTTGCGACGGACGTCTGTAGCGTCCACACGCAAGGAAATGGCCTGCCGATCCGCTCCAACCGCGGCCGTGGTAAGAACGAGCAAGAACACAAGCACTATTGACTTTGGCAGCAGACTCGCCAACTGTGTGGAAGCTTTAACCCACATGAGCCAACCTCCGTCGCCACATTCACCGAGGAACCCGCCGCGCAGAGCAAAGCTGTTCGCCCGCGCGCCCTCCAACAATTTGTCGCCCAACGCTGCCTGCTTCATACGGTCGACCGACAATTCACAGGCCAATGCCGGGAAGAGGCGTTTCGCGCTTAGAAGGCGCCGACCCAGAGAGGCATGGCCGCTAGGCTCGGCCGAGCCGGAGTCTTGTGACGCCCGATCAGAAAGTGATCCGCGCGCTTATCTGCATGGCGCGCGGGCCGGAAGCGTCGGCGCTTTGCATGCCGGAGATCGTGCCAAAAGTATCCAAGCCGAGATCCAGCGCCGGCGGAGCGAAGTTGGGATGGTTGAACGCATTGGCTACCTGCGCTCCAATCTTCAGTTTCGCGCGCTCGTAAATGGGAAACGTTTTGAACAGCGATAGCGACACGGCTTGCGTTCCGGGACCGACCACCGAACCCACCTGCGAGTCCCCCATACGGCCAATGTTGTTCGCCGGAATCGCAAAAGCTGCCGGATTTACCCAGGCATTGACAGTCTGATGCGCAGGATACTTGGGCACACCGGGAACGATATCGGCGCGCGGGTCAGTGTAGAAATTCTCGAAGTTGTCTCCGCCAGGGTCGGCGCCGGCCGCCTGGACCGAGAGGAACGGGCCGGTCTGAAACAGCAGAACGCCAGCTACCTCCCATCCGCTCACGACGTGGTCGAGCAGCGCATTGCTCTTGTAGCTGAACGGTAAATTGTAAATGAAGGTCGTCTGGAAGCGCTGGCGGCGAGTGAAAGAGACGTTGCCGTAGTCATAGTTGACGTCATAGATGTTGGTCACCTGACCGCCGCCCTCGAACTGAAAACTCGTCGAGGTGCCGCCTTCGGCATTCGAGAGGTTCACGGCGTGGTTGTAGCTGGCTTCGAACTGGAGGCCGTGGGAGAAGCGCTTGTTCAAGTCGATAGTAAATGCATTGTAATTGCTGCGTCCGGGGGTTGCGTAGACATTGATTGCGGACCAAAGGGGATAGGGCTCTTGCACGCCCGGTGTGCCAAACCCCGAGGTATTGAGCGGGACCTGGTTTGCGTTTTCGGCGGCGCCCAGAGCGCTGCCATGACTTCCGTCATAGGTGAGCCGGAGACCGGTTTGGAAACCGAGATCGCGCTCGTAGGTCAGGTTCCACTGGTCAACACGGGGGTCTTTATAGTTCCAGTCGAAGGCGGCGCAGAAAATCACACTGCCGGGGATCGCCAGGTTGGAGGGGAAAGGCCTAGCGTTCGGGAGGCTGCTTGAAGGGAACGCCAACTGCGGCAATCCGTTCGAGGCAAAAGCGTTGTTGAAGCCAGCGATGTAGCTGGACTCGGCGTCAAGCATCTCGTTAACCACGTTGCTGTAAAGCGTCTCATAGTAGACGCCAAAGCCTCCACGGAGGACATTCTTGCTATCTCGGGTCATGCGCCAGGCAAACCCGAACCGCGGTGCAAAGTCGGTTTTTGGGTTAAAGCGCATGTCCGAGGGAAGACCGAGCTGGGCTGCGGTGTAGAGGGGTGTCGGCGCAATGGAAGCCAGCAAAAGCGGATTCAGATACTTGAGCGCTCTGTCATCCGGTATCACCAGAGCGCCATTCACGGTTTGCCCGTTGACTACAGTAGAGGTGTTGCCGTAGAAGTTGCCCACGTTGCCGGCATAATCCTGCATAATCGGCTGGTATTCCCAACGCAAGCCGTAGTTGAGCGTCAGGCTCGGCGTTACTTTCCAACTGTCCAGGCCGTAGAAAGCCCAAAGGTTGGAGTAGGAGTCCACCCCATCTTTGAGCACCGAGGAAACTTCGGTGAAATCGGGAGTTCCGAGCAGGAACTCGGCGAACGGATTGCCGATCGTTGAGCCGACGGCGGAAGAACCGTTGTAAGTGTATTCTCCGAGCCGGGCATAGCCGTCGTTGCTGAAGTAAGATGCGCCGAAGTGCTGGAACTGGACGCCGAATTTGTAGGTGTGGTTGTGGTGCATGATCGATAGGTTGTCGACGCCCTCAGAGACTCCACTGTGCGACGCATATTGATGCACGTTGCCGGTCTCGTCAAAACCAGAGATATTGAAATTGGGAACGAGATCGTAATCGGGAGGAGCTTGGGGCAGAAATGACGTCAGGCCGATCTGGTTGGCAATCGTGCCGGCGGGCATGGGAAAGGTGTACTGGTAAGGGGTGTTCGTCCAACCGCCACGGAGCTCGTTAATGACGTTCGAGCTAATGATGAAGTTCCAGCCACCGGCCAGATTTAAATACTTATAAGTAAACGAAATCGGGCCGATCAAGGGGGTCGCGTCGGAATAGTACGTGCCTGGCGCGTCGACCTGATCCACGTGCTTGTAGGTGAGCCGGGCGAAAACCGAATGCCGCGTGCCGATATTCTGATCCACGCGCACGTCGCCCTGGTTCGTGGAGATGGGTGTCGGGAAATTATCCACGTAGTTGTTCACGAGTGAGTTAGGGCCGCCGGTGTTCGGCAGCGGGAACAGATATTGCAGGGTCCTCTGCGCGAATGGCGAGATCATCGACTGAGGAATCTGGTTGTTGAGGAAGGGCTGGCCGGTGAAGGGATTCGTAATTGGCGTTGAGTAGGCCGAAAGATCGCCGCTGCGCAACGCCAGAGAAGGCACGCTTTTGACGAGCACCGTCGCGCCGGGCTTGCGCAACCCCTCGTAATCGATGAAGAAGAACGTCCGATTCTTCACCACGGGCCCGCCGAGACTGGCCCCAAAATCGTTCATGTGGAGCGGCGTTACCTTGGAACTGAAGTAGTTCCGGGCATCGAAATAGTCGTTCTGGAAATAATCGTAGAGGGAACCGTGCAAGGTATTGGTGCCGCTCTTGGAGATGGTCGTGACGTCGGCGACGGAGCCGTATTCCGCCGAGTTGTTCACTTCATTCACGTGAATTTCCGAGATGCCTTCAAAGGAAGGAAACAGCTCGGCCGACGGCCCCATCTCGTAGGGGCTCACGGTGCTGAGGCCGTCGATGGAGGCTGCCACCTGGGCCGGTCTCAACCCGGCGACGGAAATGTTGTTGCTGTTATCGATTTCCACCTCGGGCTGCGTCGTCAGGGTGGTAAACGCACTGGTCGAGCCCGATGCGCGGCTGGCGATAGCGACGGGAAGATCGAGCAGTTCCTGTTCGGTCTTCGTCTCGGCAATATGAGAGACCTCGGTGGCAATCGGGGCCTCCACGGCTGCGCTCACCTCGATCTTCTCGTTTGCGCTGCCTACCCTCAGGCTGCGATCAACACGGACCGTCTGCTGGGTGAGGAGCTGAATATCGGTAACTTCCTCGGATGCGAATCCCGGAGCTTCCAGACGAATCTGATATCCGCCGGGCATGAGATTCAACACCTCGTAGTTGCCGTTGGTATCAGTCTTCGTGGTTCTCCGCTCGCCGGTACCTACGTTGATCACAGTAATCTTGGCACCGGGGACGACGGCTCCCGAGGGATCGCGTACTGCGCCGACGAGAGAAGAAAACGTTGTTTGAGCCCAACCGCTCTCAACCAGCAGAGTCAAAGTCAAAATCGAGACGCCGACGAGGCGGAGTCGCCGTAACAAGGCACAAGACCCTCGGTGTCTCTGATGCAGAATAGACGGTTGCCTTGAGATAGGCATGAGATTCCCCCACTGTCCAGAAATGCGCGGCGTGTCTCACCCTTTGGGGCGGGAAGAATAGTACCGGTCCCTAGTGAAAGTCAAGCCAAAAATGTATACCCCGCATCGCTAATCGTATACACCCATTAAAGTCGCGGCGCTCATTCGGAACGGAAATCTACTCCATGAAAGGTGTCACCCCCCGAGAGCGAGTCGGTTTACTGTGCACGGCGCAGCAACATGAAGCAGTCCAAGGACTCCGACTTGCCTAACCGCCACTAGGTCGCAATTTCGCTGCGTGGGGAAGTGGAAGAAGTGTTATAGTGCCCGAACTGGAGGTCCAAATCAGAAGTTCCGGGATGACACGCGACATCCAGGCCGGGTTCAGCCGCAGAGACTGGCTTCGAATGTCGCTGATTGCTGGTGCGGCTGTCGTCACGGGTTTCAATCGTTCGTGGTGGCTGCCGGTTGCCTTCGCCGAGACGCAGGACGCGTTTCACGGTGGCAAGAAAATTGGTGACGTCGATTTCGTGGGAGAGATTCCGGTCGAGATGAACGCGGTCATCGGGACGGAGCTCGATGGCCGGCTTTACACGGATCTTTCCACCCTGGCTCCTGACCATCCTATTACTCCGACAAAGGACTTCTACATACGCACGTGCGTTTCGAAGCTGCTGGGGGATGACACGCGCGGATGGACAATACGGCTTGCGGGGCTTGCTCGGGAACGGGCCAATCTCAGCTTGGCCCGCCTCACAGCCATGGAAAAACCCTTGGGCGTCCATGTCATGGAGTGTGTCGGAAATCAGCGTGGATGTCATTTCGGACTCGTGAGCGCTGCATCCTGGACGGGCGTGGCGTTGTCCGAGATTTTGAATACGGTCCACATTGGACCGCGCGCGTCGCACGTGTTGGTCTCAGGGTTCGATCGTTACCAAGCCGAGTCGGTCAGCTCGATTCCGGGCGCCAGTTGGATATTCAAGCTTGAAGAGCTGAGGGCAAGGGGTGCGTTTCTGGCAACGCGGATGAACGGCGAATTGCTGCCGAGAGATCATGGCGCGCCGGTACGCCTAGTCGTGCCCGGTTGGTACGGATGCGCGTGCATCAAGTGGGTAAATGAAATCGCTCTCGTTCCCGATGATGCCCCGGCAACTTCGCAAATGAAGGAGTATGCTGAGCGAACGGGGCAGCAAGGGATCCCGGATCTCGCAAGAGACTACCTTCCTGCTGCCATGGAGTATGCCGCCACACCAATCAGAATCGAACGATGGTCGGTGGACGGCGGGTTTAAGTACCGTGTCGTGGGACTTCTTTGGGGTGGCTCGGCGCCCGTCAAAAAACTTGAGATTCGCTTCAATCCCGATGAGGAGTACGTTTCTGTAGATCACGTCGACACCCCCGGCCAGAACTCCTGGCGCTTCTGGACCCACACTTGGTCTCCTCGAAGCGAGGGCACATATCTGATACGCCTCCGAGTGAAAGATCCGATCGTGCAGGCAAAGCGCCTGGAGTCTGGCCGCTATGAGCGCGCGGTTGTGATCTGAGAGATGAGGATAGCGAATTGCCGGAAAGGAACCCGAACACCTTCTTGTTGCGCTTGAGCGCTTGGTTGCTTCTTGCTGCGACTGGCTGGGTGTGTGTTTCCCGGCCGGCGCTAGCTCAAACCGACGTCGGCTCACCCGGCGAAAAGATCGGTTGGGTGCCCCGGGCGATTCTCGAACGCCCGGTTCCAGTGCGTCAGGGGATTGGCAACCTTCATGAAAAAGTAACCACGTCTTCGCTAGAGGCTCAGACGTTTTACGATCAAGGACTTGATTATTTCTCTGGGTATGACTGGATCGAGGCGGCTCGGTCGTTCAATCAGGCGCTGCGTCTCGATCCAAGTTTGGCAATGGCATATATCCGGCTGAGCGAAGTATACACTCAGCTACAGGACAACTCCGCGGCGCGCATTGCCTGCAACAAAGCCCAGTCGCTTTCCAGCCGGGTGAGCGAGCGCGAACGGGCCCGGATTCAGATCCGTGCCGATCACCTTGACTACATCGAAGATCCTGATTCCGAGCAAAAGTACGTTGTTTGGAGAAAGGCGATCAGTGAGGCGCTCACGGCGAATCTTACGGATTGGGGGCTGTGGATCCTGCTTGGCAATGCTATCGGCGACGGCGAAGGTATAGAATCGGTAGCGGACTACGAAACTGCGCTCGCGTTCTCTACAAACAATTCCGCGGCCCATCATATTCTCGCCCATACATTCGAACATCTCGGTCAGACGCAACAAGCGCTTGCGCATGCCGAAGCCTTTGTGCGCGTGGCTCCCTCCATTCGTCATGCCCATCACATGCTGGGACATGAATTGCGAAGACTCGGACGGACCGCAGAGGCGATCACGGAATTTCGCAAGGCAGACGAACTGGAAAACTCCTATTATCGTACCGAGAATATTCCCGCCAGATATGATTGGCACCGCGCTCACAATCTTCTTCTCCTCGCCATGTGCTACGAGGCGTTGGGGCAGATGAAAGCCGCGGCACCGCTTCTGCACGAGGCCTTTTCGCTTCCCGCCTATACCGACACCGCCGAGTATTATCGGCGCGAATGGCCGGATTTCCTGCTCGATCGCGGCCGGCCGGAGGAATCGCTCACGGCAGCGCGGGAATTGATCGAAAGCAGTGCCTGGCCCTCGGGCCGCTTAGCCGGTCATGAGTCGGCCGGCAGAGCCCTGCTGGCACTGCACCGCAGCGATGAAGCCAAGAACGAGCTCGAATTGGCGGAACGAGAGATGGAACGCCTTCCGGCGCATTTGTCCAGCGAGCTGCCCGGAAGCGGAATCTTGAGCGGTGAAATATTGCTACGCGATCAAAAGCAGCCGGAAGCCGACGCAGTGTTCAAGAAGGTCGAAGCCGACCTTCGAGCTATGCCCGGGGCCGACACCTGGAGTCTGGCGTTGTTTCAACTCCAGTTTATCGCCCAGTTGGCTCGGCAATTTGGCGATTGGAATCTCGCGGAATTCACTGCCCGACAAATGATCGAGCATGATCCCAGCTATGCCGGCGGCTACTACGCCCTGGGCCTGGCTGCGGAGCACTCAGGTGATACGGCTTCGGCACGTCGGCAATTTCAGATGGCGGAAAAGCTTTGGGGTAGCGCCGATCCTGGATTACCCGAGCTCGTCCACCTCCAGGAAAGCTTGGCGGCAACGAGGCATGGCTCTGATTGAGCCACAGCGCGATTACTTCTTGTGCTCGTTCGCCATATCAGGTGTGTGTCCCCCGAGCTCCGCTAATCGGTACATCCTTGCAGCCAAACCAGCGTAGACAATCGCAGGCACATTGTATACAAGTTTCCTGTTGACTTTGCGCACCGGCTGTCCTACGTTATCAGTCCAAAAGCAAGCGGCCGTGCCAGGTGATTCTCTCAAGTTGACACTTGGAGGAATGAGGATGCGACTCCATCGCTGCTCCACCTTTCGCCGTGTCGTTGTAGCCGCAGCATTCTCCACTCTTGGCCCCATCGCTCTCAGCTTACAAGCTGGCGGCCAGTCTGCCATACTAGGGAAACCTTCGGACCAAAAGGAACTGGCCTGCAATGTGCCCGACGGGTTCAGCGTAGCAGCCGTGGGCGATGTGCTCACGCCGCAGCCATTTTCGATGATAGCCGATCCGCAGTTTCAGCACTCAGCCGACATTCTGCGCAACGCCGATATTGGTTTCGGCAATTTCGAGGGCAATATCATCGACATCCGCTACTTCAAAGGCTACCCCGCTGGCTCTCTCGATGATGTGGATATTACCGGCACCCCCGACCTGGCAAAGAGTCTCAAAAGCATGGGTTTCAAAATGATGTCGCACGCCAACAATCACAGCACCGACTGGGGGATTGAGGGCATGTTCCTGACTGATCGGGCGTTGGATGAAGCGGGAATTGTCCATGCCGGGACCGGCGAGAATCGCGCGGCTGCTCGCGCGGCCCGCTATCTGAACACGCCCAAGGGACGGGTCGGCTTGGTATCCCTCGCCTCCACTGTCGGTCCCAACTCGATGGCATTGGCACCGGTAGGCGAGGCACCGGGGCGGCCGGGTGTGGATGCTCTCCGGACAACGCGCTACGTGCTGGTAACTGCGGAAATGATGCGGGACTTGCGCAAGATTCGCGACGCACAGCCAAAAGGATCCTCGGGAAGCTTTGGGGAGAAGGAGAACCCGAATGAGCTTACCATGTTCGGCACGCATTATAGGGTGGGCGAACATACCGGATTGACTTTTGAGATGAATACGGTGGACCTCCACGAGATCCTAACGGCGATTCGCCAGGGAAAACTCAACTCAGACTTCGTGATTGTCACAATCCATGCGCACGATCCCGGCAACTGGAGCGAACTGCCAGCCGATTTCCTCCCCGCGCTGGCGCATGATGCGATCGATGCCGGTGCGGACATGTTCATCGGGCACGGCCCGCACCGCCTGCGTGGGATTGAGATTTACAAAGGGAAGCCGATCTTTTACAGTCTCGGAAATCTCATCTATCAGGATCAACTGCAGCAGCCGATGACAGAATCGCTGTACGAGGATCTGAAACTCGATCCGCGGCAAACCACCGATGCCGATCTTGGCATGGAATTCGTCGAGCACGACTTTCCTGACGTTGTTTATTACCAAAGCGTGATCGCAGTAAGCGAGTTCCGGCAGGGACAGGTTTCCGAAATCAAGCTGTATCCCCTGGATCTCGGCTTCACGTCGAGGTTCGCCGATAAAGGGGTGCCGCGACTGGCCTCGCCGGAAGTGGCCCGAACGATTCTGGAGCGGCTCCAAAGGCTGTCGCATCCCTATGGCACTACTATCAGCATCGAGCAAAACATAGGCGTCGTTCGTATTTCGAATGGGAGTTAACGCGCAAAACCCTGTCGAACATGTGTGTACTGGTGCGCGCATTGAGGCCTGTCCGATGACTGGCAGCGTCGCCCAAGTTTTGGTTCCAAGCGCATACGACCAAGCGAGGTTGCAAAATCCACTATGAGAAAAACCGCCGTCACATTTCCTGTACTGTTTGTATCTCTCATCTCATGCAGCCCCTTAAGAGGGCAGGCTGCGCCTGACCGCTACCACCAGAAGCTGCAGCCTGTGCTGGAAAAACTGATCCAGCAGCAGAAGTTGCCGGGCTTTGCGATCGCCGTCGTGGAGAATGACCGCGTCGCGTATGCCGCCGGTTTTGGCCTCAAGAACGTTAGCCGCCAGGACGACCCCATCACAACCCGGTCGCTCTTCCACATGTGCTCGATCACTAAACCTTTCGTCGCCACGTCCATCATGCAGCTTGTCGAGCGCGGCCAGATCGATCTCGACAAGCCGGTCACGACTTACCTGCCATATTCCCGCCTGGCGGACGAGCGGTACAAGGTTATCACCGTCCGCCAGATGGTGACTCACACTTCCGGCATGCCCGACGTGGAAGATTACGAGTGGGACAAGCCGCAATACGACGCCGGCGCCCTGGAGCGGTACGTGCGCAGCCTTGCCGATCTCCGGCTCATCTTCGCGCCTGGCACGCAGTACAAGTACAGCAACATGGCCTTTGAAGTCCTCGGCGATGTGATTGCGAAGGTCTCAGGCGAATCATTTGAGGATTACGTCCAGCATCACATCCTGACTCCGCTTGGCATGAAGGACAGCACGCTGCTGGTCAAGCAAGCCGACCCGAAGCTGCTCGCCTGGCCTCACGAACTGGATGCGGCCGGCAAACCGTTTCCCTGCAAGGTATACACCTACAATCGAATGCATTCGCCTAGCTCCGATCTGCACTCGAATGTGGTGGACATGTCGCGTTGGGCTATCGCCAACTTGAATCGCGGCGAGCTGGATGGCATGAGAATCCTCAAGACATCGACCTACGACGTAATGTGGAAATCAGTGGATGACTTCCGGTTGACCGGAGACGTTCCGGCAACCGCAGACGCGCGTATCGGAATTAGCTGGCGTCTGGGCGAATATCGCGGGAACAAGATCGTCTGGCACAACGGTTCGGACACCGGTTTCCGTTCCGGATTCGCGATGCTTCCGGACAAGAAGACCGCAGTGGTGTGGGTGGCCAACGGCGAGTGGCTCCGGGTCGGAGACGAGGTTACTCGCGCAGCTCTGGACACGGCCTTAGGGCTGGAGCCGCAGCCGATTGAAGCGAAGCCCGTTACCGCGGAGGCGTTGTCCACCGCCGCTCCGCCCAATTGCCCGAGCCTCGAGGATTGAACCAAGTGCCGTCTTCGAAGCGTCCTCAGCAGATGTCGAAATTGGAAGGAGGAAGAGCCATGACGCATGAACAGCGTAGCCGCAGGGATTTTCTAGGCCTGGCCGGGACGGGAATCGCCGCTGCCATGGGTAATTTCGCCGTCACTGGCCAAGCGCAGGGCGCTGATTCCGACCCGGGGAAAGCCGACCTCGTGGTCTTCAACGCCAAAGTCTATACGGTCGACTCTCAGATGCCGAAAGCGCAGGCCTTTGCCGTCAAGGCCGGCCGATTCATCGCTGTGGGGACCACCGACGACATGAAAGCGTTCATCGGCAAAGGGACCCAAACCTTCGACGCCAAGCAGATGACAATCGTGCCCGGCTTCATCGACTGCCACAATCACGCTCCTGGCAACACATTGCTGTACGAAGTTCTTGTCGGCAATCCGTATATTCCCGAGGTTGTCACTATTGCCAGCATCCTCGATAAGCTCCGCACCAAGGCCAGCCAAACTCCACCCGAGTTCTGGGTGACGGGGTACTACTACGACGACACCAAGGTGAAGGAAAACCGTCAGCTCAACATCCAGGACCTCGACCAAGTCTCGAAGGATCTGCCGGTCGTCGTCCATCACGAGGGCGGGCACACCGCATACTACAACAGCAAGGCATTCGAGATGGCCGGTATTAATCGGAACACACCCAATCCTTTTGGCGGAACTTTCGACCACGATGCGAACGGCGATCTGAACGGTCGGGTTACCGACAATGCAATGAGGGTGGTCAACAGCGTGGGCAAGCGGCCGACCTATACGCCCGAACAGAAGCTGCAACGCGACCGCGATGGGCTGGCGTTCATCTCCAAGCAGTACGTCCGCTTCGGATTGACCAGCGTTGTTCACGAAAGTGGCGATCTGTTAGCCCTGCAGCAGGTGCGTGAGCGCGGAGAACTTCTGCACCGGGTGCAGTACGAATCCAGCGGCGATGTGATCGATTCGCTCATCGCTGCCGGCATCGGAACTGGCTTCGGCGACGAGTGGATCCGCATCGGAGCTACGTCTGAGCACACGTGCGACGGCTCTTTCGAAGAGCGGACGATGTCGCGCAGCAGTCCTTATCCCGGCTCCCAACCGCCTTACCACGGCAATGTCACGACGACGCAAAATGACCTCAATGCCTGGGTCGAGCGGGTGCACCGAGCGGGGATTGAGGCCAACTGCCACGCGAATGGGGACGTCGCTATCGACATGGTGCTCACGGCATACGAGCGCGCACTGCAGCTGATGCCGCGAAACAACGTCCGTCACAAGATCACCCATTGCACGCTACTTAATGATGATCTCGTGCACCGTATCAAGGCGATCGGCGTCGTTCCCAATGTGTTTACTACGTATCTTTATTGCGATGGCGAGAAATTCCATTTTTATGGCGAAGAGCTCATGAACCGGTGCGTGGCCTTTCGTACTTTGCTCGATGCCGGGATTCCGGCGGCGACAGGGACGGACTGCCCTCCGGGACCGTTCGACCCGCGAGTCGGCATTCAAGGTATGGTGACGCGCACAGGCTGGAATGGAGAGACCTGGGGAGCCAAACAACGGGTCAGCGTAGACGAGGCGCTGCGGGTCAACACGCTCAACGGCGCCTATTATATGCATGAGGAAGTGATCAAGGGATCCATCACGCCCGGCAAACTGGCCGACTTCGTCGTACTGGCTGACGATCTCCACACGGTCGATCCGAACAAAATCAAGGATATCGAAATCGTGCGCACGGTGACAGGCGGCTCGACGGTCTATCCGGTGTGACGATTGTCTACGAACCTCTCATGCCACCTGGCTGAAGATGGCCCGGCGCGCATGTGAAGGATGCCCCAGCACAGCTGCGACACTCCAGGGCTTGCCCGATGCTCGACATCTACGAGCAATTCGCGCTCGCTATCCCCGGAGATCAGGCGTACCGGTTCACAAGGCCCAAGAGCGCAGCTCATAGTTGCTATCACTCTTTCGGAAGGACCATACACGTTCTCGTTTTGGTCTAGAAGAATGACAGCGCGAGTCTGCCCACTGGGGGCAATTCCGAAAACCGGAAGCGAAATGGAGCGCAGAGGCGTAACGGCCGCAGCGAACCCGGATCCCACAGCACCACAGAACTGCCTTCTCGAGATAAACTTATGGCTCTGTATCGACACCCCATGGGGAATGTCTCGGGTATTCACGGCCCGACATGTTGCCAGGAAATTTCTCGAAATTATGAAGGGCTTGTTGAGTTGCTTTCTTTTCAGCTACGCGGTACTAAACCTACGTTCCACTAACATAACGATGTCCGGCCGGCGAGCTATACGAGAAATCACTGGATTCCAGTGTGGTCCACCTCTGGCAATTCGCTGCTCGTTGAAAATCTTGGTCGTTTGTTGAAATGGAGGCTGTGTGCATCTGCTAATCCTAGGGCGCGGAAAAACGGGAACAGTAGCCGCGGAAGTCGCTCGGGAACGGAAACACGATGTGCGAATTTTGGGTGCAAGCGACAATCCGGATGGCTCTGCGCTCACTGCCGAGAAGCTACGCGATGTCGATATGGTGATCGACCTTACGACACCACATGCCGTCACGCATAACATGCATGCATGTATACAAGCTAGAAAGAGTATGGTTGTAGGCACAACCGGCTGGTACCAGGGACTGCCTTCTATCCGCACTCTCGTCGAAAACAGTGGCACCGGGTTTCTCTGGGGCTCGAATTTCTCCGTGGGAGTAAATCTTTTCTTTGAGATTGTGCACAAAGCTGCTGATGCATTTCGTTATGGCTATTACGGCGAGATCATTGAACGGCATCATTCACACAAAAAGGACGCACCCTCAGGAACTGCCATTACAATTCAGAAGCTGATCCACGAAATCTCTGGCCAGGATGTGAAGATTACCTCATTTCGTGAGGGGGACATAGTCGCAATGCATGAACTTAGGCTCGAGTCGGCAAGTGACACCATTCATATACATCATGATGCCAAGTCGCGCCGCGGGTTTGCTGAGGGGGCGGTTCGAGGCGCGGAATGGTTGGTGGGCAAAAAGGGTTTTTTCAATTTTAGCGAAATCTGGCAGCAACTGTGCGATCAAGACGCTACACAGGCCTAAGCAGATCGGACGCCTGCAGCATTACATTGCTGGGGCGCGCACTCCAGAGCTTGTTGATTGAGTCTCTGGAATGCGCGAAACCCGCGTCAAACGAAGCGACAAGGACTTCCCAAGACCTGTAGCTTCGTTTGTGACAGAAAATGGGAGCGGTTCAATCGGAGACGAAACCAAAGATGCGGCCGCTGAAAGAATGCGATGCCCGTGGGGAAACTGATGTGACGGGCCGCCGTAGAAGCGTGGCCCAAGCCAACTCGCTTACTTTTGCTCGTGGGAGAATGCCCGGAGCGTAACTCCCTTTTGCCGTAGGGTCCGGGCCACTGCCGCAGCAATGTCCGGAGCTCCCGGAGTGTCGCCGTGAATGCACAGGGTCTGCGCGTTCACCAGCACTTCGCTCCCATCCGAAGCAGTCACTGAGCCTCGTTCCACGATTCTCAATGCCTGCCGCTGTGCTTCCTCCGGATTGCAAATCAATGCGTCCTGAAACTTGCGTGAGCGCAAGCTGCCATCAGCTTCGTAGCGCCGGTCGGCAAACGCTTCGGCAGCCACGGCAAAGCCGGCTTCCCGAAACACCTCGAGCATGGGCGACCCTGCAAAACCCACCAGCGCAACGTCGCGGCTCCAGCGTGCGACACCATTGGCAATCGCTGCCGCCAACTCACGATTACGCGCCGCCTGATTGTACAGAGCGCCGTGCGGCTTCACATGTACCACGGGCGTGCCGCACTTGGCAGCAACTGCTGCCAGGGTCTGGACCTGTTCGAATACAAATTTGCTCACCGCTTCCACAGGCAAGTTAAGTTCCACCCGGCCAAAATTCGACCGGTCAGGATAACCCGGGTGCGCCCCGATCGCTAGCTTCCAACGAAGCGCTTGCTCGATGGTCGTCTGCATCGTCCGCTCATCGCCCGCATGACCTCCGCAGGCCACGTTGACCGACGTCAGCGACGGCATCAGCGCTTCTTGCGTGCCATCCGCAATAGCTTTCGGCAGTTCGCCCATATCGCAGTTCAGATCGAGCTGTTTCATTCCACGATCAACTCCTTGGAGGCCAGCAGCGCCTCCTGCTCGCACAACAGGCTTCCCATCCGACCAGTTCAAATCGAATTTCATCGCGCGGGCGAAGTTGTCCCAGACTGGGCAGGTCGGCGGAAATCACATTGGCGATCTTTCGGTATCCTCCGGTGGTTTGCTGCTCTACAAACAGGATGATCGGCAATCCTCCGTGCGGCACCTGAATGGCGCCCAGCGAAACGCCCTCGGTCACCATCTCCCCGGCGAAACTCGTCGGAATGGGCGGGCCCTGTAGGTGTGGGCCCACTAGGCGAAGACCCATTCTATTCGATTCCTCAGTCACACGATACCTGCTCCCATAGAACAATTGCCGCGACGATTCTGGAAACCAGAGAGCCTGCGGGCCCGGAGTAACGCGTAAGATCTGTCGCGGTGCCAGACGCTCCCGCGCTTGCTCGGCCAGCTTTCGTTTCCTAAAGGAGCCTTCCGTGGGCCCGTTGTTGAGCACATCTCCTTTGCGCAGCGCTCTGCCCTCGAACCCGCCCAACCCGCTCAAGATGTGGGTCGATGCACTGCCCAGAAATGGCTGGACCGCAATTCCACCCTGCACACACAGATAACAACGCGCTCCGGAACGCGTATCCCTCACGCGCAAGATCTGACCCGGACTGACCTCAACCGATGTCCACAACTCCACGGGTACTCCGTCCAATGTCGCCCCAAAATCAGACCCGGTCAGCGCCACGACAGCGCCCTGCGGAAACAAGAACGTTCCGCCCAGCAAGGTCATCTCCAGTGCCGCCGAGGTATCAGGGTTCCCCAGCAATCGATTTCCCAACCGCAAAGAAACCGGATCAGCCGCGCCCGAAGGTGAGACGCCGATCGGCCCGAACCCTTCTCGTCCCAAGTCCTGCACTGTTGTGAGCAGGCCCGGCAGCTTTACATGAATTTCCGTCATGCCTTGTCCAGTGCCGCGAATCTCTCTCGGGAAATCGGTTGAAACCGGACCCGGTCACCGATCGATAGCAGACTCTTCGGGCTTGTGTCACCGCAGTCCGGCCGAAACATTTGCAACGGTGTGCGTCCCAGCAGTCTCCAGCCACCGGGCGTGGCAAACGGATAAACCGCGGTTTGGCTACCCGCAATGCCAACACTGCCCGCCGGAACCCTTCGTCGCGGCGTGGTCAGACGCGGAGTTACCAGAGCCGCTGGCAGTTCTCCGAGGTAAGCAAATCCAGGTACGAACCCGAGGAAATAAACTTCGTACATTGCCGAAGCATGCAGTTCGATAACCTGTGCTGGTGTCATACCATGCATCTCTGCGACCTCGTTCAAGTCCGGACCGTGCTCTCCGCCGTAGCACACAGGGATCTCTATGTTCCGAGCCTCAGGAAGACACACGGCTTCTAGCCGGTCGAGATAGGGCCGCAGAATCGCTTCGAGATCGTCGTGTCCAAGCTTCAGCACGTCGAACTTGATCAGCAAGGAGCAATATGCAGGATGAAGATTGCGGATGCCCGCAATCGGTTCTGACTCGAGCAACCGCAACAGCTGCATGACATGCTGATGTGCCTCAAGCGTGATGTGTTGGCCGAAGTAAACCAGCAGCGATTGGTCGCTCGCAGGTTGGAATCGCACGTCACTCATACGTGCAATTCCTTACTCTTTGTTCTCGGCAACAAGACCGTAGCCAGAATCATGATTACGTACGTGCCCTCGACAAAGATGGCAATGACATGTCCCCGCGACAGCCGGGCACTCAGGACTCCGACCATGGTTGGAAATGACGCCCCAAGCCGTGGCCAAAGTTGTAGCTGAATCCCTGGCTAGTGCCGCGTAGTCGTCCGGGAAAACATCGGTTTAGAAGGCAATCAAAGGCCTGAAACGATCCCGAAGCAAAGAAGCCGAGCGGGACGCCGAGCGCCAGCAATGGCCGCCTCACGCTGTCTTCGTTGAAGTGGACCACATTCCGACCACCGGTTGCGATTCGTCGCGACTGAGAGCAAGCGCAAGCCTACTTCACCGACCCGGTCCACGGTCAACAACTTTCTTTAACGTTTGGACGCTCAGTCGGCCCATGCCAAGGCCGTTGAGGTCACGAGCTCTCGAACGAAGATCGATCTGAATCAATTCGCTAGCTAAAGTTATGATTGCGCTTGTGACGGGGGTGCAGATGCCTGTTAATCTCCCGAGCGATTCCATCGGCACCATTCCATAAGGAATATCCTCCAACAAGAATCGATGCTGGAGTGTAGGTGGTGCATAATCCTTCGCATAGACCGGATTTGTGGAAAGGACTTCCTGCAGGTTGGTTCCCTTGGCGCCTTCATGCCCGTACCACTCCAAAGAAACTTCTAACATGGAGTCCAGCGTCAAGCCGAACCGCTTTCCAAGAGAGATCCGTTCACGATCTACCGCCTCCGCTGTACGAGCAACCGCTGGCGTGCAGCCATCCCAATAAAAAAGAAAATCACCTTTCGTCTTCTCGGCCCAGCCAGCATTGTGGATCAGAATCGGCGCGTGGACCACTGTGTTTATATTTCGAAGCCCAGTTTCGAGGACGTTCTTCGCTGCGCGCACATCGGCATAAACGTTTAGAAGCGTTCTCATTACTCCTGGCGTATCTGAGCCAGGATAGGCAGCCACCCGAAGGCCCTTCTTATAACCGCTCACCCAGGCCACTGTCGGCTCCGACTTGAAGCCGGAATAGATCATGCACTCCATCTCAGCAACTTTTACTTCCCGCTTATTTCCCTTTGCTCTCAAAACGCGCGCAAACTCGATCGCTCCTCCGAAATTTCCTGGCGTAAGGACCACAACCTGACCATCTTCCAGATGCGGAGCGCAGACTTCGGCGAATCTCTTCTGGCCAAAAGCCGGGACGACGACCAAGACAACATCTGCCCCTGAAAGAGCTTCCTTGGGATCTGTTGTGACCACGTCCAACTTGGCCAAGCCTCCGTGGATTCCAGGATTACCGACAATCTGGAGTTCGATTGACTTGCTCTTTAAGATGCCTTCGATGTTGTTCTCGAATTCCGGCACCTCACAGATGGACACACGGTGTCCCCGCAGCTTCAAATCAGCGGCAGTGATGAACGCGCCGTTGCCGCCTCCTAGAACTGCTATATTCGGCTTCGTTGCCATTGCTCCCCCTTCGATGTGGACACGTGTGGAATCGCGGAACTATCCGTTTTCAACGTAAGAAATCAACTGCTCCAGATTCATTCCCTGAATACCCAATCTTTCCGGCGTCCAACCGGTCTGCCAGTAATCGGTTTGGTTGATTAAAGAAGCAATATCAATAAGAGCGTTGATTGTTGGTGTTCGCACACCCAGCATCTTGCCGAGATATGCCATCGGAACGATGCCATAGGGGACATCTTCGCTCAAAAAGCGGTGCGAAAGATTCTCAGGGGCGCGGATGAATCGGTTAGGCTCGCTCTCCTGCAGTGCGGTGTAGACCGAACCCGATTTGAATGCATTTTCGCTGGTTGAACCTGCCTTGTAAAAGTGTTCGACAAAACGGTCGCTTGAGTAACCGATCCGTTTGCAAATAGAGATCCTTTCTTTATCAATTTCATCAATCACTTTGGCAACAGCAGGCGTTGTGCCTTCGCAATAATAAGAAAAGTTTCCTTTGGTGAATTCAATCCAGCCGGCATTCATAATCATGCCCGGGGCATGCATCACCGCGTTGAAATTGGCAAGTGAAGTTTCCAGGACGTTCCTACGCGCCGTGCCGCCCGGAAATATCTCCTGAAAAACCTTGAAACACATGTTGGCTTGTTTCCCCGGTAGGGATGCAAATTGAGTCTTGGTCCGTACCGTAATCTTTACCTTGGCGCTTCCCGTGAGCCTGCAGACATATGCCAGAGTATTTGTTTCACACACCGGGATATCGGCACTGACTCTTTTGTCCCTGAGTATCTTTCTAAACGCCAAAGCACCTCCGGTGGAACCGGGGTTTAGAACCACGATCTGACCGGCCTTGAGATAAGGAGCACAACCATCGGCATAGGCCGCATGGGCGAGAGCTGGAACGATAATCAGGACAATCTCAGCTTCCTCCAGCGCCTCGGGGAGTTGCTCGCACACTCGATAAATCGGAACTAGACGCTCACCGCAGTCATCTATCAACGTGATGCCGCCCAGCTGCCGTATAAGATCGAGCACTTGTGAGGATAGGGAAAACAGCTTCACGCTGAATCCCTTCAGGGTCAAATCGGCGGCAGCCGCATGTGCTCCGTTTCCTCCTCCCAAAACGGTGACGGTTCTCATTTATGTCTCCGTCAGAACATACGAACACCAAGCCGCAACTTTCTCGCAAACCAAACTACTAAGTGGTCGCAAGCATATGAACTCGGGCCTCAGCAGGACATGGTAGTCGCCTTCTGAGTTAGTGTTCCCGGGCCGCGGCAACAGACAACAGCTCCAGCTGTTTCAGCGCGTCTTTGAGATCGTTCCGCTGGGCCGACGTAAGCGATGGCAGGGGAGCTCTTACCGGTCCACCTGGAAGCCCCATCATTCTGAGAGCTTCCTTGCAAGGGGCAACATAGCCGGGATCATATTCCAAAAACCGGTTAAGGATCTGCAAGTTCATATGCGTTGCCAACGCTCTCTTATGGTCTCCCTGCAGAAAAGCATCGTAAATCTCAACCATCATTCTTGGAGCCACACAGGCTGCTGTAGAAAAGATGCCCACCGCACCGACGCACAGCGCGGGATAAAACTGGCTGTCAATACCCGTGAGAATGGAAAATCCTTTGCGCGACGTGCGGAGGACTTCCACAAGCTGTCCAAGGTCGGGGTTGCTTTGTTTCAGTCCGATGATTCCCGGAATATTCGATATCCGAGCAATCAGCTCGGGGGACATATTATTGCCGGTGTATAGAGGGTTGTTGTAAATCTCGACCGGGAGTCCGGCACTTCCAGCCACTGCTTCGAAGTGAGCATAGATGGATTCGTCGGGCAGCCTAAAATAATATGGTGGCACCAAAATCACAGCATCAGCGCCGCCGAGCTTTGCATCGTGGCAGAGCTGAATAGCTTCCATAGTGCCGCAGGCTGCGGTCCCGGCGATCACGCAGGCCTTACCTTTGGCGACCTTGGCAACGTTCTCGGTGACTGCCCTTTTTTCTTCGCGGGAAAGGTGCGGAAACTCTCCAGTCCCGCCGCAGGTCATAATTGCGTGACATCCTCCATCGAGCACATACCGCGTAAGTGTCGCCACCCCTTTAACGTCGAGAAGGCCCTCGTTGTCGAACGGTGTGGCAATCGCCGCAATTACGCCTTTGAGATTTTCTGCCTCCATATGTCTCCTTGTTCTTTTACAAATGACTACGATGCTTGCCGCTCGAGAACGTACACCGGTCAATTTAGGTCGGCTTCCTTCGCCTTCTCCGTGCTTGCAGAAGGGTGAACAACGCTTCAGGCGTGATTGGAATTTGCCTTAGACGTACTCCAGTGGCAGCGGCCACCGCGTTCATAATGGCAGGCGCCGTAGGGAGCAAAGCAGGCTCGCCCACGCCCTTTGCCCCAAATGGGCCAGTAGGCTCTTCTCTTTCCACAAAAAAGGAAGTGATTTCGGGCACATCCAAAACGGTTGGCACGATGTAATCAGTGAATTGGGGATTCCGAATGGTTCCATCTTTAACGACGACATGCTCGAGGAGTGCATAACCGATCCCCATTGCTACACCGCCTTCAATCTGGCCTGTTACATTGAGAGGGTTCACGGCCTTGCCGACGTCATGGGCTGCTACGACTGACAGCACGTCTATTCCACCTGTTTGCATGTCCACTGAGATTAACGCGGCTTGAGTCGCAAAGGCATAGGTGGCATAAGGATTTCCTTGGCCGGTGTTTGGGTCGAGCGCTGTCGTTTCGGGATCAAACGAGGCTTCCGCCAGAGTCGCGATGCCCTTCCTTTTCATGCTGCTGACCACCTCCGAAATAGAGACCTCTCGGGTTGGGCATTTAGAAAGGTAGAATGTTTCATCATCAACAGCAACATCCTGCTTAGCGGCTCCGAGCAGCAATGCTGCGGATTCTCGGAGTGATTCGCGTAGAAGTTCTGAGGCTAGCTGAACCGCGCGTCCTACAATATAGGTGGTACGGCTAGAAGACGAGGTCCCTGAATCCGGGCAGATTTCTGTATCGCCTATAACAGCACGCACAGTTTCAGGGGCAGTGTTAAGCGTTTCTGCTGCAATCTGAATCATGGCTGATTCGATTCCCTGTCCGCCATCGCCACAACCGAGATAAAGTACAAACTTTCCGGAATCTTCTGCCGCGATGCGTGCACACCCAGGATTTGGGCCAGCAGTCTTCCCGCATCCATAGAACATCGAGGCTATTCCCCAACCATATTTTTTGTAATTAGTGGATGCCGGCATATCTCGTTTCGCAATCTCATCGCGCACTTTCCGAATGGTTTCAGCCAAACCAACAGAATTCTCCAGTTTCTGTCCTGTTGCGGTGCAAGAGCCTCGCCGAAGTCCATTCTTAAGCCGAATCTCAAATGGGTCCATCTTGAGAGTCTCGGCGAGAATATCCATCTGAGATTCATGCGCAATCACGATCTGGGCAACACCAAATCCCCGCATGGCTCCAGCAATGGGGTTGTTCGTGTAAGCCACGCGCGACCGCACCAGAACATTCGGTACATCGTAAGGGCCTGCACCATAAATCATGGCGCGCATGAGAGTCGTAACGCTATAAGACGCGTAGGCTCCGCCGTCCGCCTTGATGGCAACCTTCACTGCCGTAATCCGGCCTTCGCGCGTTGCGCCGGTGGTGTAATCGATAACGAAGGGGTGCCTCTTCGTCGAGGCGATAAATGATTCTTCCCGGTCGTATACCATCTTGGCCGGCCGCCGGGTTTTAGCACTGACAAGGGCAGCATAGTAGCCTGGGTTCACGCAATGCTTGTCTCCAAAGCATCCGCCAACCGTGGTTAGAATGCATCGCACGTGGTCGATGGGTACGCCTAGCATGGCGGCGATTTGCTTATGGTCATCGTGGATGTATTTGCTGGGCATCCAGACATTGACTTTGCCTTCCACCCAGGCTGCCACACCCGCTTCCGGTTCCGTGTAGGCGTGCTCGACCATTTGGGTTCGATAAGTATTCGTGGTCACTATTTCGGCATCTCTCAATGCCTGGTCCGGATCGCCCTTTCTAAGCACCCGATCCAGCAGCAGATTCCCGGATTCGTGAATTTTAACGGCGTCAGACGCAAGCGCCTCTTCAAACGAAAAAATTGCTGGCAGGTCCTCGTAATCCACTTCAATTAATCCGGCGGCCTTCGCTGCAATTTCAGTGGTTTCCGCGGCCACTAGCGCCACTGGATCGCCAACCCGGCGGACCTTCTCATCGCATAGTATGGGTTGGTCTTTAATTCCGACTCCGGAACGATTCAAGCCTGGGATGTCGCGGCTGGTGTATATCTCAACAACGCCAGTAAACGCTTTGGCTTTCTCCGTGTGAATGCCCAGAATCTTGGCATGAGGCCGGTTGCTGCGGAAGACCTTAAGATAAAGCGTTCCAGGCAAACTAACATCTGCTGCGTAAATTGCTTTACCCGTCACCTTTGCCAACGCATCGACGCGCGCGAGTGGCTTGCCTAGGATTTGATGAGATTCCTTCATATTAAACTTGTTGCGCCTGGCCTCCTCCCTCGAAAAGCTCGATTTTGTTGCCGTCAGGATCGGCGACATAGATGGTAAGACCATAAATGCCCTGATGAAGATCCTGGTAGAAGCTTGCACCCGCTTCCCTGAGGCGCGTGGCAATTCCGGCCACATCGTGCACTTTGAAAGCAATATGATCGATCTTCAGCGCTTCCGCAGAACCCCCGGAGGTTAGTGCGAGCCCTCCGTAAAAAGCAAGGAAAGAACGCCCGTCAGCAAGAGGCTTGGCGGGCCGAACCTTGAAGCCGAGAAGATCAACGTAAAAACGTTCCGAGCGAGTGATATCGGAGACCTTCAGCAGTATGTGCGCAAGTTGCGCAACTTCTGGGATGCCCTGAGTAGGCATTGATCACGACTCCGATTGGATTATCTTCTCAATGCGCTCGCGAATTCCTTCCCACTGGCTCGCGCCGACGGTTACAGGCGCGCGGCTCCCCAACCCCCGCGCCCAGATTGCTTTGATTCCAAACTTCTTTGCCGCCTCACGGTCAACACTTCCGGGAGGCGCGGCGATATCCAACACAAGAGCTGCCTTATTCAATCGACCTAGAATGTCCTCACCTACAGCACGTGCAGGAACGGTCGAGAAAAGGATGTCTAACTGAGAGGCCAAATTTTCCAACTCCTCAGGGAGATGGATCTCCGCGCCCGACACGTAGGCTGCCGCCCTCCGATCGGGAGAGCGTGCTACGACATGAACCTCGGCGCCAAGGGCGATGAGATAGCGGGTCAGTAAAGATCCGATTGTCCCGTGTCCGACCACACAGACCCGCGCTTTGTGGATCGTGATGGCTGTGTTCTCGATGGTGACTTTCAGCAAGCCCTCGATAATTGCTGGGGCACGCCGCAACATCATTCCCCGGTCCGCTTCGTATTCGTGGAGTTGAATGGAAAGGTCTGCGGCATGGGTCTTAAGCTTATCGTCTGCCCATCCCAAAATGATGTGTGCAGGCGGTTTCATGCCGGCCAGCATGGATCTGTCGGGGATTATCGGTTTAGGACTTTTCGGCGCGAAAAGAGCACCGTCAGCGCCGATGCCGGGGATCGGGAAAAGCGCAAATTTGGCGCCCTTTAGTACGGCGGCTGGGTCGGCGAGGTGTTGGACTCTAGGAATCCCATGCTCCGGCCAGGGGATGCCGCAAGCGCGGACCTCTGCACCTGTCGCCGCAGCCAGGCGCGCAATCTCCTGTTCCCTCTCATCGCCGCCGAGCATGCCGATGGTCAATGTGGCCCAGTTCACTCGCGGCGTTTTAACCGCCATTGCTCTGGCTCCAAAAGTGGTTACAAGGTCACCGCACTTATCTTATGTGGCTTCTGCGTCTAGCCGGTGATCTACTCATAGTCTTACGCTTCTGTTCGCCCAAGAGTTTCGCATGAGCGTTGCAACCCTGCCACATTCTCTCTAGCACAAACCACAATCACGAGAGCGAGGGCGATTTCCAACAGTTGATGAACCGACCGCAGACCTCGCGGGGAATTGGGCACAAGTCGATCTAGCGACTACGTACGTTGTAGTCCGTCCCTATCTGCGGGTTCAACGTGATGTGGCTCGTTGCAACACTGCGGCCGCCTTCTCGATCGACTGGACAATCTTCAAATATCCCGTGCAGCGGCAGATATTGCCGGCGATGCCCTCGCGAATCTCTTGCTCAGTGGGATCGGGGTTCTTCCTCAAAAGGGCCCCTGCTGATATCAGCAGTCCAGGAATGCAAAAACCGCATTGCACGGCGCCATTGTCGATAAACGCCTGTTGCAGAGGATGCAGGTTGGACGGGTCGCCCAAGCCTTCGACAGTAACAATCCCTTTTCCCTCCATTGCAATTGCGAGGCACAGACAGGAATTGACCGCCTCACCATCCAGCAGAACCGTACATGCGCCGCACTCACCTGTACCGCAACCCTCCTTCGTGCCCGTTAGACCAACCTTCTCGCGAATTACATCGAGCAGCAGGTCCTTTGCATCAACTACCAAGGCACGAAGCTTCCCATTTACGTTTAGGGTGATGTTCTTTTTCATGATCGATCTGCTCCTCGTCGAAGCACATGTTCCAAGGCGCGGCCGACTAGCACGGTAGTGAGTTTGCGGCGGTATTCGGCCGACGCCCGCAAGTCGCTGATCGGCGATATATCGGTTGCAGCCATCGATGCAGCTTGCGCCAGTAATTCCAAACTTACCTTGCGCCCTTGCAGAAGCTGCTCTGTTTTATACGCACGGATCGGAGTCGGCGCAACTGCCCCTAGCGCAATGCGCGCGTTGACGATTTCCCGGTTGCCTTTGATGGCCAGCCCCACCGCTCCATTTACGATCGGCAGCGTCAATGCTTTGCGCCGGCCAAAGCGCAGAAAATTGACTCGGAACTGTTCCTCCATGGGCACGATAAGCTCGGTCAGGATCTCTCCTGGCTGCAACACTGTCCGCCGTGGGCCCACGAAAAAATCTTCCGACCGTACGATGCGCTCTCTGCCTTTGCTCTGCAGCCGGAAGCTAGCTCCTAGTGCGAGTAGTGGAGGACCCGAATCCAGCGAGGGAACTGCGTTGCACACATTACCACCAATGGTGGCCAGGTTTCGGCACTGTACCGCACCCACCTCGATGGCCGCTTCCGCGATAGCTGGCAGCTTTCTCCTAATCCCTGGATGCTCACAGAGGGTCGTAAAGGTAACCAGGGCGCCAATCCTGACGTGGTCGCTCTCAAAAATGAGATCATCAAGTCCCTTATCGGCAAGATCGACCACGTAGTCGGGTTTCCTTATCCCAGACCGCAACATGGGGATCAGGTCGGTTCCTCCAGCCAGAACCTCAACCTTCTTGTCCTTAAGTTGGTTCAAGACATCTAACGTGCCTGCCAAATCAGGAGGCTTCAGATATTCGAACGTGCTCGGTAACATAAAAACTAATCCATTCGTTGAGCTACTTGTGACCGACGAAAGATTCTGTCAGCTCCCGCACCAACTGCAACGCGAGTCCTCTTTCTATGGCATCTCCAACAATGGACACTACCGGCTCTTCTACTCCAGCGTCAATGAAGGATTTCAGACGATCGCGGCAGTGATTAGGTGTACCTGCCACCGCGAAGGTCTCTACCGCTTCGTCCGGCACAAGCCGCGCCGCCCCGCTCAGATCCCGGCGAGACACGGCGGCGATAATGGCTTCCTGGTCTATAGCGATTTTGGCGGCCGCGATATTTTCGGCGAAGAACTTGTTCCGGAAGACGAAGGCTAGCTGGCCGCGTACCAACTCCTTGGCACGCCCATCATCTCTGGCGACACCTAGAAAAAGGCGGGCTGCTTTGCGCAAGGATTTAGGATCTCGTCCTGCTCTCCGGGCACCCTCATCTACAAAGGACAAAGACTGGTTGATGAACTCTGGCGACAAACCGGCAGTGAGGACTACGCCATCTGCGAAACGCCCGGCGAGACGAAGCATGTTGGGTCCCATCGCGGCAATGTAGATGGGAATCGGGGTGGCGGGTCGGAAGCCCATACGAGCACCCGCGAGGCGGATCGTTTCGCCTGAGTAGTGAACTGCTTCCCCCGACCAGAGGGCGCGCAAGCATCCGACGAACTCTTCCACAGCACGAACAGGTTTGATCGGCTCCTTCCCTGATTCCTGGAGAAACAGAGGGTTGCCAATGCCCACGGCCAGTGCCACCCGTCCCGGCGCTGCCTCCGCTAGCGTTGTCATGGCCATCGCCGTGGGCGTTGGATGCCAGAGATACGGGCTTACTGCCGTGGGGACGAGTACGGCACCATCTGTCGATGTGGCGAATGCCATGCACACGAGGGTTGCTTCCCTGTAGCCGAGATGTTCGGCCGCCCACAAGCTCGTGGCACCAGCGGAAACGGCCTCCCGTGCCAGTTGCACCGCTTCAAGAATTGGGAGGAAGCCGTCGAACGCTACCCCTACAGGAAGCTTCATAGCGCGCTCCTCCAAGCGCTTTTCTCATCATCTTGGCCAATAATTTCTTGCCTAACCTGCTCCGCGGGCGAAGTCCGCCACGGAGGAGACTCTCCCACGACGTTTTGACTGACGTGCCATGTCTTATGTCTTGACGCTGCTGAGAAAGGATTCCCTATAAAATAAGGAATCATTGGATGACCAGCAGCTTATCCGTATTCGCATAATCGGATAAAAGCTCGCATCCGCTCTTGGTGACGAGGATCATATCCTTGTTCTGCATGCCGAAACCGTAGCCTGTTTGATAACACAATGGTTCGACGCCAAGAACCATTCCGGGTTCGAGCTCGGCATCAGTGGTCTTCCCAAGGATCGGGGTCTTCCCGAGATAGGGGTTCTCGTGCAAGTGCAACCCAATTCCGTGGCCAACAAAGGAGATGGGGGGCAAGTTCATCTCTTCAAGTTTCTTAATAAACGCCCTGTAAATAGCACGACAACTCGCTCCTGGCTTGATCATCTCCATGATTTGGTACTTGCACTCGACCAAATGCCGCCAAATTCCTTCGGCATTGGGCGGGGCATCTCGCACCACCGCCGTTCGGCATACCCCGGCATGATAACCGTTCATCACGGAGAATATCTCGATGCGGCAGACATCCTGGGGCTGAAGGCGCCGCTCTGTGGGCCCAACATTCGGGAGTTGGCTGCGTTCACCGGTTGCGACAATCATCAGTTTGAAGTGCTCCGCTCCCAGCGCATAGATGTTGCGGGTGAGAGCAGCGGCAATGTCCATCTCGGAGCTTCCGGCCCTGACTGTGCCAATTGCGTCTGTAATTGACTGATCCGCAATTCGCGAGAGATGCCGCAGGAGGCTGATTTCATCCTGAGTCTTGATCTGGCGGAGCCGGGAGAGAAGATCTTCGGCGGGCACAAATGTTGTCCCCGGCAGACAAGCTTGCAGAGAAACCATGTCTCTCGCCGGCAGATAATCCGTTTCAATGCCAATTTTGGCATGAGACAAGCCAAGTTCAGCGAGCAGGCTGGCAAGGACCTGCGTGCAGTTGTCAGAAAACTCTGACCAGATGCGCGTCTTCGTGTTTGGCTCACGTTTTTTCAGCGTGGTCGCCTCCATATCCACGCCGAGGATCGCACAATCACCATTCCGGGTCACAATCGCCATCGCATGGCGGTGACGAATCAGAGGCTGCGAGGGAACGACAAATCCGGTTACATAAGCGAAGTTCTCAGGCGAGCAAGAAATGATTGCGTCCAAATTTTCCGGTTCCATGGCCGCAACTTGGCGGCTGGCGATCTCGCTCCGCATCTTTGATTCCTTTGTGGACTAGGATCCGCTCTTTTAGAAGCGGAAGAAGTTTACTAGAAATGAATCCCGCCATTCTTAACTACCGTAGAAATGGAATTCAAATAGAAAGAACTGCCCTCTGCCGATAGACTTCTTGGCTTGAAAAGCAGGAGACAGTTATTATGCTCATCCAGCGGTCTGGATGCGAACTTTGATCCGACATCTGAACACAGATCAAGTGTTCGTCACTAAACTACCATCTTCTTCACTTTGCAATACGTGTCTTCGGCGAGAGGCATTCAAGCCAACGTCGTCAGATGACGATTGATCAGAACTGATTCACAATCGAACTCAGATGGGAAGCACGGAGCAAGCCCCGCATTCGAAAACCGCAGCTGAAATCATCGAGGATCTCCCTTGGAGTTTCGGTGTGCAAGGAGTGATTTTCCTCGCTTGCGGCTTGGCCTACATGTTTGACGCCGGGAATGTGCTGCTGACAGGCTTCGTCATGTCAATGATTAAACCTCTCTGGAAACTGAGTGCGATCCAAGTGGGGACCTTTGGCATGGTTACTTTTCTCGGCATGGGGATTGGAGCAATGATAAGCGGTGCCCTGGCCGATACCTTTGGCCGTAAGCGCACCTATGTTGGCACCCTCCTCTGTTTTTCGTTGTTTTCGTTTGCCTGCGCTCTGGCGCCATCTTTCCCCTGGCTTTTGGCCGCCCGATTCCTCGTCGGACTCGGACTCGGCGGTATTGTTCCAGTGGTCTACTCCTTGGTTGCCGAGTTTATGCCGGCACGGGTGCGCGGAAAAGCTCTCAACGTGATCGATGTTTTCTGGGGAGTAGGAGGCATCTTCAACGGGTTTGTCGCGACCTTGCTAGCACCCTATGAGAATTGGCGCTTGCTTTTCTTGCCCACCGTACTTCCTTTAGTGCTCGCTTTATGGGCGATATTTTATCTTCCCGAATCCCCATCTTTCCTGGCCCAGAAAGGACGCTGGAAAGAGGCGTCTTCCATAATCAATCGACTGATTCAGAAAACGCACGCCGAGCTTGGCGATTGGACCTTAACCTTCGGAGAGCAGCCCCCTCCGCGAAATTATGGGGTTATTTCCCGTTTTACGAAGCTCCTTGAATTTGACTGGAAGCTCACGGTCCAGTTATGGATTGTCGTGATGTTAATCTTTGTGCACCGGAAAGGCGTAGAGGTCTGGCTCCCCTCCATATTAGTTGCTGAAGGATATAGTCATCAAAAAGCGTTCCTGACGGCGGGTATTATGTATCCTGCCGGTTTGGCGGGCATTCTCGTATCCACCTGGCTCATCGACGTTTGGGGTCGGAAGAGATTTATTATTGTGAGCTCGGTCCTTTCAGCCGTGCTGATCGTCGGATTCACAAAAGTGCTGGCGATGCCAGGCTGGGCTCACCTCGCGATTGTGTTGTATGGCTTTGTAGGGGAGGCAGCGATCGCAACGCTTTATACATTCACTTCCGAGAGTTACCCCACCGACTTGCGTGCTACAGGATTCGGATGTGCTTCGCTAGTCGGCCGCCTTACGATGGCATTCCTCGTTTCGCTCGTATTCGGCGGTATCTTGTGGCCCACAGTCGGACCTTCAAATGCTTTTATCGTCGTCGGGATTCTTCTCATTGCAAGCATGGTGATATTGAATCGCTTGCCTGAGACTCGCGGTAAGGCGCTGAACTGAAATCTGGGAAATCAGGGCGGCAAAACGAGAATCGATCAACTCCGGCGCGTGACTGCAAATGCCTCCGCTCACGATCACAGCCGAAGCGGGGTTACCCGGGTAATTTTCGAAGGAGGTCCTTGATGGCAGTAGTCATTGTCGAGATGTGGCAAGGGCGCACGCTTGAGCAAAAACGAAAATTGGTCGAAGCGATTGCTGCGGCCATGAAAGAGCACTGCGGTGCGGGTACGGAGCACCTGCATGTGATTATTCATGAGGTAGCGCGGGAAAATTGGGGGCGTAACGGTAAGTTGGCTGTGAATGACAAGAACAAATAACTATTCCAGGTCGTCAGTTGCGGGGTAGAGCACTTGCCCAAGCATGCGCTTTGGAATCAGAATCGGGCCGGTCAGTTCCAGCTACTGCGCTTTGCACACGAAGTTTGCTGCCACCCAATTGCGCGAATCATTTTGGCCGCCAGCCGGTCCCTGATACACGGCCTGCTGCGGATAAGGGCAGAGCTTACGTTCATCATCGACCGGTGCATCAGTGGGCACGCCGTTTCTCTTATCGCTGCGATGCACGGCAACGACATAGTCGGGTGCCTTCCCGTTCTCCACCCATTCAGCCAGCGGCGCCAGCTTGTCCCACTCGTTCGGTCCCGGCCCTCCTCCGCAGTGCCCCATCCCCGGCGCCATGAACAGCCTTGTTTTGTTCGCTGCGGCGGCGGAATCGCCGTTGAAAGTGGCCTTTACCATTTCTTTGTAGTAGTCGATGATGGCCCCGGGATAGGCATCGCCGTCACCCCAGCCTTGATAGAAGATCAGCTTGCCGTTGTGCCTGTTTAAGAACCTTGTCAGATCCGGGTAAGTAGCATCTAGCAGCTTTGACTTGGAATCCCCCTTTCCAGCGGTGACATCGTCGATGTTGAACTCCCACCAGGCATATTCTGGGAAAGGTGCCTTCTTATCCGGAGGGAAGGAGAGGTCTTTTATATTCGTCGGAGCGACACCTGGAGAGTGCTCGAAAAACAAGAAATTCACGTGATCTACCTCATAGATCAGATGTGAAGGGGTGAGGTTATTTCCCCCATACGGAATCACGTTTTCGGGCCACGAGAACTCCGATCCGTAAGCAAGCCCGTTAAAAATGCGAACGCCCTTGCTGTCGTGTGGTCCGGCATAAAGTTTCTTGATGGTTTGCACCTGCACCTTCGTGAAACATGTATCGGCGTTCTTGTCACCCGGACACATCTTATCCGCCAAGTCGGTATCGGGGTTGAAGTTGCAACTTTCGGGATCACTGACGATCCCGTCCTTGATTCCATCCCTGGCGTCGCATTTGTCGAGCACGGCTTTGCGCAGTATCTCCAGCTTGGTCAGGCTTTTATAGGTACCGTCGCCAGATACATCATAGGCGAGGTTGCCAGCAAAGTGGTCTTTCATCAGTAGCTGCAGGCTCCACAGGTCCTCAATGTTCAGTCTTTCATAACTAAAAACCGGGGCGGTAACAGCGATGCCGTCGAAGTCCTCGGGGAAACGTTGTGCCTCCATCATGCCTTGGCGACCACCCTGCGAGCAGCCTTGCCAATAGGCGTACCGCTGAGGCTTGCCGTAGTACGCCTTAACCAGAGTCTTCGATGCGTTGGCCGTTACGTGGACAGCACGATAGGCAAAGTCGATCAGGGCTTGCTCGTTTGCGAAGGCGAACGAAGCATAAGGTTCTGAGCCATTGTCGTGGCCCGTGTTGCTATTCGCTACGGCATACCCTTGGGTTAAATGTTCGCTGTCGTAGACCAGGTTGCCTGCTTTTCCTCCGTTACCGATATTCAGCAGTTTCCCATTCCAGTTCGCCGGCAACGGCAGCTGCGCATGCCAGTGGATGCCGGGAGAGATCAGGCCGGTCACATGGCAATATCGCGGCGTTGTGCCGTTCGCTTCGGTGATCTCGGCGGAGAGAATGGTCAGATTCGGAAGACGCAGCAACGCATGGCAGGCAGCTTCCTCGCTCAGCGCGGTTGCTTGCCCTGCGCTATTAAGCGCAGTCGCTATCATCAGGACCAACAGCAGGAAGATCCTAAGCGGTAACCGCGCTGTAGCTGCCATCACTAAATCCCCCAAGTCAGATATCGCCAAGCTGATGTCCATACTTCCGTCCAGAGCGAACACCTCCGCCAGGTTGGCCCGATTATCAGACGCCTACCCTGCTTGGGTCTGTTGAATGCCCAGCCAGTCTTTGGCTTCGTCCATGGTCCTAAACACCGCGATGCTCTTATCACCCCGTGCCATCTGATACATATGAACCGTCGCCGATGTAGCCGCTCTGGGCGCCACAAAAGCGCGTCTTGTTTCCCGCGAAAATGGATCAATGTCGCGGGCGAGCATCATGGCTGCTTGAAAGTCCAGGTCCGAACTGACGACTTGCGTCAAGTCGACGAGCTCGCGAAAAGTCGCTTCGAACGTGGCATCAGATTTCAACTTCGCAAGATACTCCCTCACATCCTGTACGGTCACATTGCTATCGAAGCGAACCGTCACAAGACGCTCGCTGGAATCGACCTTGAAGTGAGCTGCCACTCGCGCTCGGTATCAACGAATTTTCTGCTCCAGTCCGTTTGGGTTTCAATTGCCGCTGCAATTTTTGAGCCTCAGCCGGTTGCGGACGGGGAGCGTTCGCCACGGACAAGGTGATTTCCTACGCTATACGGCGTCCAGCAATTCGCGCTGGCACGCTAAGCGCTGCTCACGATCTTCTGCGAACCGCTGAATGCCGGCGAAAATCGACGCTTGATCCAAATGGGCTTCCACAATCACGTCCGGCTCTAGACCGCCGGTCAGCCACTGATTGTCCCAGTCGGAGGTAAGGGAATACTTGTCAGTGAGAGGGCCGACGTTGCGTAGGGGCCAAACACGGCGTGTACCGGTGCTGATCACCATCAGGTCAAAAAGAGCCTCGTGAGGCAGCACCATTCGGCGGTAGCTGTCCGGCTGCCTATCGAACAAATCTTCGCTTATGGCGGAAATGATCTTCACGTTGATTCCGCGCTCGTCCAAGTGCGGCAGCTCTTTTACGACATTGACGGTCGTACTGGCGCCCTGAACGATAACGTAGCCCTGACGAGGCCGGTCCGGGGCAAAATCGCGAATCACGTAAAGCCCCTTGGCGGCGGCTTTCAGATCGGGATCGGCAAAACGGCTGCGGTCGGCCACCGGGAAATCGGGCCGCGCCACCTCAAGAATGATGATGCCCACCTTGGGGTCACGCGCAGCAATCTCCGCTGCGGCAAAGTATCCCGGCGCGACATCATTGTAGTCCCAGAAATTTAAGTTAATAGTTTGTCCCCGTGGGAAGAGCTTCCATACTTGTGGAGCGAAAATGCCGAAGTGGGTGCGGGCATCCGCCGCCGTTTCCGGTCCGGAATGTCCTGCCAAAATGTGTAGCACCCCCATGCGGAACTTGCTGTCCTGATTCTGTTGGCTCCAAACGCGGGCTGGCGTGTACATCAATGGCGTGAACGCGCCGTAGGTGCCACTCAAAGCCCACACTCCCGCAAATTTAGCGGGATCGACTGAGGCACTCTGGTTCACAAGCCCAATCGCGGTCGAGACGTTACCAGCTTCCTGAATGGCGGCCTTCAACCGCGTGCCGAGCGGGTTTTTCTCGGGATCGTAGTGGCCCCACAAGCTGCCGTGCTCGACGTTGATCGACTCGGACAGATCGGCGGCGATGGTAAAGAACCGGTTATCGGTCACATAGTTCATCCACTTGATGATTTCCGAAACGGCCCGCCTCGCCCCCGCAGCTTCCCCGGGTTTGCGAAAGAGCGTAATCCCGACTTCCTTCTGTTCCTCCGAAATTGGATTCGTTACCGAAAGCTTCTGCGGTTCGCGCGGCAAGTTTGCGACTCGCAAGCGATCATCGAGAAAGGGGTCGTTTCGGACATCGATGCGAACGGCAATCTCGTCCTTGACTGTATCGCCAATCTCAATCAACCGATCCGCGACCCAGTCGCCCAAACCGTTGCGATCGAGCACCGACATGATAATGTCAATGTTGGTTTTGAACTGGATCAGGCGTTCTCTGGGATCCGTCACGGGCCCCTGACGGATGCCGTTGAATTGGACATCATAGTGACGCTCAAAGGTCTCTGCGAGGGCGACAAAATAGTCCGAGTTCATCTTGAGCGAGTAAGGATGGCTGGCGTAGCCAACCAGCTGCTGGCCGTAATTGGCGATCTCACCGTGGATCGCCGCAGGCCAGTAGCCCTTGACGGTGTTACCAATCGCTATCATGGGACGCCGATCCGCCGGGTCCCATTCATCCATCGCTTTCAGCACGGCCACGATCTGCCCGTAATCATGGCCGTTATCCATTGTGAACACGTTCCAGCCATACGAAGTCCACTGATCGATGATTCTGTAGCCGTCATATCTTTTGGCAATAACGCCGCCACACAGTGAATCGTCGATGCCGCTGTTGTTATAGGAGAACAGAATCCGCAAGCGCTTGCCGACTTGCAGCGCGAGCGCCTGGGTCTTCAACTCCTGGGCGTGGCCCTCCGTCATAGCAAATTCGCCTTCGAAGGCGATCACCTTTGGGTAACTTGGGGCGCCGACGAAATTCCAGAATGCGGCTTTCCCCGCGGCTGTTGCGATGCCAATACCGGAAGGGCCTCCATTTACATCATTCGTGAGATCTGTCGATTCGGCATGACCGGCCAGGGCACGGATGCCGCGCCCTTTGGCTTGGGCAAACAGCGGGTGGTCTTCCAATCCCAAGCTTTGCAACAGCGTTTTGAGTGCTCCCGCGCCCCTGCGGAACCCAAGGGCATCGATCGGCAGCATGGCGACGCGGGGATCCACTTTGTAGCGTGGGTCGCCGGTCATCTCGAACTTCCGCAGCAAGGCCTGACCCATGATCATCCACAGGGCATAGCAGGTCGGAATACAATGGCCACCAGCCAGCATGAATTTATCCCCGTAAGGGTGCTTAGGGCGACGGTAGTCGTATCGTAGACCGCCTAGCTCCGATCCGGCGAGGTGCGCGGCCACGTTGTATGGTGTGTACGCAAGAGGCCCGCCGAAATGGCCGGTTTGCGCGTAATTTCCGAGCATCACCAGGGTCATGCAGGTCATGTACCCGATATCTTCCATACGGTGGTCATACGCCAGAGGAACCGGAGAAATGGGCGATAACTGCGTCTCTATAGTTGCCAAGCTGAGCTCCTGATTTCTGGCATCATGCAATGACGGAGCGCCAAGGCCGAAATGATGATGCCTAGGTTGCGAGCTGCATACTCCATACAGAAGTCTACAATCAGTTACGCTCTACAATTACGCACGCCAAAATACCTCTCTCTGAAGTTTCTGCAAAAGTCCTCCCCGTGGTGTAATCTTCAGTTACGAACCACGTCGCTACTGCCGTTGCAAGCCAAGTGTATACGATAAATGCTGAAGTGCATACATCTCGCTTAGTCCCCACGAAACGCAAGGTTGTGACACACGAATACCCGAAGTCCAACTGTGCATGCCAGCCGGAATCGTTTGTTGTTAGCGTTCCGAATCCCAATCGCAAATCGGCATCCTTCGAAGCCGGCTTCCAGGTCAAGAACTCCGAACATCTCCATTCCATCGCTGGACACGGCGAACTCCTCGCCAACTACACCGATGTGCCGATGACTCAAAGTTTCAACCAAGGTTTCCACGACTGCCGCGTGCGCGATCGGGATATGCGTTTCTGTTTTAGGCGGTGTTAGCAGCGTTGCTAGCTCCGCCCGGGTGATTTTGCCCGTGCATGAAATAAGCGTGCTTGTTTCCGACATCTGATTCTCCTTTCAGCGTTAAGTTCACTTCCAACACAAATCTCTTGCGCTTGATCGTAGCCACGCGTTCCCTCAGCCTCCCGACGGAGGCTTCTATGACTACGATTCGAGCCGCGTTTTATGCACGAGTGTCCGGCGAACAACAAGCAGCCGCGCACACCATCGAAAGTCAGATTGCTGCGCTCAGTGAGCGCGCCAGCGGTGACGGCATGCCAGTGCCGCCCGAGCGACAATTTGTCGATGATGGCTACAGCGGTGCGAGCCTCATTCGTCCAGCCCTGGATCGACTCCGCGATCTTGTGAATGTCGGCGCGATCGACCGGATCTACGTTCACTCACCCGACCGGCTCGCGCGGAACTACGCGTATCAAGTCCTATTGCTCGATGAGTGGCGTCGGCGCGGTGTCGAGGTGGTGTTCATGAACCGGCCTCTCGGCCAGAGCCCGGAAGATGACCTCCTGCTTCAGGTCCAAGGCATTGTCGCTGAATATGAGCGAGCCAAAATCATGGAGCGGAGTCGGCGGGGTAAGAAGCACGCAGCCCAGAGCGGTTCGCTCAACGTGATGTCGGGGGCTCCGTTCGGATATCGATATTTTTCTGTTCGCGAAGGCGATGGCCACGCGCGGTTCGAACCTGTAGCTGAACAGGCACGAGTTGTCCAACAGATCTTCTCTAGGATCGGTCACGACCGCTGTAGTCTTTCCGAAGTCTGTCGCAGACTTCACAAGGGCGGTACGCCCACCGCTACTGGTAAGCACATCTGGTCGCGTGAGGCCGTGTGGCACGTTCTCCAGAATCCTGCTTATATGGGCCAGGCGGCATACGGAAAAACACACATGATGCCGCGGGGAAAGAAGTCACGGCTGCGGGCAGCGCGTGGGCATCCGGCTCAGCCTCGCCGAAGTAATGCGCCAAAGCCGACCGATCCGAAAGAATGGGTGTTTGTTACCGTTCCCGGCTTGGTCGACGAGACACTCTTTCGTGCAGCACATGCACAGCTTGAGGAAAACAGAAGTCGCGCTCGTCAAGGGCGATGCAGGCCTGGCTATCTGTTGCAGGGACTTGCTTGCTGTGCGAAATGCGGGTATGCCTATTACGGCAAGACGCTCCGCCAACTAGGTGCGGGCCGTCAAATGAGGGATTTCCTCTACTATCGATGCAGCGGCTCGGATGGTTATCGCTTTGGGGGCGAGCGAATTTGCAGCAACGCGCAGATCCAGGGAAACATCCTAGAGACCACGGTCTGGTCCGAAGTTTCCAAGCTTCTCACGAACCCTCAGAGCGTAGAGCTAGAGCATCAGGACAGGACCAAGAACGGGGCGTTGTTAGACAATCTCGAAGCCCTAAGATCGCAAAAAGCGAAGCTCGAGCATGCAGTGGAGAGATTGATCGACAGCTTTGCCGAAGGTCTGATTGAGAAAGACCAGTTTGCGGCGCGTATGGCTCGAACCAAGAGCCGAATCGCTGATCTCGACACCAGAGTTGAAAAGTATGCAGGGGATCTCGATCAGCAGGAACACCTTCGACTCGCAACGAACCGGCTTCGCGAGCTAGCGGCAACTATTGGGCCAGAGTTAGGAAACGCAGACTGGCAACGAAGGCGAGAAATCATCCGGACGGTCGTACAGCGAATTGACATTGACTCTGAGCTTATCAAGATCATTTTCCGCGTAAACCAAAACACCCGTGGCGCAGATTCTGACGCCATCGCAATCACAGTCCCGCGGCCGTCAAAACGATTTAGATTCTCTGGCTAAAGAAACTCTGCTGAGTTCTAAAGGCTCGGCACCTGAAAATTGCCAGTGATGGGGAAACCGACTTTTCGGTTTCCAACACGGTGGAGGACTGTTTTTAGAACCTGAAACCTTATTAATGCAACATTGTTACAGGCATAAATGCACCGTCGATGGCCAAGAGGCAGACTGTTTGAATAATCGACCGTTATCCCTTCTGAGATTGCATCCCGCTCCACATCCTGTTCATCGCTGATTGATGTTAAAAGATGAGAGTCGTTC